>VFSW01014104.1_pt1 | contig 11065 bp, 15 predicted proteins | sample 5358111 | NCBI WGS metagenome assembly VFSW01 (sample SAMN11554181, study PRJNA540505) | mine drainage metagenome | isolation source: sediment from site ElyBrook_90M | place: USA: Ely Copper Mine, Vershire, VT | collected 2017
GTATCCACGGATACACATCATAGCGAGCCCCGTGGACCTTTATGCACCTTTAAGGCGAGGTTTCAAGGAGTTGGGCGGCGAGCGCCTTCGCTTCGTCACTCATCGTGTCGCCGGCGAGCATTCGCGCGATCTCCTCTACGCGTCTCTCACCGGTCACGTGGCGCAGCGTGGTGAGCGTCGTGCCACCAGCGGTGGTCTTCTCTATGACGTAGTGATGGTCAGCCTTCGCTGCGACTGACGCCAGGTGGGTTACTGCCAGCACTTGTTGCTGGCGTCCCAATTCCGCGAGACATTGACCGATCTGCTGGGCGACCTGGCCACCAAGACCAGCGTCAATCTCGTCAAAGACCGCCACGACATCCTCTTGCGCGGTCTCCAGTGATAACGCGAGCAGGACCCGGCTCAGCTCTCCCCCGCTCGCGAGGGCCTGCAACGGACCCTCAGGAAACCCCGGGTTCGGCGCGAAGAGGATCTGCACATCAGAGCCGTCGTCGCCGTCGACTTCAAACCGTAAAGTGGCACTCGAGAGTGCGACCCGTGGAAGTTGGCGCCGTACCGCCTCGCTCAACTGGACCGCCGCGAATTCGCGTTCTCGCCTCACGATCCTCGCGAGTTCTCGTTCCTCGCTTCGAAGTGTCGAGATCTCTTCGTCGAGGGTGAGTAATCGATTCTCCTGATCAAGTGCATCCCGCAATTCGCGCTTCAGTTGTTGCAGTGCCTGAAGCGCCGATTCGAGAGACCCGCCGTCCTTTCGAGCGATGAGGCGCAGCTCGCCGGCGCGCGCCTCGAGGGTGCCGGCCATCTCTTCGTCAACGCCTGCATCGACGTAGAGCGCGGTCAGTTCGTGAACTCCCTCACGAGCCTGTTCCAGGGCCGATCTCAACGTTGTTCGTGCTAACTCGTAGATCTCGTCTGAAGGCAACTTGGCGATGGTGCGGGCGAAGCGGACCAGCACGGCGTCATCAACGTCTGCGTCGAGAGTATCGAGGACTTCCCCGACGGCCGCCCTGCCTTGTTGGAGACTCGTGAGCCTCGTCAACGTCTCAAGAGTCTCCTGGAGTTCTGTGGGCGAGTCGATCTTGGCCGCTTCAAGTTCATCGATTTGGAACTGGATGAATTCCAGCTCTCGGGCCCGGCCGTCGGCATCTCCCCCGAAAGTGGCACGAAATCCTAAGGCATCACTAAGTCGCCTGCGAACTTCATCGAGGTCATCTGTTGAGATAGCGGCAGATGCATCGAGGATTCGAAGCACCTCCGATTTGTTGCGAAGGGCCAGAGAGTCGTGCTGGCCGTGTATCACGATGAGGTCCTGGGCGTACGTACGCAGTGCCTCGGCGCTGCTCGGCGCGCCATTGACGGTGCTTCGTAGTCGCCCCGAAGAACTCGCCTCACGACTGAGTGCCAACTCCTGGCCATCTCTCGTCTCGAACACTGCGGTAGTACGCATATCACCAAGGACCGCGTACCGAGAGGCTGGTACGTCAGCGCCGAGGCACAAATCAAGAGCACCCAGGAGCAACGTCTTTCCCGCACCGGTCTCACCCGTGATCACGTTGAAGCCGGCACCCAGTTCGAGTCGCGCTTCCTCGATGACCCCCAGACCATGGGCGTAGAGTTCCAGCAGCTGTGCTTTAGGCATGACCCTCTCGGAGGCTCTCACGCAGCCGAAAGCCAAGGTCGAAGCTTCGTGTGGCGACCACTCGAACCGGCCGGGCACTTCGCCTCACAACGATTTCCTGTCCCGGAGTGAGGGCTCCAATAGTGTGACCGTCGGCAACGATGATGGCGGGCTTATTGTCAGCGACCAATCGGACCACCTTGTCTCCATCCACCACAATCGAGCGGTCGATCGTGAAGTGCGGGGCGATCGGCGTTATCACCATGGCCTGAAGCGTCGTGTCCAACACCGGTCCGCCAGCCGAGAAACTGTATCCGGTGCTCCCGGTGGGTGTGGCGACCATGACGCCATCAGCAGAATATGTCAGGAACTCGTCATCGGCGACGTAGGTCTTGACGCGAACCATGTGTCCGGCGTGGGCGCGCTCGACAACGACCTCATTCAACGCGAACTCTTGCTCAGAAGATCCGTCGAACGAAATGCTCAGAGCGAGCCGTTCCACCACCTGTTGGTGCTCGAGTGCGTCATTGACGCTCTCGACGATCTCGTTCGAAGGTACGTTTAACAAGAATCCGAGTCGTCCGAGATTTACCGCGAGCACCCGAGCGCCGTGCGCGTGCGCAAGTCGAGCCGACTGGAGAAAGGTGCCATCACCTCCGAGGCTGACCACGAGCGTGTTTTCGTCAAGTTCCGGTCGCTCATTGCTATTGAGGAGATGAACCTCCGACGAGACACCTTCGGCTTTGAGCCCGTCAACCGCCTGACGAGCGACCTCTAACGCGTCAAGCCGGTTACTGAAAGCTGTGAACAATAAATGTGACACGTTTGACCTCGTGACGACCATGGTAGTGACAATGGTCGTCGTTTCTGCGCGATCGGGCGGATCGTGTCCACTCGTAGCACACTGGTGACTACTGCGGACCGTTTAGGCAGTCTCCGACGTCTCCTCGGGCTCATAGGTCACATCAATCGTGTTGAGGCCATTTCGCTTCGCCGGTTGAAGTCGGACCTCGAACCCGTCGACAACATCGAGGACCTGCACTGCATCAACATGGCCGCTCGAGTCCCCTTGCCATTTCGCGCGCGCCAATCGTCGCGCTTCTTTGACGTTGGGCGCCACCACCGCCACGACCTCGTGGTCCTCACTCAGCCGACCGGGCCGTGGATCGCCGCCGAGATACACAATGTAAAGCTGTGGAATTTCTTCGGATTCCGTCTCACTCATAGGTCGTGATGCTAGCGGCACGTGACGAGAGAATCCTTGACGTCATTGAATTAGTCTCAGGGTCAGAGGGACTCTCAAGGAGTTGATCATGGACTATGACTATCGCTATGTGGAGTTGGAAGTTCGCGATCGCGTTGCGACCATCACGCTCAACAGGCCGGAACGACGAAACGTTCTGTCGCCCGCGATGTTGGAAGAGTTGTTGCGCATCTTCTCAGACGTCGCCGCCAGTGACGTCCTCGGCGTGATCCTCGCCGCAAATGGGAGTGTCTTTAGCGCTGGTCACGACTTCACCGACATGTTGGACCAGGAACTCGAGAGCGTTCGGTCCCTCTTCGCTTTGTGCTCAGAGGTCATGCAGTCCATGAAGGCGCTTCCACAACCCTTATTGCACGCGTGCACGCCCTGGCGACGGGAGCGGGTTGTCAACTCGTCGCGAGCGCCGACCTGGCCGTCGCTTCGAGCACCGCGTCGTTTTGCACCCCAGGGGGACGAGGTGGCCTTTTCTGCACGACGCCGCTGGTCGCAGTGGGTCGCACCATAAGTCGAAAGCGCGCTCTCGAAATGGGCCTCACCGGGGACGTCTTTGACGCTCAGACCGCCGCGCAGTGGGGCCTCGTAAATCGTGTGGTCGCACCCGAAGACCTCATCGCCGCCACCGACGAGTTGATGAGCCGTGTGACGCGAGGAAGCGCGGCGTCGAAGGCTATTGGTAAACGCGCGTTCTATGAGCAGATGAACATGGACCAGCCACACGCATATCTCTACGCCAGTGAGGTGATGGCGACAGCCAGCCAACACCCTGACGCCCAAGAACAGATTCGCGCGTTTATTGAAAAGCGCGAGGCCCGGTGGCCGGCCGAAGTTGAGTCGCGTTGAACGATGAAGACGTTGGGTTGTCGACGTTCAACCTAAAGTAGTGAGGTGGACTCACTGATCGTCTTTGTCGCCAAATATTTCCTCTACATCAGCATCATCATTGTGGGCGTTTACTGGCTACGGGCGAGCACGAATGACAAGTTTTCTCTTGCGTGGAAGCTGATCGGCGGAGGCATCTTGGCTCTGGCGATGGCGAGAGTTGGCGGACACTTCTATTACGACACTCGACCGTTTGTGGCGCATCACATCAAGCCACTCTTCGCCCACGCTGCAGACAACGGCTTTCCGTCCGATCACGCGTTGCTGACCTCATTTCTCGGGTTCAGCATGATTCCATATTCCCGGCGGGTGGCGACTGCACTTCTGATCAACGCGGTCCTGGTTGGTTGGGCCCGCGTCGCAGCGCACGTGCACAGTCCAATTGACATAATCGGATCGTTCGTCTTTGCCGGTGTCAGCGCCGCGATCATGGTGTGGATCGACCGGATTGTTTCAAAACGTGGGTCCGCTCGCTGAGAGACCCGGGTGCCCTCGCACCAGCGTCCCTCGGCGTCGCTTGACCACGTAGCGAGCGTCGAGGCGTTGACGTGTCGAGAGCAGATTGGCACGCTCTGGGATAACGTCTCACTATGACCAGGGATTCTGAGAAGCAGGCGTCGCTATCGTCGCTGGGTGACGCCGTCCTTCGGACCGTCATTGTCTTGATTGAATACGCGATAGTCGTGAGTCTGCTGGTGGTGGCTGCAGACGTCCTGGTTCGAACCTTGATCGACTTCTTTACCGGCTCAGGCCCGCTCCCCCAACTAGTGGTGGCGGCCATCGACGGCATTCTCGTCGTGATCATCCTGCTCGATGTTGCGCACACGGTGTTCGGGAACCTTCGGGTATTCGTTTTTCGGGTGCGACCATTTCTGATCATTGGCGTACTGGCCGGGATACGAGACATCTTGAGCGCCTCTGCCCGCTTGTCGTTACGTGGATCTCTCTCGCGAGTTGCCTTCACCGACACCTTGGTTTCTCTAGCCATGGGTGTGGGAGTCGTATTCTTCCTGCTTCTTGGACTCGTGATCCTCAAGATGAGTCAGCACGACGAGTCCGACAACGCACCAGAAACCTAAAGCCCCGTCAATCCTTCGGCGCACGCTTCTTTGAGATATAGGTGGCAAAGTGCACCAGCCAGTAGAAGTTGATGGTCCAACCAGCACCGAATGCCTTGGGCGGGAACAAGCGTGCGTCTTCGCGGTTGTAGAGACGTGACTTGATGCGTGCGCCGCTCGGGCGGCTCCAGTCGTACGGCACGCCCATGGCCTTCTTCTGATTCGTGCCAGCACCCACTGACTCATCACCAGCCTCACGGTCGGGCGCGTTGTCGCCATCGCTCATGACATGAACGTAGCACTCAGGTTCGTCAATTCATAGTGGACTCTGGCTACCCAGTTCAGTGCTGAACCACGTTGAGGGCCCTCGCGGGGCCGCGCTCAATGAGCTGACACGTGGCGAGCGGGCGCAAATACACTTACAGAATCTTGATTACCTTCTCTCTCCCACTGGTGCAATGTCGGATCCTCTGACCTCCAACGACACTGTGACGAAACCTCCATCGAGCACTTCGCGGGCGCCTCGGGCGCTCTATGTGGCGCTCATTGCACTGGTTGTTGCGGCGGCGACATTCGCATTCATTGCAGTCCGCGTGAAGGACTCGCGCCAGGCACTACCGGTCCTTAGAGCATCGGGAATCCCTCAGGACCTCTCCACCCGCACCGCAGACCTGATGGCGCTTTCACCAGTGCCATCTCGTCTCGCCCCAAATTTCTCCCTCACCGATCAGAACGGCACCACCCTGTCCTTGAGTTCCTATCGAGGAAAAGTCGTGGTGCTCGAATTCATGGATCCCCACTGCACCGACATTTGTCCCATCGTGTCCCAGGAGTTCATCGACGCAAATCGATATCTCGGAAGAGATGCGTCAAAAGTGGTCTTTCTCGCGGTAAACGTGAACAAGTATCACCGCAGCGTGGCCGACGTCGCCGCCTTTACAGTGGAGCATCGACTCAATACCATTCATTCGTGGCACTTCTTCACGGGTGCGACGAGCACACTCGCGACAATCTGGCGTACCTACGGGGTGCAGGTCGAAGCTCCAAATCCGAATGCCGACATCATCCATACGTCGGTGATGTACTTCATCGACCCAACAGGTCATGAGCGATATATCGCAGATCCCATGGTGGATCACACCAGCAAAGGCACCGCGTTCTTGCCCGCTACGTCCCTCGTTGCGTGGGGCAAGGGAATCTCGCTCACGGCGAAACACCTCATCAAGTGACGCACGTCATTTCCTTGGGCTCCAAAGGTTACGCGCGCTCTTCGCAAATAGAATTTCCGCCGTCCACGACGACGCACTGGCCGGTGATGTACGAGGCGCCGGGTGACGCGAGCCACGCAATGGCACTCGCCACTTCAACGGGTGACGCGCTTCGACCCAACGGGGTCGCGAGTCCCTGCGCGTGCTCAAAGGGCGTTTTAGAGCCGGTGGCGATCCAGCCTGGGGCAACTGAATTCACCGTGACGCCACGCGACGCGCAGTCTCGGGCCACGGCACGCGACAACCCCACCATGCCCGCTTTTGCCGCCGCGTACGCGGTTTCTCCGCTCAGGGCCATGAGCGGACCGGTCACACTCGCAACGAAGATAACGCGTCCCCATCCCCGGGCCATCATCGCTGGCACACACGCCTTGGCGGTCAGGAACGCAGTGTCAAGATTGCGAGTGAGGCTCGCGTTCCAGGTCGCATAGTCCATCTCCTCGATCGTCCCCGCGTGAAATTGAGGTTGCGAAACCGACGTCATCCCGGCGTTGTGCACCACCACATCCGGTCCACCCCATCGTTCGTTCGCCATGGATACCAATCGTGAGGACGTGGAGGGCTCAGTGAGATCACCCGCGTGGCCAACGGCATCGATGCCTAGATCCTCTAGTTCCCTCACCCGATCTTGGATCCGATCAGTTGTGGAACTCACTAAGACGGACGCACCCATCTCGCCGAGAAGTCGTGCGGTCGCAAAACCTATCCCGGTTTCACTTCCCGCACCGGTAACGAGGGCTGAACGGCCCGTTAGATCGAACACGCCACTCATTTTCGTTTCTTGACCAATCTCACACCACCGTGTGCTCTCGCCGCATCACTCGTCGTCATTCGACGCCACGCGGACTGCGACTCAATTCGAGTGTACTGATCTTTGGATTCAAATATGGCGGACCGTGCTGACACGAAGGGCGCGACGACACCGGCAGTATCGCGTGGGGACGATAATGCACGTACCATCTCGAGCGTTGAGTGCAGATTCGTCATTGTTGATGCGCACCGTATGGTCTGCTCGCTAAAGTGTGGAGGCCTGAACGACGTGGTCGTCCATAGTGAACCGGGGTGAGCAGTGCGCAACCGATTTAGACCATTGTTGATGGTCGTTGCGGCGCTCGTCGTGATCGTGGTGGTAAGTGTCATGGCATTTTCGGTCTCGCGGCCCTCACGCCCGAGCGTCGCAGGTATCCTCACGCCGGTCACGTCGCTCGTCGCGCCCTCGGGTGTTTCGACCCCGATCAACTATGAGGGCCTCGGCGGGTGTGTAGAGGACGCCCATGATCACAATCATGACGTCGATCCTCGAGGATTCATTGATCAAGAGGATGATGAGTGTCTTCCCGCGCAGAGCGCGCACCGACAGCCCGACGGAGCGCCAGCGAACTGAGCGAGCCTCCGTGTTCGCTACTGAGCAGCGTTCACGACCGCGTCACGGGCATCACCGTGCGCATCAAGACAAAGCGTGAGGCCCATCGTGCCCACCATTCGCATCATCCCCTCACCAACGTGGTCGGCGACGACGGTCTCGATCTGATGGTCCTTCAAGAAGCGAGCGACGCGAGCGTGATGGCGAGCGGGCGAGCCTTCGTCGTGCAAGCGGCTCCAAGAGACTTCCACCTCTTGCCACGACGTGATCTCCCCGTCCACGACTTCTGCGACGGCTATGCAATCAGCTCGCCCCCAGCGAGGATCGACAGAACCATCTTCGTTTACGGGCACACAAAGGATCATGAACGAAGATTATCCCCGCGCGACCACATCGCAGAATCGACGCGTTGGAACGATGCGCACGGTCGGACCCGAAGTCGTTTAGCGCCATCACCGTGAGTCACTTCGATCTCGAGAAACCGAGATATGCTGTGTGCATGCACTCTCGACGCGATTGAGCTGAACAGCCTGCGTGCGATCGCACGCCATTTCGATTTCGTTCACCGCCGAAAAGGCCGTACCGGCTGATCGCTCCATTCAATCTCGAGATATTGCATGTCACAACCTCAGGTACTTCGGACCCTTCGTGCGCTCATTGCGATAAGGGGTGCGACGCGGGTACTCGTCACCTCCAGTCTTTGTCGCCTCTCCTACGCCATGATCGGGCTGTCGATGATGCTGACGATCGAACACGCCACAGGCTCATTACGCAGTGCGGCGACGTCCAGTGCGAGCTTTTCCATTCTCGCTCTGACAACGCCGTGGAAGGCACGCTGGGTGGATCGTTGGGGCGCCCGAGTCCCCATAGCCCTTCTCGGTTTGGCATTTAGCGCATCGCTCTTCGCGATTGCGATACTCGCGCTCTCAGGCGTGCACTGTGCGCCCCTCTTTGTGGCGACGGCCGCGATATCGGGCGTGGTGTCGCCACCGATCGGCCCCAGTGTGAGATCGCTATGGGCGCACGTGTCCAACGAGGTTGTGAGTCTTGCTCATCTGTACAGCTTCGATTTGGTGCTCGAGGACTCGTTGTTCACACTTGGACCGGTAGTGGTGGGTCTCGTTGTCGCGCGCAATGGCCCACTTCCGGCGCTCTTCATTAGTGCGGTGCTGATGTGTATTGGTGCACTCGGATTGGCCTTCGCGTCCATCGCAAGCTTTCATTCAAATCGATCGTCGAGTCACGGACCACGGGCCTCGCGCAGCACCCTCCTCTCGCCCGGATTCGTCACCTCGCTTCTCATCGTTGCGGCATTGTCATCCATGTACGGTGTCGTGGAAGTCGCAGTTGTCGCGAGAGCCCTCGCCGGAGGCGTACCGGCTCAGGCTGGCTATCTCCTCGCCGTCATTACCTTTGGGGGCATCATCGGAGGCCCCCTGTGGACCCGACAGCGCAGGCTCACGTCATCACACGGTGAGCTCGGCTCCTTGGCCCTGGTGGTAGCGACGAGCGCCGTTGGCTACGCCTCTCTGCGAGGTTGGGCTGCGACGAGCGTGACTCTCTTCATCCTGGGTGTCGCGATGACACCAGTACTCATAGTTTCTCTGGTGACTGTCGCGCGCATTTGTGCGGTACACGCTAAAGCGGAGAGTGTTGGATGGGTGAGTACAGCCTTTAACGCCGGCGTGGCCCTCGGCACGTTCGTCGCTGGTATCGCATCAACGCACCATCACTTGGTGGCTGCACTCAATGGTGACGCTCTCATTGCGCTGGTCGTGGGATCAGCACTCCTCACACGAACTGCTCTTGGAAGACACAGACGTGCGATCAGTGACGATTCAGATCTTGGCGCCTAAACCGCTGACGAATTACTCTTTCGCAGTCGGCTCTTCGAGCCAGGTGCAGTCACGGGCGCTAGGCCAAATTGGCACGCGCCCCGCGTACAACGGGCCGTCCGGCACTCATCCATCCACTCGTACCGCCAAGAACCGAGCGAGCGTCACGCCCCACGCGTGTCAGATACTGCGCAGCGACTCGACTGCGGTTCCCGCCTTGGCAAACGACGTAGATCGGCTGGCTGGCGGGCAATTGATCCAGTGAATCGCCGAGGGTTGAGAGCGGGATGAGGCGTGCACCCGGGACGTGCCCATTGACGTATTCATGGGGTTCCCTGACATCAACCACGTAGGCGCCATCCGCGTGCGCTGCGCTGAAAGTATCGACATCAATTTCGGTAATCACGAAAATCTCCTTCAAGTCCGGTTGTCTAAGTATACCCCCATTGGTATCCAAAATCAAGGGTGAAGTGTCCTGATGTCCCGCGATGTTTTTTTGCTCGCGAAAGGGTCACAGAGGCGACGCGATTCACGGACAACCTCGAAGTGAGCGACTCCGAACCTCTGCGGTCAAGTACGGCCTGGCTAGATGAATTCTTTGTACTGCTCATACCACTCACGCACGAGTGAGAGTATTTGCGCCGATGAAAGGGATTCGAGGTCGCTGTCGATCGCGCCGAGGACCTTCTGAGCCAGCGCGGGGTGTTTACGTTCCCAATATTGGATCAGGTGCAGCATCTCGTTCGCTTTGGACTTGCCGTGTCCGATCAGGATTATGGTGGACGCGCCCTTTACGGCCTCACTGATTGATTCATAGAAGACGGTACTCTGATGCTCGGTGTCGTGACCGCGATGGTGCTGCGCCTCTCGCACATGGTGATGACGTGCCATATCGCTCGGCGCGTGCACGTTCAGCGGAACGGCGCCCGGTTCTACGCCGGTTGCCCACACGCGCGCCTCGTCGCGGGTTATCGCTACTGCCACAAGTCCGTGCAATGTGTCGCTCATAGGAATCCCCTCCTTACAACCAACCTACTCAATTACCACTTGAGCCAAACTCGGTCAAAGTGAGCGACTCTTCTACCACGACGAATCCCTAGGGGTCGGGTGAGTGGCGACTCAGCCCGGTGCGAATTTGCCGTCGGTGGCTCCCAGCACCTTTCCGATCTCAGTTACGTGCCGATGGATCTCGTCGAGAAGATCAGTATTCAACTTCATCTGTTCGGTGAGGGCCGTGTTCTCCTCAATGAGGGTCTTGATGTCGTCAGTGTTGTTCGCCGTGTGGAGTGCTACTTCAGAAGAGATGGCGTCTGCCCGTTTTGCCGCGATGAGTAATGCCGCAGCCTGAATCCCCGCCAGCATTGAAAGGAACAGGTTGAGCAGGATGTACGGGTACGGATCAAAGGCCCTGTGATGCATGACGTGTTCCAGGAGGACCGTGTTGACGAGCGCCCACCCGATCATGACCGCGAAGAAAATGAAGACGAAAGGCCAGGAACCCATGGCGCTACGCATCCGATCCGCCGCGCGCTCCCCAAAGGAGAGTTCGTCGCCTGAGCGTACGCCAGGGTGTTTGTGCCAGTGGGTATTCCACGCGGATTTGGTCATGGTGACATCCTTGCACGTAGGAACGGATTTTCACGGTGCACGTTCCCGGAATTGAGACCGCAGACACCTCACGAAATATGTCGTATCCGCATCACGGTGGCGTCCGTGTGAGGTCGAAGCCCTAACCGTCAGGCCCGCGTGAGACACCCGCTGGCAAATTCCATTTCATAAG
>VFSW01014105.1_pt1 | contig 11064 bp, 10 predicted proteins | sample 5358111 | NCBI WGS metagenome assembly VFSW01 (sample SAMN11554181, study PRJNA540505) | mine drainage metagenome | isolation source: sediment from site ElyBrook_90M | place: USA: Ely Copper Mine, Vershire, VT | collected 2017
TGGGAAGCCTGCCCCAAGATTAGATCCCCCATCTGCTCGACAGAGTAAGCGCGGTCGTAGACTACGACCTTGATAGGGTAGACGTGTAAAGGATGTGAGTCCTGAGCGAACTACTACTAATGCGCGAGGGCTTGCTCTCGGGATATTCATGAATTGAAATCATCGTGTGTGCAGTTCACGCTCTACCTTCTGTTCAGTTTTTAGGGTGCGCCAGCACCTTCTCAACTTTGGCTGTTTGAAAAACAGATTCCTCTGGTGATTTGTGCGGCGGGGAAACACCCGGTCCCATCCCGAACCCGGAAGTTAAGCCCGCCAGCGCCGATGGTACTGGCGGTACGCACCGCTGGGAGAGTAGGTCATTGCCAGGGGGGATCTGTTTTTTTGTTTCGATAAAAAATTGCGACGCGCAAACGAATTGCCGCCGCGATTTTTTGTTCTCCCCTTATTTGCGCGTTCGCGTCTCCTATGCTAAAATGCGCTCGAACCGTTGGGGCGTGGTGCAGTGGTAGCACACCGGCCTTTGGAGCCGTGGACCAAGGTTCGAATCCTTGCGCCCCAGTTCGTTGATTGCAGATTATCGATTGCAGATTGCAGATTTGGGATGCTGCAATCTAGAATCTGAAATCTGCAATTTCTATTCTTGGCGCGAAAATGTCCCGATACTTTACCCGCACCCACTTGCTCCTCGCGGCAATCGTACTAGTCGCCGCGTTCTTCCGCTTGTATCGTCTCGATCAAATTCCTCCCGGTTTTCAATTCGATCAGGCGTATTACGTTTTTGATGCCTTGCGTTTGTTGCAAGGACAATTCTCCATCTTCTTCGCCGCGCCGGGCGGCACGGAGCCGCTCTACATTTATCTGGCGATGCCGGGCGTTGCGCTCGCCGGCATCACGCCGCTCGGTCTCAAACTGACGACCGCGCTCATTGGTATTGTCACGATTCCGCTGATTTACGGTTTTGGGCGGACGATGTTTTCCTCCGTCTGGGCGGAGCGGGGGCGGCAGCAGGTGGGGGTGCGCGTCGGCTTGCTCGCCGCGCTATTCGCCGCGATTTCCATCTGGCACATCTACTTTTCGCGCTATGGCGAACGCGTGGTGCTGTTGGTCTTGCTCACCGTGTTGATGTACTGGTTCTTCTGGCGCGCGCTCACTCCAACCCGCGTGAGTGACGGAAAGCCGCGGTGGAGGTTTTTCGCGCTCACTGGCTTCTTCCTCGCGCTCGCGCTCTACACCTATCCGGGCGCACGCGTTTTGCCGGTCGCGCTGATTCTACTGACGGCGTACGCCGCGCTGACCGATCGCGCGAACACGCCGCGCTACGTCAAGGGCTTGCTGCTTGCGTTCGCGGTCGCGGCGATGATCTTCCTTCCGCTTGCCATCTATTTTGTTTTTCATCCCGATCAATTCATCGGACATACCGCGGACGTTTCGATCTTTGCTCCACACGAAGGGGTTCAAAGCAGCGTGCTTGACGCGTTTACCGGGAACGCGGTTCGTTTGCTTGGAATGTTTCTCGGCGCCGGCGACGCGGGCATGCTCCGCAATGTGCCGAACCGGCCGGTCTTCGATCCGTTTACCGGCGCGCTGTTCGCGGTTGGCGTCATCGTCGCGCTCGCCGCGCTGCTATCGCCGCGCGCGACGGCGCTGAATCGCAAGCGCGCGATGTTTCTCGCCGTGTGGATTGTCGTCGCGCTGGCAGTCTCGCTCTTCAGCGATGACGCGCCGAATTTCGTGCGAACGCTGCCGGCGATGCCGGCGGTGATGATCTTGCCGGCGTGGGGCGCGGCGGAAGTTTGGGAGCGTCTGCGCGCGCCGATGGCGCACCGCGCCGCGATTGCCGCGCTGGCAGTTATCGTGCTCGTCGGCGCGGCGTCGAGTTTTCGCGATTACTTTATCGAGTTTGCCAATGATCCCGGGCTGTACTACGCGTTCAATACCGATAAGGTTGAGATTGCGGACTGGGTCAACCAGAACGCCAGCGCGCAAACTATTTTCCTCGCGCCGGTGACGTATCAGGTCAGTACGGTCTCGCTGCTGACGCGCAACGCGGCATTGAAATCTTTTGAGAGCCGCGATACAATTGTCTTGCCCAGCCGCGCGGCGGGCAAAGATGTTCTCTTCGGCTTTCCGCCTGACCAGGAAAAGAAAATTCAGACGATGGCGGCGCGGCTCGGTGCGCTCGGTGCGCGCGATGATTTGAATGGATCGAATGGCGACAAGTTGCTCCTAGTCTATCGCGTGCCCGCGCGGAATTTGCCGGACGCGCCGCAGCCGCTGGACGCGCTCGCGCGCGGTGGCGCGTTCATCCAACCGCAGAAGATCGAACACGCGGTGTGGGGCGACCAGCTCGAACTGATTGGTTATTCGGTTGACGCGGCGGACGCGCCGAAACGGAATCTCGAAGTGACGCTGTTCGTTCGCGCGCTCAAGCCCATGATTACCGATTATACTTTTTCGATCAAGGTGCGCGACGGACAGGGTCGGGTGTGGGGACAGGAAGACAAGTGGCTCGGCGACAATAGCTACGCGACGTCGCAGATGAACGTCGGCGATGTCGTCATCGAAAAATTCTATCCCGGTTTGAACGCGTGCGCGCCGGCAGGTGACTATCTCATCACGGTCGAGGCGTACGATCCGAAGACGAGCCAGGTCCTATCGCTGTCCGATCGATCGAGCGGTGCGGTTTCGTTGGGCACGACGCACGCGGACGCGTCGGAAGGCAATCGGCTTGAGGATTTGGAGATCGATCAGAAGATCGACGCGCAAGTCGCGCCGCAAATGGAGTTGCTGGGTTACACGTTGACGCCGCCGGACGCGCCGGCGGACAGCGCGTTGTCGCTCTCGCTTTTTTGGCGCGGCGTGGGGAACGGATTGCCCGCGCGCAGCGCCGCCATTCAACTGCGCGACGCGGCGAATCGCGAGTTCGCGCTGGCGGATCGCTCCATCGTTCTCCCGGCGGAAGGCCGCGGCTTGTGCGCGTTCTTCGATTTACGCGCGCCAGCGGACGCGGCAGTGGGCACGGCAAATATTTTTGTCAACCATTTCAAGATCGCCACTCTCAACGTCACGAGGTAGAACTCCATGAAGCTGGCAGCCGTCATTCTCGCCGCGGGGCAAGGCACGCGCATGAAATCCAATCTGCCCAAAGTGCTGCATCCCATCGCGGGCAAAGCGATGGTGCGTTACGCGCTCGATTCCGTCCGCGCCCTGGGAATTGGGCGAGTCGCGCTGATCGTCGGATACGGCGCACAGCAAGTGCGTGAGTCGATTTCCAATCTCCCAATTTCCAATCTCCAATTTGTCGAGCAGACCGAACAGCGCGGCACCGGGCACGCTGTCTTGCAAGCGCGCGATTTGCTGCGCGGCAAAGCCGATACCATTCTCGTTACCTACGCGGACATGCCGCTCCTGCGCGGTGAGACGCTGCAGCGTTTGATCGATTTGCACGCGTCGGCGCGGGCGACCATCACGATGCTGACGGTTCGATCCGAAGACACGATGGGGTTCGGTCGGATCGTGCGCAACAAGCGCCAGCGCGTGCGCGGCATCGTCGAGGAGAGCGACGCGACGCCGGCACAACTCGCGATCCGCGAACTCAACTGCGGCGTCTACTGTTTCGACGCGCGGTGGCTGTGGGAGCGCCTCGCGAAATTAAAGCCGAGCGGCAGCAAGCGCGAGTATTACCTGACCGATCTCGTCGCGATGGCGGTGAAGGAACGCCGCAAGATCGAATCGATCATGCTCGACGACGTTTCCGAGGTCATCGGGGTCAATACGCGCGTCCACCTCGCGCGCGCGGAGCAGATCGCGCGCGAGCGGATCAATGCCGCGTTGATGGAAGCCGGCGTCACGCTGATCGATCCCGCGACGGCGTACATTGACGCGGAGGTCGAGATCGCCGCGGACACGATTATCGAACCGAACACGCACTTGAAAGGCAAGACGCGCGTCGGCGCGAACTGCCGCATCGGTCCGAACGCGATCTTGAGCGACGCGAGTATTGGCGACGGGTGTGAGATTGTTGCGTCCGTTATCCGTGAATCGATTCTCGAGGAAAATGTTCATGTCGGTCCGTTCGCCGATTTGCGACCAGGCACGCATCTCGCGCGGAATGTCTATATCGGTAATTACGGCGAAGTGAAAAACGCGTATGTGGGCGAAGACACGCACATCGGTCATTTCAGTTACATCGGCGATGCGCAACTCGGCGCGCGCGTGAATATCGGCGCGGGGACGATCACGGCGAATTACGATGGCACGAAAAAGAATCGCACCGTGATTGGCGACGACGCGTTCATCGGCAGCGACACGATGCTGGTCGCGCCGGTGAAAATCGGCGCACGGGCGCGCACCGGCGCGGGATCGGTTGTGACGAAAGATGTGCCCGATGATTCGCTGGCGGTCGGCGCGCCGGCGCGCGTGATTCGAAAATTGAATTCGGCGAAGGCGGCTCAATGAAGATGGACGCTGAAAAGTTGGTTACAGCGGCGAGAGCGGCGCGACGGAACGCATACGTCCCATATTCGCACTACGCCGTCGGCGCGGCTGTGTTGGCGAAATCGGGCAAGGTTTATACCGGCTGCAATGTCGAGAACGCCGCGTACCCCACCAGTTTGTGCGCCGAGCGCGTCGCGATCGTCAAGGCGGTTTCGGAAGGCGAGCGCGAGCTCGTCGCGCTCGTCGTCGTCACGTCGAATGCCGGCTCACCGTGCGGCGCGTGCCGCCAGGTGTTTTCGGAATTTGCCGAGGATGACGCGGTCATTGTGCTGGCGACCGCGCGCGGAAATCGTCGCAAGAAATTTACGATGAAGCAAATCCTGCCGGATCGATTTGGACCAGAGCATTTGAAGTAGAGGCGAGGTCATCGCGCTCTTTGGTTTTTTCGTTTCAGACGGGTGTGGTATAATAGCGACCGTACGGAGCCGTGAATGGATACAATCCTTGCGAAGGTTTGTCTTGAACCTTCGCAAGGTTAGGCGAGGAGCAGCGAATGGTCGAGGCGGTTGGGCTGAATCAAAAAATGCTGGAAGTGCGTGCGCTCGCGGATGGAAAAGGATTTTCATCCGACCCGGAACGCATCTGGGAAATGCTGGCGCTGATCCACACCGAAGTCTCCGAGGCAACCGACGCTTACAAAAAGGGCGAGTCGATGGAGCATCTCGGCGAAGAGCTGGCTGATGCGATCATTCGTATCCTCCACCTCATGTCCGCGCTGAACCTGGATGCGGAGGAATTGTTCCAAGACAAAATGAAAAAGAATTGGGAACGACCGTACAAGTACAACACGGTGAGAGGTGGATAAGGGCAGTAATCAATAATCAGTAAACAGTTATCAGTAAGCGCTTGGCAACTGAGAACTGAATACTGGCGACTGAATACTGTTTACTGATCATGCGCGACCGACTTTATCGCGTCGAGGCAATCGTCCTAAAGCGTTCCGATTATGGCGAAGCGGACCGACTGCTCACGTTGTTCACGCCCGACCTCGGCAAGTTGCGCGCGATTGCGAAGGGCGCGCGCAAGCCGTCGAGCCGCAAGAGCGGGCACGTCGAATTGTTCACGCACAGCGCGCTGTTGATCGCGCGCGGGCGGCACCTTGACGTGGTGACGCAAGCCGATACGCTTGACGCGTTTCTGCCGCTGCGCGAGAATCTCGACCGCCTGGGATTTGCGTACTACTTGGCGGAACTCGTCGATCAATTTGTCGAAGAGGGCGACGCGCTGTCGCGCGGCGAGTACCATACTCGATCGGATTCGAGCGCGCCGCGTGATGATGGCGCTGTCGAAAACCAGCCGCTGTTCGATTTACTTTTCCATGCGCTCAAGTGGCTGGGCGACGCCGCGACTGACCCCGCGCTGCTCGCGCGATTTTTCGAACTGCATCTGCTGCAGCACGTGGGCTATCGCCCGCAACTCTTTCAGTGCGTCAATTGCGGCACACCGCTGGAACCGGTTCAGAATTTTTTCAGCGCGGAAGCCGGCGGCGCGCTCGATCCAAAATGCATTGAGACGCAGCGCGAGCATATCGCCGGTCACGGTCGCGACGTCATGCCGATTTCGCTGGAGGCGCTCAAGGTGCTGCGCCATCTGCAAACGCGCGAATGGGAAACGATGCGCTCGCTGCGCCTGACCCCTGAGACGCACGGCGAAGTCGAAGCGTTGATGCAGCGCTACATTGCGCAATACCTTGAACGGAATTTGAAGAGCATGGAGTTTCTGCGGACGCTCAAGCAGCCGGTTGGCGTGTTAGCGGCAGGGAGGCAATCGTGATGAAAGCCAAACCGAAGAAGGTACGTGAGACGCGCGCAGCGTATCGGGTCCGGACAAAACGGATGATGGGCAAGCCAATCGCGCAGCTCGCGCGGGTGCGCAAGTCGCATAAATCGCGGGTCACTGTTGTGCCTTGGACAGAACGAATTGCGCCCACGGATGAGCAGTTGATGGAATGGCATCTGTGGCTAAACCAACACGCGGACGAGTTAGAAAGAAAATACTCAGGTCAGTTCCTCGCGATTTGGGATAAACAAGTGATTGCATCGGCGGATACACGCAGGCAAGTGTATTCTCTCGCCGATCGCGCGATGCCTCAAGTAATTCACTTGGTTACGTATATCCCGCACTTGCATGAAATCGCCTTCGCGCCAAGTAATTTTCCAGCCGAGTGGAGCCAAATAGCAGATGCCGACAACAAGTGAAAAACGGTTACCATACCGGCGGCTGCGGGGGCAACTCGCGCCGATAGTGTTCTTGCGCCTTTATCACGGTCGCCGCCAAACCGACGATTATGCTTTTGTGGATTCAGGCGCAACATATTCGATTTTCGGGATAGACCTTGCAGAGCGTTTGGGCATTGATGTGTTTTCGGGAGAGCACCGTTTCGTTGTCGGTCTTGATGGTCGGCTTGCCTCAATCTATCTCCACTCCGGTGGTTTGGAGATTGGTACATTTCAAATCACCGCTGAGGTGGGCTTCTCTGATCAACTGCGTATCGGTTTTAATCTGCTGGGGCGCTTCTCTGTCTTCAATCAGCTCCAGTTTTGCTTCAATGACCGCGATGGCGAACTTACTGTGAGTCGTCTATAATCCTTTTGAGGTTGATTTTACATGCCAGACATGGAAACCATCGTCTCATTGTGTAAGCGGCGCGGATTTGTATTTCAGGGTTCGGAGATTTACGGCGGCATCGGCGGGTTCTGGGATTACGGTCCGCTCGGCGTCGAGCTGAAGAACAATATCAAGCGCGCGTGGTGGAAGGCGATGGTGCAGGATCGCGGCGACATCGTTGGCGTCGACGCGGCGGTCATTATGAATCCGAATGTGTGGCGCGCGAGCGGGCACGTCGATACCTTTTCCGATCCGCTAGTCGAGTGCAAGAACTGCCACCACCGCTTTCGCGCGGATCAAATCAAAGGCGAGGCGTGTCCCAATTGCGGCAACAAGGGCACGCTGACCGAGCCGCGGCAATTCAATATGCTTTTCAAAACCCACGTCGGTCCGGTCGAGGAGGACGCGGCGATTACGTATCTGCGCCCTGAAACCGCGCAAGGCATCTTTGTGAACTTTGATAACGTGCAGCAATCCATGCGCCGAAAAATTCCGTTCGGCATTGCGCAGATCGGGCGCTCGTTTCGCAACGAGATCGTCACCGGCAATTTCATTTTCCGCGATCGCGAGTTCGAGCAGATGGAGATGGAATTCTTCTGCAAGCCCGGCACGGAAGACGAATGGCACGCGCGCTGGCGCGACGAGCGGCTGGCGTGGTGGAAAACGACGCTGAATATTTCGGACGCGCACATTCGCGTCAAGGTGATTCGCCGCGAGGGAACCACGATCATCGGTCCCGATCCTGAAGATGTCCAGGCAGAAAAGCCGCCGCACTATTCCAAAGGCAACTACGACATCGAATACAAATTTCCGATGGGCTGGAGCGAGATTGAAGGCATCGCGAGCCGCACCGACTACGATCTGACCGCGCATCAGAAACTGAGCGGCAAGTCGCTGGAATACTTTGACGACGAGACGAAAGAGAAGTACATTCCGTACGTGGTGGAACCGGCAATGGGCGTTGACCGCGCGGTGCTGGTCGCGCTGTTCGAGAGCTATCAGGAAGAAAAGGTGCGCGACGAAAAACGCGTGGTGCTCAAGTTGCCCAAGCAACTCGCGCCAATCAAGGTCGCGGTGCTGCCGCTTGCGCGCAATCGTCCGGAGATCGTCGCCAAGGCGCAGGAGATTGCCGCGACGCTGCGTCCGCATATGATGACGGTCTACGACGACAGCGCGAGCATCGGCCGTCTGTATCGCCGGCAGGATGAAATCGGCACGCTGTACTGCGTCACGGTCGATCACCAGTCCGTACTTGCCGACGACGAAAAGTACGACGGCAAGGTGACGATCCGCGATCGCGATTCGATGGAGCAGGTGCGCGTGCCGATCGTGCAGGTGAAAGATTGGCTGGTGGGCAAACTGGCTGAATAGCCGGTTTGCGGAGGAGGAAAAATGACGAACCTTGTAGTTGATCGCAAGCGTTTGGTTCAAGTGATGGACGAATGGCTCTTGGCGCTTGGGGTTGGCGAAGGCGATAAACTTGAAATTGTTTTTTTGCCGCACCAAGTCATCGTGGGTCCCGAATCAGCGGAACACGCCGAGTTGGATGCGTGGTTGTCGCAGTTCAAACAGAAACACGACAATGTACTACGTCGGCTCGCTGACTCGTAGGGTACAATGCATTACCTTGATCTTGATGAGGTCTTGCGCTTGCATGAGTGGGCAATTGCCGAGTACGGAGGATCGCCTGAACTGGGTGATTTAGGTCGGCTCGAATCGGCGTTGGCTACATCGAAGCAAACAATGTTCGGTGAAGATCTTTACCCTGATTTGGTTTCCAAGTCGGCGATTCTATTTTACCTGCTTGTCAAAGACCATCCATTTGTGGATGGCAACAAGCGAACGGGGCTTGCGAGTCTGTTCCGCTTTCTTGAGTTGAACGGAAACACTCTGGTTGCCACGGAAGATGAACTCTATCTCTTCACGCTTGAGGTGGCGACATCCATACTCGACAAGGACGCAGTTGGCGCGTGGATTCGCACACATTTGAAAGCGACTGAATGATTTGCCAATTGAACCTGCCAAACACGAACACAAAGTAATGCAATCAACAAGTGGCGCGGAAAGCAATGGCGCTTATCCATTCCGCTTGAGTTGATATTATCCTAGGAGGAATTGAACCATGCCAACCAAAACAAAGGCGAAGAAAACTGCCGCGAAGAGTGCGGCAAAAAAGGCACTCTCGAAGAAATGGGTGTATCGGTTCGAAGAAGGCAACCGAGACATGCGCGATCTGCTCGGCGGCAAGGGCGCGGGACTGGCGGAGATGACCGGCGCAAAACTGCCGGTGCCGCCTGGTTTCACGATCACGACCGAGGCGTGCAACGCGTACGTTGCCGCCGGCAAAAAGTTCCCGACGGGAATGTGGACGCAGGCGCTTGCCGCGATGAAGAAGGTCGAAGCCAAGTCGGGCAAGAAATTCGGCGACGCGAAGAATCCACTGCTCGTTTCGGTCCGCTCCGGCGCGAAATTCTCAATGCCGGGGATGATGGATACGGTGCTCAACCTCGGTCTGAATTCCGAGACGCTCAAGGGCATCGAAGCGCTGACGAAAAATCCGCGGTTCGCGCAGGACGCGTACCGCCGCTTTATCCAGATGTTCGGGCGCATCGTGATGGGCATCGAAGCGAAAAAGTGGGACGCGATCTTTGACGGCGCAAAGGAAAAATTTCACGCCAAGCTCGACACCGACCTCGACGCGAACGCGCTGAGAGAAGTCGTAGTCAAGTACAAAGAACTGTACAAGAAGGAACTGGGCGAAGAGTTTCCCGAAGACCCGTACAAGCAGCTCGAACTGGCGATCGGCGCGGTATTTGGCTCGTGGATGGGCAAGCGCGCGGTCGATTATCGCCGCATCAACAAGATTCCGGACAACCTCGGCACCGCGGTCAATGTGCAGACGATGGTGTTCGGCAACGCCGGCGATGACTCGGGCACCGGCGTGGCGTTCACGCGCGATCCGGGGACGGGACACAACGAACTGTTCGGCGAATATCTCGTCAACGCGCAAGGCGAGGACGTGGTCGCCGGCATTCGCACGCCGATGAAGATCGCGGAATTGAAAGAGAAGAATCCTAAAGTCTTTGCGGAATTCCGCGCCAACGCGCAGCGGATGGAAAAGCATTACCGCGAGATGCAAGACCTGGAGTTCACGGTCGAGCGCGGCAAGCTGTTCATGCTGCAGACGCGCACCGGCAAGCGCACCGCGCGCGCGGCGGTCAAGGTCGCGGTCGATATGGTGCGCGAAAAGTTAATCACCAAAGAGGAAGCCGTCCAGCGCGTTGACCCACAACAGGTTGTAAATCTCTTGATGCCGCAGTTCGACGACAGCGCGAAAGCGGAGGCGAAGAAGAAAGGCGAGCTACTCGCGACGGGTTTGAATGCCTCGCCCGGCGCGGCGACGGGTCTCGCCATCTTTGATCCGGATACCGCGGAGAAACTTGGCAAGGAAGGCAAGAGCATCATCCTCGTCCGCTATGAGACTTCGCCGGAAGATGTGCACGGAATGTACGCGTCGAAAGGAATTCTGACCCAGCACGGCGGCGCGACTTCGCACGCGGCAGTGGTCGCGCGCGGCGCGGGCTTGCCGTGCGTCGCGGGCTGTGAGGGCATCCGCGTCGATGAAGAGAAGAAAATGTTCACCGCCGGCGGCAAGACGATCAAGCAAGGCGATTCGATTTCGATTGACGGCGGTGCGGGCGAAGTGTTCGCCGGCGAAATCAAAACGATCCTGCCTGATTTCGACAAGGAAGAGGACCTCAAGACGCTGCTCGGTTGGGCAGACGCTATCCGGCTGGAAAAATCGCGCAAGGGGATGGTGAACGCGCCGCAGGTTGGCTTGCAGGTGTGGGCGAACGCGGACTATCCGCGCGACGCGCGGATGGCACGCAAGTTCGGCGCGCAGGGCATCGGGCTGTGCCGCACCGAGCACATGTTCTTTGAAACCGAGCGTTTGCCCAT
>VFSW01014106.1_pt1 | contig 11064 bp, 6 predicted proteins | sample 5358111 | NCBI WGS metagenome assembly VFSW01 (sample SAMN11554181, study PRJNA540505) | mine drainage metagenome | isolation source: sediment from site ElyBrook_90M | place: USA: Ely Copper Mine, Vershire, VT | collected 2017
AGGGTTGTTTGGCGCGCTGGTGCGGCAGCAGACGCGGGCCGGCGCGGGATTCGCGTTGACGGGGTCGAACGGGGAGCGGGCGGAGAAAACGGGGACGGGCGGTACGGGCGCCGCGGGGACGCTCGGCGAGGGGAGCAGGCCATCCGCAGTTCTGGCGCAGACGGAGGCATCGTCCAGCGATGCGCTCCAGCCGCAGGCCGGAGTGACCGAGGAGAAATCGAGACCTGGGCTGGCGGCGACGGTGCTGAAGAGCGGCAGCGTCGGGTCCGTCTTCCCTGGCAACGAGAGCGCATCGCGCCCGGATGGCGGCGGGGCCGAGAAAACGCCGCAGGTTGAGGGGCGGCCACGAGCCACGGCGGAGATGCCGGTCGCCAGCGACGGCAAGATCCCTGTGCGTGCGACGGCAGGGATGGGAAGGCAATCGGGGATCGCGGAACTCGATCCGGGCGCTACGGAATTTCAGCCATCGACCCGCATCCGAACGGGAGTCTTTGCAATGCAAAAGGATCCCGCGGAGGGCGGAATGGGCGAGGCCGGGTTGCGGGACGGACTCTCGGCTCCGGTCCGCGGCGGGGTGGAGAAAGGTCCGGCAGAGGAGGTCAGCGGGAGTTCCGAGGCAGGCTCCGGCGCGGATGCAAAGGCGGGGTCTGAACTTGTATGCGGTGCACGCCAGGTCCTCGGCGGTGCGATGGAGGGTCCGGTTCTCTCCGGAGGAGAGGTTCCGCAGCCGGGGATTCCCGTGTCCCCACAGTCGGAATGCGTTGCGTCGTTGCGCAGCCAATGGGGCGAACCCGGCAGCGCCAGGAAAGAGGGTGCGACGCAGCCCTCGGGCGCGAGTCACCACGAGAAGAGACCTGAGCTGCATCGCTCGACCGGGACAGAACCGACCGGGAGCGCGGCCCTCTCGATCCAGCCGGAAGGGGCGGCCGGGGTGAATTCGGGAACGGGGACGCAGGCCCATGCGGCGATGGGGATGAATCCCGGACCCCTGGCAGCGGCGCCGTTGAATCCGGTCGCGCCGGCCCCGGGGGGGATAAAAGCCGGGGTGGATCTGCGAAGAACTCCGACCAGGACGGTGCCGTTGGCTGGAGAGAAGAAGATTGCGTCCTCCGCAGCCGAACCGGGTGCGGCGAAGTCCAGCGATCTCGAGATCGAGCCGGCACCGTTATCGCACGTGGTTTCCGGAGAGCGTGGGGTTCACAGTGGCGGAAGCGGAGGACATGCAGCCGGTGAGGCTACCGGTGCGCCGGGGCCGACGCAGCCGCGGACTGAGGTTGTCGCTGCGACGGCAATCCCGCCGAAGAACCAGGGTGCAGAGATCACCAGCTTCGGCCTGCAGACGACCGTGCCGCCGATTCCTGCAGTTCATGGAGCGGTAGTGTTGTCGCCGCCAGCGCCGGTGGCGCACGCAGTCCGCGCCGCAGCCAGCGCCACCTTTGAGCGGATGGATGCGGCCGGAGCGCCGCAGGTGATCGAAAGTGCACCGCACCGTCTGGCGGTAGGAGTGCAGAGCGGCGGACTGGGATGGGTGGAGATTCACACGAGCAGCACAGCGGGTCAGGTGTCCGCGACGCTGACCTCGGGTTCGGCGGAATCGCACAGCGCGATCGCAGCTCAGCTGCCGACAGTACGGGAATTTCTGGCCGGGGAGCACGTGCGGATCGACCATCTGGGGTCGGAGCGATTTTCGTCGTCGCCGGATGGGCAGGGCGGATCGCAGGGCCGCCAATCCGGCCGTGAAAGCGGTCAATCGCCGAGAAGCATGGAGCCGCAAACGCCGGCGCCCTCTTCTCCGCGGGAGCCGGAGTGGGAACGGCTGTCCTACATCAATGTTCGGGTGTAACAGGGGCGAGGAAAGGGAGGAGCAATGCAGATACTTCCAGGAGTGACGGGGGCGGCGGCCCCGGCAGCCGCGGGGGCGCAGGACACAGGGTCGTCGACCGGATCGAGCGCGTCGTCCGCGAATACCGCGACCGTGACAGCCAATGATTTTTTGCAGCTGCTGGTCGCGGAGATGAAGAATCAGGATCCGACGGCGAACACGGATCCCAACCAATACATCAATCAGCTGGTGCAGGTGAACAGCCTCCAACAGCTGGTGCAGATCAACCAGGATCTGGACGGGGGCACGACGGGCAGCACGGGCGCCAGCGGACAGGCAGTGGGGAACTCCGGTGTTGCCGTCCACCGGCCCGGGTTCGCGGTGTCGGGGGGAAACCTCAGTGCGGGGGATCCCGGCAATACGGCTAGCGCGGCCACACGGGTGGCGAGCTCTCTGGGAATTGCGAAGCAGGCGCAACCGCCGGCGGCGAACGCGGCGGACGGAACTGCAGGCAACCGGTTCGACACCATCGTCGCGGCGATGCGCAGGAGCGCTCCCGCGGCTTCCACCACCACCACTAACCCGGCGCGGTGAAGACGCGCGGTGACACCAAGGAGCAGCTATGTCTTCGTTTTCCATTCCGCTGACCGGATTGAAGGCCTCGTCGAGTGAGCTGAACACGATTGCCAACAACCTGTCGAACATGAACACAACCGCATTCAAGAGCCAGAACGTCACGTTCAGCGATCTTTTCTACCAGCAGATCGGGACCACGGGCTCAGGCAATCCGCTGCAGGTGGGCGCGGGCACGCAGGTGTCTTCGACGGAAACGGACTTTTCGCAGGGAGGGATCCAGGAGACCGGCAATGCCGCGGATGTCTTCCTGAACGGAGCGGGGTTCTTCGTGGTACAGGACGGGAACACGCAGGAATATACGCGGGCGGGGAACTTCACGACCAGCCCGGACGGGCATCTGGTGACGCAGGGCGGGCAGAGGGTGATGGGTTATCCGGCCGTTAAGGGCGTGGTGGACACGAACGCGCCGCTGGTGCCGATTGTGATCCCGACCAACGCTGTCGAGCAGCCGCAGGCGACAACGACGTTGTCGTTCACGGCGAATCTGGATGCCACCGCGGCCACCGGAACCATGGTTCCGGCGCAGCTCACCCTGTACGACTCTCTGGGCGTGCCGCATGTCGCGACGATCGACTTCACGAAGCAGGCAGGGGGGAGCTGGGACTACAGCGTCTCTCTGCCGGACACGCTGCCGATGACGACCTCGACCAGCGTAGCGGGCGGCGTGACGACTACAACGGATACTTACACCTTTGCCCAAGTTGGAGGCGCCACGGGCACGGTCGATCCGGCGACCAACCTGGCGATCTCAGGGCAGACCGCGGGCGGCTCGACGGCAACGATCGTGGAGCCGACGGTGACCGCGGGCGAGTCGATCGCGACGTATGCCACCGATCTGACCAATGCACTGACAGCGGCGGGCATCACGGGCGTGACGGTGACGGCGGCTGGCAATACGTTGTCGATCGCCGGCACGAATTACTCGACTTCAGGGAATGTGGTGCAGGAGCCGGTGAGAGCGAACGCGACCGGAACGCTCACCTTCGACGGCAACGGCAATCTGGTCGCGCCGGCGGGGAACGTGAGCGGCATTTCGTTTGGCGGGCTCTCGGACGGAGCGACGGCGATGAACTTCTCCTGGAATCTATACGGATCGAACGGGCAGCCGACGGTGAGCCAGGTGGCTTCCGCCTCTGCGGTGTCGGGCACGAACCAGAACGGGTATGCGGGAGGACAGTCGAACGGGTTTACGATCGACGCGAACGGAGTGGTCTCGGCGCAGTTCACTAACGGGATGACGACGGCGATTGGTCAGCTGGCGCTGGCGAATATCACCAACCCGCAGGGAATGCTGATCGCGGCGGGGAACAATTATCAGACGACGCTTTCCTCCGGCCAGGCCAGCATTGGCGTGGCGGGGTCGGCGGGGCTGGGTACGATTCAGGACAAGGCCCTGGAGGGATCGAACGTGGATATCGCCACGCAGTTCGCCGATCTGATCGTGGCGCAACAGGCTTTCCAGGCAAGCTCCAAGGCCATCACAACCTTCGACACCATTTCGCAGGACACCATCAACATGGTTCACTAACCGGGTGCGGAGCCGCTGAGGATCTCCTGATAGAAACTTTCATACAGAGGGATGATCTTTGAAGCACAAAAGCGGGCCTGGGCGGTGCGGCGGGCCGCGTCGGCCATGGCGAGGTAACGGCTGGAGTCGCTCAGAAGTTTTACGGCGGCTCCGGCCATTCCTTCCACGTCGCCGACCGGGAAGAGTCGGCCGGTCAGACCGTCTTCGATGAGTTCCGGCACGCCGCCCACCTGCGTGGCGATGGTGGGGACGCGGCAGGCCATGGCTTCGAGGGCTACGAGACCAAACGATTCCATTTCGCTGGGCATGAGGAGGAGATCGGCGAGGGGGAGAATCTCCGAGACGCTGCTTTGCTTGCCGAGGAAGTGCACACGGTCCTGAATGCCTTTGCGATGGGCGATCCACTCGGCCGCAGAGCGGTCGGGGCCGTCGCCGATCATCAGCAGACGGGCCGGCAACTCGCGCGCCACGCGGGAAAAGATACGGATGACGTCGGCGGTGCGCTTGACGGGACGGAAATTGGAGAGATGCACGAGGATCTTCTCGCCAGGCTCGGCGTAGCGGGCGCGGCCGGCGGTGCGGGCGGCCTCGTCGAGGGGCATGTACACGTCGCAGTTCACAAAATTCGGGATGACGTGGATGGATCGTGTGGGGTGAAATTCCTGGATGGTTTTGTCGCGCAGGTAGTTTGAAATGGCGGTGACGCCGTCGCTCTCGTCGATGCCGAAGCGGGTAATGGGCAGGTAGGAGTGGTCGAGGCCGACAAGGGTGATGTCGGTGCCGTGCAGGGTGGTGATGAAGGGCAGGCGGCGGTTCTGGCGGAGGAGCATCTGGCGCGCGAGATAGGCGGAAATGGAGTGGGGAATGGCGTAGTGGACGTGCAGCAGGTCGAGATCGTAGTACGCCGCGACTTCGGCCATGCGCGTGGCGAGGGCCAGGTCGTAGGGCGGGTACTCGAAGAGGGGGTAATTCGAGACCGGGACTTCGTGGAAGGCGATGTCCTGCTCGCGGCCGCGGAGACGGAAGGGCTGCGAATAGGCGATGAAGTGGACCTGATGGCCGGCGGCCGCCAGCTCGATGCCGAGTTCGGTGGCGACGACGCCGCTGCCGCCGTAAGTGGGATAGCAGGTGATTCCGATCTTCATAAGAGAGCCAGGGTACAGGGTACAGGTTGCAGGTCCATAGAGGGGATGCGCGACCGGACGAAAAGACGCGCGAGTTCAGGTTCGGACGGCTGAGGAATCAGGGGCGGGCGAGCGGAGAGCGGTGGCGATGATTGCGGCGAGCAGGAACCCTGCCGAGGTGAGGGTGAGGGCGAAGCCGAGGCCGGTGCGCTCCGAGACGCGGCCGATGAGCCACGGCGAGACGGCGCTGAGGATACGGCCGATGTTGTAGACAAAACCCATAGCGGAGGCACGCAGTGCGGTGGGGAAGAGTTCGCTGGTGATGACGGCGAAGCCGCTGAAGTAGCCGGTGCCGAAGAATCCGACGAGGGGGCCGATCATGAGCAGGGCCCGCGCGTTGCCGACGAAGGCGAAGAGCGGAACCATGAGGGCGGCGACGAGCAGGTAGACGATGTAGGTGTACTTGTGGCTGAAGCGGTCGGCGATATAGCCGAAGCTGATGTAGCCGAGAAACGTACCCACCTGCATCACGATGGTCCACTCGGAAGTCATCACGATGCCGAGGCCGCGTCCACCCTGGGAAACGGGCATGGAGAGAAAGCGGGGTACCCAGGTGAAGAGGCCCCACCAGGCAAAGAGGGAAGCGGCGTTCATGGTGGCGCAGACGAGCGTGCTTCTGCCGAGGGGGCCGCGAAAGAGACGACTCCATGCGGGGCGAGGGGTGTGTTCCTGACGCCAGGCGGTGGGTTCGTGGAGGCGCGACTGGATCCACAGAGCTACAAGGGCGGGGACGGTACCGATGAAGAAGACAGCGCGCCAGCCGAAGTGCGGCATCACGACAGCGACGAGCGCGGCGCCGAGTGCGTAGCCGATGGCCCACGAACTCTGGACGAGGGCGAGGGCCTTGGCCCGATGCTCTGGCGGCCAGGTTTCGGCGACCAGCGCGGCTCCGGAGGCCCATTCGCCGCCCATGCCAAGTCCGAGGACGATGCGGCAGGCAAGCAGCGCCATGGCGGTGTGGGTGAGTCCGCAGAGAAAGGTGGCAATCGAGTATATGAGGATGCTGGCGGAGAGCGCGCGGACGCGGCCGGCGCGGTCGGCGAACCAGCCGAAGGCGATGCCGCCGGCAGCGGCGCTGAGCAGGGTGATCGACATCATGGCGCCGCTGACGGCGGCGGAGAGATGGAGTTCGCGCTGCACCTGTCCGAGCACGAGGGCGTAGAGCATCACGTCCATGCTGTCGAGCATCCAGCCGAGGGATGCGGCGAGCAGGGTGCGCTTCTGTTCTGCGGAGGCCTCGGTGATCCAGGCGGCGAATCCGTTCAAAGGTGGTCTCTGGTTTAAAGTTCAGGTGTACGGGTGGCTGGATAGCCACGCCGTCCTACCACGATACGAGAGCACAGCCGATTGCGCACTGCGATTGATACGGGCGGCACATTTACCGATTGCGTTTATTTCGAGGATGGCGAACTTCGCGTTCTGAAGGTGTTCTCGACGCCGGGCGATCCGGCGCTGGGGGTGCTGAACGCGCTGGCGGGGATTGGGCTGGCCGGAGAGGTCGAGGTTCGGCACGGAACGACAATTGGGACGAACGCGATGCTGGAGCGGCGCGGGGCTCGCGTCGCGTTCGTGACGACGGCGGGTTGCGAGGACACCATTGCGATTGGGCGGCAGACACGCGCGGCGTTGTACGACTGGTTCGCTCCGGTTCCGGTATGCATTGTGCCGCGCGAACTGCGCTTTGGCGTAGCAGAGCGCGTGAGCGCGGAGGGCGAGATTCTGCGCGCTCCGAACGACGGTGAGTTGCAGGCGCTGGTCGAGGCGGTCAGGGAAAGCGCAGCGCAGGCGGTTGCGGTCTCGCTGTTGTTTTCGTTTGCGAACCCGGAGACGGAAAGGCGCGTCGAGACGGCGCTGCTGGAGTTGGGGATTCCGGTCTCGGCGTCGTACCGGATTCTGCCGGAGTTTCGCGAATATGAGCGCGCGTCGACGACGGTGGTCAACGCGTACCTCGCGCCGCGCATGCGCGAGTATCTGCTGCACCTCGAGGAACGGGTGCGCGCAGAGCACGGCGGCGCCGGAGTCGATGTGATGCAGTCTTCGGGCGGCATCGTGCCGGCCCGGGTTGCGGCGGAGGAGCCGGTGCGCACCGTTCTGTCCGGGCCGGCAGGCGGCGTGGTCGGCGCATGCAGGGTGGCAGCGTGGGCCGGATTCGACCGGATCATCGGGCTCGACATGGGCGGGACGTCGACGGATGTATGTTTGGCGGAGGGGACGCGGGGCGGCGTGCGGCGCACGCGGGAGGCCGTGGTGGCGGGCGTGCCGGTGAGCGTGCCGATGCTGGAGATCCACACGGTGGGCGCCGGGGGCGGATCGATTGCGCGATTCGATGAAGGAGGGATGCTGCGGGTGGGGCCTGAGTCGGCGGGCGCCGATCCGGGGCCGATTTGTTTCGGACGGGGGGCTGACGCCGGAATGCGCGCGACGGTGACGGATGCGAATCTACTGCTGGGGCGGCTCGACGGCGCGAGCTTTTTGGGAGGGAGCGTGCCTCTCGACCTGGAGCGGACGGAAATGCGGATGCAGGAGCAGAAGGGCGTCCTGGCATCGGTGGAGGATTTTTGCGCAGGCATCCTGCGTGTCGTCGAGACGGAGATGGACAAGGCAATTCGTGTGATCTCGGTCGAGCAGGGATACGATCCGCGGGATTTCACCCTGGTGGCTTTTGGGGGAGGTGGGCCGGTGCATGCGTGCGCGCTGGCGCGGGCGCTGCGGATTCCGAAGGTGCTGGTTCCGGCGATGCCGGGAGCGCTGTCGGCGGTGGGAATTCTACTGGCGGATGTGGTGCGGGATCATGCGCGGACGGTGATGCTGGCCGGGGATGCGATTGGCGCGCTGGCGCCGAGGTTTGCGGAACTGGAAGAGCGGGCTGAAAGAGAATTCAGGGCAGAAGGGCTTGCGGGTTCTGCGGAGTATTCGCTGGACTTGCGCTACGCGGGGCAGGGGTACGAACTGAATGTGCCGTGGAATCGGGCCGCCGCTGCGGATTCGGTCGCGGCGTTTCACGAGCTGCATCGCCAGCGGTACGGATTCTGCGACGAGCAAAAGCCGGTGCAGATTGTGAGTCTGCGATTGCGGATGACCGCGGCTGCTGATCCGTACGTGCCGCAGGGGCGCGAACTGGTTGCGGGGAACGGCGCGGCCGCCTGTTATGCAGAGAGACCGATTTATTTCGACGGCAGTTTTGTGACATCGCAGCTCTACGATCGCGAGCGGCTGGTTCCGGGTGACGCGATTCACGGGCCGGCGATGATCACGGAATACACGTCGGCCACGGTGTTGCCGCCGAATTGCACAGCGGAAGTGGACGGGTTCGGCAATCTGGTGATCACCCTCGGAGGCAACGCATGAGCGGGCAGGCGGTGGATCCGGTCGAACTGGCGATTTGTCACAGTGCGGTGCATTCGGTGGCGGAGGAGATGGGCGCTGCGCTGCGGCGGACCGCGCTTTCGCCAAACATCAAGGAGCGGCGGGACTACTCGTGCGCGGTGTTTGACGGTGAGGCGCGTGTGATTGCGATGGGCGATCACATGCCGGTGCATTTGGGTTCGATGCCGATGTCGGTGGAGGCCGCGGTGGCAGCGGTGCAGTTCGCGCCCGGAGACATCGTGGTGCTGAACGATCCGTACGCGGGCGGAACGCACCTGCCCGATATCACGATGGTGTTGCCGGTGTTCTTACCGGATGCGAACAGGCCGGCATTTTACGTTTCTTCGCGGGCGCATCATGCGGATGTTGGCGGTGCGTTTCCGGGTTCGATGGGACCGGCGCGGGAGATTTATCAGGAGGGCGTGCGCATTCCGCCGGTACGGATTGTGCGCGGTGGCGTGGTCGATCGCGAGATGCTGGATCTGATTCTTCTGAATGTGCGGACGCCGCACGAACGCGAGGGCGATCTTGCGGCGCAGATTGGCGCATGCCGGGTGGGCGAGCGGCGGATGCTCGAGTTGGTGGAGAAGTATGGCGAGACGCGGCTGCGCGTGCTGACCGATGAACTGCTGCACTACTCCGAACGGTTGGTGCGGGCGGAACTGCGCAGGATGCCGGCGGGGGAATTCACGGCAGAGGACTGGCTGGACGATGACGGGGTCGACGACCGGCCGATTCGGATCGCGGCGAAACTGCGGATCGATCCAGAGGCAGCGACGATACACGTCGATTTCAGCGGGTCGTCGGCGCAGGTGACGGGCAGTGTGAATGCGGTGCGGGCGATCACACTGTCGGCGTGTTTCTATGTGCTGCGTTGTTTGTTGGGCAGTGATGCGCCGGCGACGGCTGGAATTCTGCGTCCTCTGACGTTGGCCGCGCCGGAGGGCAGCGTTGTCGATGCGCGGCCGCCGGCTGCGGTCGCGGGAGCGAATGTGGAGACTTCGCAGAGAATCGTCGATGTGCTGATGCGGGCGCTCGCGCAGGCTGTGCCGGAGCGGGTTCCGGCGGCGAGTGCGGGAACGATGAGCAATCTGACGATTGGGGGGATCGATCCGCGAATGGGAAATCCATTCACGTACTACGAGACCGCCGCGGGAGGCATGGGGGCGCGGCCGGGGATCGACGGCATTTCGGGCGTACAGACGCACATGACGAACTCGCTGAACACGCCGATTGAGGCGCTCGAATATGCTTATCCATTTCGGGTGCGGCGGTATGCGTATCGCGAGGGATCAGGCGGGGTGGGGAAGTTTCGCGGCGGGGATGGATTGATTCGGGAGATCGAATTGCTGGCTCCTGCGCAGGTGACGCTGCTCGCGGAACGAAGAAAGTTCCGGCCGTGGGGACTCGATGGCGGCGAAGCGGGAGCCGCGGGGCGAGCAACGGTGAAGAAAGCGCGCAGCGGGGAGGAGATGGAGTTGCCGGGGAAATGCAGCGTGTATCTCGAGGCGGGCGATGTGCTGCGGATCGAGACTCCGGGTGGTGGTGGATGGGGAGTGGATGCGAGCCGTATTGTCGGTCGCTGAGTCCGGACGGGGTATTGTTTTTGCGGGGCGGATCGCCCGCGATGCAGAGAGGTGGTCGCGGGCCTTACCAGAGGAGTTTGGCGGCGAACTGGATCTGGCGGGAGGTGGTAGTGGTGCTGGTAACGAGACCGGCGGTGGGCGAGAGTCCCGATGGAGTGAAGACGACGAGGTTCGGCGTGTTGAAGTTGGAGTGGTTGAGGATGTTGAAGAATTCGGCGCGGAGTTGCAGGCGGAGGCGCTCGCGGAGTGTGGTGTCTTTGAACATCGAGTAGTCCCACTCCGTAATGCCGGGTCCGGTGAGCGAGTCGCGACCGAGGTTGCCGTAGAAGCCGCTGCCTGGCGGCGGCGCGAGAAAAGCATCGTGGTTAAACCACTCGTTGACTCTGCCGATGATGGGGTTGCCGTGGAAGGCGGGATTGAGGAAGGGGCGGACGGGGTTTTTAGTATCGCCGTTATTCGAGGGGTTGTAGCTGAGCTGTGGGGTGAAGGGGAAGCCGGACTGCAGCGTGAGGATGGAGTTGGCGGTCCAGCCACCGATGATGGCATTGGTGAGGCGATCGGCGTTAGCGAAGAGCCGTTGGTGGTGGCCGAAGGGAAGCTGCCAGAGTTCACTGATGACGCCGACGTTGCAAACATCATAGGTGGCGGGACCCCAGTCGGCGCGGAGATCGAAGGGATTGGAGACGAGGCCGGGGGCATTGCCGGCGGCGGTGGCGTTGAGGGAGTCGCCGTCATCGAGAGCTTTGGACCAGGTATACGTGCCACGGATGGCGAAGTTATGACTGAGGCGATGATTCACGTCGAGCTCAAGGGCGTGGTACGAACTATCGCCACGAGAGAACCAGGCCCAGGCGGCTCCGAGCGCGGGATTAGCGAGCGGCGTGCCGGCGGGGATGTAGAAGGATCCGGCAGGAACAGCGTCGCCGGCGAGTGGGGTGGGGA
>VFSW01014107.1_pt1 | contig 11063 bp, 20 predicted proteins | sample 5358111 | NCBI WGS metagenome assembly VFSW01 (sample SAMN11554181, study PRJNA540505) | mine drainage metagenome | isolation source: sediment from site ElyBrook_90M | place: USA: Ely Copper Mine, Vershire, VT | collected 2017
CGTCTGAACGGAAAATAGAGAGGCGAGCTTTTACGCTCAAATCTCTATTTTTTTATTCCGTATTTTCAGCGATCCCCACAAAATAATACCTGAATAAATCCCCTACAGCTTACACGCGAAACGGGGGTACCTCTACCCGCCCGATATGCTACGCTTAAAGATTGCCCACTTTTCGACACATTTCCTACCCCAAAATATCGACTTGCTACGTTACTTCCTTTAGGGAAGCAATAATACTTGCATTTAGTAAAGTGTTTATGCTATACTTAGGGAAGTAAAGGCGTGATACAAGTTACTTGAGTCATGCCGGGTACATAGGTATCACGCCGGGGGCTATGAGAACGGTAATTTTTTCCGTTCCAAGCCCAAAATAAAACAAGAGGGAATTATCAATGAATATTCTTCACGCTGCCGAAGGCTTTCTAGTTGCTGAACTTCCGACCATTGAAGAGGGCGTTCGCTATCTGCTTACCAAAATCGGCGAACAAACGCTTCTGCATCGTCAGGCACCGGGCGCAAACACAACCAGCACATCACTACCTATGGCGTTGATTGATGCCATTTACGCGGCGGCGCATACCGCATAGCCATAGGGGGGGGGATACCCGCAATGGTTTACACATTCGAGGAACATCAAGCGAAACACCCGCTTGCTACCCCGGCTCTCTCTAAGGCTGATATGCAGCATCAAGAGGTTGTGGGCAGGCTGGACACGCTGAATAAGTCAGTACGCCAGCTAGTCGAAGGCCGCGCGCCATTCAACGCTACGGTTGCTATCAGTGCTACCGTTCCGATTGATCTGGACTACCGGGATAGAAAACACATTTTCATTTTCTCCGTCAACTCCTTAACCCTTTCTCTGGAAGACCTCGGTACGCTCGCGCTTTCTGCGAACACATGGACGAACATTAGCTTTCAACCGGGATTACGCATCTTTGCACAATCACAAGCTACGACGGTATACGTAGCGATCAAGCAAACCGACGAAACGATACCGTAAAGAGCGGGGATACAGGCATGATTGAAACCTTGATAGTGTCAAGTCTTCTGGTTGCTCTTGCGATCTGGCAAGACACCTACAGAGAGGCGCGGGGGCAATAATGGACGAACCAGAAGACTTACAAACGCGCGCGGCCAGACTGCGCGAAGAGGGACGCAATGAGCGAAAACAGCGAAGACAATCAACTATCAAAGCAGTTAGCGGCGATGGCGCGGACGCTGGAGATACAGGGGAAAACGCTGGAAACAGCGATAGCCCGGCTAGAGGAAACTTCCAAATTCTACACGGAAAAGGCGGTGGAACTGAGCCGGGGGATAGACGAAGTATTGGTCTTGTCGGAAGCCCTGAAAAAGAGCCTGAGCGAGTCGGACGGGGCGATAGACGATCTGGCGGCGATCACGAAGCTACAGAGAGCGATGTATCAAGCCCAACAAGACGAGTAGGACGGCTGGAAGCGGCGGAGGCCATACCTGAGCGGTTCCCTGATATGGACGATATGCCAGTACTCGAAAAGAGGGGCCGGGGCCGTCCGCGCAAGATTGTTGACGAACCAGAACCAGAAGAGAAAGAGAAAAAAGGCATTCTCGGTTTTGGGGCTGACAAGCCCAAGACGCGCGCCGGGGCGTTGACGGGCAAAGAGGCGGCGGAATTGCGGGAGCCGTTCTTAATGTCCCTACGCGATAACGCGGGGTATCTGGATAAGGGCTTGTGGTGGTACTCGAAGGATGAAACACAGCCGCAAATATGGAGCGACCTGGCGAATGAAGAAATAGAGGTTATCGCTAACGTCCTGATGAGACGCGCACAACGTGACCCCGGAACGGCGCAATTTGTACGCAACATGGTTGAGATGAGCGAAAACATAAGCCTCTTGATGATTGTCGGGCCGCGCTTGATTAAGACGGGTAAACAGTTGGGCAAGCGTCCGAAACGAGAAAGAAAGCGGAAAGCAACGGCATGATTATAGATTTCGATGGGCGGGTATTGACCGTCCCGGCGCATGTGGAGCAAGAGGTTATCAATCAGGTCTACGCCATGATTAAAGACAAGGTGTACCCACAGATACCCCAGCCGGGGCGCATCGCCATGATGATGTACAGCCGGGGCAAGCTGCGCGATATGGAAATAGCATTGAACGCTGCCGGGTATGACGGGAAAAAAGTACGCCCGCCAACGGGGGATGACCCGAATTTACATTACTTGAAAATCATGCTCGCTGAAACGCTGAGGGATATGTCTAATGCAGTCCTTGAAATCACAACGGAACAAGGCACAGACACCGTTAAATCTTTCTCCCTACCAATCGACAATCAAGGTTAAGGCGGGGGATAGGTTCTTACTGGCGGGTACGTCCGGGAGCGGGAAAACGTGGGCGATGAAAGCCCTAGACAGGCATCTAGGCAAGTTGTACCCAACGCATCGACACTACATTTTTGATAGCAAGGATGATGGAGACTTTGACGATTATCCGGGGCGGATCAGTGGCGATCATTGCCCACATCGGCCATTTAGAAACCAGATGTATCAGGTATGGCATCCAATCCACCTGATACCCAGCGAGATAGAGCGATGGTTGGAGGGCATCTTACGAGACGCTCCCGCGATAGTGCTGATAGACGAGCTAGTACACCTGAAATATAAAGCGAACCTGTATAGCCCGATGTACGAAACGATACAAAAGACGGGCCGATCAAAGAAGATCATCACGCTAACCGGGACACAGGAGCTAGGGAAAATACCGGGCAATGCCTATAAACAGGCAATTCATAGATTTGGCTTTTACGTCGATAAGGCGGCGCAATATGACCGCCTTGTATTGAACTTATTGCTAAAAGCGAAGGTAGAAGACCCGCCCGACGAGTACGGATTTTACTACCAATCAGAGAAGGGCAGGCGCGAGCCTCTGTACTTCTCAACCATTCAATCATTTTTGGGTAGTGGCTCAAGCCACTAGAAAGAGGTTCCATCGTGAACAGAGTCTTAACCTTCGGTGAAAAGGCCGCTTGGACAATCGGTACTTTTCTTGTCCTGCTCATCGTGACGTATGCCGTAGTGGGCTACGCCGCGAATAAGAACATTCCCGGCGCGGCGTGGCTTGAGTCTCACGCGCGGCCACAAGGCTAACGCCACAGAAAGGTATCATTTTATCATGGTTACTATGTCTCAGGCACAGTACAACGCCGAGCAGCAGAAACAGGCTCTGGCGGCGTTCATGGCACAGCAGCAGCAGAAAGCCTTGCGCGAACAAGATTTGAACTTCATGCGCTCGCTTGAACAGATTGCGGCGTGTCCTGTCACTGGCGGCTCCGGCACAACCGCAGCGTATGCGGTGGGTAGTACGTTCTACTTTGACATTCCCGTCATGCCGTCCGGTTTCGCTAAGGGCTTGATTATCAAGTACAACCTGACCGTTACCCCGGCCACGGCCTCCGGTGCATCGTATGCCCTGAACCGCGCGGCGGCGTTTGCCGTCTTCGCTGAACTCGGTTTGCAGTACAACGGCGCGCAGGTGCGTACTCATCCCTACTTCCTGAAAATTCAGGATATGATACGCGGTTTCCAGCGCGGCGCACAAAATGACGTACTCGCCGGGAATAAGGATTCCGTCATTCAGGCGAATATCGTAGGTACTACCCCTATCGTCGTGAACACTGGTAACACCTGGCAGGGGCAGTTTTACCTCCCGTTGAACGGGCTGTCAGAGGACGATGTACGCGGTATCCTGCCTACATCGGGTACGGGTACTCATGCCCAACTCAAGATCACCACGCCTACGAACTTCATGGGTAACGACCCCCTGATTAACCCGATTGCGGGTAGCGGCGGTACCTCCCCCAGCGTGGCCGCGACGGGTACAATTTCCGTTGATCTGGTGTTTCTCGACGGGCATACTCTGGATAGTCCTTCGTTGCTGCCACCTCCACCGAGCGTGTACGGGCCGACTCTTCAATACTTTTGGGAGCCGTCCTTAACCCCGATCAACACGAACAGCATGAGCCGCCAGACGATCACCAACAAAATGCGGCATCATGTCATGGCTTCCATTGTGATTGACGGCGCACAGTCGAACCAGTTCAGCACATGGGCGAACGTGACACAGTTTGAATTGACGGGCGATGCTACAGGCTCGCAGAAGCTGAAATCATGGAACGTGGCGAATAACGTCAGCATCTATGATTACTTTGACCGTGAGGTCAGGCGTAAAATCGGTCAAGACCTCGACGCCGGGGTTATTCTGTGGGTTGCGTCTCCTATTCGCGGAACTGTGAACGCTTCCAATCGCATCGGCAATCTTGCCCTGAACATGTACGCCGGGGGCTTTCCTACCGCCACGCATGGCTACAACGTTGTCACGCCGGGCAGCCCTAGCGGGTATAGCGCGCGCGTTGAAACGTTCCTGCTCTCCGAGAACGTCAAAGGGCTTGGCTTGCAGCAGGTCATGTAAGGGGTGTCACGATGAAAGCAGCAGCAGTTTTTCTCTTATCGTTCCTGTTCTTCTCAGCAGGCGCACAGGGGCGGCTAGGTTCAATTCTTGCGGCTTTCATCGACCCCGGCGCATTGCAAGATATAAGCGGGGGTACACCGGCATCAGGGGCGGTACTCCCGGCAGTCCCAGCCGGGCCGCTCACACAGGGTACCGCAGCCGGGCCGCAAGTGGTAAAACCTGATCCCCACATCACGACGAATAGCGGGTGTCCACAAGGGTACCTACTCATTGGCGGGATGTGCTACCGGGCCGTACAAACAGCTAACTAAGGGCATGAGATGAGCAACAAACGTCAAGCGGACATGGCCGATATTGCCAACGCGATTGAAACAGGCATCACAAAAAGACGTGATGAGAGCGTGTTTCGCGCCAACGTTGCCGACGAACTGAAAGCGCGGGGCCAAACATCCGACGATGAGACGATAGACGCCACGGTAGAAGATGCCAACACGCAAATAGCGAACGATGAAAAGAACGCTAGTGCAGATCAGGCATTAGAGCTAAGGCGTAGATCACTCTTAAAGGCGCAAGCCCTGAAAGCCTATCGTACATCGGGTATGGCTATAAACGGCGTTAAGAACGGCGTAGGGCGGCTCTATATGCCAACGGGGTTATGGTTGCCCGTTCTGGTATTGCTCACTCTGTTCATGCTCTTAGTGAAGGTCAACGGCAACACGCGCGCGGGTTGGTTGTGGGCGGTAATCACTGGAAACGCCGCGCTACCCGATAGTATCACAAGCAACGGCGCAAACGGGACGATCACAGTAACAACCAATGCGGACGGCTCATTAACAGGCTCTGGCGATTTTGGGCAAGGTACCGGGACCGGGAGCGGCGGGCCACCTCCTATGTATGTACCGTTCCGCCCGGCAGAAATGGATGAGTGGTAGCAATGGCAACAACGGATATTACCGCGTCGACGCTGCCAACTGCCAACGGCGGTACATCGGCTCTACAGTGGTTTACGTCATGGGTAGCGATCTTGTTGATTGTGGGGCTTCTGGCGCGTACATCGTGGGGCCGTCCAGCAGTCTATTACCTAACGTGGATGACGGTTCTTATCCTTGTCTTAACCCACGCTGGAGAGTTTGCAGCAATTATTAACCCGGCTCAATCCGGGAATTAAGGAAACGATCATGCTTGATGCATTAACACAGGGGGAGCGGTACCTATTCACTATCGCTATCGTGATTGCGTTGCTTGTCTACTTCGGCGGCGTGGTGAAGATCACGCAAGCAGCCGGGCCAGTACTCGCTAACATCTTGACCATAGGACAGGGGCGCATCGCATCCGGGCCGAATGCCGGACAATTCCCCGCCTACGCTACGGGTGGGCCTACCGTCAATTAAGGGGGTTATCATGGCTTATCAGGGTGTCGATCTGAACAACCTAAACGCCTATGATCTGGTACCGAACATGCCAGCCGTGAGGCCGCGCTATTATCCAGAAGTGCCAACGCGCGCGGATACGTTCGAGGTGTACCACGCGGTAGCCTCTCAAATGGGCGTGACTACGCTTGATAGCTACTACGCGCCAGATGCTACGATTGCGCCGGGGCTTGGGCTGGGCAATTCATACGCTATACCGGGTAACGGTATCGTCCTTACTGGCAACGCGCCAACGAGCGGTATCTATACCGGGATACAACAGGAGTAGAACCGATGGACGAAATCAAAAAGCTCGAAGGGGCGGTCAAGAAAAATCCCGCGTTAGGCGTGGCGGGTGCCGTGGGTATTCTGCTCTTGCTCTTGTACCTGAAAAACCGGGTAAACGCTGCCAACGCGACACTAACGGCAACGCCTGCCGGGACTATTGCGCCTGCCGTCTCCTATGCCTCGCCCACATCGGGCGGCTATAGCTATGGGGATGTGCAGCAAACGTCAACGGTAGTACACGCGCCAGCACCTACGCCTATACCGATCATGCCAACGCCAGTTATCCCAACTGCGCCGGGAACGATACCAGTACCCAGCGCGGCCAATCCGCTCATTCCTTTTAACTTTTTCAAAACGCATCAATTCCCAACCATACCGGGCAATAACCGCGTGAACGTGAAGACGTTCAGTTATGGCGGGACGACCTACAACGTACAGCCGGGGCCATATGGCAAGGTATACGGAACACCCACAAAGGGCGGGAAACAAGTCCTGCTCTATGCACCGATAAGCCAATATCATTAAGAGGCGGTCATGGCACTACTACCAGTCACCGGGGCCAATGCCACTAATCAGACTATCGGCCAGGTCTTCGATCAAAAGAAGCTTTGGAAATGGTGGGAACAGAACGGCGGCAAGGGTACCAACATGTTCGACGGGGTATCTGAAAAGGGGATAGATTATTCTACCACTTTCGGTACTCCTATTGGCGTTCCTGTTGGCGGGGTGATTGTTCGCATTGTGCCACATACGAACAGTATAGGCGATGTGGTAGAACTGCAAGCGGTGGACGGCTCGGTATGGTTGTACCAGCACATTACCGCATCTGTAAAAGTTAAACAGGTGCTGGGAGTGGGCGGTATCATCGGCACTGAGAACGGCTTACCTGTCGATCAATATTCTACCGGGCCACATATAGAGGTACGGTACTGTCAGGCTGGCCGATGGAATCCGGGTATTGATAGTTGGTTTGAACCGTGGGTTAATCCCTATGGTGTTTTCTCTACCCTGAGCAGCAAGACGGCGGACGGCAAAATAGATACTGGTTCGTTCCTCTCATTTGGGACGCTCTCAAATCTCTCTAACCCGCTCGCACCCAACGCCAACGTTACCGGGGTGTTAGTTGCGATAGACCAGTTGGGCGCACTCAAAAACCCCTTTGATACGAGTCAAGACAACGTGCAGCAAGTCTTAGGGGTAGATAACCCGGTGTCATGGCTAGGGGCTGTAGGTACGAACGTAGTAGGGGATACGCGCGCGATCTTGATACGCTTTGTTCTCATAGCGATAGGGGCCGCTCTCTTTTACCAGCAACTGAAAAAGTTTGTCGATGTGGGCGCAATCGTCAACGCCGGGGTAAACATCGGGAAAACGGCGGCGATGTTATGAGTGAGATCATCGCACAGTTTGACCCCTCATCAGCAACGAACGGGAGCTTTGTTATTACCTATCTCTCAAGCGGAGTAGGTAAACTGGTTGTCTGGAATGATAGCGCGGAAACAATCGACCTAGTGTTTCCCGATGGCAGTACAGATATAGCTCCTGCGTGGGTAGCTGACATTTACGAACTTACCGGGCCTGCTGGAAACATCGCATGGAAGCAAGACAAGACGGTCAACAATACTACGCCTGATATATCGCAATGTTGGGTTATTGCGTACCAGCCAAGAGAGAATATCCCCGGCGTATTCCCTATCGCACTCTCGCGCCAGATGAAAGCGGGTGGAGGTGCAATCACCGTCACATCCGGGGCTATTACGATCACAAGCGGCTCTATCAGTGTAAGCAGCGTGGGCGGTACTGTCACCGTGGGCGGTACTATTGCCGTGTCTGGTGTGTCTGGTACTGTCACAATCGCCGGGGCGGTCACTGTTTCTAACTCGCTCACAATCGGAACGGTTTCGACTACAGTACCTATCCAAACGACGGGTGCAAGCGTGGTAAACGTGGGAACCGTGGCCGGGACTGTCACCGTTTCAGGCAACATTAACATTACCAATAGCTCGATCAATGTGGGAACCGTGGCCGGGACTGTCACAATCGCCGGGGCGGTCACGATCACAAGCGGGACGATCAATATAGGCACAATGCCAGCCGTGACCATTACGAGCGGTTCCGTAAATATCGGGACTGTTACCGGGAATGTGAATGTTACCGGGCAAGTCAACCAGGGGAATCCGATTTTTTCCGCTACGGTAGGCTTCGGTGGAACGGCCAATAAAAACCAGATACTCAACATATTCAACGTTTCAACGAGCGGGAAAACCTATACATTCTATTCTATTCGCGTGTTCACTACGGATATAACCATGCCTACGTGCAATGTGGTGTATGTGACCGGGGCCGATCTTGCGTTAGCAAATGCTGTTACTATTCAATCGCATGACGCGCAATCATCACCGCCAGCGTCAACCGCTAACGCTACGTCAGTCGATGGAGGCTCACTCTATAACACTGGCATCATTGAAACGTTGGATTGTCCAGAAAATGAGATGCAAGACTTTGTAGTGTTTCCCGATATTATCAAGCTGCATCCCGGCGGGAACTTACTGGTTCAGATACGATCAGGGACGCCTTCGCATATTGTCCGCTTAACGATGAAATGGAGTGAGGCATAATGGACTTACCACTTTCACCCGTACACGGGCATAACATCAATGCAGAATGCTATGCGGTCACGCTCTCAGTAGCTACGGCCACGAATGCGAATGTTCGCGTTGGCATCAGCATCGTCGCCAACAATATCGCAAAGAACATCTTCATCTATCGCGCGATCTGCAATAACAGCGATACGCCCGAAGCCGATGTGACCATTACCCATGATACGGCGGCAGATAGCCATTTTGCGAGTACCCTTACGCCCGTCAATCAACAGGTGGGTTCAGGCGCAACATCACTAGCAACAGTGAAGGGAAGCGCGGCGGGTGTTACCGCGCCTGTAGGCACATCGGGAACGGTGCGAGCGGTGTACCGTCTGGTAGGTTCGCTGACAGGGCTAGAACTGTTTAAGAATGGCTCAGGTATCTATCTCCCGGCAAATACGGCAAGTATCGCCGCGAGTTTTTACGTCAAGGTTCCTACGGCGGCGAAAGTCGGAATATTGTTAATAGAGTACATCGAATACTAGGGGGCGTTCATGGCAGAGCAGCAATTTCCAGTCACCAAATTTACGGTAGGGGATGATGGTATCTTATGCGAGACTTTTTACTCTCTCACGATTTCATCCCGGCTCATTATTCCAGAAGCGCAAGCGAACGAACTGTTTCACGCATGGGGAGCAAATCAAAAGAGATTGCATCCCGCGCGGGGTAAGAGAAAGCCTGCACTGAAACTTTAGCGTCTAGTGGCTTGCCAGTGCCTGTACTGGCTACTTAGTTCATTCAGTTTTTAGGAGTTTACATCATGCCAATTAGTACCGAAGTCGGTTCCACCGAGCGCGTCAACCTCGCCGGGATGGTTCGACTTGTTGATGAGTCCTCAGTGCTTGTACAGGCTGTAGCCACTGGCACAGCAGTTATTACCATTCCCGCGGGTACCAGCATTGTGCGCCTGAGCGCAGCAGCCGCCACAACTGGCGCAAGCCTCCCGGTTGGTGTCAAAGATGGTGATGTTATCATCATCAAGATTTCGACGGCGGCGGCTAATACCGTGACTTTCGCGGCCAAAGCGACCAGCAACGTAGCAGGCGGCGCGGCTACATCCCTTGCGGGGCTGGCGGCTCACATGTTCTACTGGGACGGGCCAGACGCTCTCTGGTACCAGATGGGGCCACTGGCTAACTAGCCGGGTGTCCGGGACGGGTAGGGGCTTGTATGTCCCTACCCTATGGGGGCGCGCGACATGCCAGAAACAACCACAAAAGATATAGAGGAATTGCGAGCTTTCAAGGCCGCGCAAGATGTGCGGAATATGAAAGTAGATATGATCTTGGAAACGCTCTCGAAACAAAGCGTTTCTTTTGAACTGGCATTGACGCAATTCCAGCAAGTAGTAACCGATAACAAGATAGCGATCACGCGCGTACAGGATAAAGCAACTGTGACGGAGCGGGTTATATCAGTTGTGGGCGGTCTGCTCATCCTAATAGCCGGGTCGATCATCGGGCAATTTATCCATTTCAAGCCATTTTAGAAGGGCGCATCATGGACGAAATCAGAAAGTGGAAACGGCGCATAGCGCGTACAGCAGAAGCGCACGAACAGATTATGACCGGGGCTTTGCTAGGGGCCGCGCTACTTCTGGCACTCATCGCCGTATTTGGCAGGGCGCATCATAAAGCGGCGGCATGTCTCTATATTCTCCTGTAGGGGAAAACATGAGCGAGGATATAACCGGGCTGTATCGGTTGCGATGCATCATCAATAATGAAGACGGATTTTTCAAGCGGGGGATAAAATGGCGAAAGCTAAAGCGAGTCTGGAAGAGGGCTTAAACAGTAGCGCGAATAAGCGCGGGTTGACCGGGAAAGATAGGCATAGGTACATCGGCGGGGCATTGCACAATATGGGCAAGGCCAAGACGCGGAGCGGCAAACGAGAGCCAGCACCGACAAAGGCAGTACAGCATAAAGCGGCTGCGCCTGCCACGCATAAGCCCACTACGACGCATCACACCGCGTCCACGCCGGGCAAGCTCAAATCATTCACACCCTCTCGACCTACGCCCATACGTGACACAAAGTTGGCACATGCGGCGGCTCATCCTCTTGAATTGGTAGCGAGAGAGAATAAAGAGGCCGGGGCAGGGAAACCCTATAAGGTGTACTCGATCTACAAAAAGGGTGGAAAGACACCGCATACCTCCACGCTCTACAGGAAAACATCAACGGCAAACGCTGAAATTAAGATACTCACCGATGAGTATAAACAGGGATACGCGCGTAAACGTTTCGGCCATGCATCATAAGAAAAGCCCGGTACAT
>VFSW01014108.1_pt1 | contig 11063 bp, 5 predicted proteins | sample 5358111 | NCBI WGS metagenome assembly VFSW01 (sample SAMN11554181, study PRJNA540505) | mine drainage metagenome | isolation source: sediment from site ElyBrook_90M | place: USA: Ely Copper Mine, Vershire, VT | collected 2017
CGAGCGGGCCAGACAACGTGCCTCCATCGTTGACGGCGGCGGAGACAGAGGTGAGCGATCCGGCTGCGGCGGGGGCTGTGCCCGCCATGGCGAAATGATTTGCGCTGGCGTCCCAACCGGAGAAGCGGAAAGCAAACGGCCCGGCCACAGGCGTCGCGAAGGCCGTGCTGTCCTGCATGCGGAAGGAACCGGCGCCTCGCGTTCCAGTTCCCGTCGTGTCATCGAACTCGATGATGCGGCCTTCGGTGAAAAGATTGGCCGAACCGGTTGGCGTCGCGGAAGTGGGCGCGACGCTAAATTGATTACTGGAACTCGCGGTGTTTAACGTCAGGCAACCGCGGAAGGTTGTGAGGTCCGAAGAAACAGTCGTGACATCGAACAAGATGGAACTTCCGGCGGCGAGCGGTTGCGACAGTTGCGCTCCGTTGGAGCGGACGATGTCTTCAATTCCGGTGAGGTTGCCGTTGGCGTCGGCGGTGAAGCTGCCGGAGAACGTGACGGGTCCGTTTGCATCGAAGCCAGAGAACACGAATGCATAGGGAGTGCCGGCTTTCAGGGAATAGCTGGTGCCGGCCTGGCACTGGTAGTCGGACGGCAAGTTTGCCCCGGTAGTGAGCGTGATGATGTTGCCGCCGGAGGCGGCCGGCGCAGGAAAGACGGCCTGAGCGGGAACGGGGCTCTGACTGTCCGCAACCTGGACCGCGAAGCTGTAACCGCCGGATGGAAGATTCGCGGGCGGATTGGCGGAGATGACACCGCTGGGACTTAAGCTCGCCCATTGCGGCAGAGGAGCGCTGCCTGGCGCGAGACTCCACGTGTAAGGTGGAGCGCCGCCGCTGGCCTGGAGTTGAACGGGCTGGTAGAGCTGGCCCGGAAGGATGTTCATCACGGTCGGCGTAGGTACTTTCAGTTGCGTAGGCGCCACCGTGATGCTCAGCGAGAAGGGCAGCGGGACTCCGTTGGCGTCGGTTGCGGTCAGTGTGAACGGATAGATGCCGGTGGCGATCGGCAGTCCGATGATCTCAGTCGAGAACTGGTCGGGGCCGGGAGCGAGTTGCAATCCGTTGGGAAGCACCGTATTTCCCAGCGACCAGGTATAAGGAGCGAGGCCGCCCTGGACGCTCACGTAGCACGGGCTTTGTGCGACGGCGTTGAGGATCGGTAGTTTGATGCAGGTGTAATTCGTGTTCAGAAAGGCAGGGACGAGTTCCACTGCACTGGGCGCTGCTGGCGCAAGGGGCGGATCTACGGTGACGGGAATGATTGCGGACCGCGTGGGATCGGTGACGGACGTTGCCGTGACCGTGACTTGAATGGGCGACGTGACGCCAGCGGGCGGATTGTAGGTCACTGATAAAGCCTGCTGACCTGAGAGCGTGCCAGCCGGGCCATTCTTGATCACTGGGGCGAGCGTCCAAATGACTCCCGCGTTCGAGGAATCGTTGGTGACTTGAACCGTGATGGGAAGGTTCAGGGTAGGGTTGTCGTCCACGGTCGCGGCTCCAGTCGGGGAAACCACGTCGACGTTGATGCCGGGAACGCCGCAGCATCCGCCACCGCCGCCAGCGCTCCTGGTGCCGCCACAGCCGGTTAAGAAAACAAGAATGAAAGCGAAGCTCAGATATTTCACGAAAGCTATCTCCGAACTGTCAGGGGCTAAAGCCCTTCTGTATCTACGTGATTTACGCGCCCCTGATGGGCCGCTCTTCCACGGTGGTGCATGTTTTTCAAAACCCACTAATCGAGCCAGAACCAATCGAGCCAAAATTCATGAAACAGAGGCTAGTAACCCAGCGTTAAAAGCTGAGTTTCAAAGCAAACTGCATGGTGCGCGGACGATGCGCATTGACCGGATGCAAAAACGCGTTACCGGTCAGGCAGTTCGTTTGGCCGTCACCGGCCGCGTTGAATGATTGCACTCCGTAACAACTCACGGTGTTGCTGGCGGTGTTTCCGAAATTGGGGCTCGGGTCGTATACACGAAACTGGGTATGGTTGAAGACATTGAAAACTTCGGTGCGGAACTCGAGGTTCGTGCCTTCTTTGACCTTGAAGGCCTTCATCAGGGTCGCGTCGAAGTTCCAGCGCGCGGGATTGTTGAGTAAGTTGCGGCCTGCATTGCCGAAGGTAAGTCCGCGAGGGGCGGCGAAGGCGGCGGCATTTCCCAGCGCCGGGCCGAAGCTTAGGGGATTGTTCGCGCCAAATGGGGCGCGGGCGTGAATATTTCCGACGACATCTGGAAAAGATGAGACGGCGGAGATTCCACTGGCGACGCCGGCGTTGTCGGGAACGGAAATACCGAGCGCGGCGTATCCGTCGTTGATCACGGTGTACGGCGTCCCGCTTTGCACCGTGGTCACGCCCGAGAGCGACCATTGAGAGAGTAAGCCGGTTGCCATTCGATCGAAGAAACTGGCAGAGGCTGGGGCTTCGGAGGGAGGTTCCATGTTCGCCCAGGCCCGCAATTCGTTTGAGTCGAACTTGATGTTCGGAATCGTCCAGGTGTAGTTGATATTCAGCAAGTGGCGCTGATCGAAGTTTGAACTGGCTTTGTTGGCGGAGACCACCTGCGGATTGACGATGGTTGTGTCGTTGCGATCGGACGAGTCGTCGATGGAGTGGCTGTAGCTGTACGACATATCGAGAGTCAGAGGGCCGCGGGTGTGCCGGAGCGTGGCCTGGAAGGCGTGGTAGTTGGAATCGCCTACATTTTGCAAAGAGAAAATCTTCTGTATCCCGCGGTAGGGCCGGTAGGCATTGATCGGCAGGAGGCCCTGGGCGTTGACATATTCGCAGGCGGCGAGGAGGTTAATGTAGGCCGGTTGAGATTTGTTGATGGCCACTCCGTTCACGAAGAATACCGGGTCATTTACGTTCTGCGATGGATTGGAGCAATCGGAGGCTCCAAACAGTTGCTGGTTGTTGAGGATGGGCTGGTTTGGGCCGTAAGGATTGCCGTTGAGTAGAATTCCGCTGTCGGGCTTTGCGGTGAGGCTGGCAAAGGAATTTGGCTGCAACACCGCAGTCAGGTGGGTTCCCTTACTTCCGACATAAGCCATTCCCAAAACCAGGTTGTGGGAGAGTTCGCGCTGCACGCCGAAGCTCCATTGCTGGACGTAAGGCCAAATGGCTTTGCGCGGAATGGAAGTTACATCGATGGGGTAAGCGCCCTGTCCTGACTCGCAGTTGCCTTTCCCGCCGATCCCGCCGATGCAGGGGTAGGCGGAGCCGACGGCGGCTGGAGCGAGTTGGGTCATGGTGAAATTGAGCGGAGCGCTGCCGACCAGCGAACCAGTGTTGGCCTCGCTTCCGGTGCCGTGTTCAAAGAAAATGCCGTAGCCACCCCGGATGGAAGTGCGGCCGTCGCCGCGGGGATCATAGGCAAAGCCGATGCGTGGTCCGGGATTGAACTTGTGCGCCTGCATGCAGGTTGAAGGCACTCCCGATGCCGCGGTGCCGCATTCCACGAGGCCATTAATCAGGTACTGGCTTACGTCGTTGGGACCGGTTGGAATCGGAATCGCCTTGCCCTTGTAGAGGAGACGGCCGTCCTGTGCGAACTTTAAGTACTTGTCGGGGGTCACGTACTTCGCGGGATCCCAGTTCCAGACCTGCTCATTATTTTCGTGATAGTTGCCGAACAGGCTAATACGAAGACCCATGTTTAAGGTGAGGCGCGAGTTGACCTTCCAGTCGTCCTGCAGGTAGGGCTCTACGATTTCGTAGCGGTTGTGATATTTGAGCTGCGCGCTGTCCTGCTGGTATGAGCTGATGGCTCCGGTGAGCAGGTTGCTGTATTCGTTTCCGGTGAAAAAATTGGCGTTGCCAAAGTTGCTGAAACTGAGCAGACCCTGCGTGTCGCCGGTGTTGGGTCCGTTGGTGGCGTTGATTTCGTTTCTTTGACCGAGGATGACCTGCAGGCCCATCTGGACGGTGTGCCGGTGGATGACTTTGCTGATGTCATCGCGGGCGCTCCAGGTTGGGTTTGCCAACTGCCAGGGTGCGTAACCGGGATCGACCGAGAAGCCGCCGCCATATGCGAGGTTGCCAGGAGCCAGCGCGATGCCGGAGTACTTACCGCCGAAATTGTTATTGAAGAGATATCCCTGGTAGCCAGCGAGAGCAGCGGGGCGCTGGATATTAACATTCGCTGCCGGACGCGACGTCATGCTGATGTGCGATGCCGTGTAGCTGACGACGACCTCGTTGAGCAGCGTGCTCGATAGAGTCTGCGTAAGGTGAGCAACGGAACTGGTGCCTGGTCCAAACAGGCGGCCCTGGACGGTTGGGAAGCTGTTTCTTACATAACCCCAGATGGGGCGAGCCTCGGTCGTATCCCAGGAGTCATGAATGTAGCGAAAGGAAAGATGCTCTTTTCCGGGCGTGATGTCGTGGTCGATGCGGAACAATTCTTCGCGCCAGTACGTGGGTTGGGCAAAAGCGAAGTCGTAACAGGATCCGATGGTGGAGCTGCAGCCAAAGGACGAGTTCGGCAATGGAATCATTCCCGAGGCTGGAATGCTGCCGACACCAGGAAGGTTGAGGGTGCCGGAACCGGCAAGCGCGGCGCCGACGGGATCAATGACCGGGTTGCCCTGGTGGGTGCTGTCGTTGTAGCCGACGATGTTGTAAGGCAGAGTTGTACCGGCGTGAATATGCGGGCAGTCTGGATACTGCACCGGGTTGTAGGAAACGACGGCTTGGTTCGGAGGCAATACCGGGCATACGTCGCTAAAATCGGCACCGAGGTACTGCGCGCCGTCCGCACTGGTGCGCAGGGACGGACGTTCTTGCAGTGAAGGGACAGCCTGGTTGAAATTGTTGTCGGTGGGGTCTTTCTCGAGGCGGAACTCTTCGGAAAAGAAGAAGAATGTGCGGTCGCGGTGTTCGTAGAGTTTGGGAATATATACAGGGCCGCCGACGGTACCGCCGAAATCGTTCTTGCGATAAACCGGGGCGTGCAGCGTTTGATCGAAGTAGTTGCGCGAGTTGAAAAGTTCGTTGCGGCCATAGTAATAGGCGCTGCCGTGCAGAGAAGGGCCGCCGGTCTTGGTGTTTACGAGGATGGTTCCGGAGGCGCTGCGGCCATACTGAGCGCCGTAGTTTGAAGTCAGCACCTTCATTTCGTTGATAGCGTCGAGGCTGGGATAAACCACCAGCGTGCTTTCACTGCCGTGGATGCCGGCGTGCAGAACGTCGGCGCCGTCCACGCTGAAAGTGTTGTATTCCACGCGTCCGCCGTTCACGCTGAACTTGACGCTGCCTTTGACGCCGACCAAAGCTTCATCCTGCCCGCTTTGATTGCTGACGCCGGGGGCGAAGGTGAGCATGCTGACGAAATTGCGGCCGTTGAGCGGCGTCTCCTCAACCTGCTTCGCGGTGATGACCTCGTTGACCTCGGCTTTTTCGGTGTCCACGTGGCCGACGCTTTCGCCGACGACCTCGACTTTTTCAGGGCTGGCTGCGGCGGGATCGAGCGTGCCATCCATTTCCAGTTCCTGGTTGGCGACGAGAGTCAGATTGTCGGTGGTGAATTCCCTGAAGCCTTTGGCGGCGATTTTGAGGGTGTAGGTTCCGGGAGGGGCGTTGAGGAAGTACTGCCCCTGCGCGTTGGTAGTTACGGTCAACGGTGGGCCCGTCGGAGCTGCGAGGGTAACGGTCGCGTCTGAAACGACTGCATTCGACCGATCGGTGACAGCGCCATAGACTTGGACTTCATTCTCCTTGTGCGGTTCTGGTTTGAGCGCGACAGCAGCGGTTGTCGTCGGAGAGGTGGGAACGCTGGGAGCCTGAGCTCCGGCGGGTGGATCGGGAATTTGCGTGGTGGGGGGAACGAGATCAGGACCAATCGGGACCTGGGCCAGCGCCAACGGGGCCAGAAAAAAAGATAATGACACAAATAGCAATAATGATTTCAGGGTCTTCACTAGAAAAACACCTCTACCGCAGACGTCGAATCAAAGGAGTTAAGGAGTACCGGAGGATTGTTAAGGCAGTGTGACGCTTGAGTTAATTTCAAGTGAAGATCTCAGGGGCAACGTGCTCTTAGTTAACTGGTGTATCCCGCATATGGAGCGTGCTTCGACGTTATGCGGTGTGGAGTTGTGTGAGCTGCAATTCACACAGCTTTAACATGGCCGTAATTCGGGCGTAACACGGAACGCGGAGAGTGGCTGGTTCGGAAGCCAGCGCTTTCCGTGGAGATCGTCGTGTCCAGCTGTCGAATCCGGTTGATCGCTCTTTTCCTACTCCTTCTTTCCATGATGTCGCAAGCGCAGACGAAGGGCATCGTCACCTTTGGTCGCTTGAAGAACCTGGAATTCATCGACCAGTTTTACGATGGCGGAACCGGTAGTCTCGGATCCGGACCGGGACCGAACTACGGTTTGACGTTCACGGCAAACGCGCAAGCCATCGTTTCCGCGAGCAAGGGCGGCTCCGGCAATTTCATCAACAATCCGGGAGGTTACCCGGTGATGTTCTTTCAGACGGGGAACAGTGCGACGATGACGGCCGCGAACGGGCTGCAGCAGGCGGTGTGGTTCTACTATTCAGCGCTACAAGCCGGGGCCGTCACGGTATATGCGGGGCCAAACGGCACGGGCAACATCCTCGCCAGCGTCACGCTTCCTGCGAATAACTCCGGCTGCACTGGTTACAAGCTTTGCGTTTGGACTCCGGTGGGGCTGCCGCTGAACGCCACTGCTGGATCGATCAGTTTCGCGAGTGTTGCCGATTACCTGGCGATCGACACGATTCACATGGGATCCACTCTGCCTACTTCGATGGTGCTAAATTCGTCGCAGAATCCGTCGGTGCAAGGCGAAGCGGTGACATTTACGGCTGTGGTTACGGCCACGGGGACGGCACCGGTTGGTAACGTCACGTTCAAGACGGGCCGCCAGGTACTCGGAGTAGTCCCGGTGGTTGGGGGAGCAGCCTCGGTGACGGTGTCTTCCTTGAAGAGGGGGACGAAGCTGATCACGGCGCAATTTCAGGGTACTGGATTCGCTAGCATCGCGAAGAGTCTGTCTCAGGGCGTGAACTAATATGGGCAACGCGACGCGGCCCAGAAATCCACAGTGTGAAGCGGTTTGCGACTCGCAGTCTGGGAATTTAACTTGCGGTTCATCTTGCTGTCATTTTCGATTAACAGCTTTGCTAGATAGTTCTCCTGCACTCGAACCACGGAAACTCTCGCTATCCCGGGGTTCTGTTGGTAGACGGAGTGGCTCGGGGCGCTGCTTTTGCAGTGTCCAGAGGAATGCAACTCAACCGGGCGCCATGGCGGGTCCGACCGACAAGCAACGTGCTCCAAGACGCAGGACAAACATCTGACCAAAGCTCTTAAGGAGAAAATCGAAATGAGAACAAAAGCATTTTTCGCGGGCGTAATTTTGACCGCAATCGTCGGACTGGCGTCCGTAGCCACAGCCCAGGTGCAGTTTGTGGGCGTCGGCTCGTCCGCCATGTACAACACACTTTCAGCCGCCGCATTCACCGATCTGTGTTCTTCGCGCGCGGGCAGCGACTGCCGCCACTGGAGCGCCGGCGGAACCAACCCAGCCGATAAACAGAACTGGGCGCAGGCCGTGGACAGCCGTAACAGCTCCATTCCACCAGAGGGGGGCACATTTTTTGTGGCATGGGACAACAACACCAGCCCGATCAAGGTCTGGTCGTATCTGAGCGTAGACACAATCGTAGGCCAGCGCCTGTTCTTCGCGGTTCCGCGTGCGACGCAGCAGATTGATGCCGGCGCACTGACGACCGGCGGACAGAATAAGGTTCCTTCAGCAATTCTGTTGAACCGGCAGACGGGTCTGGATCAGGCGGATGAGACGACTGGCATACCGTCTGCCGTTCTCAGTGCCATCCAGACAAGCTTCACGGCCGCGATCAGCGACGTGCGGCCGGAAGACGCCAAGTTCGAAGTGAACCGCGTTCTGGGTACCTTCAACGTAAGCGGCACTGGACTGGGCTACGGCACCGCTTCCAACGCGACCTGTTTCCAACCACCAGACAACTGGACGGTCAGCGCCAACCTCGGTTGCCCGATCTATGGAACCTGGGGCGGACGCGCGGTTCCGGTGCAGTACGCACTCACAGGTAAGGATCAATTCTCCGGCTTGGCGGCGTGGAAGTACACGACGATTGAGGTCGGCGCGGAACCGGTTGTCTTCGTATTCAACGCGACCAACCCCAATGGATTGGGCGCGCTTAATGGGGCCGGCAATCCCGCTTTCACGAACCTGAACCGCTTCACAGCAGCGTATGCCTACAATGGTATGTTGGGTCGCGCGCAAGATCTAGATGCCTCGCTGGCCCTGGCTCTTGAGGGCCTCGGCTCCAATCCACCGATTTTCCCGATTCTGCGAGAGCCGCTTTCGGGCACCATGACGACCACGGAGTTCAGCGTATTCCGCTCTACGGAAACGCTGAAAGAAATTCCGAATAGTGCTTCGCAGGAAACCGGTGTCAACCTTGGCAACGCTTGCAGCCTGGGCTCGAATTGTCCTGATCCGTTGTATCTGCCTGGCCCCGGTGGGTCGTTCCGGTTCCGCGGCATCGGTACCGGCGCCGAGATCGGTGGCGTCAGCGGCGTGGGCGGCGTAAAGAATCTTGCCGACAGCATTGGCTATACCTTCTTCTCCTTCGGTAACGTGAACCCCATTGGCGGCTCGACTGGTCATGGCCGCTACGTCACGCTGGATGGAGTGGATCCCATCAACCAAGCCTATGGTTCCTACGTCTCTGATGGCGTTACCTACGGCCCCGGCCAACTACCGCTGTGCCTTGCGCCATGCACGGCACCAGGCGGGACCTCTCTCCCGAATATTCGCAACGGTTCGTATGCCGCCTGGTCGATCATCCGCGCGGTGACCGACAAGACCGGCGTGAACCTCACGAACACGCAGGCGTTGATCACGGCAGCGCAGAACGAAGTCAATAATACAACGGCCGATTTCGTTCCGTTCGTCTGCACCGACACGACTGGAAAGTGTACGGGTGAACCCGGCTTGCACGTGTTCCACTCGCACTTCGCGCCAACCGGAGTTCCGGGCGCTCCCCACAACGGCAACGTAGTCGCGGAATCCGGCGGCGACGTGCATGGTGCGGTCTTCACGGACCAAGCGGATCTGGACTACCACACCGATACGGGCAAGGAACTCCTGAGCATTCGCCAGTAACTTGACGATAGCCAGACTTAACGGGGGCGGGCTGACCTTAAACGGGCCAGCCTGCTTCTTTTTACAATCAGCGGCTGGCGGCAAGGATGCGGTTGCCGGTCAGCAACATTCCAGGGTACAGGCAGTTGACGTAACTTATGACGAAGTTTACAGAGGCAATTCGTCTCATTAGTGGAGTTAGATTAACCCAGGCAGGCAACCGCGGATTGCTAGCGGCGGTTTTTGTCCTCATTGTTTTGATTGGCCCTGCGGCGAGCGCCGGCCAGCAACTAATGATCGATCCGAATGCCGTTTCCACGAAGAGCGTGGAGGATTTTGCCAACGCGGCGCTGAGCGGCAGCCAATTGCACGCCGATCCGGTGCAGGTGCTCGAAAGGGCCGAGATCAAGGGTTTCACGCGAGAGTTCCTCGCGGTGCAGTGGCGCCCACTGGATCGAATCTATCTTTATGTGATCCGTCCCACAAAAATCGCGAAACCTCCGGTCGCAATTTACTTGTACGGGCATCCCTCCGATACCGATCGCTATATGGATGACGGCTGGTGCGAGCGGGTTACGAGCGGCGGGTACGCGGCGGTGGGACTTGTTCCAGCGCTTACCGGGCATCGCTATCACGACCGGCCGATGAAGCAATGGTTCGTCAGCGAACTGCAGGAAGCGTTGAGTAAGTCCACCCACGACGTGCAAATGGTGCTCAACTATCTGGCCGAACGCGGAGATGTCGATATGAGCGACGTTGGCGTGTTCGGGGTGGGCGCTGGCGGCACGATTGCGGTGATGGCGGCTGCGGTGGATCCGCGAATCAAAGCGATCGACTTGCTCGACCCCTGGGGAGACTGGCCGGATTGGATGCAAAAGTCGGCGGTGATTCCAGATGATGAGCGGGCGGCGTACATTAAGCCAGAGTTCTTGAAAAAGGTCGCCGATTTCGATCCGGTGAAACTGCTGCCGGCGCTCAAGACGCCCCACATCCGACTCAACCAATTGAACGATGACACGGCCAGCACGCCCGAAGAGGCGAAGAGAAAAATCGAAACAGCGCTGCCTGGGAGGGCCGAGCATCACCGGTATGAAAGCAGCGGCGCGTTTTACAGCGAAGTCGCGTCCGGTGGCCGAGTTTTCGATTGGTTGAAGGCACAAATCAAAAGTCCGGAACCAAAGGTAAGCGAATCGGGGAAAGATGCGGTTCCGGCAGCGGCTTGCGAGAGGGGAAGAAACTGAGGCGCGCAGCGTGAGAGCGCGAAAGGGCTGGTGCGCTGCCGTCGGATGGTTGCGCACGTGGATTTTTGCAAACAGAATCTTGTTTTGAATGCGGGTGACGAGACCCCGCGCGGAGGTGCTCCGAATGCCTAGATGGCCGGTACTCTCAAATTTTATTTTTGCCACAATCACACTGACCCTGTTTGCCCTCGGCGGTTGTGGAGGAAAGAACGGGGTGATCGGGAGCGAAGGTGGCGCGTCATTGACGAGCGTATCGCTAACGCCGTTAAACCCGAGCCTCACGCTGGCGCAGGGGGCTAATGTGCCCTTCGATGCGATTGGAAATTACAGTTTCGGCAATCCGCAGGACATCACCGGCCAATTGACGTGGACCAGTATGGATACGACGGTGGCGACGATCAGCAGTAAAGGAGTCGCTGTGGCCGTGGGTTCTGGGAGGGTGGTTATCACGGGGACGATTCAGGACGCGCAGACGCTGAAGATATTTCAAGTGTCCACGGTGCTCACAGTGGTCCCACAGTTGACGGGAATTACGATCAGCCCTGCGAGCGCGCGAATCGCCAAGGGGACGCCCCAGCAATTCAGGGCCATTGGCTAGTACAACGATGGGACTTCGCCCGACATCACGTCGTTGGTGTCCTGGAATTCCACG
>VFSW01014109.1_pt1 | contig 11062 bp, 10 predicted proteins | sample 5358111 | NCBI WGS metagenome assembly VFSW01 (sample SAMN11554181, study PRJNA540505) | mine drainage metagenome | isolation source: sediment from site ElyBrook_90M | place: USA: Ely Copper Mine, Vershire, VT | collected 2017
GGTCGGTGGAGCACTGGAACGCGGAACCGGGGCGGGTGTGGCTGGAACGGATGACCTCGCATTACCGGCGGTCGGCGTGGTTGAACCCGACTCCGGTGGGGCAGTGGGGGTACACGCAGTCGATCGCGATGACGCGGCAGCTGATGGAGGGGCGGATGTTTCCGCTGACGCCGGATGGGATCGAGGCGATGACGCGGGAGCTGGGGCGGTAAGCGGTGTCCGCGGAGCAACATCTGCCGGGGTGGGTCGCGGTCCTCCAGGCACTTCTGGTGCCGGTTATTGCTGCCGTCGGCACGTGGATAGCGTTGCAGCAAATGCATCTGGCCCGCGTGCGACTGCGACACGACTTGTTTGATCGTCGATTCGCCATCCTGCAGTCCACTCAGCGGATGCCTTCTTCTGTGATGATGGACGCCAGGATATCCGACGAGATCCTTGCATCATTCGCTGCCAGTGTTGGCGCGGCCAGGTTTGTTTTCGACGAACGTCTGGCCCAATATTTGCGTGAGATTCTGGATCACGCGGCCAGGTTACAAAGCATCCATACGGTAATTCAGGACATGGAACCTGGTGAGGCAAAGAGGAAGGCCGCCAATGCCAAGGGCTCGGAGCTTCGATGGCTGATAGACCAAGTAGGCGGCTTGGGCCAGAGGTTCCAGCCCTTCCTGCAACTCGAGCGACGTTGGACCTTCCGTGGTCGCCGGGCCATGTCGCTGTAGAATGGGGCGCTGGACCACTGCCCGTGTTATCCGGAATCTCTTGACAAGCATAAATTTACGTTTTACAAGGCGGCGAGATGATCGACACCTTCCGACACCGCGGCCTCAGGCGCCTATTCGAGGATGATGACCGAAGCAAGCTTCCTGCCGAGAATATCTCCCGACTACGGCTCATTCTCGCGGCGCTGGACGTAGCAGAGCGGATCGAGGACATGAACATCCACAGTTTTCGTCTCCACGCGCTCAAGGGGGACTTGAAGGGCTTCTGGGCGGTGACCGTGCGGGCGAACTGGCGGGTGATCTTCCGCTTCGGCGGCGGTCATGCCAGCGACGTCGATCTGGTGGACTATCACTGACCCCAAGGACCGCGCCATGAAGATGAAGAACCCGCCCCATCCGGGCGAATTGATCCAGGACAATCTAACCGAGCTCGGCCTGTCGGTTGCGCAGGCGGCTGTCGGCCTCGGTATTACGCGCCAGCAGCTCTACAATGTGATCGCCGGTCGCAGCGCATTGTCGCCGGAGATGGCGTTGCGGCTGGAGCAGGCGTTTGGCGGCACGGCGGATGCCTGGCTGCGAATGCAGATTGCCCACGATCTGGCGCGGCTGCGGGCGCGCAAGGATCAGCCCGCGATCGCGCGCCTTGCCCCGCGCGCGGCCTGACTGATCAGGAGCAGTAGCATGAACGAAGTATCCATCCGCGAACGGGTCAAGCGCCCGCCCTCGGCGGCGATGGTGGAAAGCTACTATGGCCCGGCGTTGCAACGGGCGCTGGCGACCCAGTTCGACATCGAGATCTGGGTCCACCTGGCGCACGCCGCGATGCTGTCCCGCCAGGGGATTATCCGCGCCGAGGACGCGGCGACGATCCGCGCCGCCCTGCTCGCGTTGCACACGGCCGGGCCGGATGTCCTGGGTGCCGACGGCACCGCCGAGGACCTATACAGCTACACCGAACGCTACCTCACCCGCACCCTGGGGCCGGAGACAGGCGGCCGCTTGCACACCGGCCGTAGCCGCAACGATCTGCACGTCACCGCCTGGCGCATGGCGCTGCGGGCGAAGCTGCTGGACACGCTGGATGCCCTGGTCGCGCTGCGCGGCACAATGCTGGATCAGGCGGCGCGCCATACCGCCACCGTCATGCCGGGCTACACGCATTGGCAGCACGCGCAGCCGGTCACGTTCGGCTACTACTCGCTGGCCTTCGCCGACCTGCTGGCCCGCGATTTCGCGCGCCTATCCGCCGCTTATGACCGGGTGGACGCCTGCCCGCTGGGCGCCGGCGCGCTGGCCACCACCGCGTTTCCGCTGGACCGCGTTTACACCGCCCGCGCGCTGGGCTTCGCGCGCGTCATGGAGGTGGCGTACGACGCCGTGTCCTCGCGCGACGACGCGGCCGAGACGGTGGCGGGCTGCGCGCTGCTCGCCACCGGCCTGTCGCGTCTGGCCGTGGACCTGCAAGCTTGGAGCACGTGGGAGTACCGTTTCGTCGAACTGGCGGACGAACACTGCGCCGTGTCCTCGATCATGCCGCAGAAGAAGAACCCGGCCGCGCTGGAACACATCAAGGCCGCCGCGGCGATGATCACCGGGGCGCTGACTTCCGTTCTGGCGGCAACCAAGAACACGGCCTTCGCCGATGTCTCGGACGGCGTCACGTCGGGCAACGAACCGGCGCTGGACGCGGTGGGGCGGACGCGGCGGATCCTGGTGCTGGCCGCCGAAGTTCTGGACCGGCTGACCCTGTTCCCCGATCGCATGGCCGCCTTCGCCGCCGCCGGGTTCGGCACCGCGACGGAACTGGCGGATGTGATCGTGCGCGAGAGCGGCATCTCCTTCCGTCTGGCGCATAATCGCCTCGCCCGGGGGGGGGCCGCGGCGATCGCCGCCGGCCGCGCCGCCCCCGCGATCACCGCGGCCGAGCTGGACGCGGCGGCGGAGCGGCTGTTCGGCCGCCGCCTGGGCCTGCCGGCGGGCGCGATCGCCGCGGCGCTGGACCCGGCCGAGAATGTCTGCCGCCGCAACGTGATGGGCGGCCCGGCGGCGGAGACCATGGCCGCAATGCTGGCTGTCCGCGCAACGGCGCTGGCGGCGGATGGCGCCGTCCTGCGGGACCGGCGCGCGGTGCTGACCGAAGCGCGGGCGGCGGCGTTCGCGGCCTGAGACTCACCCCGGCCGCACGCGCCGCAGCAGCGGCGCCAGGTCCTCGGCCACCAGACCCGGCCCGGCCGCACCCGCCGCGGCGCCGTGCCACCAAACGCCCGCCGCCGCCGCCTCCCACGGTGCCATCCCCTGCGCGAGCAGCCCGGCGACGATCCCGGCCAGCACGTCTCCGGTGCCGGCGGTGGCAAGCCAGGGCGGCGCATTCTCGTTGATCGCGGCCCGGCCGTCCGGAGACGCAACGATCGTGTCGGCGCCTTTCAGCACGACCACCGCACCCGTCTGGGCGGCGGCGGCGCGCACGGCTTCCAGGCGGTCGGGGCCGAGGGGGCCGAAGACGCGGGTGAACTCACCCTGGTGCGGGGTGATGACGGTGGCGCCGACCAGCAGTTCCGGATGGCCGGCGCAGGCGGTCAGGGCGTCGGCGTCGGCTACCAGCGTGCGCCCCGAGGCCCGCAGCCCGGGCAGCGCGTCTGCGGCCCCGGCACCCCGGCCGGGGCCAACCAGCCAGACAGTGCGGCGCGGATCGGCCAGCAGGGACGGGACGGCTTCCTCCGTCACCAGCGTGCCGGGCGCGCCGGCGCGATAGACCGCGGCAGCGGCGGCATCGGGGGCGGCGATGGAAACCAGGCCGGCGCCGGCGTGACGCGCGGCGTCGGATCCTGGGCGGGCCGCGCCGGTCATCGCGGCACCGCCCAGGATGGTGACGTGGCCGGCGGTGTATTTATGCGCAGCGGCAGCGCGCATGGGCAGGCGCCACAGCGACGGGTCGTTGGCGAAACAACGCGGGCGGACCTGGTCCAGTACCGCGGGGGGCAATCCGATATCGGCCAGGATCGTCTCGCCGCAATGGGTCCGGCCCGGCAACAACAGATGCCCGGGCTTACGACGGAAGAACGTGACCGTCATGGCCGCGCGCGGTGCGTCGCCGCGTGCGGCCCCGGTGGCGCCGTCGATACCGCTCGGGGTATCGATTGCAACCAGAACCGGGGCGGCGGCCAGGACGGCGGCGATGTCGGGGGCCAGGTCGCGCGACAGGCCGGCGCCGAACACGGCGTCGATCACCAGGGCGGCGCGGGTGGACGAGGCGGCGGCGAAGGGGACGATCGGGCCGTGCCAGCTTGCGGCGGCCGCCGCGGCGTCGGTTCCGCGGCGTGGCGGGGCCAGGGCCGCCACCGCCACCGGCCAGCCGCGCTGCGTCAGGTAGCGCGCCGCTACGTAGCCGTCCCCGCCGTTGTTGCCCGGCCCGCACAGCACCAGGGTGCGGCCGGGGCGAAAGCGCGCAATGACGGCGCGCGAAACGGCGCGTCCTGCCGCTTCCATCAGTGCCTGGCCGGGCACCGGGGCCAGGCGGTCGGCCGCCGCCATCTCCTCCGGGGTCAGCAATTCTGTGCTAGGCATGGCGCAAGATGGAACCAAAGGGGACGGGAATGGAAGACTACCAGCTGGATATTCTGATCCAGGGCTATCCGGGCAAGTCGGTGTGTCATGGCGGCCTGGGCTGGAGCACCATCGTGCTGCTGCGCGGCAACGGGCATGTGGCGCTAATCGATGTCGGGACATTCAGCCATCGCGCCAACCTGATCGCCGGCCTGAAGCGTCACGGCCTGACGCCCGAGGATGTGACCGACGTCATCCTGACCCATTCGCACCACGACCACGCGATCAACTGGGTGCTCTTTCCCCGCGCCGTGGTGTGGATCGGCGAGGGCGAGCTGGACTGGGCGGTACGCGAACCCTGGGGCAGCACGCCGGTTCCGGAGCTTTACGTGCGCGAACTGGCGGGCAGCCCCCAGCTCCGCCGGCTGCGCGCCGGTCAGACGGTCATCCCCGGCATGGTGGCGCTGGATGCGCCGGGCCACACGCCAGGACACATGATGTTCGTGCTGTCGGGGGCGGAACGCGACGTGATCTTCACCGGGGACGCGGCGAAGAACCGGGTGGAGCTGCTGACGCGGGCGGCCGACATGACGTATGATCCGGCGGTCACGGCCGGGTCCATCGATGCGATGTGGGATTTGTGGCGGCGACGTCCGGGCACGCTGCTGGTGCCCGGCCACGACCTGCCGATGGTGCTGCGCGAGGGCCGGCCGGAGTTCGTCGGCAAGCGCGAAGCGGCGATCACCGCCTGGTATGGCGACGATCTGGACACGATGACGCGATTCGAACTGACGATCGGGCAATAGGAGATGGTCATGCAACTCGGTGCGATGATTCCGCAGAATGACATCCATGGCAGTGCCCCGGCGCTGCGCAGCTTTGCGGCGGCGGCGGAGGAATACGGGTATCAATATCTGGTGGCGGCGGATCATGTGCTGGGGGTGAACGTGGCCTCGCGCCCGGACTGGCCGCGGGACCGCAACAGCTCGGCCGATTTCTTCCATGATCCGTTCGTGATGTTCGGCTTCCTGGCGGGGGTGACGAAGCTGGGATTCGCAACCGGCGTGCTGATCCTGGCGCAGCGCCAGGCGGTCCTGGCGGCGAAGCAGGCGGCCTCGCTGGCGGTGCTGTGCGAGGGACGGTTCCGCTTCGGCGTGGGTGTGGGCTGGAACCCGGTTGAGTTCACCGGGTTGAACGAGAATTTCCACAACCGCGGCCGGCGATCGGAAGAACAGGTGGCGGTGATGCAGGCGCTGTGGGCGTCTCCGCATGTCGAGTTCACCGGGAAATACCATCGGATCGAGGACGCCGGCATCAACCCGCTGCCGCCCGGCGGGCACGTGCCGGTGTGGTTCGGCGGGCATCACGAGAACACGCTGCAGCGCATCGCCCGCTACGGCGACGGCTGGATGATGCTGGCGCACCCGGCGGGCCCCGAGGCGCTGGCGCAGTTCGAGACGTTACGCCGCCTGACCGATGCGGCGGGCCGTGATCCGGCGAAGCTGGGGATCGAGATCTGGACCTCGACCGGCGCCGGGACGGAGAAGGACTGGCGCGAGGAGTTCCTGTTCTGGAAGCGCGCCGGTGTGACCCATGTGACGGTCGCCAGCACGCATGGTCGCGGCGGGCATGTGCGGATCGCCGGGCGGGGGCTGGCGGACCATATCGAGGCATTGCGGCGCTACCACGCCGCGGTGGCGGACCTGCTGTAGCCCTGTCTGCTCGCTAAGCGGGCATTTGCCGCGATTCGACGCGATTGGCGCCGGGGTCTCCCGGCGCCGCGCCTATTCCTGCTCATGTTGCGATCTGGCACGGCGCTTGCTTCCCCAGGAGTATGCGCGGGGAGCTTCGCTTGCCCATCTTCCGGGCACGCGCCCCATGGCGCCGAACCGACCGAACACGGGGAGATTTGCATGTCATCTGAGGGACTTACCCTGGGCCGCCGGCAGCTGGGCCTGTTGGGCGCCGGCTTGGCCGCGGCTGGCCTGCCCGCCATGCCGGCGTTGGTACCGGAAGCCAAGGCGGCGCCCGCGCCGGGCACCGGTCCGATCAAGGTCGGAATCCTGCATTCCTTGTCCGGCACCATGGCGATCAGCGAGGCACCGCTGAAGGACGTCATGCTGATGCTGATCGCCGAGCAGAACAAGAAGGGCGGCGTCATGGGCCGGCCGCTGGAAGCGGTGGTGGTCGATCCGGCCTCGAACTGGCCTCTGTTCGCCGAGAAGGCGCGGCAATTGCTTTCGGTCGATAAGGTTGCGGCGATCTTCGGTTGCTGGACGTCCGTTTCGCGCAAATCCGTGTTGCCGGTAGTGGAGCAGCTGAACGGCATCCTGTACTACCCGGTGCAGTACGAGGGGCAGGAGTGCTCGCGCAACGTGTTCTACACGGGTGCCGCGCCCAATCAGCAGGCGATCCCGGCCGTGGATTATTTCATGTCCCAGCTTGGGGTGAAGCGCTGGATCCTGGCGGGCACCGACTACGTCTATCCGCGCACCACCAATAAGATCCTGGAAGCCTACCTGAAGTCGAAGGGGGTTCCCGCTTCCGACATCCTGATCAACTACACGCCGTTCGGGTATTCCGACTGGCAGGCGAACGTGGCGAAGTTCAAGGCGTTCGGCTCGGCAGGCAAGAAGACCGGCGTGATCTCCACCATCAACGGCGACGCGAATGTGCCGTTCTACAAGGAGCTGGGCAACCAGGGGATCAAGGCGACGCAGATCCCCGTGGTAGCGTTCAGCGTGGGCGAGCAGGAACTGGCGGGGTTGAACACCGCGCCGCTGGTGGGTCAGCTGGCGGCCTGGAATTATTTCGAGAGTGTCGATACCCCAGCCAACAAGGCGGTGGTCGCCGCGTTCAAGGCCTTCACCAAGAACGACAAGCGCGTGTTCAACGACCCGATGGAGGCCCACTACATCGGCTTCAACATGTGGGTCAAAGCGGTCGAGAAGGCCGGCACCACCGACCACTCGGCGGTGATCGACGCCATGATCGGGGTTTCGCATCCGAACCTGACCGGCGATTTCGCCACCATGATGCCCAACCACCACCTGACCAAGCCCGTGCTGCTGGGCGAAGTGCAGGCGAACGGGCAGTTCAATGTGGTGTGGGAAACCGCCGGCCTGGTCGTCGCGCAACCCTGGTCGCCCTATCTGCCGGAGTCGAAATACCTGATCGGCGACTGGCTGCCGCCGATGAGCTGCGGCAACTACGATGTGAAAGCCGGCAAGTGCCTGGGCAAGACCAAGGCATGATCCGGCGCGCGCACGGTCCGGGCCGCTACGCCTGGGCCGTGCTGGCGCTTTGTTTCCTGCTGGCCCTGGCGCCGCGTGCGGTCGCGGCTGGGCGTCCGTTCGCGGATCTCGGAGCGCCCAACTCGGACGTCGTGGCGCGCGGCATCAGGGCGCTGGCGGTGTCCGGCAGCCCCAGAGCCGCGCCGGTGATCGCCGCGCTGAAGGCGGGACGGCTGTTCGCCTGGCGCTGGCCGGTGCCGAATGCGCCGTTGTTTATTCGCACCGATAGCGGGTATGTCGATGCGCGGACCGGCGCTGCGGTGACGACCCCGCCGATGCCGGTCAATCTGCGCGCCGTGGTGGCCAGCGATGCGGTGCGCGGGGCGATCGAGACCGCCGCCGGCGTGCTGGACCTGCAGGCGTCCGATCCCGGAGTGCGGGAACATGCGGCGGAGGAGTTGTTCGAGGCTGCCGATCCGGGGTCTCTGGCGCTGATCGAACAGGCGCTGGCGCGCGAGAAGGACCCGGAAGTCGCCCGCGTGCTGCGCGAAGCCCGCGCCGCGGCGCTGCTGAAAACCGCGACCGCGTCGATCCCGGCCCGGCTGGCGGCGGTGCACCGGCTGGCGGCCCGGTCGGACCTGTCGGCGCGCAATCTGCTGGCCTCGTTGCAGAATCAGCCACCGCCGGTCGCCGCCGCGATTGCCACGGCGATGACCAATATTGACCGGCAGTTGCAGATGTGGGGGCTGATCGAGAACCTGTATTACGGCATCTCGTTGGGTGCGGTCCTGCTGCTGGCCGCGGCGGGACTGGCGATCACCTTCGGGGTGATGGGCGTCATCAACATGGCGCACGGCGAAATGGTGATGATCGGCGCCTATACCACCTTCGTCGTGCAGCAGACGATCGCCGGCGCGGCGCCGGCCCTGACGCAGTTCGGGTTGTTGTTCGCGATCCCGGCCGCATTCCTGGTGGCCGGCGCGCTGGGTGTGGTGATCGAGCGGACCATGATCCGGTTCCTGTACGGGAGGCCGCTGGAGACCCTGTTGGCGACCTGGGGCCTCAGTCTCGTGTTGCAGCAGGCGGTGCGCAGCATTTTTGGTCCGACCAACCAGGATGTTTCGTCGCCGGCCTGGATGAGCGGGTTCGTGCGGCTGGGCGGACTGACGCTGACCGTCAACCGGCTGTGGATCATCCTGTTCGCGGCCATGGTGATCGCGGCGTTGATGGCGGCGCTGCGCTGGGGCGGACTGGGGCGGTCGATCCGCGCGGTCACGCAGAACCGCCGAATGGCCGCGGCGATGGGCATCCGCACGCCGTGGATCGATGCGATGACGTTCGGGCTGGGGTCGGGGATCGCGGGCATGGCGGGCGTGGCGCTGAGCCAGATCGACAACGTCTCCCCCAACCTCGGCCAGAACTACATCATCGACAGTTTCATCGTGGGGGTCGTGGGCGGGGTCGGCAATCTGTGGGGGACGGTGTTCGGCGCGCTGATCCTGGGGATCGTCGATAAATTCGTGGAACCGATCACGGGCGCGGTCCTGGGCAAGATCATCGTGCTGGTGCTGCTGATCCTGTTCGTCCAGCGCCGGCCGCGCGGGCTGTTCCCACTCAAGGGACGGGCGGTCGAGGCATGACGCGCGACGCGGTCCTGACTCTGGTTGCGGTGCTGGGCGGCGCGGTGCTGCTGGCGATCGGCAATGTGGTGCTGCCGCCGACCAGTGCGTTGCATGTGTCCAGCTTCGTCATCGGCCTGGTCGGCAAGTATCTATGCTATGCGATCCTGGCCCTGGCGGTCGATCTGGTGTGGGGTTACGCCGGAATCCTGACCCTGGGCCACGCGGCGTTCTTCGCCTTGGGTGGTTACGCGATGGGCATGTATCTGATGCGCGAAATCGGCGCGCGCGGGGTGTACGCCAATCCGGTTTTGCCAGATTTCATGGTGTTTCTGGGGTGGAAGCATCTGCCGTGGTACTGGTTCGGGTTCGACCATCTCGGGATCGCCGTGATCGCGGCGATGGCGGTGCCGGCGGCGCTGGCCGGTGTGTTCGGGTGGCTCGCGTTCCGCTCGCGCGTTTCGGGGGTGTATCTTTCGATCATCACCCAGGCACTGACCTATGCGCTGATGCTGGCGTTCTTCCGTAACGACATGGGATTCGGCGGCAATAACGGGATGACCGATTTCAAGGACATCCTGGGCTTCCCGATCGGGTCTGACGCAACGACCGTTGGGCTGATGCTGATCTCAGCCTTTGTGCTGGCGGGCGCGTATCTGTTGGCGCGAGGGCTGGTGCGCTCGCGCTATGGGAAGGTGTTGGTGGCGGTGCGGGATTCGGAATCGCGCACGCGATTCCTGGGCTACCGGCCCGAGCATTACAAGCTGGTGGTGTGGATCTTCTCGGCCATGCTGGCCGGAATCGGCGGGGCGCTCTACGTGCCGCAGGTGGGCATCATCAATCCTTCCGAGTTCGCCCCGGCGAACTCGATCGAGGCGGTGATCTGGGTCGCGGTCGGCGGTCGCGGCACCTTGTCCGGCGCGATCCTGGGCGCGGTGCTGGTGAACCTGGGCAAGACTTGGCTGACCGGCGCGCTGCCCGAGATTTGGTTGTTCGCGCTGGGCGGGTTGTTCATCTTCGTGACCCTGTTCCTGCCACGCGGTCTGATCGGGCTGATCTCACGCCGGCGTGCCGCGCCCCAGCCTTCGCCGCCCGCGGTGGCGGCGGCGCGGGAGGTCACGGGATGACCGAGGACTCGCTGCTGTATCTGGATGGGGTGACAGTTTCGTTCGATGGGTTCCGGGCGCTGAACGCCTTGTCTCTGGTGCTGGAGCCGGGCGAGATGCGTGCGGTGATCGGGCCGAACGGCGCTGGCAAGACCACGATGATGGACGTGGTTACCGGCAAGACGCGGCCTGATAGCGGACGCGTGGTGTTCGGCGACGATACCGACCTGACGAAACTGGACGAGCCTGCCATCGCCGCGCTGGGGATCGGCCGCAAATTCCAGAAGCCAACCGTGTTCGAGCCGCTGTCGGTGCGCGATAACCTGCTGCTGGCGTTGGCCGGCGACCGCAGCCCGCGATTCGCGCTATGGGCACGGGAGACCCCGGAGGAGCGCGAACGCATCGAGGCGATCTTGACCACCACGCGCCTGACCGAACAGCGTGACCGCCGCGCCGCCGACCTGTCGCACGGTCAGAAGCAGTGGTTGGAGATCGGGATGCTGCTGGCGCAGGAGCCTCGGCTGCTGCTGGTCGATGAGCCGGTGGCCGGCATGACCGATGCCGAGACCGAACAGACCGCGCAACTCCTGCGGGAGATCAATCGCACCCGCAGCGTGGTGGTGGTGGAGCACGACATGGCCTTCGTGCGCGCGCTGGGGGTAAAGGTGACGGTGCTGCACGAAGGATCCGTGCTGTCGGAGGGATCGATCGATCATGTCAGCGCCGATCCGCGCGTGATCGAAGTGTATCTGGGGCGGTAGATGCTGGAAGTCAGCAACGTCGATCTGCACTATGGCGCGGCGATCGCGCTGCGCCAGGTGTCGGTGACCGCCGTGCCGGGC
>VFSW01014110.1_pt1 | contig 11062 bp, 12 predicted proteins | sample 5358111 | NCBI WGS metagenome assembly VFSW01 (sample SAMN11554181, study PRJNA540505) | mine drainage metagenome | isolation source: sediment from site ElyBrook_90M | place: USA: Ely Copper Mine, Vershire, VT | collected 2017
CTGTTTTATTCTTCAATCAAGGCGATTATTTGTCTTTGTGAATGACGTAGCCCTGACCATGAATTCCTTGATCTTGCCGTATACAACTGTTATAAGTTAATCCGAGGTATCCCCCGACCCCGTTGATCAGAAAGGGACCCCGTCATGTTGAAGGAGAGACGAATCGTTCTGGGCGTCAGCGGCGGCATCGCCGCCTACAAGGCCGTGGAACTGGTTCGGGAATTGGTACGGCGTGGGGCGCAGGTCCGGGTGATCATGACGGACCATGCGCGTGAATTCATCGCCCCCTTGACCTTCGAGACCTTGTCCGGCAACGCTGTCGCAGGGGACCTGTTCCGGTTGAGCGGGAGCTTCGAGATCGACCACATCGCCCTGGCCCAATTCGCCGAACTGGTCGTCATTGCCCCGGCCACGGCTAATGTCATCGGCAAGATGGCTGCGGGCATCGCCGACGATCTGCTGACCACGGTTCTCATCGCCGGAACCGCGCCCATCCTCATCTGCCCGGCCATGAACGACAAGATGTATGCAAAACCTGTTGTGCAGGAGAATCTGGCCCGCCTGGCTGCCCGCGGCCATACCGTTCTGGAGCCGGGGTATGGAGAGCTTGCCTGCCGCACCGAGGGGCAGGGGCGGCTTCCCGATGTGCCGGAGATCGCCGAGGCGATCGAAACGATGCTCACGCCGAAGGATCTTCGCGAGGAGAAGATCCTCGTGACGGCGGGACCCACGCAGGAGCCCTTTGACCCGGTCCGCTACATCAGCAACTACTCTTCGGGGAAGATGGGCTATGCCTTGGCGGTGATGGCCAGGAGAAGGGGCGCAGCCGTGACGCTCATCAGCGGACCGACTGCGCTTTCCGCTCCCCGGGGTGTGGAATTTATCCCGGTAAAGACGGCGATCGAGATGCGCGATGCTGTCATGGACGGCCTGGAGCAGGCAACGGTCGTGATCAAGGCCGCCGCGGTGTCGGACTACCGGCCCGCGGTCCTTTCGGCAACGAAAATCAAGAAGAAAGAAGGGCCGCTGACCGTTCGCCTGGAGAGGAACCCCGATATCCTCGCGGCGGTCGGGAAAAAGAAGGGACGCCGCATCGTTGTCGGATTCTCGATGGAATCGGACCATCTGCTTGAGCACGCCCGGACGAAGCTGACGGAAAAGGGGATGGACTTCATCGTTGTGAACGATGTGACCGAGCCGGGGGCGGGTTTCGGGACCGATACCAACATTGTCCGGATCATGGACCGCGAGGGCGCTGTGGAGACCTTTCCCCTGATGGATAAGCTGGCGGTGGCAGATGCCATCCTCGACCGGGTAAAGCAGATACGGGACGGCGGACGGACTTGATGAACACTGAAGGGGATCCGCGAGAAGAACTTCTCGGCCTGGTCCGATCACTTGCGGAGCGGTTGCGCACCGATGGGGAGATGGGAAGAGCCCTCTCCTACCTCGTCCGGGAACAAGAGTCCGTGGTAGCGGCCGCTGTGGAAGGGTCAGCGGCGGCGGAGCCCGCGGTTGGCGGGCTGGCCGCCCTGGATGGCGTACGGGAGGCGCTCGGAGACTGCCGGCGCTGTTTACTCCATCAGACGCGACATCGCCTTGTCTTCGGCGAGGGAAACCCACAGGCCGAGCTGGTCTTTGTCGGCGAGGCGCCGGGGGCCGACGAAGATGCCCAGGGTAGACCGTTCGTGGGAAGCGCCGGGCAGCTCCTGACGAAGATCATCGGAGCGATGGGGCTAAGACGAGAGGAGGTCTACATATGCAACATCCTGAAGTGTCGCCCTCCCGGGAACCGGAATCCCCAGCCGGACGAAATCGCCGCCTGCGAGCCCTTTCTGATCCGTCAGCTCCTGGCGATCCGGCCGAAGGTTATCTGCGCCTTGGGGACCTTTGCGGCGCATACCCTGCTGAAATCGGAAGCGCCGATCAGTGTCCTGCGGGGACGGTTCCACTCCTACCACGGGATTCCGCTGATGCCGACCTACCATCCGGCGTATTTGCTCAGAAATCCCGGAGCGAAAAAACAGGTCTGGGAGGATGTCCAGATGGTCATGCAGGCCCTCCGGGAGGAAAGGCGATGAGCGGGTACCGGAGCGGCAACGAGGAAAGGAATAATGATATGCCTGTGCGCGTTCCGGGAACAACAATCTGCAAGGCCTTGAGTGTGGCATTTCTGGTGCTCTATTTCATCCTGCCCACACATCCTGTGGCGGCTGCCGAGAGGAGACCGGTCTTCGACGTGATTACGGTCAATGCCGCCATCACCCCGCCTATTGCAGAATACGTCCTCCAGAGCATCGATAAAGCCGCCAAAAGCGGTGCGGAGGGCCTGATCATCCGTCTCGATACGCCGGGCGGCCTGGACTTAGCGATGCGGGATATCGCCAAGGGGATCCTGAACGCGCCGATCCCGATCATCGTCTATGTCGCACCTTCCGGGGCACGGGCGGCGTCGGCCGGAGTCATCATCACGATTGCCGCCAACATCGCCGCCATGGCACCGGGCACGAACATCGGCGCGGCCCACCCCGTCGGCCTGGGGATCGGCGGGGGGATGGACAAGACGATGAGCACCAAGGTGGAAAACGACGCCGTGGCTTATGTCCGGGGCATAGCCAAGCAGCGGGGACGGAATGAAGATTGGGTGGAGAAGGCGGTTCGGAAGAGCGAATCGATCTCCGCCGAGCAGGCCCTCCGCCTCAACGTGATCGACATCGTTGCGCCCGATCTGAACCAGCTGCTTGCGCAGATGGATGGCCGGGAGGTTTCGCTCGTCGGAGGGAAAAAGGTCCTCAGGACGAAGGGCGCCATTATAAACGAGATGAAAATGGGCACCCGTCTGAAGGTTCTCTCCGCGCTGAGCGATCCAAACATCGCCTATATCCTCCTGCTGATCGGTCTCGCCGGGCTCTACTTCGAATTTTCCAATCCGGGCGCGATCCTCCCGGGCGTGATCGGGGGGATCTCCCTGATCATGGCCTTCTTTGCGATGCAGACACTCCCCGTGAACTACGCCGGGATCGCCCTGATCCTCTTCAGCATCATCCTGTTCATCGCCGAGATCAAGGTCATCAGCCACGGGATCCTCACGGTCGGGGGGATCGTCTCGCTCGTCATCGGTTCCCTGATGCTCTTCCAGGCGCCCGACCCCGCCCTCCGGATTTCCTGGAGTGTCATGATCCCCGCAGTGACGATCGTCTCGCTCTTTTTCGTTGCCGTCATCGCGATTGCCGTCAAAGCCCAGCTCAGGCGGCCTCTCGGCGGGAAAGAAGGATTGGCGGGAGCAGAGGGGAGGGCGGTAACCGATGTCTTTGCGGAAGGAAAAGTTTTGATCCTCGGGGAGTACTGGGACGCGTTGAGCGATGTGCCCGTTGCGAAGGGTGCGAAGGTCCGGGTGATGAGTGTGGATCATCTGAAAGTCAGGATAGAACCTATTGAATAGCTGTAAGGAGGTACATCATGTTCATGTCGGAGTTATATCCAATCGTGGTTGTCGTCGTTCTGGTCGTCATGTTCCTCGCGTCGGCCATCCGGATCCTGAACGAATACGAACGGGGCGTCATCTTCCGTCTGGGAAGGGTTATTGCCACGAAGGGGCCGGGGCTCATCATCCTGATCCCCGTGGTCGATAAGATGGTCAAGATCGACATGCGGACGATCACGATGGATATTCCCCCGCAAGACGTCATCACCCGGGACAATGTGTCGATCAAGGTGAACGCCGTCGTCTATTTCCGTGTCATCGATGCGAATTCCGCCGTGATCGACGTGGATAATTATCTGTACGCGACCTCCCAGCTATCCCAGACGACCCTCAGGAGCGTCTGCGGCCAGATGGAACTGGACGAGCTCCTCTCGGAGCGGGAGAAGATCAACCTCCGTCTCCAGGAGATCCTCGACAGGAGCACTGAACCGTGGGGGATCAAGGTCTCCCATGTCGAGGTCAAGCAGATCGACCTGCCCGAGGAGATGAAACGGGCAATTGCAAAACAGGCCGAGGCGGAACGGGAGCGGCGGGCGAAGGTGATCAATGCGGAAGGCGAGTTCCAGGCGGCCCAGAAGCTGATCGAGGCGGCGGCGCTTATGGCAACGCAGCCGATGTCGCTCCAGCTCCGCTACCTCCAGACCTTGAACCAGATCGCCTCGGAGAACAACTCCACGACACTTTTCCCCATTCCGATCGACCTGTTCAAACCGTTCCTGAAACTGGCGGAGAAGTTGTGAGGCACGAGAATCGGAAAAGGGTGGGAATGGATGTCCGCGGGGTGGCTGATGATGAGAGGGAAACGCAACCCGCTCGTCTCCGCTCAGATCAGGGCCAGACTGTCGGCCACGGCCATTCCCGAGCGCGTCGGGCGGAGAAAACCGTCCCGGACCTCCACCAGACCCTCTTCCGCAAGCCTCTTCAGGACACTTGTCTTTTCCACAATGAGATCCTGGCCGAATCGTCGCTGAAAATCCCCCAGGTTCACCCCCCTCTTGGTCCGAAAGCCCAGGAATAAAGTCTCCATGCGCAACTGATCCGGGGTGAGCGTCTCCGATGCCGCAACGGGCAGGCGTCCCGCGCTAAGCTCATCGAGGTAGGCATCGACGGAGCGGACGTTCCAGGAGCGCCTCCGGCCGTCAAACGAGTGGGCCGCCGGGCCGAGGCCGAGATAGGGGGTATGGTCCCAGTATTTCTTGTTGTGCCGCGATTCAGCCTCGCAGCGGCGGGCGAAGTTGGAGACCTCGTACTGAACAAACCCCTTTTCTTCGAGGATCCGCGAGGTCGTAAAAAAGAGGTCGGTCTGGATCGCGTCACCGGGAGGAGTGATCTCCCTGTTGTGGGACCGCGTGGCAAAGGGCGTCCCTTCTTCGATCGTGAGCTGGTAGCAGGAGATGTGGTCGGGCAGCAGGGTGATGGCCGCTGCGAGGGTCGCCTGCCAGGCCGCAACGGACTGGCAGGGGGAACCAAAAATGAGATCGATACCGATGTTGTCGAAACCAGCGTCACGGGCCGTCTCGACGGCCTCGCGCGCCTGCCGGGCCGTGTGGCGGCGGCCAAGGAATGCGAGCACGGCATCATCAAAGGACTGGCAGCCGATGGTGAGACGGTTCACGCCGGCTTCCCGCATCCCCCGCAGGTACCCCCGCTCGATGTCCCCCGGGTTGGCTTCGACGGTGATCTCGGCCGTCTGGACGATCGCGAAGCGAATGCCAAGGTTGTCGATCAGCCGTGCGAGGTCGTCCAGGGGGAGGAGCGAGGGGGTTCCGCCGCCGATATGGACCGTATCGAATGGCCCCCAGCTTGAGCTGTACTGGGAGGCCTCGTTTCCCAGGGCCGTGAGGAAAGCCGGGATCAGCGTGCGATCCGTTACGGAGTAGAAGCCGCAGTATCCGCATTTTCGGATGCAAAACGGGATGTGAATATAGAGGCCCGGCAGAACGCCGGCGACGGGATCAGCCGTCATGGCCGCTGCGTCCTCATTCGGTATCGGATTTCAGGACGGCGAGGAAGGCACTCTGCGGGATGGAGACGTTTCCGATCATCTTCATCCGTTTCTTCCCCTTCTTCTGCTTTTCGAGAAGCTTCCGTTTCCGGGTGATGTCGCCCCCGTAGCATTTGGCAGTGACGTCCTTTCGGAAGGCCGAGATGGTCGAGCGGGAGATGATCTCGCCGCCTATCGCGCCCTGGATCGCGATCTTGAACATCTGCCGGGGGATCTCCTCCTTGAGCCGCTCGCAGGCTTGGAGGCCCCGGGCGCGCGCTCGTTCCCGATGGACGATCTGGGAGAGGGCGTCGACCTTTTCACCGTTGACCAGGATGTCCAGGAGGACGAGACTGCTCTCCCGGTAGTCGATCAGATCGTAATCGAAGGAGCCATAACCTTGGGTCACCGACTTGAACCGGTCGTAGAAATCGAAGATTACCTCGGCAAGCGGCATCTCATACACAAGCTCCGCCCGACCGGGATTCGGATAGTTCAGCGTCGAGTTGACGCCTCGCTTTTCCATGCAGAGTTTCATGACCGCACCGAGGTAGCGCTCGGGGAGCATCATCGTGGCCCGGATATAGGGTTCTTCCGATTTGATGATCGACATCGGCTCGGGGTAGTGGGTTGGGTTATCTACGTAAAGGAGCGTCCCGTCCTTCAGGGTGAACCGGTAGCGGACCGAGGGGACGGAAAGGATGATCGACAGGGCGTACTCGCGCTCGAGCCGTTCCTGAACGATGTCGAGGGGGAGGAGTCCCAGGAATCCGCAGCGGAATCCCTGACCCAGGGCCGCCGATGAGTCTTTTTCGTAGATGAACGAGGCGTCGTTGAGCTTGTACTTCTCCAGGGAGACGGCCAGGTCCTCGTAATCATCCGAGGCGATGGGATAGATCGAGGCGAAGACGACAGGCTTTACCTCTTTGAATCCCGGCAGCGGCGCGGTGCAGGGACGATTGTCCAAGGTGATCGTGTCGCCCGTCCGCACATCGGAGACGGTCTTCACCCCGGCGATGATGTACCCCACTTCGCCGGCGGAGAGACTCTCGCGTTTCTCACGGCCGAGAATGAAGCGGCCAACCTCCTCAACGCGGTAGGTGGCGTTGTTGTACATAAGCCGGATGATGTCTCCCGCTTTTACCGTTCCGTTGAAAATCCTGCAATAGATCACCGTCCCCCGGAAGGCGTCGTACTTGGCGTCGAAGATGAGCGCGGCGAGAGGCGCGGCCGGGTCCCCAGCGGGCGGCGGAATCCGAGCTACTATCGCTTCGAGGATCTCTTCGATCCCGATCCCTTCTTTTGCCGAACACTTCAGATGCGTGTCCGGGTCGAGGCCGAGTTCCGAGTCGATCTGCTCGATGACCCGCTCCACGTCCGCCGAGGGGAGGTCGATCTTATTGATGACGGGGATGATCGTGAGGTCGTGCTCCATCGCGAGGTAGAGGTTGGCGAGCGTCTGGGCCTGGACCCCCTGGGCGGCGTCGATCAAAAGCAGGACCCCCTCGCAGGAGGCGAGCGAACGGGAGACCTCGTAGGTGAAATCCACATGGCCCGGAGTGTCGATGAGGTTCAGAGCATAGGTGCGACCGTCCGTGGCCCGGTAGGGGAGGGAGATCGCCTGACTCTTGATCGTGATCCCCCGCTCCCGTTCGATATCCATGTTGTCGAGGATCTGGTCTTGAAAATTTCGCTCATCCACGACGCCGGTGTACTGGATCAGGCGGTCGGCCAGGGTAGACTTGCCGTGGTCGATATGGGCGATGATGCTGAAGTTCCGGATATTGTCCATATTTCCTTAACATTTTTGAAGGGACTTTAGCATGATTGCAGAGGTTAGTAAACTCCGAAACGAAGCAGCAAAAAGCCCTCCCGGCGATGGAAAGGGCTTTTGGGGGGAATCGTATGACAGTGTCCGCCGGTGAGTCGGAAGACTACGGCAGTTTCGCAAGGAGTGCCTCGGAAACCTCCTTCACGCCGGGCGTGCCATCGATCTCCAGGACCTGGGCGCGCTTCCTGAAATAGTCGACGGCGGCGAGGGTCCCCGTCTTCGCGTCGTAGTAGATGCCGTGGCGTTTGTCGATCGCCGCCTCATCCTGGTCATCGGCGCGGACGGTCAGTTTTTCGCAGCCGCAGACACGGCAGACCATCTTTCCGTCCTTCATGGCGGGCTTGATGGCGTCGATATAGATGTTGTTCGGATGGTTGTTGTCCGCGGCGCAAAGCCTCCGGCCCATGATCCGTTTCTTCGCGATCATTCGGTCGAGGATGATCTCGATAACGTAGTCCAGTTTCATCCCGGCCTTGTCGAGGGCCTCCCCAAGCGCCTCTGCCTGGGCGAGGTTCCGGGGAAATCCGTCGAGTATCCAGCCGTTTTTACAGTCCGCCTCCCCGAGCCGGTTCAGGATCATCGGGACTGTTATCGCATCGGGAACGAGCTCACCACGCTCGATGAATTCTTTTGCTTTATTGCCGAGTTCTGTTCCTTTCTTAATGTTATCCCTGAAGATAACGCCGGTTTCGATGAGGGGCAATCCGTACTTCTTCTGCACCACTGCTCCCTGGGTTCCCTTACCGCTTCCGTTGGGTCCGAAGATCAGAATGTTCATGTGCGCGAGCTCCCTTTGAAGGGGTGAATTTTGTGGGTGATAAGGTTTGCGCGGCCGACGGCCGCGCTGGGTCAGTGCCCTCAGGAGGTACTGCAACTCGTGGCGGCGCAACTCCCGCAGGATGCCCCGCTGCCGGAGGTATTTCCTATCTTCCCGGCAAATTTGGACATCAGACGCTGTGTTCGGGTCGACTTACATTTCGGGCAGGCCACGGGCGTTTTTCCATCGCTCATCCGGACGAGGAATTCGAAATCCTCTCCACACTTCCGGCATCGGTATTCGTAAATCGGCATAACAGCACCTCTTTTCGGTTGGATGATCGGGCTCCCATAAGCAGATCATCCCATGGATTCGTTCGCTCTATATTATGGGAAAGCCGTCAAAAAGTCAAGTCCGATCCGCAAACTGCAGCGAATCGGAAGGCCTCTGCACTCCTCGACGATTGCCTTTTCTCCGCACATTTTTCTTGACAGGGGGAACGGGCCGTGAGAGTCAAACTCTATTCTCCGGCCGCTCAGCGCCCGGAGAAGCATGACCGATGGGTATTGCATAAGGGGTGTCTCCTAATGGCTATCGCGAAGAAGATCGATGGTTTCATCTCCCAGGCCTCGTTCATCCGGAAGATGTTCGAAGAAGGGATCCGCCTGAAGGAACTCTACGGGGCGGACAAGGTGTTTGATTTCAGTCTCGGCAATCCGAATCTCGACCCGCCGGAGGCCTTCAAGGAGTGTCTCCTGCGGCTCGCCTCGGCTGATATCCCCGGCAAGCACATGTACATGCCGAATGCCGGCTATCAGGACACGCGGGCGGCGGTCGCGGAGGCGTTGAGCGCCTCCCGGGGTGTGACGCTGACGGCCGACCAGATTGTGATGACCTGCGGCGCCGGGGGGGCGCTCAACGTGATATTCAAGACCTTGCTCGACCCCGGCGAGGAGGTGATCATCCCGGCGCCGTTCTTCGTGGAGTACCGGTTCTACGTCGATAACGCCGGCGGTTTAACCCGGATCGTGCCGACGCGGGAGGATTTTTCCCTGGACCTCGAGGCGGTTCGCGAGGCAGTAACGGAGAAGACGAAGGCCATCCTGATCAACTCACCGAACAATCCCACGGGAAAGGTGTACGACAGCGGGGACATCGGCGGGCTCGCGGCGCTTCTGACTGAGAAAGGAGCAGAGTTAGGTCGAGAGATCTACCTCGTCTCCGACGAGCCGTACAGCGAGATCGTGTATGACGGCCTCACTGTTCCAAGCGTCCTGGCTGCCTATCCCCACAGCCTCGTCGCCTCCTCCTATTCCAAGAGCCTCTCCCTTCCCGGCGAGCGGATCGGCTACATTGCGGTCAACCCGATGATCGCCGGAATCGGGGAGATCATGGGAGGCCTCACCCTCTGCAACCGGATCCTCGGTTTCGTGAATGCCCCCGCCCTGATGCAGCGGGCAATCGCGGGTCTCGGCGGGGTGAAGGTGGACGTGAACTGCTACCGGAGGAAGCGGGACCTCCTCTGCGACGGTCTTGCCTCCGTGGGCTATAGCGTAAGAAAGCCCGAGGGCGCCTTTTACCTCTTCCTCCCGACGCCGATTGCTGACGACGTCCGCTTTGCCGACGCCCTCCGGGAGCGGAGGATCCTCACCGTCCCTGGAAGCGGCTTCTTTGGTCCCGGCCATATCCGGATCGCCTACTGCGTCGACGATGCGACGATCCTGGGCGCCATCGAGGGATTCGGCGAAGCCCTGAGAGAATTCACGTAAAAGCGGGAGGGAGCGCAACGAAGAGCGAGGATTGCAGAGGGATGACTAAGCGATCTCGAAGCCGGTAAATTCCCCGGTCGCGGTCTCCTCCAGGACCTCCACGTTGTCCACGCGGGAAGGGGGGGACCCCGTCCGGCTCCAGGTCAGCATCGCCTCGGCGGCACTTTCTCCTCCCTCGAAGACCGACTCAACTCGTCCGTCCGGGAGATTTCGGACCCAGCCGGAAAGGCCAAGGGAATGTGCCTTCTTCCAGGTGTTCGCGCGGAAGAATACCCCCTGGACACGGCCGGAAATCCAGACATGATACCGCTTGTTCATCGAGACCCACCCTCCGTCAAGGCGAAGAATGCCTCCTCGTCGAGGATGGCGACACCGTCCCGCCGTGCCTTTTCCAGTTTTGATCCGGCCGCCTCTCCCGCGACGACGTAGTCGGTCGTTTTGGCGATCGAACCGGTGACCGATCCGCCCAACGATTCGACGAGCGTCTTTGCTTCGCTCCGAGTCATCCGGTTAAGGGTACCGGTAAAGACGAACGACTTCCCGACGAGCGGCGCCCTCTGGGGCCGGGCGACGGCCCGGGGGGCGATTCCAGCCTTTTGGAGTTTTTCAATGACCTTTCGGTTTGCGGGCTCCCGGAAGAAGCCGGCGATGCTCGCGGCCACCTCGGGTCCGATGTCCCTGATGTTCTCAAGTTCCTCCGCTGTGGCGGCGGCCAGGGCGTCGATGCTCCCATAGGCGACGGCGAGCCGTTTCGCCGTCTGTTCGCCGACATGCCGGATTCCCAGGGCGAAGAATAGATGGTCGAGCGGCGGCCGCTTCGCACGGTCGATCGCCGCGAGGAGATTCGATGCCGACTTGTCGGCCATCCGTTCCAGCCCGAGCAGTTGTTCCTTCGTCAGCGTGAAGAGGTCGGCCGGATCGGCAATGAGGCGCTTTTCCACAAGCTGGGTGACCATCTTCTCCCCAAGCCCTTCGATGTCTAGGGCCCCGCGGGAGGCGAAATGGGCGATGTGTTCGCGGATCTGTGCGGGGCAGGCCATCCCGATGCACCGGTGGGCGACCTCGCCCTCAAGCCGAACCACATGGGAACCGCATTCGGGGCAGCGCTCCGGCATGACGAAGGGCAGCTCCGCACCGTTTCTCAGGGTTTTGATGACCTCGACGACCTCGGGGATCACGTCTCAGACCCGCTCGACCACCACTGTACCGCCGATCCGGATCTCCTTCCGTTCGATCT
>VFSW01014111.1_pt1 | contig 11062 bp, 4 predicted proteins | sample 5358111 | NCBI WGS metagenome assembly VFSW01 (sample SAMN11554181, study PRJNA540505) | mine drainage metagenome | isolation source: sediment from site ElyBrook_90M | place: USA: Ely Copper Mine, Vershire, VT | collected 2017
ACTGTTTTGAATCGTTCCTGAAGTTATTTCGCAATTGAGGCAGATCGAACCAGATGAAAAATCGGCGTTGATTTTGTAGAAAGATCGCATGGCATCTGCTTCAGGTCCGGTTTGGAGCAACTTCATATTGTTGGTATAATAAGAGGAAAGAGTCCCATAGTCCCACCAATAACTGGTCAAACCAATATCCACAGCCTTAAAGAACGGGTAAGAAGTGGGGAGTTTTTTTAGAAAGGTCTGCATGCGTTGATAATGGCTTTTAGCAAATTCTGGTGAAACTTTCTTCGCTTTCATCATCTCCAGATAGGTCTTCTCATCTAATGTAGTGGCCATCCAGAAATGGGGATCACTATCAAGTTTTGTCTTCTTAGCTTGCAGCTCGGTAGAAAATTCTTGTAATAGAGCTGTGATCATCGTTGCAGATAAGCTAAAGCATCCTAAGCTGGCACCAATGCCGGCGGAAAAACGGTGGGGATGTTTGGTGAGATAGTCCTGAAATGTATGAAAATCCACTTTATCGATTTGTATGGCATTGTTGTCTTGATCTCGCAAACAGATTCCATATTGCTCTAACCCTTTTTCTTTCCAGATTTTCTCTTCGGGAATAGGTTCAAAGCGGGTCAAGATGTCCACATGACATGGAGTAGTTTCCGGAATAACCGTAGGAATAAAGAGCTGATCCCCCCAAAAAACAGAAATTCTCCCTTTGCGAGAGGGAGCATAGATCGAAGTTTGCTTAATCACAGCCTCTAAAATAGTGATGAGATGCCCTTCTTCTGGAGAATCGATGTAGCCAGGGAGTTTAATACCCGATTTATTAAAATTCTCACTTAGAGATATAGGAGCAGCCCTTTGGCCCTGTCCAGCGGTATGATAGACCGCGACAGAAGCTCCTGCATGGAGCTTTTGAAGAAGATCGATTCCCTTAGTTTTAGCTTTTTCGCAGGCTTTTTGGATAGCATAGAGAGTGCCTAATCCATTTCCAGCGCCGCCAGGCCAATCTTCCAAGACCACTAAAAGCAAAGCCCCTTTTTTTAAAAAATGCTTTTGTGTTAGGGAAAAACGGGTGGTCCAGAATTGTTCAAGATCAGGCCGATTAACGGATACAATCACGATATCCATCCCTTCAGAATGAAGGGGCATCTCATGCATCCGCTTGATGATTTCCATTTGTTCCTAGTAGAGTTAAGGCGCGGCTGATGAGTAAGAATCCTTGTTCGAAGCGGTCTAGACCAAAGTGTTCGTTAGGAGCATGAATTTGATCTCCAGATAATCCTAAGCCAACTAACACAACTTCACCTTCGCAAGCCTTAGCCAGCTCGGAAACAATGGGGATTGATCCACCGGTTAGGGTGTAGCGAGTGGGCGCTTGAAAAATCTCTTGATAAGCTTCTGCAAAGGCTTTGACAATGGGGGAGTCTGGCGATGCCCGAACGGCGGGTCCGCCCCCTTCATGAACCTTTACTTCGACCTGTACCCCTTTTGAGGCATTCTTCTTTAAGAAATCTGCTACGAGATGTCCAATTTTTTGGGGATCTTGATGGGGAACAAGACGGCAGGAGAGCTTCGCAGTAGCTTTGGCGGGGATGACCGTTTTGAATCCAGGGCCGTTATAACCCCCGTTGATCCCATTAATTTCAATGGTTGGACGGGTCCAAGACCTCTCTTTAGGGGAGTATCCTTTTTCTCCACCTGTTGGAATAGCCGCGAATTCTTTTTTGTATTTCTCTTCGTCGAAGTGGAAAGAGAGTTGATCGTGTTCCGACTTTGTGAGAGGGGTGACGTCGTCATAGAAACCGGGGACGGTGATTTGTCCTGTAGCAGGATCACGCAGTTTGCTTAACAGCTCGACAAGGGCATGCAGGGGATTGTAGGCGATGCCGCCATGAGAGCCGGAATGCATATCGGTGTTTGAGCCTTGGAGAGAGACATCCATGGTGACAATGCCCCGTGCACCTAAAGTCACTGCCGGCGTTTTTTCATCCGGGATCCCCACGTCAACGATGACCAGGTAATCGGCTTTAAGGGCTTTCTTCTTGCTAGAGAGGATCTTTGATAGACTATGGCTACCCGTTTCCTCTTCTCCTTCGATAATGAGTTTCAAGTTTACCGGTAGTTCACCAAAGGCCGCGAGGAGAGCTTTAATGGCTTGAATGGTATAAAAGCATTGTCCTTTATTATCTTGCGCGCCTCGTGCAAACACTTCATTGTTACGTACTTGAGGTTCGAAAGGGGGAGATGACCATAGATCGATTGGATCGACAGGTTGAACATCATAGTGGTTGTAAATCAAGACCGTAGGGGCATTTGGACCTGCTTTTAGGTGGGAAGCAAAAATAACAGGATGTTTTTCCGTTTTCCACACCTCGACGTCGAGTCCGGAAGATTTCAAATAGTCGGAGAGCCAGCTCACACAGGCTTGAAGTTGAGGAACCGAGTCGGGGTCGGCGCTGATGCTTTGGAAGGTGAGGAACTTAAAGAAGTCTTTGAGAGCTCCGGATTTAATATGAGCGTAAGTGCTTTTTAAATCGGGTAAGCTCGGAAATTGGGTGGGTGGGGTTGATCTTTTCATATCAGCAGCATAATAAAACGGCCCCTTTTATGCAAATTTGACGCAAAAGACTCGAATAGGAGATGATAGGGGATACATCATAAGGAACTAGACATGGAAAAAACGACACTGCACGAAGTAGGCCAATCTTACAACGGATTTACCCTCACTAAAATCTTCCCCATTCCAGAGCTTCAATGCGTTCTACGGGAACTGGTCCATGAAAAAACCGGTGCTCAAGTGATGCATATAGAAAATGAGGATCCCGAAAATGTCTTTTGCCTCTCCTTTCGCACGTTACCCGATACTTCCAATGGCGTGGCCCACATATTAGAGCATACTGTCTTGTGCGGATCAGAAAAATTCCCCGTAAAAGATCCGTTCTTCGCCATGAATCGGCGCAGCTTGAATACCTTTATGAATGCCTTAACCGGTTCCGATTTTACCTGCTATCCTGCTGCATCCCAAGTGTCGAAGGATTTTTATAATCTATTGGATGTCTACATCGATGCGGTCTTCAAACCTTTACTCAATGAACTAAGCTTTTTGCAAGAAGGGTGCCGTTTGGAGTTTTCCACGCCAGATAACCCTGAGACCCTACTTGAGTATAAAGGGATCGTTTACAACGAAATGAAAGGGGCTTTATCATCTCCGACTACGCGTCTATCTGAAGCGATTAATGAGACTCTTTTTCCTCATTTAACATATGGAATTAATTCGGGTGGGGATCCTAAAGTTATCCCTGAGTTGACTTATCACGATCTAAAAGAATTTCATCGAACCTATTATCATCCAAGTCGCTGCCTTTTCTTTTTTTATGGAAATATGCCCTTAGAACAACATCTGGACTTCATAGCAGAACATGCGTTGCAAAATGTAGAGAAACTGGATCCCATTCCTCAGCTGCCTTTGCAACCTAGATTCCGTGAACCTCGCGAAAAGATCATGGCCTATCCGATCTCTCCCGATGAAGATCCTAAAGATAAGACCCTCCTAGCCTTCTCTTGGCTCACTTGCCATATCCTAGAACAACAAGAGTTGTTAGCGTTAAGTGTGATTGAGATTGCTTTATTGGATAACGACGCTTCCCCATTGAAGATGGCTCTTTTGAAATCGGGTTTATGCAAACAGGTCAGTGCTTATAGCGAAGATGAAATCAGTGAAGTTCCTTTCATCATCGTGTTGATAGGGTGCGAAATGCTCCATGGAGAGTAGTTAAAGGAGCTGATATTTAAAACATTGGAAGATATTGCCAGAGAAGGGATCCCCCGCAACTTGGTGGATAATGCCATCCATCAACTCGAGCTGTACCGAAGCGAAATTACAGGCAATAGCACTCCCTTTGGATTAAACCTGTTCATGCGTTCTGCCCTCATGAAGCAACATGGAGGCTCTGCTGAATTTGGACTCATGATCCATTCCCTTTTCGATGAATTGAGAAAAAGGCTAAAGGAAAATCCCCGTTATCTAGAAGAGCTCATTGAGAAGTACTTTATTTACAATACCCACTTCGCCAAAGTGGTGTTCATCCCCGATCAAGAGTTGGCAGCTCGAGAAATTGCCGAAGAGCAGAAAACGCTGAATGTGGTTAAAGCCCATATGAACAAAAGGGATCTACAAAAGGTTCTGGATAAGAGTGCGCAACTAGCTGCTTTTCAAGAAAAGCAAAAAGAAATGGATGCGGAAGTGTTGCCTAAAGTTACATTGGCCGATGTGCCTAAAAAGTCCCGCAGCTTACCACTGGCACGCCAAACGGTCGGAAATCTTGAAGTGTTCCATCATAGTACTTTCACGAATGGAATTGTCTACACAGATCTCATCTTTGATATGCCTGATCTCCCCGAAGAAGACCTTCCTTATGTTCGACTTTTCGCGATGCTCCTCTCCCAAATGGGGGTCGGGGGACGTTCCTATGCGGAGAACTTGGAATATATCCAAGGGCACACAGGAGGTGTTGGAGCGGCCTTGGGATTGAATATTCAGGGTGAAGATCATACGCAATTCATCCCCACTTTTCAAATCAAAGGAAAGGCCTTACACCGTAAGGTAGAAAAGCTATTTACATTATTGCAAGATATTGTCACCTCCGTCGATTTTACCGATATTCCCCGTTTGAAAGAGGTGATTCTTAAGCATTATACTGCATTGGAAAGTACGATTGCTCAATCATCCATGAAATATGCGACGAGCCTTTCTGCAAGCGGACTCAACGTAGCGGGAAAAGTATCCAACGATTGGTATGGATTGAATTACTTTTGGATGATACGGGACTTAGCCCACCATTTTGATGATGTTGTAGGCGAACTTCTCGCTAAACTGCAGGGCTTGCAGCATCGTCTTTTAGGATTAAAAGGAGCGCATCTTTTATTAACGTGCGAAGATGCGATTTTTCAAGAGATGGTCAAAGCCGAGTTTTATGGTCTTAGTCATCTCCAAAACAAACCTTTTATTCCGTGGAAAGGATTGTATCCTCTTCCCCGAGTAGTTCCTCAGGGGAGGGTGATTGCATCGCCGGTGGCTTTTACTAGCAAAGTGTTTTCGACGGTTTCTTATGTCCATCCGGATGCTCCAGCGCTCTCTATCGCTGCCTTTTTATTCGATAATGTGACCTTGCATACGCGTCTCCGTGAACAAGGGGGAGCTTATGGTGGTGGAGCTGTGAGTAGCGCAGCTGTGGGGCAATTTTATTTTTATGCCTATCGCGATCCCAATATTTCCAGCACCTTGGAAGCTTTTGAAGACGCTGTCAAAGATATCGTCGACGGCAACTTTGATGAAGCCGATTTAGAGGAAGCTAAGCTAGAAATGGTCCAAGCTTTGGATGCGCCGATTGCTCCCGGAAGCCGTGGAGATGTGGCTTACGGCTGGTTCCGCGAAGGACGGACCCAAGAGATGAGGCAGGCCTTCCGCGATCGTTTGTTGAGTTTGACTCGACAACATGTTCAAGAGGCTGTAGCTCGGCAGATTGTGCCTAATTTTCCCAAAGGTTCTGCAGTGGTTTTTGCGGGACGTGAGCTATTGGAAAAAGAGGTGGAGCTCATGAAGCAGCAAGGCAAACCCCTATTGTCCTCAATCGACGTCATTTAGAGGACATCCATTTCCTTGCCCATGCCCATGCCCTTGCCCAAAATCAAAAAAATGTCTCAAAAACACTGTTAATAGGGCACGGGCACGGGCAAGGAAATGAATTCTAAAGCAGGCGTTTGAGAAATGCCTTTACGTTGCCACACGCAATATTTTCGAGCTGTGTTGGCGATAACCCCAACTCCTTTTTCCACTGCCCCATCACCTTTGGGTAAGCCGAGGCGTCTGCGTAGTCCTCAAAAAAAGACGGACCTAATAACGTCCGTAAATCGGGCGGCACATCATGATCGCAATAGAAATCCGCTCCCCATGCCATCTGCTCCTTGGCCCCTAATTGGAGTCCGTGGGCTAGTTGCTCCACAAAGCGCGGATGCTCTTCTCCACCAATAAAAGATCGGACAAAATTCATGCCGATGATCCCTTTACGACGGATGATCTCTTGGGCGAGCTCATCGGGAAGGTTGCGGGGTATATTGGATATAGCTCTAAAATTTGAGTGGCTGGCGATCACAGGAATATCCAGTTTGTGTTGATCGATATGAGTAAAGATATCGTATGCAAGCTGATCGGAAGCATGGCTGAGATCAACAGAAATCCTCTTTTGATGCAGATAGTCTAATAACCCTTTTCCATCCTCTTTAAGGCCAATGGAGGTCAAGGCACCTCCACCAAAACGGTTTTCGGAATTCCATGTGAGACTGATATAAATGGGTTTGGCAGTGGTTTCGAATGTCTTCAAGCGCTTAAGGACCTCAACAAAGGGCTCATCTTCCTCAGCAATCGCGGAAGCATTTTCGATAGCAGAAACAATCTCAATGGTTTTAGAAGTGGATAAATGGTCTAGTTGTTCTGCAGTAGAAAAAAAGGAAAACTCTTGAGGATAATGTGTGGGTAGTTCTTTAAAGATCTGCAATTGACCAAGACCGACGTTTGATGAGCCTGCTTGTGTGATGGCCCATATGGCCATGGTTTGCAGTTTAACACCACCCTGACGCAGTTGAGGGATAGCACACCGTGCTAGGGGATCATAAGGAGTTCGTTTGGGATCTTGCTGGAGATACGTGAGAAGATCACAGTGGAGATCGATAATGGGATATAGGCTCATCGCAATCCTACTTTTTTTGCCCCTATCATCTCTATTTTTTCAATCTGCTGCAATCTTTATTACTTTTTCTTTGGTGCAGGATTATATAATTGCTTTTGAAGAGAATCAATAAAATCACTGGCGTCTAAGCTAACTTGTAGATCGCTAAAATCGGTAAATATCATGCTAGGCTTATGAAAATCATGGGAGATTTCAGACGATAAATCTTTAATGTTGACTCGTCTTTTCATCGACAGTAAATCCACAGATGATATGCCCAGTTGATCTTCACCGGCTGGAATTGTAAAGTAAGCGGTTTGGTCAGCAGTCACCTCATTGAGGTTGGACTCCAGATTAAATGATCGCGGATTTACAGTTTGATTTTGTTGAGTAGGTTGACCGGTCGCTATTGCCAAATTATGAAATAGATGTTCTCTATTTTCTTCCCATTTTGATCGATCGATTCCAAAGGCAGATTGTTGTAAGATCATCATCAGTTTAAAAAAGCGGATACGCAATAATGGTTCTATCTCTTCTCTTTTTTTATCGCTCGCTGTCATAAGATTATTCAGTTGCTCTTCGGTAAATGAAGTCCCTTCGACCATGGCATCGATTTCTTGTTCTAAAGTTCTTCCAGGTAATGATACCCCAGTTCCTGCTTCTTTTAGAAATGCTGCAAATTCCTCTTTTTTGGCGGGAATATAAAGTTTAGTATTAGCTGCATGAATATCGATTTCTTTAGATATCTCACTGGGGTTCTTAATTAGATGATCATAAAATTCCTTTTGCAAAGCTACAAAAAAGGGTTTAGTTTGCGCAGGATCATTTAAAAAATATGCCTGGCCCCCAAGTATAAACTTCCAAGGTCGTGATGGAGGATCCATAAAATATTGGTGGATCTTTTCCCGTTCTTTGGCTTTCATGATTTCCCGAAGATCGTTAGTACCTTCTGGAAGATCCCTAGTTTCTTTTGACCCTTCCAGATCCCATTGGAGATAGTCTTTGTTCATATGCAACATAGTTACTGTTTCGTCTTTTAACAACTCCTGAATTTTGAAACAGTCTGTATCAGTAGGGTAAGGGATCATTTCTACATCTTCACCCAGCATAACGGCTTGTACAAGACGAGTCGCTAAAAGCCGTTCACCTTCTGATGCACGGGATGAAAACAAGAATGGGAAATTTGATTTTGCGATGTTGACAGCCCCTTTAAATTGTTCGGCGGTAGGAATCAAAAAGCGGCCTTCAAATTTAACAGAGCCTGTTCTAAGGGCTTGAAATTCAGTCTGAAGTTTCTTTGCTTTTTCGATATAGGATTGACCTGCTAATGAATCTTTTTCGATTGTAAATCGTTTGCTTATTTTATCCAGCAGGTTGATTTTTTCAATAGCATGTTTTTTATAGATTCCTAAGGGGAATGGAAATTTGCTAGCATGCTTTTGGATGTAGGACAGGTTATATTTAGTATTATGGAACATCTGCTTGCATTGTCTAATGAGTTTCTGTTGATCATTAGTCAAGGTCTCTATCATTTGTTTAGGATCGACTTTTTCTAAATTTCTTAGTTGCTTTTCTTCTAGAGCGATGATCGTTTTTTCGACGCTCTTCCATTCTTTGTAAAATGTACGAAATTCTTCAATGAATACAATATTTTCGAGAGATTTTCTGAAAGCAACATCCTCATCTGTATCTTTAGCAAATAGAAATTTCTCTTTATGATCACCTATCAAGTCCTTCACCGATGTGTAAGCAAATCGACATTCGGTGATAATCTCTTGTTCTTTTGGTGTTAAATCAAGGATACTTTCTGTTTTTAATTTGCTTGCTAATTTTTCGACTGCACCCAGATCAAGATTTTGAAAACGTGTATCATTCAATGAGGCCCGATGAATAGGTTGATTTTGCACGCCGATAAATGCGGATACCTTCTCGTCGATCCGTTGAGGAGTGGCTACCACACCTCGAGGATCTGTAGAACGCAGGTTCATATAATCTCTGAACTGATAAAGACTTTGAGGATGATCCACTAGTAATGGGATTAGTTGATCCCACTGCCCTCCGGTGAATTTTTTGTCTTTTAGTTCAGGTATTGCTTGTAGCGCTACTAAAACATTATATGGAGAAGCGACATGACTAATCAGCATATCATGCAAGGGCTTTAAGTGTAATCCGAGAGATCGTTCTGCTTGACCGGATAACGATTCTGACTTTCCTTCTAAAGCTGTTATCATTTGCTGAGTTGTAGCAAGATTCATGGCTTGGGGATTGCTTAAGTTCCTAAGGTTATATTTAAGATTGGTGTCTACATCTGATAAGAATTTACTATATTGTTCGAGCAGACCCTTATCTAAAACAAGTTGATGTAACGATTTTTTCATTTCGTCGGATACAAAATAAGCAGGCCCTAAAGTTTTTAGAAGCAAATTTTCTAGATCTGTTACTTCTTGTTCGGTTGCAAATGATTTAGCGATATCTTGAATATTTTCTAGTTTGTTCAGACATTGACCCTTGTCAATACCTGGAGGAAATGGAAAGCGGTCAGCCTCTTGTATAAATGCTTGTAAAACTACCGGAAGCTGTCCTACAAATTGTTTGGAGCCTTGGATTGCTTTTGTCATGTCACTTGTTAAATTGTGAAGTTGTCTAAGAGGTGTCGTGGCAAGTGTTTGAAGTGTATTGACGTTTAATTGTTTAAAAGTTGTGGCTGTTGTCAAGGTCTCCACTTGTTTCAAAAATCTAGCGTAGCCACCTAAGTATGAAACTTTTTCCAGTACTGATCGATCAAAAAGTGTTATTCCAGGTTCTTCTAAAAATTTATCAGCAGAATCTTTTATGAGTTCACATTGTGCTAAGAGTTGCATATTTTGAGGGGTCAAGGGAAAGTTTCCGTGCTTATGACTTTCTACTTTTTTAGTGAGTTCGAGAACGTCATTCACATTGAGATTTTGCCAAGCTGCATTAGATACTAAAGAATCATGAGACTTTAGATCATGCACAAAACTTTCAATTTGAGATTTCCACCATTCTTCAGCATTTGCAGGTTTTGTTTGCTGTTGCTGTTGATATAGGAAAGTTTTGGTGACAAATCGTTCAAATGCATGCAATGTTTGAGGACGATCCCTCAATTGATCTAACAGTGCTTCCCAAGGTTCTTGTTTGGAGAGATTTTGATCGTTCAGTTTCTCCGAAATCTCAGGGATTTTGGGCAAAATTTTCCTCAATTCAACAGACTGAGAGTAATAATGTAATAGCATTCGATGTAAATTAGTAGGACGGATTCCCAAATCTTTTTCTACTTCATTCAGTAGTTTCTCCGATTCTTCGATCAACAAATTAAAATTATTTCCTTCCCTTCTGCTTTTTTTAGCATTTTCGATGAGATTGCTATATTCCCGCCGGAAACGATCGTCTGTTAAAATGAGCCGTAGTTCACCTTTCATTGTATCTGGAAAATAATATCTATCTCCAAGTTCTAGCAGAAGATTTTCTTCTAGCATTTCGATATCTCCTGGATTTGAAAATTCATATGAAGTTACATCAGAAAGATTCAGTTTTAAATTTTCAGCAGAAAGCTGCGCTTTCATCATTTTTTCAGGGGTTTCCTTGGAAAATGTTTCAGCAATAACCTTTAAGGCTGAAAACTGATTCAATGATAAGAAAGGAAATTCTTTTTTACGGTAATCGTTTCCCAATCCTTGAAGATATTCTAATCCATTGTCCTTTGTGTTAACTTCTTCAATCAAGGTTATGACTTTTGTGGTTTGTTCGAAGGTCAAATTACCTAAAGGCGTAAGGTCGAGGTTAATTTTTACTTCATGTCTTCCAACATCAGCAGAACCAAATCCGATGACTAAATACCCTTTTTTGAAATTCTGGGTTCCATTATTTAGTTCTTGTCCTTCTTCCATGACCCATGTAGATCGGTGCCAGAAGGGTAATACATCATGTTTGATGTATCCATGTTTAATCAAGTTTTGCTCTTGAGGGGTATATCGATCAATATCTCTAGCTGCGCCCTTCAAGTTTCTTATAAGACGTTGACTTGGAGCTGATGATTTATTGGCTACCTCTTGTGTACCCCATATTGCCAAGGAGATGGCATCATTGACCGTCTGTAAATTTGTACCACCACCATATTCTCCTATTCCGCTAATCAAATTGGGGAGTTTTCCTTTTAATCCAGGAAAAGCAAGGGTAAGGGATGTTGTGGAATAAGCCGCATCAGTTATGTAGGGAGGTAGTTTATTTGTTTTGAGAAGCTCTTCATTTCGGTGCTGTTGCATTTTCGTGGCACGAATAAGGCTATCGAAATGGGCTAGAAATAGATCGTTTTTCAGCTGAGT
>VFSW01014112.1_pt1 | contig 11061 bp, 13 predicted proteins | sample 5358111 | NCBI WGS metagenome assembly VFSW01 (sample SAMN11554181, study PRJNA540505) | mine drainage metagenome | isolation source: sediment from site ElyBrook_90M | place: USA: Ely Copper Mine, Vershire, VT | collected 2017
GCCTTTGGGTCGTGCAAACCACCCAGCCCGCCGGAGGATCGATCCAACATCCCGCGCCCGGCGAGAATCCCCCGATGAATTCGGCCACGCCATCGTCAGGGTCCATGCCCAACTTCCGCGATCTCGTCCCCGGAGGCGGAAATTCCAATGCGCTTCCGCCCGGGCATCCACCGTTGAATGGACAGGGGAATCCACCGGCGCAGTAAGTAGGACGGGCTTCAGCCTGTCGGTTTTGAATTTATAAAGCTCTATTGATAACCTTGATTCTTCCGCTGGATTTGTTGTAGCCCGCGTCTTCAGACGCGGGGCCTTTCTCCGCGATGGGCGGAAAACCCTCGCCTCTGAAGAGGCGAGCTACAACAGTCGCGACTTGCGAAAACCTCGGTGTCACCGAGGATGTAAACGAGCCATTCGTCTGAAGGAAAACCAACAGGCTGAAGCCTGTTCTACTTCTGGCCTACGTGTGAACTAAAACGGATTGTTTCGCCTCGCTGCTACCCTCGGCAGTCGTGTCGCGAAGTCCGACACGCACGCCAATCTTTTTCAGGAAGGCCGTGGGAGGCTCGCCGCCGGCAAAGATCCAGGCAAAATCGTTGGGAATCTCCTGCTCTTTGCCGTTAACGTCGAGGATGACCGAGCTTTGTTTGAATTCCACCGGCATCGAATTGAAGATGACGTTGACCTTCCCCTTTTGGATGCTCTCCTGAATTCTCTTTTCATTCCGGTCTTTCAGCCGCGTGAAGCCTTCTTTCCGGTACGATAGCGTCACTTGGTTTCCCACCTGGTGGGCAAGCCCCATCGCCGCTTCGATTGCGCTGTCGCCTCCCCCCACAACGAGAATCTTCTTGTTGACGTAATGGTCCGCCTCGATCAGGCGATACATCACCTTCGGCAGTTCCTCTCCCTTGACGCCGAGCTTTCGCGGTATCCCGCCCTTGCCGAGAGCGAGGACGACCGAGTGCGCCCGATGTTGGCTCTTGGTGGTAGTGACAGTGAAAACGCCGTCGTCACCTCTTTTAATATCCTCCACTTTCTCGCCTTTGCTGAATTTGAAGTCGGCTTTCTTCAAGATTTCGCTCCAGACTGCGAGGAGATCTTCCTTGGATAGTTCCGTCTTCTTGAATTTTCCGTAAACGGGGAGTTCCACCGGGCTCGTCATCACCAATTTCTGACGCGGATATTTTGACACCGTGCCGCCAATTTCGCCTTCGTCCACGGTGAGATAATTCAGCTTTCGCTCCATGGCGCGCAGCGATGCGCTGATTCCGGCGGGTCCGGCGCCCACGATGAGGGCGTCCAGGACGTCCGAGCTTGATTTTCCTTTTCGCAGTCTGGGAATTCTGGCGGCGATCGTGTCGGTGCAGTCGCGCCCCTGATTGATGGCGTTCTTGATCAAAGCCAAGCCGCCGAGTTCACCGACGATAAACAAGTTCGGAACGCTTGTCTCAAATTCGGGCGTCAGTTGAGGCAGGTCCGCGCCCATGCTCGGGCTGGCCATGACCATCGTGATGGCACCCACAGGGCATGCCTCCGCGCACAGGCTGTGTCCGATGCACTTGTAGCCGTTGACGATGACCGCTTGTCCCCCGAGCATGGCAAGCACGTCGCCTTCCGGGCAGACCGTCGTACAAGTTGCGCAGCCGATGCAATATTGTGTGTCGATATGCGGATGCTGGGACTGGGGCCCGTCGGAACGCAACGTCCCCTTCTTCGCCGCCTCGTGAGCACGGGCCTCTCGCAGCGTTTGTTCCTTGAGGTATCTGCGCACGAAAAACAGCGTAACGATAGCGGCGATCACAAGGCCGACGAGATTATTCATACTGCTATTTTCTCACAGGGCGGAATGAGCGCCACAGCGGCTCTGGGGACCTGTGCCGAGACCGGCAAGCACTACTTTCATTGGTCACGCCAAGAAGGTATTTTGAACGTGCGCGGAATGACGTGGGACATCTGGGTACATTTACAACGCCATCTGCATTCACAATAGACCCTGACGCAAAGCATGCATACATAAAATCTTTGCTCCCTCGGTTTCCTCTGCTCCATTCACAAGCCGCTACCAATCCAGGATGCTCGGAAATAGGTCGTCGTAATTTCATCTACCGCACGCAAACACCCCAGAGAAGACAGCATCGTCCGCAACAGGCCATGGTCACTGGGAGCAAAACAGTTCTTCACGTATCATAGAGTCAGATTACGACAAGGAGACGTGATTACCGCATATTTCCGCAGAGGGCTGCGACATCTTGCCGCAGGTTTTCGTCCATTTGTGTTTCCCGCAGGTTGGCCGCGGAACAAACCTGCGTGGCCGTCAGTCCCTCCGCGCCGCGAAGATCGGCGCCTTGCAGGTTTGCTCCGCCCAAGTCCGTGCCTCGAAGGACAGCGCCATCGAGAAGCGCGCCGCTCAAATCCGATTTCCGCATGCCGGCATCGGTGAGTATGGCCTGTGAAAGGTCCGCATTTTTCAGGCGAGCGTTGCCCAGATTTGTCGAAAGCAGATAGGCTCCCCCAAGATTCGCCATCGTGAGATTTGCGTCTTCCAGATTTGCTTCCCGCAGATCCACTTTCTTCAGGCTCGCTCTCTGCAGTAAAGCCGAATGCAAATCCGATTTGTAAAGATTGGCGCCGTCGAGCGTGGCATCGAGAAGCGTCGCTTCGGAAAGGACCGCGAAAGATAAATTCGCATCGCGCAGATCGGCCCGGTCCAGGTTGGCGTTTCGCAGGTCCGCCTCCGGAAGCGTTGCGCGCGCCAGCTTGGCGCGGTCAAGTACAGCAAACCGCAGATCAACTTGGCGGAGATTCGCTTCCCGCAGATCCGCCTCCGAGAGATACGCATTCCGCAGATCGGTTCGCCAGAGGTGGGCCTTCACAAGAAATGCACCATACGCCTGGATGTACCGCAGCCTGAGCCCATTGAGGCTGGCCCCTTTGACACCGGCGATTTCTTCTGCTTGCCCCGTCCAACCGGGGGGTTTCGTCGAGACATCGGCTTCGGTCAGTTGTGCGAACGGGTTGTACCCAAAAGTCCAGAGGATGTCGGGCGCCCACGCCCTGATTCCGGCAGCAGGCGACTGTGCCGTGGAGCGATAGTCGTGTGGGACTCCCAGAAACGTGCCGATCGAGAGAAGGAAAAGGAGGAGGCCCATGCCTGGCGGAACTGCCCTGAGGACAAGAACCGTTCTTCTGACGGAAGAATCTTGTCCGGCGCGCGGTTGCGGCGAATCGGGCCCAAACGCTTTTCCCGCCATTCTTGGAAAATTCATGGCAGCGGTGACGGCGCCCACGACCAGCAATATATGCAGCGTCGTGCCGCGCAAATCCTGGAGCGTCATATACCGGCCCCAGAATAGAAGGATCGTTGCGGGCGCGACCCAGTACAGCAAAAGTATTGCGATTGCCGCTTCGAGAAATCCCAAAGGCGATTGTGAATTCCTTAGCCATTTGAAGTGCATGCGCGCGGACCACCGGGCAAACCAGGGAAGGCACGCGTCGAGTCTCCTCCCATCGGGAAAGATCGCGGGTAATTGTGCAATTCCATCCCAAAGGCGCTGCATGTAGAGATGAAAACAAAAATACAGACCGAGAACTACCACGGGGCCAAAAAGATAAAATGGAATGAACGGCAAGGCCGTCTGCAGCGCGGAAAACGGCAGGGCTGACGCATTCTTCAAAAGTTGAGAGTCTGGTGTGGTGAAAATTCTTAAACCTACCAGCGCGTCCAGCAGCAAAGTGAGGCCCATGAGCCATCCGGCCTTGCCAGCCGTTTCACGGACGAGCTTCAATCCATCAAACGGGGAAACGGATTCAGGAAGAAATGCGCCGAACAGGTTTGCTCCTGCAAGTTGCGGGCTGAGAAGTCCCGTCGCTCCCTGCAAATCGGCGGCTTGAAGATTTGCTTGCTGGAGCTGCGTTCCAAGCAAGGTTGCTTCCGCCAGATTTGCCTGGACCAAAGCCGCTCCACGCAAATCCGCAAGCGTCAGATCGGCTCCCTTCAAAATTGTCTTATGGAGAAGAGCGTCCGGGAGCCGGGCATCGACCAGATCGGCGTAGGCAAGATTTTTGCCTGAAAAATCCGCACGAATGCCTGCCTCGCCAGTGGAATCGAGCCATAGGCCGTGGTTCTCAAGGATTTCCCGCAAATCTTTCCGGGTGAGCCTGTCCGCGCTCCCTATTTCAGAAGGCGAAGACCTTATATGTTCCGCGGTTTTGGCCATGGTTGAAACCTTGAAACGCTAGCGCGGCTGTGCAGTATCAGGATGCTGCCCCCAGGTAGAATCCTCCTGTTTCCACGTGGGATCAATACTGGACTAGAAGATAGTGCTAGGTTACCTACCCGTAGGTCCAGAATGAGTACAGGTGATCCAGGAAGCCCGCTCTACGCGTGCTTTCCCCCACTTTGCAACGAGGTTCGATATTTTTGCGCTTGCGAGAAATACGCGTTATTGCTTGGCCATTTCGGAAAAATCCGTGCTGAGAGTTACGCTCTCCCACTCGGTGATCTGCCGGGTCATTTGCTCGATTTTTGTGCGGGCTCTGCGCAGCGCGTCCGAACCAAGCAAAAGGTGCAGCGGTGGCGCGGCGGAATCGACCGCCTGAAGATTGGCCTTTGCACCCAGGTACGCCATGCTTTACTACGTGGGAAACAAGAGTTTGGGCGCCAGCGAAAGTTTCCAGCGCCGCCGCAAGGTCGGGAAGCAGAAAAGACAGGCATGATTCAGTCCAGGTCAATTTGAATTCGGCCACTCGCGTAGCGGATTCCGCGCTTTTTGAAACGGCAAGTTGCCGCGATTTCCGTATAGTTCACTTCTGAATGGTTTTTTGCACTATGCTCAAGGTGGTTCATCTGCAGGGGATCTCTCATGACCCTTCGTCACTTTCAAATACTGGCTGGCTTCGGCCTTCTACTGCTCTCGCCCACAGGCTGTCGAACGGACTCAGTCAGCCGGGCCGATTCGAAAAGTGATTCCCCCTCTTCTAGATCGATGTCGGGACCACAGCCGCTTTCCGCCGACGGCGAGGCGTCGCTTCGCAATTTTCTGGATTCGGCGGAGATGCCCGATCTCCACTGGCCGAATTTTGCGAATTATCAGAAAGAGGCCAAAGAGTTTTATGACGCCGCTAGCGGCACTCTTCCCTGGATTGATGATGGAAAGCCCACGGCCCAAGCACGTGCCATCATTCGGTCATTGAAGAATGCCGCAGACAAAGGCCTCAGGCCTGAGGATTATGACGGCCCGCAATGGGACGAGCGCCTCGCAAGATTCGAACGGTCTACGACAGTGCCGGAATCGGACCTGGTGAAATTCGATCTTGCGCTCACGGTTTCCACGATGAGGTACATCTCCGACCTGCACGTCGGACGAGTCAATCCTCGCTTGTTTCACTTCGGACTCGACATTGACCATAAGCAGATCGATTTGTCCGAGTTTCTGAGGCAAAAACTTGTTGGAGCTACGGATATTGATGCTGCTTTCGAAGCCGTTGAACCTCCGTTTCCGATTTACCACCGCACTCAGGATGCATTGAAAAAATACATGGAGTTCGCCCGCCTCGATGATGGCGAGCTTCTCCCCGTTTCCTTGCGTGCGATAAAACCGGGCGATTCTTACGCCGGCGTGCCTCGGCTCGCGAGGTTGTTGTCGCTTCTGGGCGATCTTCCGGCGGAACATGAGGAGGCCAATGCGGAAGGGAACTATCAAGGCGCTCTTGTCGATGCGGTGAAGCATTTTCAACGGCGCCACGGGCTCGAACCAAACGGCATCCTCGACGCGCCGACGCTAAAAAAACTGAATACTCCGCTGAGCCGCCGCGTCATGCAGCTTCAACTTGCCATGGAGCGCATGCGATGGCTGCCGCACCAGTTTGAGCGGCCCCCCATTGTGGTCAACATTCCCGAATTTCGGCTCTACGTCGTCAATGATGAATACCGCAGCGTCTTCACCATGAAAGTAGTCGTCGGGAAAGCCTATGGCCACCAGACGCCCGTTTTCGCGAACGAGATCAAGTCCGTGATCTTCCGGCCTTATTGGAATGTCCCTCAAAGCATCATGAAGGCTGAATTAATTCCGCATCTTAACAAGGATCCATCCTATTTTTCTCAACATTCTTATGAAATCGTGGACCAGAACCAGAGAGTCGTTAGCGAAGGAGCAGTGAGCCAGGAGGTCAAAGCGCAGCTCCGCGCGGGGAAATTAAGAGTCCGGCAAACGCCCGGCCCCCAAAATGCTCTCGGCTTATTGAAATTCGAATTTCCCAACGAGTATGACGTCTATATGCATGGCACACCCGCCAGGCAATTATTCTCCAGGTCTCGGCGCGATTTCAGCCATGGATGCATACGCGTCGAAGATCCCGTCAAGCTGGCGAAGTGGGTGCTTCAAGGCATGCCGGAGTGGACTGAAGACAGAATCCAATCCGCAATGAACGGCGATTTGACAATGGCAGTAAAACTAAAGGTACCCATTCCAGTCCTGATCTTCTATAGCACCGCGGTGGTCTTGGAAGGCGGAGACGTTCACTTCTTTGACGACATCTACGGTCTGGATGCCGATCTGGAGCGAGCCTTGGCGCAAGACGTTCCATAGCCGCCGGGCGGGGAATTGCGAAGAAGAAATCGAAACTTACCAGCGGCGCACGCGTCCTACATCCACGTGAACAAAGCGCGACTCCGGATAATAGCCCACTCCTCCGCGGTGCAGGGTAAGTGCGACGTCTCGCAATTGTGAAGTGGAGACGCCCGGCATGCGGATGTCGATAGCTTCTCCCTGTACGTGCAGGCTATGCGAGGCGACGCCCTGTGTGGTGCGGCGTAGAAATTCGTTGCTCCAGGGCGTACGGTAACCGCAAATAATGTCGATCTCGCCATCGGGACGCCCGACAGCGGCCGTCAAATCGTGCAGCAAGTCAAACACGCGCCGGTCCAGTTGAATCTCATCACCCGTGCGATGATCGCGCAGAAACAGGTCCAGGCGGTCGATGGCGGAGGAAATGTAATTGTCGCCCACCCGATATACAACATCGATCCATTCATTGGTGTGAGTGTGGTAAAGCCGCAATCGGTAGACCGGCTCAGGCTGTACCGGGCTTTCTCCAGCATGAGAAAATGCGGAGATCCCGAAGAGTAGAATTAAGATACCAACCGCGTGCGAAGCAAATTTTTGCCAGCTCAAGATCGGCCTTTCTTGATGCCTTGACAAATGCAAGGCGCCCACAAGACCACCAATTTTCTCATACCTTGCACCGCGATTGCACCGTATTGTTTTCGTGATTTGTGACGCCAATCACAGATTTTGTGACGAATGTCGTATATGGGAATTAAGTTGATGGTACGTTTATATTCAGAGACTCAGGTGGACCTGACGAAGCCATGGTCAAGCAAAATACGAATGCCGAAACGGCCGCGGATAAAGTTCCGGCGGCTGTGCTGGAAACGATCCCCCTCTGGCAATTGGATATCGCCGAAGTGACCGGACACAACCTGGAAGCTCGCGGCCGGGACGAAGTGAACCGGCTACTCGCATCGGGCTGGCGTCTGCTTCATATCTACACGTTGAAGTATCAAGAGGGAGGCGTGTGGCGCGAGCGCCCCATGGCGATTCTTGGAAGATTGAGAAACGACCTGAATCACTTCCAACTTGAATAGACTCCCCCTCGTCAATTACTAGCGCTCCTACCTGCCTGCGCCATGTCCTTCACCAGGGGAGTGCGGTTCGGCGTTCGCTCCAGCGATTTCTCAAATGCAGCGAACGCCTGGGCCGGCTGGCGCGCCTCCAGAAGCATTTCGCCGTACAACTCCATGGCAGGTTTGATCGGATCTGGCGGGCCTGAGGGCGCAGCCATCGTCGCTTCGACATCGGCCGCTTCCTTTGCCAGGCGCACGGCGTCGTCTTTTTGTCTCCGCGGGAGCGGCCGGAGCGAGAGCAATCTTTTCCCACTGCCGGGTCTCAAGAATGTAGCGAGCGCGCATCCCGAGGGTTCGAACCTTCAGTCCTTCGTGGCAACTGCCAGAATCCCGCCGATCACACCCAGCGTACCCGCTACTAGATTTCCCATCCCCGCGAAGAGGAATAGAGCTGAAGCGACTAAGATCACCATCCCCCACCGTCGGCGTTGTTCGGGTTTGATGTAAAGCACGACCGCGCCGACCAGGACGATGATTCCAGCCAGGACGCCAAACCAAGGCCACCACATGCCAAAACCCCGCGTTCCCTGGCCCCACATCCAGCTGTGCATCCCTGGCCAGCCGCCCATCATGCCTCCCCACCCGTATCCGCGCATCATCCCTCCAGCAGCCAGCATCCATAAGCCGGCCAGCAGGGAGAGCACAAACGCTGCGGTGGGTTTTTCATTTTTATGGATTTCGCCGTCAGTCATGTTATGAACCTCCTCTAAACTTCGAGAGTGATCATGCCGGTTTGGAGCTTCCGGTCTTGGCTTGCTTCGTTACGCAGGTATTGATTCCGCAGACCGCCCATGCCGGGCAATACCCAACTAGACCCGTGAGCAAGGCCACGCCGCCCACGACGTAAGAGACTACGCCCAAGGCTCCCGTGAGAACGTGAAAAAATGCGATGCCAAGCAACACGAGACCGATGGCGACCCGAATTCCGCGCTCAATTCCTCCAACATTGTGTGACATTTGCGCTCCTCCCTTTTTCTCGAAAATTCATTACTGCATGAAACGGCATTTCCGCCTGTTTCACTAATGATTATTGCGATCGCGCCCTCCGCATCTGTGCTCCAGGTCACGAAATGCTGTGACGTCCGTCATACCGGCCGCTGGCTACAATGACTAAAGTCAACTCAAAGACAATGCAGGAGGTGGTCAATGAGCCTGCCCTCGTTTAAGTCGAGATCGTGGAACGGAAGGCATCTGAAAATCACGCGCATAACGCCAGAGGAGCGCGCCAGAATTGTTCGAGCTGCAATCGCAAAAGGAGCTTTCCAGATTTCTGAAAGCCGCGGGTTTGAACCCGGCCATGAGTTGGACGACTGGCGGCGGGCGGAATCGGAAATAGTGCGCCCGCTCAATTGTGGGTTCTTAGTTTCGCACCACAGCATCCAGCTCAGCACGGATGCGGCATGCTTTAGCGAGGGAGAAATCGAGATTTACGTCGAGCCGCGACATCTCACGATTTGCGGAACGGAACGCACCTGCATGCCGGGAGCAGTTTCGAAGTCTCCCGATCGTTCGATTATCCGTTCTCTTGAACTCCCCCATGAGATTGAACCTTCTGAAGTGTTCGCCAGATTCAAAGGCCGCATGATCGAGATTGATTTGCCCAGAGCTTATGCGAAACACAAAGCTGCCGCTGCAAGCTAGAATTCCGCCGAGCTTTTAAAGCGCGCCAATCTCATCCCTTCTTCCGGCCAATCCTTATGCTCATGCTCAATGGCAAGGGCCAGCAGAAGCCCCTTCGGCGAAGTCCAGATCAGATATTGAGGATGGAGCGGAACTTTGAGAGAAAATTTATGGGCACGCCACTTCCGTCCGGCCGCTTCGATTTCCTCCTCATCTAAGTATTGGAGCGGGCCCTGCAGAATCGTCGCCTGAACGGGATTTGCCATACCCGGCTGCTCGATCCTCACGAGATCAACCTGGGTTGATCTCGTTGGATCCCGTTCTACTTTCCGAGTGAGGCCGCCGAGTGAAAAGGGCGAAATCGGCCAGAGAAGTCCATACGGCTTTCCCAACGGAGTTCGCAACTTGATCTCTCGCCTCGGATCCGAACCGCCCGAGGAGCAGTCCAGTTGCGTGGGCAAGAACTCGCATGACAAGGGGCCTGAATCCGGCACCCACCTCAGCTTGGCGAACTCCTTTACGCGAATCACGGTCAGGTCGCGCGATAGGTCAGCGACAAAGCGATTGGAATGAGTTTCGTATTTTGGAGATTCGAAGCTCCTTACGCCTTCAACCCGATACTGGCCATTCTTGATGCGCCAAAGGGTCCAGGATTCGTGGAAGTTGTAAACCTCTTCCTGAAAGGGACCCACGGCGCCGTTATTGTGGTACTCGAAGATTGCATATTCGCCTTCAGCAACCTTCGTCCGTCCCGCACCCTGTTCCGGCAGAGGCCTTCCAATCGCCAATTGCCCGTACATGATTCCCAGCAAACAAGAAAGGAGGCCAGCATAAGAAATCAAAGCTCGAAACATGCCCCTCGAAATTGCGATTGAGCGCGGCTGATCCCTGGAGAACACAATATCCCTCGCGAAGATACGACTTTCGGTCTCGTTCAGCTAAGAACTCGCGAAGCGTCCGTATCATCGCGCACAGCGCGCCTGTTCCGGATAACGTCCATCAATTCCATGGTGGATTCCTGAGAGTGTGGTCGGCGTGCGCCCGGCACGAGGCGAAAATGCGCCGTGCTGGAATGTGAGCCATGTGTGTTTCGAGGCGGACCGCGGCCTCGTGAGCTCCCCGCTCAACCAGCCACAAAATCAAAATGGCTATTGCCACAATGCCGAACACAACACTGAACAGGAGAAACGCCGCCAGGAGCTCGCGAACCCGGTAGAAAACAGCGGCAGAAAGAGCTAAGAGACCGATGCCACCAGCTGCTTCCACGGCTTTGCCGGAATAAGTCCGTCCCGCACTCGGTGCTTTCACACCGGGAGCTTTCGGAGAGAATCCCTCATGATTTCGAGGCTGCGATGGATCGGCACGATTGCTGATTTCTTTTGACGGCATTTCGACCTCCTCGCAACTTCCGGCTAAGACGGAGTACGAATGATCTCCACGGAACAATGGGCGTGGCGAACGACATCTTGCGAAACGCTTCCCATCAGGAAACGGTTAAGGCCCGTTCGCCCATGTGAGCCAAGGACAATCATGTCCGCACGCCATTCATTGGCAGTGTCGATGATATGCGACTTTGGATCGCCTTCCACTAACTCCGTCGAAACATTAAATTTTGCCCCGCGCAGTTTTTCCGCGGCCTTCTCAACTAAATCCTTGGCCTGTTCCCGCAGAGCCTTCCAAACCATCTCGAACTCCGGGTCATAACCCGCCAGTTACCGCCCCCGAAAAAGGGGAGGAGGGGCGACAACCTGGAAAAAATT
>VFSW01014113.1_pt1 | contig 11061 bp, 3 predicted proteins | sample 5358111 | NCBI WGS metagenome assembly VFSW01 (sample SAMN11554181, study PRJNA540505) | mine drainage metagenome | isolation source: sediment from site ElyBrook_90M | place: USA: Ely Copper Mine, Vershire, VT | collected 2017
CGCTGGTACCAACGCCAACATCGACCTTGAGAGCCGGAATATCTATCGGGAAAAAGTAGCAAAGATCGCCCAACGCTCCGATCATTCGGAAACCGAAGTGGCGAAAGCCGCGCTGGTTTTGGCCCGGCAGGCTCGTGGCAGAAGCTACAGTAATCCCCGGATTGCGCTCCGAGAATCGCATATTGGCTTCTATCTGGTCGCCGAGGGCAGCGCGAAGCTTCGCCGGCAAATGGGCTTTCACCCGACGTTCCGCGGCCGCTACCGGGCATTCTTGCGCAGTCATCCAGACGATGTGCTTCTGGGCGGAATCTCTGTATTGACCATCTTGGTTTTCGCCTGTGCCGTTTGGTGGCTGACACCCCCTTCCACTTCCCTGCCGCTCGTACTGCTCGGCATGCTGATACTGTTGGTGCCGGCCTCGCAAGCTGCGGTACAGTTGGTGAACTACTTCATCACGAATGCCCTGCCGGCTGAACCATTACTCAAACTGGATTTTTCCAAGGGCATCCCTGCCGATTGCGTCACCCTGGTTGCCGTTCCAACGCTCTTGCTGAGTGAAGAGCAGGTTCGCCGGCTGGTCGATGACCTCGAAGTCCGTTATCTCGGGAACCGCGATCGCAATTTGCATTTCGCCATTGTTTCCGATCTGCCGGACGCTCAACAACCTGCACCTGAAGACACCGCCCTGGTGGCGCTGATGTCGAAACTCATTGATGAATTGAATGAGCGGTACTCCTCAAAAGGCGGAGGAGAGTTTCTCCATCTTCATCGGCACCGTGTGTATAACCCCCGGGAAAGAGGCTGGATGGGGTGGGAGCGTAAACGGGGAAAGCTGCTCGACTTGAATCAACTGTTGCGCGGCTCTTATGACAGTTTTCCCATTAAAACGGGGGACCTTACCGTTCTTCCAAAAGTGCGTTTTGTCATCACGCTCGACTCCGATACGGAGCTGCCACGCAATTCGGCACAGCGCATGATCGGAACGCTGGCCCACCCTCTGAATCAAGCCATCATAGATCCTGAACGCAACATCGTGGTGGCGGGTTATGGAATCCTTCAACCGCGAGTCGGCATCAGCGTGCAATCCAGCACTCGCTCGCGACTGGGAGCTCTGTTTGCCGGCGAAACCGGCCTCGATCCCTACACCCGCGCCATATCCGACGTTTATCAAGACCTGTATGGGGAGGGGATATTTGCCGGCAAGGGAATCTACGAAGTCGATGCCATGTTTCGCGTTCTGAATGGACGATTTCCGCAGAACGCGCTGCTCAGCCATGACCTGATTGAAGGCGCCTATGCGCGCTCCGGCCTGACTACTGACATCAGCGTAGTCGAAGACTACCCGTCCCACTATTCTGCCTATAGCCGAAGGAAGCATCGTTGGGTGCGCGGCGACTGGCAGATCACGCGATGGCTGCTCGACCGCGTCCCCAATGAATCTGGCGCGCTCGTACCTAATCCCACCTCGCTAGTTTCACGCTGGAAGATTTTCGACAATCTGCGACGCAGCCTGGTAGACCCGGCGACCATGCTTTTGCTTTTGTTTGCTTGGCTGGTCATGGAGAATCCGGTCTACTGGACCGTGGCTGCTGTCTGCATTCTCTTTCTTCCGGCTTTTGTCGAGCTTGTTGTGGGGCTGGCGAATGCAATCATTGCAGGCAAGCTGCAAATTGTGCGCAGCACAGTGCGCAATTTTCTAAGAACCGGTTTCACCGTTTTGCTTGGTCTCACTCTTTTAGCCCACCAGACTCTGCTCTCTCTGGATGCGATCGTACGTACCTTAGTACGGCGCCTGATTACTCGTCGATTCTTGCTGGAGTGGGAAACAGCAGAGCAGGCGGAAGAAGGCGTTCGCCTCTCACCGGTGGATCGATACCTCAACTGGATGCCCCTCGTGGCGCTCGCGCTCGGCCTGTTGATATGGAGTATCCGTCCTATAGCCTTGCGGCCTGCGATTCCAATTCTCTTGTTGTGGGCATTTTCGAAGCCGTTTGCGCTTTGGCTCAATGGCGTACCTATCATGCCGGAACCGGAACTCAGCCCCAGTGATGTCAATTTCCTTCGCCGGTCCGCCCTCCACATCTGGCGCTACTTCTTTGAGTTCTCGAACGCGGAGCAGAATTGGCTTGTACCAGACAATATCCAAGGTGTTCCGCAACGCGTTACTGCGACGGTCTCCCCAACGAATGTCGGCCTTCTGCTGAACTCTCGTCAGGTTGCGGCTGAACTCGGTTACCTCACCGTACCCGAAATGTCTGAGTTGACACAGAAGACTCTGGAGGCGCTAGCTCGACTGCCTAAGTATCGCGGCCATCTCATGAACTGGTACGACACCCGTACCATGCAGGCAAAGCCACCATTCTTTATTTCTTCGGTGGATAGTGGAAACCTGGTCGCCTCGCTTTGGACATTGGAAGAGGGGTGCCTTGATCAGCTGCAACGCCCGTTGCTATCCCATGCGGTGGCCAATGGACTGCTCGATCATCTGGGAGCCTTGGAACGTTTGCGGGCTCTGCCGAAGCGCGTGTTGCAACGCTGTGAAATTGCCCTGCAAGGGAAAGATTGGCTCGATACGATATTGTTGTTTCCCGACGAGACGCTGAATCAGAAGCACGCGCCCGCGAAGCACCAGTCCGATATCGCGTGGTTCCGCCAACAGACGCTGTGGCGAGTGCAGAGTGTTCGCAACCTGGTGGAACACTATCTCCCGTGGCGGCTTTCGGAATTTGCGGCACTCCGTGCGAAATTGTTCGCGAAACCGGGTGCACATGAGGATGTTCCCCTGCAACGTTTGCCGGATTTGATTGCCGAGCTGGAATTGCGATTGGACGAACTCGCTCAAACGTCACAGAACGGAGATCGCTCGAATGCGCTTCATCTTTCTCTGCTTCTCTCGCAAGCTCGCCAGAATGCGGCTGATCTCGTTGACAGGCTGAATCGCATTCGTCGCCAGGCGCATGATCTGGCGGAAGCCATGGATTTCAGCTTCTTATTGGACCAGCAACGCCTGCAATTGTCCGTCGGCTTCGACGCAGGGACGGAGGAGTTGCAACCCTACTACTACGATCTGCTGGTCACCGAGCCTCGCACTGCAGTGTTTGTGGCAATCGCAAAAGAAGATATTCCTCAGGATGCCTGGTTTCATCTGAACCGACAGATTTCCGAGGATCACGGGCATCCCGTTCTGTTGTCATGGACCGGGACCATGTTCGAATATGTGATGCCGGCGATCTGGATGCGCAGCCATCCCAACACGCTGTTAGATCGGGCCTGCGACGCGGCGGTAAAGGCACAGCAAGCATATGGTGCCAGCAAAGGCATTCCCTGGGGTATTTCCGAATCTGCCTGTGCGCGGAAAAATGATGCGGGCGACTATCACTATGAGGCGTTCGGAGTGCCCAGCCTGGCTCAGAAGAAGAGCGAATCTGACCCTCTGATCGTTTCCCCCTATTCCACCTTCCTCGCATTGATGGTCGATCGCAAAGGCGCGCTCGCCAATCTGAGGAAGATGAATGAACTCGGATGGTTCGGCTCGTACGGTTTCGTGGAGGCCGCGGACTACACGAATTCTCGCAAACACTTCTTCCGCACTCGTCCAGAACTGGTTCACTCCTGGATGGTCCATCATCAGGGAATGAGTCTACTCGCCCTCGGGAATATCCTTTGCGACCAGGTCATTCAGAGATGGTTTCACTCAGACCCGCGAGTGCAGGCAACCGAACTACTCTTGCAGGAAAAGCCGATTATGGAGTAGCGACGAAATAATCCTCACTGCATTCGAGTGGTTCGCGAAACTCAGTTCGAGCGCTCTTGAACTTGCAGCGCAAGTTTCGCTTGTGCGTCCTGTAGATCCTTCTCCATTTGTTTCCGGGCCGAGATATCGCTCGCCGCACCAAACCATTCGAGAATCTCGCCCCGCTCATCCAGCAGCGGAATAGCCCGGGAGAAAGTCCATCCCAAAGATCCATCCGCACGCAGAACGCGGTGCTCCAATTGGAAAACGCATTTGCTACGAATTGCCTCCCGAATGGCAGATTCGATTTGCGGCCGATCGTCTGGGTGGATGTAGGTGTCCATCCAACTGGCGTGAGGTTCCTTCGTGTCGGCGATGAAATCCTTGCCTTCGAGGGAAAACATATGGGTCCAATCTGGACTCATGCGATAGACCACATCTGCGCTCGCGGTCACGAAGGCTCGCAAGCGTTCTTCATTCTTGCGCAGCAGTTCGTTGGCTTCGTTACGAACTCGGGCCAGCTCAAGATGAGTCTGAACCCGCGCAAGAAGTTCGCGGGCACTGAAGGGTTTAATCAAGTAATCATCGGCGCCTGCGTCAATGCCTTCGACGCGCGCCTCTTCTCCGGCGCGGGCCGAGAGGAGGATCACTGGAATGGTTTTGGTTTCCGAACTGGAACGCATCGCCTGCAACAGGCCAAACCCATCAAGATTCGGCATCATAATGTCGCTCAACACGAGGGCGGGGGGCATTTGCTGGACGGCTTCAATCGCCGCTGCTCCGTCTGAGGCAGTCACTACTTCGTAGCGCTCCCCCAGCAATCGCGCCAAATATTGACGCATATCCGCGTTGTCGTCTGCGATTAATACGCGGCGACGATTCGACGGGACTGGGGACGGGGGAGATGGAACCGGAAGCAGATCCCGCTCGAGCGGCAGTTCTTCCTGAATCTTCACATCATGATCGGGCAACCAGCGGAGCGCCTCTTGCACGAAGGGACTCGCCCCGGTTGCAGTCGATGCCAGCGTTCGGTCGCCTCCAATCTGCTCCGAAGCCAAATGAGCCTGTCCCAGCGGGATCGTTACAATGAAAATCGTGCCCCGTCCGAGCGTGCTTTCAGCCTGCATGGAACCACCGTGAAGTTTTACCAGTTCATGCACCAGCGCCAGGCCGATCCCGGTGCCTTCATGAGTTCGGCTGCGGGAATTTGGCACTCGGTGGAAGCGATCAAAAAGGTGAGGCATTTCCTCCGGAGGAATTCCAACGCCGGTGTCTCGAACCCGCAGTTCAGCCGCTTGTCCCACCTGTTTCAAACTCACCTCAATCTCGCCCTCGATCGTGAATTTAAAGGCATTGGAGACCAGATTGAGGACAATCTTTTCCCACATGTCGCGATCGACGTACGCAATCTGTTTTGTCGTTTGACAGTTGACGACTAACCGGAGCCCCGCACGGTCCGTAGCGGAACGAAATACGCCCGCCAATTCTGCGGTGAACCCCGCCAGGTCTGTGGCTAGGTAAACGGCCTTAACCCGACCCGCTTCAATCCGGGAAAAATCGAGCAGGGTGTTGACCAACCGCAAAAGCCGCGCTCCGTTGCGATTCACCAGTTCGAGTTGCTGGGCGGCTGTCGGAGAGAGATGCGTCTGGCTGCGCGACAGCAGGTCTTCCAGCGGTCCCAACATCAGAGTCAGCGGTGTCCTGAATTCGTGGCTGACATTGCTGAAAAACGTGGTTTTGGCACGGTCGATCTCGGCCAGCGCCTCCGACCGTTTCCGCTCCTCCTGATAAGCGCGAGCATTCGCAATGCTGGCAGAAATCTGGCCCGATACCAGGTTCAGAAATCCAGCATACCCCACATCCAGCGGGCGATAAGTATTCAACGCCACAACCATCACTCCGGCCGGAGTTTCTTGCGCTTGACTCGTAATGGGAAGAAGAATCGCGCGCGCGGGGGGATCGTCCCAAAGTCCGGAGGGTACGGACTCAAATCTGTTCTGCAAGTCGTCCACGATATGGAAGTCTTTTTTGTTGAGGATCTCTGCCACAAGCCAGGCCGTATCTGGTCGACTCAAATCGATGGTTTCGGGCGCAGCGGGGTCTCCAGCAGATATCCCAGTCGTACATGCCAAGTGCGCGTAATGTTCCTTAAACAGGTAGGTCAGCGTAAAGGGCATGTCATGTTGATTTTCAGCCAGGACGCGAGCGATGCATTCGATCAGCTCGGGTTCCGTCGTGCATTGGCTGAGTTCGGCGGAAAGCGAGCGTAAAGTATTCAGGCGGCGCTCGCCGATCACACGGTCCGTTTCCTCGGTCACCACGCACAGGTGGCCGACGACATTGTCGTCCTCGTTCGACAGAGGGCTGTAGGAGAATGTGTGATACGTTTCTTCTCGATACCCGCTGCGTTCCAGGAACAGGCGCAGGCCTTCGTCCCATGTCGCTTGCCCCGTCTTTAAAACCCTTTCAATGCGCGGGCCGATGTCGTCCCAAATCTCTTTCCAGACCTCACGCGAAGGTTTTCCCAGCGCCCATGGATGTTTCTTGCCCAGAGACATCTTGGCATAGGCATCGTTGTAGAGAAATGTGAGTTCCTCTCCCCAACTCATCCACATGGGAAATCGCGACGTGAGTAAAATGCGAACCGCGATTTTCAGGCTCTGGGGCCAATTGCCGATGGGTCCAAGAGGCGTTTGCGCCCAATCAAATTGGCTGACTAATTTGCCCAGAGCGCCCCCTCCGGGAACCCAGCCTTCCTCCTCCTTGGGAGCAAGTTCGATGGCAACACCTTCCCCACCAAGCACGCGTTCGACGGTAGTTCGCAAATCTCGGGGAAGGTCGGCTTTGGTGATAGCGGCATGTGCATCAACGGATGCAGCTTGCTGACGCGCAATGGAGGAGTGATTCTGCGTTACGATTACCACCTTGCAACGGGGAAGCTGGCCGCGAAGAAGCCGAGTAGCCTCCAATCCATCCATACGCGGCATGTTGATGTCCATCAAGACCACGTCGGGACGAAGCTGTTTGGCTTTATCTACAGCTTCGGCACCATCTCCCGCTTCACCGCAAACGTGCCACCGCGGCTGAGCTTCGATGAAACTTCGAAGCGTTCTGCGGAACAACTCATGGTCATCGGCAATCAGTATTTCGACGTTGTCGCGCATGCTTTCTATTGATGCCATTTGAGTTCCGAACTGCGGTCATCTCGCGAGCGGAAATGGACACAAATAATGCATTATCCGACACGGCAGTAGATTCTGATCTACAGTGTTCTGTGTATAGCAATGACCCCGGGCACAAAGCTGGATCACTCGGTCCCCCGCACACCCTGCCGGACCATTCATCGGCGCCAGTATTGTGATGCAACAACTTGCACACTCGGCCCTACGCATGGAGCAAAGGGTATCTGCCCCTGCCGAATCACCGAACCAAGTCCAACCATACCCGCGTTAGCACCGGGTTTTAGTCCCTTTCTCATACAGGTTCAACACTGCAACCTCTACCGTAAGCCCCGGATTGATGGCTCCGCGTCATCTTCTTATAAGCGTATTAGTAGCCTCTTTTCTGGGTATCCGTTCTCATGAACGCGTGTGGGTGCGGAGACGCTTCGCTCGCGGGAAAGAAGGTGCTGGTGGGTTCGAAAAACATATTCCTATCTCAAGCCGTGCGTCGCCCCTTGTGCCTTCGAGCATCGCGGAGGCGATGCATTGTGGCTCTTCTGCTCGCCCTGATCGGAAATAGTCTGGACCTCTCCGCGCAAGCGCAGCGCACTTCCATTCCATCTTCCGACTTGGCGAAACAGAACCTGTCGCACGTCGCCGCATCTGTCGGTCAACTGGTGGCCATCTTCCATCGAGATCCGGGTCTGATGGTGGAACTTAAGCGCTGGATCGCCAAGGATGCGACCGACCACGGCCAACTGATTTCCGACGCCGACCTCACCGAAGAGGCGGTTCTGGAGCGACTCTAAACTGACATCAGTTTCCGCTCAGTAGCCACTCTTCTCGTGCAGAAGTATGGCTACCTGCAGCCGACAATCAATCCCGACTCAGAGCTCGGGAAAGAGCAGGAACTATTAATGCAGGAGCGCGTCATGCTCCTGGCGCAGCACGGCGCACCGCAACCGAGTCGCACCCAGCAGGCACAAACGGCGCAAGCAGGGCAAATGTGCGATCCACGCACGGCCAACTGCGCGGGTGCAAAGTCTTTGCCGCAACAGCCGCCGCAACTGCCGCAGACTCCCAACCAGATGCCGGGGCTGCAAACTCCACAGAATCCTCAGAGCATCCCCAGTCTTCCGCAGCAACAGGCGCCGTCTACCGATTTCACTCAACTGCAGAGGACCAGCGGCCAAGACACATTCGGTACAGATTTGTTGCAAGCGAACAACTCACAAGCATCGCCGACGGATTTGACAGGAGAAAGTGTCGCTGGCACGACAGCACAGTTCAACTCGAACTCATCGAACCAATTTGGAGGAACTGAATCTAACCAGAACAGTGGAGAGGGCGCCGCTCTGAGCGCAGACTTCGGCGGCGAGCGACCGGCGCGCTACTCGTCATCCGATCAATCCTCAAGCAATGCACCGGGGGTAGACGATTTCACTTCCGGATCTAACTCTGAAAGTTTGTCGCGCGCCAGCATTACGGAAATCGGTCCTACCTCAGAAGGCTCCATGCGCGTCCGGGACTCGTCCTCTGTAAACCCGCGGCTGGTGCGTCGCGCGAACCCCTACAACAACATTCCGTCGCTCTACGACATGTACCTGCAGGCGACCCCTCACCCGGCTGCGCTCGAGCGTTTCGGCATGCAGATCTTCGAGAACGGCTCCCGCGATGTACAGGCGATCCCCATGGACTTGCCGGTCGGTCCGGATTACGTCCTCGGACCGGGCGATTCGGTTGCCATCGACTTGTGGGGCGGAGTTTCGCGCAGATTCTACGAAGTGGTGGACCGCGAAGGTCGAATCAGCTTGCCCGAGGCAGGTCCCGAGCTCGTGGCTGGAAAGTCGCTGGCCGAGGTGCAGCAGTCCGTGCAGAAAATTCTGCGCACGCAGTTCCGCGATGTCTCCGCCGATGTCTCTCTGGCGCGGCTACGCACGATTCGCGTGTACGTGGTCGGCGATGTTCAACGGCCCGGCGCTTATGACATCGCGTCACTCTCCACTCCCTTGAATGCATTATTTTCCGCAGGCGGGCCGACCAGTCGCGGGTCGCTGCGCATTGTGAAACATTTTCGCGGCAACCAGTTAGTGGAAGAGGTCGACATCTACGATTTGCTCCTGCATGGCATCAAAGGCGACATGCAGCGGCTCGAAAGCGGCGACACCGTTCTCGTCCCACCTCTGGGCCCGGAAATAACTCTCGAAGGCATGGTGCGGCGTCCCGGCATTTATGAGCAGAAAGGTGAAAAATCGCTGGCCGACGCGCTCGCACTGGCCGGAGGTTTGCTGCCAGCGGCGCCCCTGCGCCACATCGAAGTTCAGCGGCTCGTGGCGCACGAAAAGCAGACGATGTTGAGCCTCGACATTCCGCCGGATGATTCGTCTGCCGAAGTCACGCAGCAACTAGAATCGTTTCACATTCAGGACGGCGACCGCATCAGAATCTTCCCCATCGCGGCTTACGCACAGGATGCCGTTTATCTCGAGGGGCATGTGATCCTGCCGGGCAAGTACTCCTCCCACGACGGCATGCGCGTGACCGACCTGATCGCTTCGTACAAAGATCTGTTGCCCGAACCGGCATCCAGCTATGGTGAGATCATTCGTTTGAGCGCCCCGGATTTTCGGCCCACCGTAGAGAGTTTCGATCTTGCCAAAGCGCTGGCCAACCCCGCTAATGCTCCGTCGTTGCAGCGTCTCGACACGGTGCAGATTTTCAGCCGCTACGACTTCGAGAATCCGCCAGTGGTTTCCGTGCTGGGAGATGTTCGCGATCCCGGAACGTTCCGCACTTCCGGCGACATTCATGTCAGCGATGCGATTCATCTTGCCGGAGGTCTATCGTTCGACGCAGAAACGCTCGACGCCCAAATATTCCGCTACACACCCGACAGCAATCTGAAGATCCTTAACGTGAAGTTGGATAGTGCGCTCCAGGGCAGTCCGTCGGACAACATTGTGCTACACCCGCGCGACCGCCTGCTGGTGCATGGGAATGCGGCCGCCACAGACCCAGCGACTGTATATGTGAAAGGAGAAGTGGCACGGCCCGGCAGATATCCGCTGGCTCGTGACATGAAAATCTCCGATCTGATTCTTGCCGCCGGAGGACTGAAGCAAAGCGCCGACACACATGCGGCGGATCTCACTCACTACATCTGGAAAGACGACAAGCAGGTTACAGGCGAACAACAGCAGATCGTGCTGGCAGCCGCTCTCACTGGTGACGCCAGTAAAGATCAGCCGCTCAATAATGGCGACGTTCTTTCGATACGGCAAGTGCCAGGCTGGGATGACCTAGGCGCTTCGATCACTCTACGCGGCGAAGTGGTTCACCCGGGCACCTACGGAATCCTTCCCGGAGAAAAGCTGAGTTCGGTTTTGCAGCGCGCTGGCGGATTCGCTCGGGGAGCATACCCCTATGGATCGCTGCTGATGCGCACAGAAGTACAAAAGTTAGAAGAGCGATCCTACGGCGAGCTTGTGCAGCGCGTGCGGGAACAGCAGGCGAGTTTGAAGCTTACGGCCGCCAATGCCGCCGCCGATCCGGACCAGCGACTGTCTGCAGAGTCAGCTTTCACGCAATGGCAAACCGCGCTCGACAACTTGGTCAACAGTCCACCGACGGGAAGAGTCGCGATCCAGATTTCATCCGACATTCGTGCCTGGCAGAACACGATTCGTGACGTCTCCGTGAGGCCTGGCGATGTACTGGTCGTTCCGAAGCGTCCGAGCTTTGTGCTGGTACAAGGACAAGTCTATGGGCCGACCGCCGTGGCCTATCGTCCGGGGAAGAGTGCGCGCTGGTATCTCATGCAAGCCGGCGGACCCACCAACATGGCGAACAAGAAATCGACTTTCGTGATTCGGGCCGATGGCACTGTGATCGGGAACCACGGTTCATTCTGGACATCCGGCGACGGCATGAACGTGGCCTTGCGCCCCGGTGACACAGTTGTGGTTCCGGAAAAAGCGCTGGGTGGTCCGCCCATCTGGAAGTCAATATTCCAAAACGCACAGGTCTTGAGCTCGATTGCCACCAGCGCAATTCTCGCATCGGCCTACTTTTAAGGAGTGGTCGTGACGCGATTGGCGAGGATGGTATGGATCAATACGTTTTGTCTTTTGCTGAGCGCGGCGGGGCTTGGGCAGTCGGCCACTCCGC
>VFSW01014114.1_pt1 | contig 11060 bp, 10 predicted proteins | sample 5358111 | NCBI WGS metagenome assembly VFSW01 (sample SAMN11554181, study PRJNA540505) | mine drainage metagenome | isolation source: sediment from site ElyBrook_90M | place: USA: Ely Copper Mine, Vershire, VT | collected 2017
AGTGCACCGTGCTGATCGAGAACGGCATCCTGCGCGGCTACCTGCAGGACAAGCTGAATGCCCGCTTGATGGGGCAGACGCCGACGGGCAACGGCCGGCGCGAGTCCTTCGCCCACATGACTCTGCCGCGCATGACCAACACCTACATGCGCGCCGGCTCGCGCGAACCGGGGGAGATCATCGCATCGGTGGAAAAGGGCCTGTATGCGGTCAACTTCGGGGGCGGGCAGGTGGACATCACCTCGGGCAAGTTCGTGTTCTCGGCGAGCGAGGCCTACCTCATCGAGCATGGCAGGATCGGAGCGCCGGTCAGAGGCGCGACCCTGATCGGCAACGGACCGGACGTGCTCACCCGGGTCGCCATGGTGGGCAACGACATGAAGCTCGACGGCGGCGTCGGGACCTGCGGGAAGGAAGGCCAATCGGTGCCTGTCGGCGTCGGGCAACCGACCCTGCGCATCGACGGGCTGACGGTCGGGGGAACCGCTTGATTGCATTTCTGTGCATTTGCATCAAGAAAGCGCATGGCGTCCCGCGCGGCGCCTGGTGAAGATCGGCCCACGGCTCACGCAGGGACGGGACCCGCTCTGGTGGGAGACAGGAGGCTCGCCGTGGCGTGGGCGGGACGCTTGAACGGACGCTAGCGTTCCGCACCGCGTCTTGAATGCCCTAGAATGCCCGCTCCGTCGTACCGGAGGGGGCATTACCTTGAAACGATCACTTCACCGCCTGTCATTGCTCTTGTGCTTCACGGGGTCCTTCGCGATCGGCGCGGCCGCGCCCGGCGATCCGGCGAGCACCCTGAAGCTGCCGCCCGCGGCGGCGGCCGCGATGCGCGGCATCGATCCGGAGCGCATCCGCGCGCACGTGCGCTTTCTCGCGGACGATCTGCTCGAGGGTCGTGGTACGGGTACGCGGGGCGGGGATCTGGCGGCCAAGTACATCGCGACCCAGTTCGCCTTGGACGGTTTGCAGCCCGCGGGCGACGACGGCGGGTACCTGCAGAGAGTCAAGTTCATGGGCGTGCAGACGCTCCCGGCCACCACCGCGTCGCTGATCCCCCGGCAGGGGGCGCCCATCGAGCTGCGCCTCGGCGAGGATTGGGTGACCAACAATCAGACCCAGACGGACGGGGTCGACGTCGACGCCCCGGTCGTCTTCGTCGGCTACGGCATCGACGCCCCTGAGTTCGGCTGGAACGATTTCGACGGGGTGGACGTGCGGGGCAAAGTGCTGTTGGTCATCGTCAACGAGCCGCCGTCGAAGGATCCGAAGTTCTTCAACGGCGATGCGCTGACCTATTACGGCCGCTGGACCTACAAGTACGAGGAAGCGGCGCGCAAGGGCGCCGTGGGCGCGCTGATCATCCACCGCACGGACCTCGCGAGCTATCCCTGGAGCGTCGTCAAGAGCTCCTGGAGCAATGAGCAGGCCTATCTGGCCGACGACCGCGATCCGAAGCTGAAGGCGGCCTCCTGGATCCAACTCGACGTGGCGCGACGGTTGTTCGCCGACTCGGGTCTGCAGCTCGACGAGATGATCTCGGCGGCGGGCAAGCGCGGCTTCAAGGCGCGCGACCTGCCCGCGAGATTCAAGGCGCACGTGGTCAGCAAGGTGCGGCATTTCGAGTCCTACAACGTGGTCGGCTTGCTGCCCGGCGCCAAGGCCTCCGGGCAGGCCGTGATGTACTCCGCGCACTACGATCACCTCGGGATCGATCCGACGCTGCCCGGGGATCAGATCTACAACGGTGCGGTCGACAACGCGACCGGCTGCGGCATCATGCTCGAGCTGGCTCATGCCTACGCCACCGCCCGCGCCCCCGCGCCGCATCCCGTGTATTTCGTCTCGGTGACCGCGGAGGAGAAGGGGCTGCTGGGCTCGGGCCATCTCGGCAAGCATCTGCCGGTGCCGGCGCGGCGCATCGCGCTCGACCTCAACTACGATGCCGTGCCTCCGATCGGCGTGCCGGAATCCGTGAGCGTCACCGGCGCCGAGCGCACGTCGTTCTTCCCGGTGGTCGAGAAGACCGCCAAGGCCTTTGGGCTCGAAATCCAACCGGACGCCGAGCCGGGCGCCGGTCATTATTACCGCTCGGATCACTTCAGCCTGGCGCGTGCCGGAGTGCCGGCATTCTCCATCGGCACGGGCGTGAAGTTCGCAGGCCACTCCGTCGAGTGGGGCAAGGCGCAGCGCGAAGAATACACCGCCAAGCACTACCATCAGCCGAGCGACGAATATTCGCCCGCCATGGACTTCGCGACGGACGCGGCGCTCGCGAGGTTCGGCTTCGCCCTGGGCTGGCAGGCGCTCGCGGCGCCGCACAGCGTCGAATGGCTGCCGGGAGACGAGTTCGAGGCGGCCCGGATCGGCGGCGCCTCGAAGTGACCGGGCTCACCGCGGCTTCGATTCCGCGGCGAAGAGGTGCAGCACGACGGCGGCGAACACCACCGCGCCGCCGATCAGCGTGCTGCGGCTGGGCGTCTCGCGGAAGGCCAGCCAGACCCAGAGCGGCGCGAGCGGGGCGTCCAGCGCGCCGATCAGGGCGGTCTCGATCGGCGGCAGCCGCCGTGCGCCCATGGTGAACAGCGGCAAACCGATCACGAAATTGACGATGCCGAACAGGGCCAGCAGCCACAGGTCATGGCCGCCGACGGCGAGCGGCGACCCCATGGGCCAGCAGAGCACGCCGCTCAGCAGGGATGACAGGCAGGCGGTGAGCAGTATCGGCACTTCGGGGAAATTGCGCGCCACCACCATGGTCACGGCCATGGTGGCGGTCATGCCGAACGCCAGGGCGTCGCCGAGCATTCCGCCCCGGCCGCCGAATCCGACCATCACCGCCACGCCCGCGAGCGCCACCAGGCTCGCGAGCATGGCGCTCGAGGTCGGCTTCTCACGCAATGCCCACCAGCCCAAGGCCGCGGCGAGGAACGGCGCCGTCGCGTAGATCACCGCCACGTTCGCGACCGACGTGTGCTGCAGGGCCGACAGGTAGAAGATCATGCCCGCGGCCGACTGGACCACGAACAGCCAGCACACCCAGCCCATGCTGCGCAGCATGGGCCAGGCGCGCCTCTCGGGCAGAAAGGGCATGAGCAGCGCAAGGCCCAGCGCGCCGAAGATGCCCCGCCAGGCGAGCATGGTCCAGCCGTCGACATGGATCGAGCGGGTGAACAGTCCACCCAGGCTCCATGCGACGGCGGAGGCGGTCACGAAGGCGAATCCCAAGCGATGGCTGGCGCGGCTCATCGGCGCAGAAGTCCTCGATGCGGGTGGTGGTGGCGGCGGGCGGCGCGCATTGTGCCACGCGAACCCCGTTGGACATAAGATCGCCGGACGGGAATAGCGTGCGCCGCGTCCTATCGGCGCCGCGTCCGGGGCCGCTACGCTCCCCTTCGACAACCGCAACCCTTGCCGAAGCCGGAGCCCTTGGAAGCAGCCATGACCGACGATTCGCTGACGAACACCTTTCGGATCGAACTGCCGCAGGATCTGCTGATGGAGTCCGCGCGGGTACCCGCGCCGCGCCACGAGCGGCTCGGAGTGGAAGGCTGGCGCGCCTCGTGGCTGTCGCGGCTGCTGGAGCTGCTGGCGGGCAAGGACTGATCGCGGCCAAGGACTGATCGCGGCATTTAAGTCAAATCGCGGCGTCGGGCCGCCTTCGGCGCATTACCATGTGCGTCGGAGGGTCCTCATGCGTTTGGCGCGGCCGGTATACGAAACGCTTCCGTACGCCTACTCGTTCATCGGCGCCGCGGCCGTATGCCTCGCGTATCTGGATCCCGAAGGGCCCGGCGCGGTGGCCGCCCTGTCCATCGGCTTCGTTGCGGAGACGGCCGCGCTGACCATCTTCCTGCGCCGTCGCGACTATCGCGCGCTCAGCCGCGAATACACGAGCGAGACCATCGAGCTGCCCTCCACGCTCGAGGGCTGAGCGCCGCTCATGGCTTCTCGATCACCTCGGTATCCTGCGGGTCGGCAGGATGGCGCGCACGCGGCGCGCGCTCGTCGATGTACATGAGCTCGTGCTGTCCGACCTGGACCACGTCGCCGTCGTTCAGATTGTGGCGACGCACCCGCTTCGAATGCACGTAGATCCCGTTGGTGCTGTTCAGGTCCTCGATGAGGCACGAGTCGGGTTTGGTCACGATCTGGCAGTGATGGCGGCTGATGAACTTGCTGTCGATCTGCAGATCGTTGTCGGGCGTGCGCCCGATGATCAGCCGGCCCGGGTGCAGCTCGCGCTCGATCTCCGTCCGGCCCTCGTGCGCCAGCAGAATCCTGCCCACGGGATGCGAATTCGAGGCCGTGGGCGGGGCGTGGCGCTCGAGATTCGGCACCTGCAGGCGATTGGTGCGCGCGGTGTATTCGACCCACTGCAACTCGCGTATCGCGGCGTCGAATTCCTCCCGGCCGACCGTATCCCGGTCGGCGCCGAAGGCCGCCATCAGGCAGGTGTCGCACAGGGTGTTGACGAGGCGCGGCACGCCGCCGGTATATTGATAGATCAAGGGGTAGACGTCGTCGGCGAAGATGCGCCGGCCCTGGGATCCGGCCACCTCGAGCCGGTGGTCGATGTAGGCGCCGGTCTCCGCGCGGGTCAGCGCCGTCAGGTGAAAGCGCAACCGCACCCGCTGCGTGAGCTGGGTCAGTTCCGGCGAGTTGAGCTTGTCGTTGAGCTCCGGCTGACCGGCCAGGATGATCCGCAGCGCCTTCTCCTTGGTGGTTTCGACGCCGGACAGCATGCGGATCTCCTCGAGGACGCGGTGGCTCAGGTTTTGCGCCTCGTCGACGATCAGCAGCACCTTGCGGCCGCTGGCGTGCTGCTCCATCAGGAATTGATTGATCGTCGCCAGGACTTCGGGTTTGCGCATCTCGAACGGCGCGAAGCCGAACTGCACGAGCACGGTCTGCAGGAAGGCGGTCGGCGACAGCTGGGTCTGGTTGATCTGCGCGACCACGACGTCCGATTGCAGCTCGCGCAGGAAGGTCTCGATCAGCGTGGTCTTGCCCGCGCCGATTTCGCCGGTGATCACGACGAAGCCGTCGGTGAACCAGATCGTCGACTCCATGTACGCCTTGGCGCGCGCATGCTGCTTGCTCAAGTACAGGAACTGCGGGTCCGGGCTGAGCCGGAACGGCAGCTCTTGCAGCTTGAAAAGCTCTAGATACATCGCGCCAATCCATCCGGCGGGCTGTCTGCCCGCGGTTGCGGGGTCACGATCAGGTCCACTCGACGAATCTTAGCGCATGCTCGAGCGCCAGGCCGCGATCTTTGGCGCGCTCCGCCAGGATCGTGCAGTGGCCGAGTTTGCGTCCGGGCCGCGCCTGCTTGCCGTAGTCGTGGAAGGCGAGGCCCTCGATGCGCAGCATGCGCTCGCGGTCCGGCATCTTTCCGATGAAATTGATCATCGCCGCGTGCCCGAGGGGCCGCGTGCTGCCGAGCGGCAGGCCGCAGATCGCGCGCACGTGATTCTCGAATTGACTGGTCACGCAGCCCTCGATGGTCCAATGCCCGGAGTTGTGCACCCGCGGGGCCATCTCGTTGGCGACCAGCCTGCCGTCGACCACGAAGAATTCGATGGCCAGGACCCCGATGTATTCGAGCGCCAGCATGACGCGCCTGAGGTGGGCGCGGGCGCTGCGTTCGAGGGCGGTGTTCGCGAAGGGGGCCACGGTATGGCGCAGGATCCCGCCCGAGTGGGTGTTCGCCGCCAGCGGATAGTAGACGATGTCCCCGCCGACCGAGCGGGCGCCGATGATCGACACCTCGCGCGAGAATCTTTGGAAGCGTTCGTAGATCAGGCCGGTGCCGCCGATGCGCGACCACGCGAGATCCACGTCGTCCATGGTGCCGATGACGGCCTGCCCCTTGCCGTCGTAGCCCATGCGCCGGGTCTTGAGAATGCCGGGAAGCCCGAGCCTGCGGATGGCGGCGAGCAGCTGCCCCTCGCCGTCGACCGCCGCATGCGGCGCCACCGGTATGCGCAGGCGTGAGAACAGGGCCTTCTCCGTCAGCCGGTCCTGCGAAGCCTCCAGCGCGGCACGAGGCGGCCGGATCGCCGTCACCCGCTCGAGCGGGGCAAGCGCCGCGCCGGAGATGTTCTCCCAGTCGAAGGTGACCACGTCGCTGCCCGCCGCCAGCTGCGCGAGCCGCGCGGGATCCTCCAGGTCCCCGAGGAGAATCGGCGCCACCTGGGCGCCCGGCGCGTCGGCACCGCGGTCGAGAAAGGTGCAGCGAACCCCGAGCGGATAGCCGGCGAGGGCCATCATGCGTCCCAGCTGCCCGGCACCGACGATGCCCACGCGCAACGGCTTCAAGGCTGACGCGGGTCCGGCTTGGCCAGCACCGCCTCGGTCTGGGCCGCTCGAAAGGCGTCCAGCGCGGCCCGCACCTCGGCGGATTCGACCGCGAGAATCGCGGCCGCAAACAGGGCGGCATTCTTCGCACCGGCGGCGCCGATGGCGAAAGTGGCCACGGGAACGCCGCCCGGCATCTGCGCGATCGACAGCAGCGAATCGATGCCGTTCAAGGCCTTCGACTGCACCGGGACGCCGAGCACGGGAACCGAGGTCTTCGAGGCGATCATGCCGGGCAGGTGCGCCGCGCCGCCCGCACCGGCGATGATCGCCTTCAGGCCGCGGGCGCGCGCCGAAGCCGCATACTCGAACATCAGGTCCGGCGTCCGGTGGGCCGAGACCACCCGCACTTCGTGCGGCACACCCAGGGCTTCGAGGGTCTGGGCGGCCCCCTGCATCGTGTCCCAGTCGGACGAAGATCCCATGACGATACCGACGGCGGCGTTCATAGGCGGTTAGTCTACCAAAGCCGATTCGAACAGCCGCCGCAGGAACGCAAATAGTTCGCGCGATCGGCCGGCCCCCGGCCCTTCGGCCGTCCGCCGCGCGGCCTGGTCGAGCAAGTCCTGCAGCACCGCCCGGTCCGCGCCCGGATGGTCGCGCAGCAGCTCCTCCACGGCCACCTGAGGTTCCGCCAGCAGCCGGTCCCGCCAGCGCTCGATCTGCCGGAAGCGGCGCACCTCGGCGTCGTGGCGCCGCTTGCGGTCGGCGAGCTTGGCGAGCACCGGTTCCGGGTCGATCTTGCGCATCAGTTTGCCGATGTACTGGCGCTGCCGCAGCTGCGCGCCGTGCGAGGACAGGCGCTTCAGCTCCAGCAGGGCCGCATGCAGGTTGTCCGGTATCGCGAGCTCCGCGAGCTGCTCCTCCGGCAACGCCGCGAGCCGCACGCCCAGATCCTGCAGGCCGGCCGCCTCGCGCTTGCGCGCGCTCTTGCTCGGCCGCCGTTCGCCGCCGTCCGCCGCCGAGCCTTCGTCGGCCCCGACATCCGCTTTCTTCATGTTCCCAATGCTACACCCGGGACCGGTAGAATCGCAGGCTCGACGCCCTGAAGCGGGCCATGGAGAAGACGATGACCGTCGTGCACAGCAAATCGCCGCGTCTCGCGCCGCAGGATCTGGAATCGATCATCGAGTGCGCACTCGAGGCGGCGCGCGCGCGCGGCGCCTCGCAGGCGGAGGCCGGCGTGAGCCAGGACACGGGGTTGTCGGTGGGCGTACGGCTCGGCGAGGTCGAAACCCTCGAGCATCAGCGCGACCGCAGTCTCGGCGTGACGGTGTACCTGGGGCAGCGAAAGGGGTCGGCGAGCACCGCGGATTTCTCCGCCGATGCGGTCCGCGAGACCGTCGCCAAGGCCTGCAGCATCGCCCGATTCACCGCGGAGGACTCGTGCGCGGGACTGGCGGACGCGGCGCTGATGGCGCGATCGCCCGCGGATCTCGATCTCAGCCATCCCTGGGACGTCACGGCCGAGCGCGCGATCGAGATCGCCAAGGCCTGCGAGGCGGCGGCGCTCGCGGCGGACCCGCGCGTCAATAATTCCGAGGGCGCCTCGCTCGCGACCCACGAGGGCCTGCACGTCTACGGCAACACGCACGGCTTCATCGGCGGCTATCCGACCACCTCGCATACCTTGAGCTGCGTGGTGCTGGCCGGCTCGGGTGACGACATGCAGCGCGATTACTGGTACAGCAGCGCGCGCGACTGGCGCGAACTCGAGGATCCCCAGGCGGTCGGTCGGGAGAGCGCCCGGCGGACGGTCGCGCGGCTCGGGCCGCGGCGGCTCGGCACCCGGCGTGCGCCCGTGCTGTTCGCGCCGGAGATGGCCCGCGGGCTGGTGGGGCATTTCGCCGCGGCGATCCGCGGCGGCAGCCAGTACCGCCAGTCCTCCTTTCTCCTCGGCAGCGCGGGCCAGCAGGTCTTTCCCTCCGGATTCTCGATCGCCGAGCGGCCGCACATCCCGAAGGCGATGGCGAGCGCGCCCTTCGACAGCGAGGGCGTCGCCACACAGGAGCGCGAACTGGTCGCGGACGGCGTGCTCACGGGCTACATCCTGTCGAGCTACTCGGCGCGCAAGCTGGGACTGCGCACCACCGGCAACGCCGGCGGCGCGCACAACCTCGTCGTGCGGCCGACGCGCGCCGGCGGCCTGGCGGCGATGCTCGCGCGTCTCGACACCGGGCTGTTCGTGACGGAATTGATGGGCCAGGGCGTCAACGCGGTCACCGGGGACTATTCGCGCGGTGCGGCCGGCTTCTGGGTGCAGGGCGGCGTGATTCGCCATCCCGTGGCTGAAATCACCATCGCCGGGAACCTTCGCGACATGTATCGCGCCGTGGCGGACACGGGCGACGACGTCGACGTGCGCGGCGGAACGCGCGTCGGCTCCATCCTGGTCGCGGAGATGACCATCGCCGGCGAATAGGCGGCCGGGCCGAGATCAGCCGGCGGCGAGCAGGTTCGCGAGCGAGCGGCCGGCCAGCCGGCCGCTCGCCGCCTCGTCGAGCGCGGTCATCACCGCGTCGGCGGCTGCCGGGACGCGCGGGGAGAGATGCGAGGGGTCCATGCTCGGCGCGCGCACGGCGCCGAGGATGTCGCCGAGCAGGATGTTGCCGGGCGCCCGTACCGGCAGCCACCGCTCCTTTTCCGCGCGCACCACCAGGCCCTCCCGCTCGAGCGCCGCGAGCACGGAGTTCACGGCCGTGATGGGAATGTCGAGTTCGGCGGCCAGCCGCCCGCCGGTCCACAACGGGCCGCCGTCGGCGTAGCTGCGCGCGAGCAATACCATGATGCCGAGCGCGGCGCCCGCGCGCGCGCCGCCGATGAGTTCCGCGGAGCCCTGACCGTGACGCAGGCAGTGGGGGAACTGCACGTAGAAGGCGAGCTGCGCGCCGATGAACAGGATCAGCCAGCTCAGGTACACCCAGATCAGCGTGGTCAACAGGATCGCGAAGCCCGTGTACACCGCCACCATGTGCGAGGAGTACACCAGGAAGGCGGTGAACAGCCGGCCGACCAGACCCCAGATGATGCCGCCGGTGACTCCGCCGATGAGCGCCGCCCGCGGCTGCACCCGCGTGTTGGGAATGAATGCATACATCAAGGTGAACACCGCGGTCACGATGACGTAGGGGATGAGATGTCCCAAGAGGGCCGCCGTCCACGCGAGTGCCGGCACCGCGCCGAGCCATCGGGCGAAGGCGCTGTGGGCCGCCGAGCCCAGCAGGCCGAACGCCGCGGCGAACAGGATCGGTCCGAGAATCATCACGCTGAGGTATTCGGTGAAGCGGCGTCCGAGGCTGCGCGGGCGCTCGACGCGCCACACCGAATTGAAGCTGGTCTCCACCTTCTCGATGGTGGAGATCACCGTATACAGGAGGAACGCGAGTCCGATCGATCCCAGGACGTCGCCGCGCATGTTGGCGACGAATTGCAGCACGCCGTCGGTGAGCTCGTCGGCGGCTCCGCCCATCGGACGGAAGAACTCGTGCAGGACGTATTTCAGGTTGCCGCGCGCGCCGAGCCCCTTGAGCACCGAGAAGCTGAACACCAGCAGCGGAACGATCGACAGCAGGGTGGTGTACGCCAGGCTGGTCGCGCGCACGCCGAGATCGCCGGTCAGCCAATCTCGCAGCACGGCGGCCGGATAGCGCAGCACGCGCAATACCGGCCCCCAGGGCGGAGCCATCGTGCGGGACTCTCGAAACAGGCGATCTTCCAGCCGTTCCACCCAGGAGGCCATGAAGCGAGCCTTACACGCGCCTATCGCGATGGCAAGATCCGGCCGCGGCGCCGGCGCGCCGACCCTTCACGCGGTGAGCAGGCTCGCGACCCGGCGATAGTTCTCGCTGGTGCGCGCGATGACGTCCGGCGGAAGGTGCGGGGCGGGCGGCTTCTTGTCCCAGTTGAGCGACTCGAGATAGTCGCGAACGAACTGCTTGTCGAAGCTCGGCGGACTGCCGCCGGGCTTGTAGGAGGCGACCGGCCAGAAGCGCGAGGAATCCGGGGTGAGCACCTCGTCGATCAGCAGCAGGTTTCCGGAGCGATCGACTCCGAACTCGAATTTGGTGTCGGCAATGATGATGTCGCGCGAGCGCGCGTACTCCGCGGCGAAGCGGTAGATCGCGAGCGCGGTGCGGCGGATCTCGGCGGCGTGATCGGGCCCGAGGAGCTTCACGATGGCCTCGAAATCGATGTTCTCGTCGTGTTGCCCCGTGGGCGCCTTGGAGGCCGGCGTGAATATCGGCTCGGGCAGCCGATCGGCCATCCGCAGGCCGGCGGGCAGGGCGATTCCGCATACGGCGCCGGTCTTGAGATAATCCTTGTACCCCGATCCGCTCAGGTAGCCGCGGACCACCGCCTCGACCGGCAGCGCCGTGAGCTTCTTCACCACCATGGAGCGGCCGATCAGCGGCGCGCGCTCGGCCGGATCGGTGACCACGTCCTCGAGGCGCACACCGGACAGATGATTCGCGATCATGGAGCGGGTCTTCGCGAACCAGAACAGGGAGACTTGCGTCAGAACCTCGCCCTTGTGGGGAATCGGATCGGGCAGCACCACGTCGAAGGCCGACAGTCGATCGGTGGTCACGATCAGCAGGTGATCCGCATCCACGTCGTAGATGTCGCGCACCTTGCCCTGGTGGATCCTGCGCAGGCCGCGGATGCGCGATTCGAACAGGGCCGGGGAGGGCGAGGGG
>VFSW01014115.1_pt1 | contig 11060 bp, 8 predicted proteins | sample 5358111 | NCBI WGS metagenome assembly VFSW01 (sample SAMN11554181, study PRJNA540505) | mine drainage metagenome | isolation source: sediment from site ElyBrook_90M | place: USA: Ely Copper Mine, Vershire, VT | collected 2017
CTCAGTTCCCACCGGCCTTTAGCCTGCCGCCCCGCCAGGCGGTTTCCCCGCCATCCCTTCGCAGACTCAGTTCGCCATCAGCTGGGGACTCGACTCGGCCATCAAAACCCCCTACTCGCACCTCATCGACTTTTCTGTCGCGCGTCAGTTGAATAACGGCTCCTCGCTCGAAGTCTCTTATGTCGGCCGGCTGGCTCACCGTCTCCTCGCGCAGGAAGACGTCGCCATGCCCATCAATCTTTCCGCGGCGGGCACAACTTATTTCGCTGCCGCGCGCCAGTTGGCGATACTATCGCGTGCAGGCACACCCGTGAGCGCGGTGCAGAATGTTCCGTATTTTCAGCAGGTGTTTGGCGCGCTCAATGGTGTCGATCTGGGCATGGGCGCGGGCCCCGCGTCGGCCACGCAAAATGTTTATCAACTCTTTGCGCAGAACATCTATAACGAAACCTACGCGCTCTACCTGCTCGACGTTCCCGATTCGCTGAGCGGTGCGGGCATCAATCCCAACGGCACTTACCCATCGTTTCGCTTCTATCACGATCAGTACTCCGCGCTTTACGCATGGAGGTCCATCGGAGTCTCCAACTTCAACGCGCTCGAAGCCGTTTACCGGCAAAAGGTGGGCGCCGGTTTGCAGGCAGATGTGAATTACACCTACGGCAAATCGATGGACATCGTGTCGCAGGCCGAACGTCTCAACACATCCGCCGGGACCAACTACGCGCAAATCATGAATAGCTGGGCGCCAAATCAGCTCTATGGCGTTTCTGACTTCGATGCCACTCATCAACTCAATGCCAATTACCTATGGGAGCTTCCTTTCGGTCGCGGCAAACACTTCCTCTCGTCCACCAGCAGGCTCGCGGATGAGCTAATCGGAGGATGGCAGTCCACCGCTATCATCCGTTGGACATCAGGCTTCCCGTTCCTCGTCGACAACGGCGCGTACTATCCGACCAACTGGGATATCGAGGGATGGGCGACCGAGACATCGAAGATCCCGTCACGCGCACTCGGCCGCGGTCATCTTACCCAGCGTTTTGCTGATCCTGCGTCAGTCTTCGCGTCTTTCGGACATGCGTTGCCCGGCGAGTCCGGCACCCGCAATCCATTACGCGGTGACGGCTACTTCAGTTGGGACAGCGGCCTCGACAAGCAGTTTCAATTTGGAGATCGCGCCAAGGTGCAGCTTCGCTGGGAGATGTTCAACATCACCAACAGCGTGCGGTTCGATTCGCACTCCATCAGCGCCACGCTCGACAACCCCGGGAACTTCGGCCAGGCAACCGTCCTGCTACCCAACAAGCGTCTCGCCCAGTTTTCCGCGCGCGTCGAGTTCTAACATGTAAGCAGCAAACGGCGAGCAAAATCGAAACCGGCGGCGATCCGGTTCGCCGCCGGACCTGTGATTGCCTTCGTCTACGAAACCGCTTTGGCTACACGTACATCGTGATGCCGGCGCAAAGCGTCCAGATGAATCACCAGCGCGATGAGGCCACCCAGAATTGTGCACAAAGCGCGCCGGTGTGCAATGTCAGGAGCCGGAATCTGGTTGAGCGACAGCAGGAATACGATGTATGCCGTCAGGCAAGCGGTGAAAAGCCCATAATTCACCGAGTTGGTGGCAAACGCCAGCAGTGCGAAGAGCGTTGTCCCCGCCGCCAGCACTGCCGGCTGCATCGGTACATGCGATACCAGCAAACTGCACAGCCATGCCCCCGCGAGGGTTCCCAAAATGCGCGCGGTCGCTCGTGTCAGAGTCTCGGCAAATGCCGGCTTCTGGACCAGCAGCGCAGTCATGGGAATCCAGTATCCCGATTGGAAGCCGATGCGCCGATAAAGCTCTGTCGCCAAACACATCGTTACTACCAGGCGCACGGCGTAGCCCAGTGCCGCCCCCGCCGGCAGGGCAGGGAGGTGACGCGGCAGTTCGCGCAAGCTGCGAAAGATCTCCTGCTCCTGATTGCGGGCCTGGCTGTAAACCGATGTCGCAAACGTGAGCAGTTCGCGATGCAGGTTAGGCAACAGCCTCAGGCCCGAGGACGTGATGACCACCTGCACCGCGCCTCCGGCTGCGATGAGCCCGGCACGCACCAGTGCCGCCTTGGGTCCGGTCGGGAACGCCGACGCCACCAGCAGCGCGACCGACGCCTGTTGTCCTACCCACGACAGTCCCGTATTTCGCGTCGTAAGCAATCCATAGATGAAGGCTGATATGCCCGCCGCCAGCACCAGCCAGAAGGTCTTGTGCCCCGCGAGTGTGCCGGCCAGCGTTGCCGTGGAACAGGCGATGACCGCCGCGATCATTGGAACAATGCGTGAATCGGCGATGCGCTGGTTAGCTCCGAAACCGATGGTGAACGCGCCGCCACCCGCAATCAACCCGCCGCCCGGATGTCCCGCCAGGATGCCGGTGAACAAACAAAGAGCCACCGCACCGGCACTCACCGCCGGCAGTTTGAAACTGAATTGTGACCAGTCGAAACTGTAGAGATCAGCGAAAAATCGAGGCCGCGCAGTCGCAGCGCCCTGGTCAATAGGAGTGGAAGCGGCCGTCATTCCCAGATAGGATGCAACTCAGAATGCCGCGCCGTCCAGACCGCTCTTATCCTTCAACGGCATTCCGGCTCACGCGGCGGTGACCTCGCTCGCGATCCTGCGCAGTTCAGGCAGCACGTCCCCTAAGGCGACCGGCGCAGCGGATTTCGTACCCAGCCCGAAATAGACTTTGCGATAGAGCGCGTACAGCCGTTCGTACACCGCCGTCGCAACCGGGTCAGGCAGAAATATAGTGTGCTTCAGACACAATCCGGCCTGCGCCGCTTCGATCGTGGGATACGCGCCCGCCGCGACCATAGCGAAAATGCCAGACCCCAGGCTGGTTGGCACGCCCGACGGTACCAGCACCGGTTTGCCAAGGACATTGGCATAGACCTGGTTCAGTACCTGGTTATTTTGGGGGATGCCTCCCGCGTTGATGACGCGCTCTACCCGCACCCCGTGCTCTGCCATACGCTCCAGGATGATGCGCGTATGAAAGGCGGTGCCCTCAATAGCCGCGAACAACTCATCCTGCGCCGTGTGAATCAGGTTCCAGCCCAGCGTAATGCCCCCGAGTTCTGGATTTACCAGCACCGTGCGGTCGCCGTTGTCCCAGCTCAGACGCAGCAGGCCGGTCTGCCCCGCACGATAGTTCTCGAGTCCTTGTGCCAGCGCCGATACCTTCATACCCGCGCGCCGCGCGATCGCCTCAAAAATGTCCCCAGTAGCCGAAAGCCCCGCCTCGATCCCGGTGAACTGGGGATGCACGCTCCCCGGAACAACCCCGCACACGCCGGGAATCAGGTCCGTCTCCTTGGCCATGGCGATAATGCATGTTGATGTGCCGACCACGTTAACCACGTCGCCCTCGCGGCACCCGGCGCCCAGCGCATCCCAATGCGCATCGAACGCGCCCACCGGTATGGGGATACCTGCCTTAAGACCCAACTCATCCGCCCACCGTGATGACAGGTGTCCTGCCAGGTGGTCCGAAGTCAGATACTCCCCAGCGAGTTTTTCGCGAACACCGTCAAACAAGGGATCGAGCTTAGACAGGAACGACTGCGGCGGCAGACCCTCCCACTTGGGATTCCACATCCACTTGTGACCCATCGCGCACACGCTGCGCTTGACCCTGGCAGGCTCCGTCACTCCGCAAAGCGTTGCCGCCACCATGTCGCAATGCTCAAAAGCCGAGGCGAACTGGTCCCGCTTCTCCGGATTGTGCCTCAGCCAGTGCAGCAGCTTCGCAAAGCCCCACTCGTGCGAATACACGCCCCCGCACCACTCGATCGCCTCCAGTCCCTCACTGTGCGCCAAAGCGGTAATCTGCTGCGCCTCTTCGTGGGCGCGGTGATCGCACCACAGGTAGTACTCGTTCAGCGGCTGCATCTGGGCATCCACAGGCACTACGCTCGACCCCGTCGTGTCGAGAGCAATCGCTTCTACCTGGTCGCCCGTGATGCCTGCTGCCGCCACAGCCTTGCGCGTGGCGGTGGCAAGGGCTCTCATGTGATCGGCGTGCGCCTGCGTCGCAAAATCGGGATCTTCCCGTTTGCGGTGCAGGGGATACTCTTCAACCGCGGAGCCCAGTCGCCCCCGCTCGCTATCCATAATCGAAACGCGCACACTCAGTGTTCCGAAATCAACTCCTGCAACGATGGCCATACAGCAATCCTCGCCTGATCCCTCTCAGCCCAATATCTTCGGCATACAGTGCGTACCAGGCTGAGTAAACGTTTGCCGAGAAAGACTACCCTAGTTTCCAACCTGCGACCCTGTCAAGAGATTCGCTGGCCTATTGCGACGGCTTACCTTGTTCGGTGGCGCTATTTCACGCTCAGGTCCCCGTCCACATCCACCACCACCGCGTCCGCCTCGATCTCAATCGAATGAATCTTGAGCCGATCCAGCGTCACCTTATATCCCGACGTCGCGGTCGACCCCTCCAGCGCCTTGCGCAACAGCTCCGCTGCATTGACCTTCATGCTCGATGGCACCTTGTGACTGAGAAACGGAGATAGCACAAAATTCAACTCGCGCTGCTCGCTGATCCGCTCCACCCGGGCGTCGCGGAAACCCAACGTCTCACCATCCCCAACCGGTGCTACTGAAACCTCTGACGTCGGCGCCAGCGAGATGCCCAGGCATGCCCCGCGAACACTGGTGCCCACCTTGGCGTGAGTCTTGAGGCGAACCAGGATGCGGTCCTGCACAAACGACAGTTGCGGATCTTCAACGTAGATGGAACAGGCCGTCTGCGCGGAGCCTTTGAGATAATAGCGTCCATCCGGTCCGCTGAAAAGCTGCTCTCTCAGGGTCCTCTGCAGGGCTTCGCGACTGACCTTCAACTCGACCGCTCGGCACAACGGCGCTGCTGCCAGACCGATAAGGACCAGGCCGCCCCCCAGAACTTCCCTGAATTTGTGCATAGCAGTATCGTGCCATTCCTCGGGGCAAACATGCTACTACTGCTCATCGGACGCGGACGAATAACCGAGCTGTTGAGATCTCCCACGGCGGGACAGCGGGTCTTTGACCTCGAAATGGGCTAAAACGGTGGCCTTGAGGTCCAAACCAAAAAAAAGTGCAAGGAATCTGTATATCCCGTACAAGCCCCTAAGGGCTGTACAACATAGGTTGTATTTACGAGGATGACGTGTTGATGACTTTGTACGGGCAACGTCGTCTAACCTATTGATTTTTGAATAAAAAATCCCTAAAATAAGAGTCTAGAGTCGCTCTCAGGACTATGCAGTGGTCCCCGCCGCGCGCCTGAGGGACAGTAACTAATTTTCACAATTCGTATTAAGGACACCCATCAATGGCAAAGCGTCGTGGAAATCCGAATTGGGGCAAACCGGAGCCCATCGGCCCGGTTGTACCCACTGTGACCTCCTTCGAACAGATCGTGAAGGAGTTCAAGCTCACGCCGGATCAGTATATCCGGTCTACCCGTCTTAGGGAGTGGGCCCGCCGGAACAAGAATTCGAAATACATCCCTGAAGCGCTTCTCGAGGCTTGGGGTTTCGAGATCGAATCGACGTTGTAAGGGTTTTTTCAGGTCCTGCAACTCAAAAGCGCCGCCCTCGGGCGGCGCTTTTGCTGTTTATCGCTCAACTGGGTAACAATAAGACGAATACATGCAACCCATGGAACGAACGATCCAGGCTCCGTTTACCGATGTGCCAGGCGCACTGGCAGAGATACGCGCCGGCCGCATGGTAGTTGTCGTTGATGATGAAGATCGCGAGAACGAAGGCGACCTGACTTTGGCCGCTGAACATGTCACTCCCGAAGCCATCAATTTCATGGCCCGGTATGGCCGCGGCCTCATCTGCCTCACGCTGACTGAGGAGCGCGCCGACCACCTCCGGCTGTTCCCGATGACACAGCAGAATTCGTCGCGCTTCGGCACTGCATTCACTGAAACCATCGAAGCCCGCGAGGGTGTGACCACCGGCATCTCCGCCGCCGACCGCGCGCACACCATTCGCACTGCCATCGCCCCGACATCGACAGCAGCCGATCTTGCCCGCCCCGGGCACATATTTCCCTTGCGTGCCCGCAGGGGAGGGGTCCTCGTTCGCGCCGGTCAGACTGAGGCATCCGTCGACCTTGCCCGTATGGCCGGTCTAAACCCGTCCGGCGTCATCTGCGAAATCATGCGCGACGACGGCGAGATGGCGCGCATCCCCGACCTCATCCCGTTCTGCGCTGAACATGGGCTCAGGATTCTCACCGTAGCCGAGTTGATTCGATACCGGCTGCGTCATGAGCGTTACATCGTGCGCGCCGGTGAAAGCCGCATCCAAACCCGCTTCGGCGAGTTCCGCATGATTGCCTATGAGAGCGAAGTCAACGGGGGCGAGAGTCACATCGCGCTGGTTCGCGGCGATCTGTGCCCGGGATGCCCTGCCTTCATGGACGGTCCGGCGGGATTGCCCGGTACCCTTGCTCAGGCGCGTCCGCCATGCCCGCATGCGGTGCTGGTCCGTGTTCATACCCGCTGCACGGCCGGCGACGTCTTCGGAGCAGACTGCCACTGCCGCGAAGTGCTCGATGAGTCCATGCGCTTGATCGCCGAAGAGGGTTGCGGCGCGGTCCTCTATCTCCACAACACGTCCCGCGGATTTGAAATCGATCGCACCCCCGTGAACGCCTTTGAGCCGGGAGGCACGGCTGCCGCCACGATCCTTCAGAATCCGCCTTCCGAACGCCTCGTGTTGCACCAGGAACTGCGATCTCGCGAGGGCGCGGTCGACCGCTCCGGACGCATTCTGCGCGCCATCGGCCTGGGCGGCCAGATCCTCTCCGACCTTGGCATTCAGCGCATCCGCCTCTTATCCAACACGCCCATGCACATCCCCGCTCTCGAAGGCTTCGGCCTCGAGATCGTCGAGCAAGTGCATATCCCCATTGAGGAATGCAGCCGGATGGGCTTCTAGCAGCAACCCTTATTCTCCGTCGTTTCGGGGGAACCGGCGCGGCTGCGGACCCGTACAAGGATGCGAGAGGTGGCCATGCACGTTCTTCGTCTCCACGCACCTATTATCCCCGCCCTACTTGCCTTTGCGTTGTGCACCGCGGTTCCCGCCCCCGCCGAAACTGACTGGCAGAAGTCCTACCCCGTCTCTGGAAAGCCGTCGGTTTCCGTCAGCAGCGGAGATGCATCCCTTGACGTCCACTCCTGTGGCGCTTGTCGCGAGGTGCGCATTCGCATCGAGTGGAACGACCGCCACCCCGATCAATACAACTTGACCGAGTCGCACACCGGGGATCATGTGAGTTTCGAACTCAAGCAGAAGACCGGCATGGGATTTCACATCCAGATTGGCAACCGGCATGAGCCTCAGGTGATCGTTGAAACTCCGCCGGAACTCGATCTCGAAGGCAGGACGTCCGATGGCGCGCTCAAAGTCAATGGCGTCCACGGTGATCTCCAGTTGCACACCGGCGACGGAGCGGTCGATGTCTCCGACACTGGCGGCGTGCTTCGACTGGTAGCCGGCGATGGTTCGATCCGAATTCATAATGTAGCCGGAACCCTGGAATCCCGTTCTTCAGACGGTCACGCAAGCATCGCTGGCAAATTTAGCGCGGTACAGGTCCACACCGGCGATGGGGCCCTCGACATGGCTTTTGACGAAGGCTCGCAACTCACCGGTTCTTCACGCATAGAGGCCTCGGACGGTCGGGTTGTGATCCGCGTTCCACGCACCCTGTCAGCCGATCTGGAGGTGCATACCAGCGACGGCAAGATCGACTGCCAGTTGCCCCTGACCATGAACGGCTACAACTCGTCCGGCGACTCGGGACATTCCATGCGCGGGCGCCTCAACGCCGGAGGGCCGCCGCTTTCGATCCGCACCAGTGACGGTAACGTGTCGATCACACCCCTTTAGTAGAGGGGCTCTGCGAGAAAAGCTTAGATTTTGCGCTGATCCACGCTATCCAGGCTCACGTCGGCCATACGCCTGCTGCCAAAGCTGCGGAATTCCTTCACATGTCGCAGATCGAAGGCCGGCGCGCCTTGCGGAACCCGCACTCTGAAGAAATCAGCCCCTTCCACATCGTTGAGCCAGAAAGCGGCGCGCGCGTCCGCCTCCCGTGTGAGGATCTCCACGTTGCTCACCTCAAGGTTGCGAATATGGCGTGCAAACAGGCCCGTGGCCGGCAAGTCCCCGAACATGTGCGGATCGGGATATTTAGAGGCGTTTTCTTCGGGTTCGATAGCCGCCATCTCCGCCGGCGCTCCCCCCACCTGTTCGAAGATTACGTCGCTGATCTTCACATCCTCGATCATCTGGCCGGGCACGCCGCTGATGATCGATGGCAGCCGCGAAGCGCCCGAACTGGTGATGTTGCTCAGAATGACACGTCGCAACACTCCCGGCTTCGTGCCCGATGGCCCGCGCAGCCGTGTGCCCAGCCGCAAAAACAGAGGTGCGCTCCTGATATCGCGCATGGTGATGCCGGTAAACGTGACGTCTTCAACGATGGCGCCATCTTCGGTTTCAAGCGCGAAGCCCTGGCAGCTTTCGAAGACGCAGTTGGAGATAGTGACATTCTTGAATCCGCCGTTTGACTCTGTGCCCAGCTTGATGCGGCCCGTTGGAACCGGCTGTACTTCCTTGCTCAACGGCTTCCAGGTGCCATCCAGCACTGAACCAATCTCATAGCCGCCGGTAACAAAACAGTTCGTGATGGTAAGGTTTTCAGTCGGCCGCGCATACCCCAGCGCGAATGAACTCTTGGGACAGATGCCGTCGTCCCAGGGAGAATTCACCGTGCAGTTCGAAACGCGCACATTGCGGCAGCAATCGATATCGAGGCCGTCGCGTATGGTGTCAATGGTCAGGTTGTCGATGGTCAGGTTATCGACTCCCGTTGCCAGCAGGCCAAACCACCCGCCCTCCAGAATCTTGAAATCGCGCAGCAGCACGTTCCGGCAGTTCTTGAGCGCAATCGTTTTGTTGCCCACGCCGGGCTTGTTGGAGTCGGGCCTGGTATGTTCCTTATCCCAACCCCGCGACAGTCCTTTGCCCCAGATCAAGCCCGGCCCGGTAATGGACACTCCATCAAGATCCTCGCCCCACAGCAGGGAATTGTGCCAGTGGTTGTGCCCGTAGTCCTGATAAGGCTCCCACGCGCCCTGCGGTTCGGCCATGTCATATCCGCCTGACGTTGTACCCTCGATAGGCGTCGGACCCGCAAGAATCACCGCGCCGTGGTCTAGGTACAGGCCCACTTTGCTCTTAAGATGAATGGAATAGGTGAGATAGACGCCAGCGGGGAACAAGACGGTCCCCCCGCCGGCTTTTGCTGCTGCTTCAATCGCGCGATTGATCGCCGGAGTGTCAACCGCGGCGCCGTCTCCCTTGGCGCCGTAGTTCCGAACATTGATCCAGCCGACACCTGATGTTCCAGGCACCCCGCCCGGGTTGCCGTTTGCGAACGCCACTGCCGTTGGTCCAGCCGTCGCCGCCAGTCCTGCTCCCGCCATTTTCAACCACGCTCTACGTTCCATGCCCGACCTCCCCAAAATACGATTCGTTCGCTCGGCCATTTTTTCACAGTTGACCGCGCTATCTGCAACGTACTATTGAGATTCATTTCATCTCCGCCAGCATTCGGGAGCACCACAAGCCCTGCGCAGCACAAAACATGGTCGCGCCGACTCGCCTCAGTGACAGCCGAAAATCGGGGTGGCCATGAACGATCTCGGTTTTCTCTTACTGTTTTATGTCGCATGTCAGACCCAAGGGGTATGATTGACTGCGAAGTCATTCGGGACGGCTCGCGCTTGCAAACTTGTTGGCGCAGCAGACGCTCTAGCGATCCATTGCACCCGCACTGCCACTATTTGGGCAAGACGAAAGGCTGGATCCGATGAGCGTTCATCTGGTTAATCCAAGCGACAATTCCTTTGGAACAGCAGTCATCACACCAAGGTGGCTGTTCGTTCTGGCAGCAGCCACTCCCCAATCCGCCGGCGATCCCATTCTGGTCGATGAGTCTCTCGAGCAGATCGTGCCTGAATCCATCAATTCTGGCGATATTGTCGGCATCAGCGTGCACACCGGCAATGCCCTGCGCGGATATGCGGTGGGCAAGATGGCCCGCAGTCGAGGCGCATGGGTCGTCTACGGCGGCATTCACGCCACCCTGTTCCCCGAAGAAGCCCTCGAACGCGGAGAAGCCCATGCTGTTGTGAAGGGCGATGGGGACGTCATCTGGTCCCGCGTGGTCAACGACTGCCTCGCAGGTTCCCCTGACAGAGTTTACGAAGGCGGCCGTATTGAGGGCAGCCAGTTCCTCGCCGCACGCTGGGATCTGATGAATCCGGCCAAATACATGTGGGCTTCCGTCCAGACCATTCGCGGATGCCCCAAGCACTGCTCCTTCTGCAGCGTCTGGCGCACCGACGGACAAAAACCCCGTCAAAGAAAGTTCCAGACCGTCGTCGACGAGATCGTCGCGCTTCGCCGCTTGGGATTCCGCTTCATTGCCCTTGCTGACGACAACTTCTACCCCGTGACACTGACCGATCTGCGCCTCGCGCGCGAACAGAAAAACTTCGCCAAAGTAGAAGAACTCACGGCCATTCGCGCCGAACGCTACCAACTCATGGAAGAACTCGCCAAGTTGCCCAAAGACATGGTCTTTTTTACCCAGATCACCATGGAGGCCGGCGAGGACGGCGACTACCTTGACGCCATGCGCCGGGCAAACATCAAAGGAGCCCTCGTGGGCGTCGAGGCAGTGACACCGGAAGGGCTCAAAGCCGTCTATAAGGACTGGAACTATTCCGGCGAGGCGCTTGCCAGGCAATTACAGACATTCAAGCAGCACGGAGTTCACGTGCTTGGATCTTTCATCTTCGGACTCCCGACCGACCGCCCCGCCACCTTCGACGCTACCGTCGAGATGGCCCTCAAGGCCGGCGTTACCTTCGCGCAGTTCGTCATGATGACCCCCTTGCCGGGCACCGTCGACTTGGGTCGCGGGGTGCA
>VFSW01014116.1_pt1 | contig 11060 bp, 6 predicted proteins | sample 5358111 | NCBI WGS metagenome assembly VFSW01 (sample SAMN11554181, study PRJNA540505) | mine drainage metagenome | isolation source: sediment from site ElyBrook_90M | place: USA: Ely Copper Mine, Vershire, VT | collected 2017
AGTTGTCCGTCGCGGAGACACACCTGTCCTTTGCCGCCCTTCTGCTCGCTTCTCCCGGTGGCATATCAATGTACAATGAAAATCGCTTCAGGCGGTTATGGGATAACGCTTGATGCAGACTCCTGTGAGGTGCAACGTGGGTTCGACCCAGTCGGCAGAACGTCTGAATGAGGGTTTCCTGGAGGAGGTCATCAAGGCCAGCGGTGTTGACATCCGCGCCTGTTATCAGTGCCAGAAGTGCTCGGCGGGGTGCCCCGTTTCCGCGGCGATGGACCTCCTGCCCAACCAGATCATCCGCCAGATCCAGTACGGGAGGCGCGAGAAGGTGCTGGGCTCCCGGAGCATCTGGATCTGCGCCTCCTGCCACACCTGCAGCGTCCGCTGTCCGAACGCGATCGATTTTGCCCGGGTGATGGACGGCTTGCGGCACATTGCGCTCCGTTCGGGGATCGGCGCCGCGGAGAAGGAGATCCCCGTGTTTCACGCGGCATTTCTGGACTCCATCCGGAGCAAAGGACGGGTCCATGAGCTTTCGCTCATCCTGCGTTTCAAGATGAAGACGCGGGATTTTCTCAAGGATGCATCTCTGGGGTGGCAGATGTTCCGCCACGGGAAGATCAAGGTGATGCCGCCGGGCGCGACCGGGGGGAAAGAGGTGAAGGCGATTTTCGCGGCGTACGAGAAAGGGGCTCTCAAGTGAAAGAGGTGACCTACTATCCCGGGTGCTCCCTCCACGGGACGGCCCGCGAGTATGACGAATCGTTTCGGGGGGTATCGAAGCTGCTGGAGATCGGACTTCACGAGCTCGAGGACTGGACCTGTTGCGGCTCGACGTCGGCGCACTGCACCGACGAGGCGCTGGCCGTTGCGCTTCCGGTGCGCAACCTCCGGATCGCCGAGCGGCACGACCGGGAGATGGTCGTCCCCTGTGTGGCCTGTTACAGCCGCTTCAAGGCGGCGGAGGCGGAGGCAAAGGAGCATCCGGAGTACCTGGAGAGTCCCTACAAGGGGAAGGTGGCGGTGCGCTATGCCCTCGACTTTTTTTGCGAGCCCTCACTGGCCGAGGGGTTGAAGGCGAAAGTGGTAAAGCCGCTCTCCGGTTTGAAGGTGGCCTGTTACTACGGCTGCCTCGCCGTTCGTCCCCCCGAACTCACCGGGGTGGCGCGATACGAGAACCCGGAGCACATGGACCGCCTCATGGAGCTCCTGGGGGCCGAGACGGTTCCCTGGTCCTACAAGACCGATTGCTGCGGGGCGTCGCTTACCATGACGCGCACCGACATCGTCGTCGAGCTGACGAGGCGGATCCTCTCGATGGCGCTCGATGCGGGGGCCGACTGCGTCGTCACGGGCTGCAGCATGTGTCACGCCAACCTCGACACGCGCCAGGCGGGGCTTCCGGCGCGGGAGGGGGGGAGCAACGGGATCCCCGTTTTCTATTTCACGGAGCTGATGGGTCTGGCGATGGGGCATCCGGCGGTGAAGACCTGGCTCGGCCGCCACGTAACCGATCCGTTGAAACTGCTGTCGAAAAAGGGGCTGCTATGACCGTTCGGAGCTGTTCGGAAGGCGCAGAGGGGCACAGGTGTGGAATCTAAGGTAGGGGCTGCGCTCGTCATCGGGGGAGGAATCGCGGGCATCCAGGCCTCGCTCGATCTGGCAAACGCAGGGATCAAGGTGTACCTCCTGGAGAACTCCGCCGCGATCGGCGGACGCATGGCCCAGTTGGACAAGACGTTTCCCACGAACGATTGCGCCATGTGCATCGTATCGCCGAAGCTCGTGGAGACGGGCCGTCATCTGAACATCGACATCCTCACCGATTCCGAGCTTCTCTCCCTGGAAGGCGTTCCCGGCCGTTTTACGGCTCGGGTACGACGCCGTCCCCGGTATGTGGACACGGCCAAGTGCACCGGGTGCGCCGATTGCGTGGCGGTCTGCCCGATCGGTCTGCCAAACGAATTCAACGCCGGGCTGGATGATCGGAAAGCGATCTACCGTCCCTATCCGCAGGCCGTTCCCAACTCCTTCCTCGTGACGAAACGCGGGACCTCTCCCTGCAAGGCCGCCTGTCCCGCGGAGACGAGCGCCCAGGGGTACGTGGCCCTGATCCGGGAAGGCCGCTACGAGGAGGCCCTGGAGGTGGTGCGGGAGCACAATCCCTTCCCCGCCTCGGTGGGGAGGGTATGCATCCATCCCTGTGAGACCGCTTGCAGCCGCGGGAAGGTGGATTCGCCGGTGGCGATCTGCGCCTTGAAGAGGTTCGCCGCGGATTGGGTGCATGAGCACGGTCCCTCTTCCGGTAAGGCGGCCGGCGCGGGCGACGGGATAACCGGCCGCCCCGCGGCACGGGTCGCCGTCGTGGGAGCGGGTCCCGCGGGACTCAGTTGCGCCCACCACCTGGCGCGGATGGGATACGGGGTCACGGTCTTCGAATCGCTGCCCGTCGCGGGGGGGATGATGCGGGTCGGTATCCCCGAGTACCGCCTGCCCCGGGATGTCTTGCAGCGGGAGATCGACGCGATCTGTGCCGAGGGCGTGGAGCTTCGCCTGGGCACCCCCGTTCGGGAGATAGACACACTATTCGCCGAAGGCTACGCGGCGGTGTTCCTGGCAATCGGCGCGCATGAGCCGCAGCGGCTGGGCATCGAGGGTGAGGACGCCCGGGGGGTGTATCACGGCGTTGACTTTTTGAAGAAGGTGAGTCTGGCGGCGGGACCGCCCGAGCTGCCCCCCGTCGGAGATCGAGTCGTCGTGGTCGGCGGCGGTAATACTGCGGCCGATGCGGCGCGGACGGCGCTGCGGTTGGGGGCCGGAGCGGTAACGATGCTCTACCGCCGTTCCCGTGAGGAGATGCCGGCGAGCGGCTGGGAGGTGGAGGAGGCCGAACGCGAGGGGGTCAGGCTGGAGCTGCTCGCCGCCCCGGTGGGGGTGGAGACGGCGAACGGCAGGGTAGCCTCCATCCGCTGCCAGCGCATGGAGTTGGGCGAGCCCGACGCGAGCGGGAGGCGGCGCCCCGTTCCGGTGCCCGCCTCGGAATTCGTGATTGCGGCGGATACGCTGATCGCGGCGGTGGCGCAGGAGCCGGAGAGTGCTTTCGTCGATGCGACGCATGCGCTCAAGGTAAACGCGCAAGGCGCCTTTGTCGTCGATCCGCGGACCCTTGCGACGAACCGCCCCGGGGTCTTCGCCGGGGGCGATGCCCAGCGCGGTCCCGGGATAGTGATCGAGGCGATCGCCGACGGCAGGCGCGGCGCCCTCTCCATCGACCGGTACCTCCGGGGTGCCGATCCGCTCACGGAGATGGATGAGACACCGCCGCCCGTGGTCGAGCTGCAAAAGGAGGAGATCGACCGGATCGTTCAGTCGGGAAGGGTGGCCTTGTCGCCGCGGGCGCAGACGCCCGTTGCGGCCCCTGCGGAGCGGGTACGCGACTTTCGGGAGGTGGAGCGCAGCTTGACCGAGGAGGCGGCCCGGGAGGAGGCCTCCCGGTGTCTGGCCTGCGGCGTTTGTTCGGAGTGCCATCTCTGCGTGAGCGTCTGCAAGGCGGGGGCGATCGACCATCGACAGACGGAGCACGAGGAGGAACTGCTCGTCGGCTCGGTGATCCTGGCGCCGGGGTATTCGCTGTACGATCCCGCGCTGTCGCCGGAGCTGGGGTACGGCCGGTATCCCAACGTGGTGACGAGCATGGAGTACGAGCGGATGTTGAGCGCATCGGGTCCCTTCGGCGGCCATGTGACCCGTCCGTCCGATCACGCCGAGCCGAAGAAGATCGCCTTTCTCCAGTGCGTGGGTTCCCGAAACAAGGAACGCGGCTACTGCAGCTCCGTCTGCTGCATGTACGCCATAAAGGAAGCGGTCATCACCCGGGAGCACCTCCCCACAGCTCAGTCCGCCGTTTTTTACACCGATATCCGCGCCCAGGGGAAGGATTTCGATTTGTACTACGAGCGGGCGAAGAACGATTACGGCGTCCGCTTCATCCGGTCGCAGGTCTCCCGGATCGCCGAGCGGCCGCAGAGCCGCAATCTCCTGATAGGCTACATAGGCAGCGACGGAAGGCCGCAGGATGAGGAGTTCGACCTGGTCGTTCTTTCCGTCGGCATGAGACCGTCCCCGGAGACCCACGAACTCGCCGGGAGGCTGGGCGTCTCGCTTGACAACGACGGGTTCTGCCGAACTGATGCCTTTGCGCCGCTCGCCACCTCGCGTGCCGGCGTTTTCGCCTGCGGCGTCTTTCAGGGACCCAAGGACATCCCGGAAACGGTCGTCCAGGCCGGCGCGGCGGCGGAAGCGGCATCGGCTTTCCTCGCGGAGGCGCGCGGGACGCTCACCCGGACGAAGGAGTACCCGCCCGAACGCGACGTGGCCGGGCAGGCGCCCCGGATCGGCGTTTTCGTCTGCCACTGCGGGATCAATATCGGCGGGATCGTCGACGTCCCCGGCGTAAAAGAGTTCGCCCGCACCCTTCCCGGCGTGGTGCACGTGGATGAAAACCTCTACACCTGCTCGCAGGATACGCAGGAGAAGATCAAGAAGGCGATCGAGGAACATTCACTCAACCGGGTAGTGGTCGCCTCCTGCTCGCCGCGCACCCACGAACCCCTGTTCCAGGAGACGATCCGGGAGGCGGGTCTCAACAAGTACCTCTTCGAGATGGCCAACATCCGCGATCAATGCTCCTGGGTGCATATGCAGCTTCCCCGGGAGGCCACGGCCAAGGCCAAGGACCTGCTTCGCATGGTCGTTGCAAAGGCGCGGCTGATCCGCTCCCTCGACGAACCGACGATGGGGATAACGAACCGGGCCCTCGTCATCGGTGGCGGCCTCGCCGGGATGAAGGCCGCGCTGGGTCTGGCGCGCCAGGGATTCGCCAGCGCGCTCGTGGAGAAGGAAGAGTCGCTTGGGGGGAATCTCCGCCACATCTATCATACCCTCGACGGGAGCGATGTTCAGGAGCTTCTGCAAAGCACGATCCGGGAGGTGCTGTCCACGCCGGCAATCACCGTCTACACGGGCGCCCAGGTGAAGAGCATCGACGGCTACCTGGGCAACTTCAAGAGCGTCATCTCGGCGGACGGCAAGGATCAGAAGTACGAACACGGCGTCGTGATCGTGGCAGTGGGGGCCGAGGAGAGCCGTCCCGCCGAATATCTCTACGGCCGGGACAGCCGCGTCGTTACCCAGGGCGAGTTCGAGGAACTGCTCACCCGTGGTCCCGACGAGATAAAAAAATATCGCCGTGTCGCCATGATCCAGTGCGTGGGATCGCGCACCCCCGATCGGCCCAACTGCAGCCGCATCTGCTGCGCGGTGGCGGTGAAAAATGCCCTGAGGCTCAAGGAGCTTTCCCCCCTTGCGGAGATCACCGTCCTGTACCGCGATATCCGTACCTACGGCTTTATGGAACGTTCCTATAAAGCGGCGCGGGAGAAGGGGGTCCGTTTCGTCCCCTACGCGGCGGAGGCAAAACCCGAGCTTTCCCCGGCGGGCGACGCTCTGGAGCTCAGGGTGCGGGATCTCATCGTCGGCGAGGAAACGACACTAACCCCCGACCTCGTCGTCCTCTCGAGCGCCGTGGTTCCCCATGACAACGCCCCCCTGGCGAAGATGCTCAAGGTTCCCCTGACGGCGGAGGGGTTCTTTCTGGAAGCCCACATGAAGCTGCGGCCGGTGGATTTCGCCACCGACGGGGTCTTTCTGGCCGGTATGGCCCATTTCCCCAAGACCATCGACGAGACGATCGCCCAGGCCGGCGCCGCCGTGGCGCGCGCCACCGCCGTCATCGCCAAGGGCTCTATCGGCATCCTCCCGACGATCTCCTCGGTGGATCAGGACCGGTGCGTCGGGTGCGGCCTCTGTGAATCCCTCTTCCCGTTCAACGCCATCCGCGTCGTGGAGACCCCGAAGGGGAAGAAGTCCGAAACGATCGCCGCATCGTGCAAGGGGTGCGGAGTCTGCAGCGCAAGCTGCCCGCAGAACGCCGTTACCATACGCCATTTTACCGATGAGGAATTGTGCGCCCAGATCGAGGCGCTGCAGGAGATCTCCGGGTTCGGGGCCGGAGGGGCGCGATGAGCGACTTAGGAGGGGCGGCGATGGCGGATACCGAACAGCCGGGCGCCGATCGGCGGCGAAGCGAGGATGAGGCCGGGACGTTCGAACCGCGGATCCTTTCCTTCCTCTGCAACTGGTGCGCCTACGCGGGCGCCGATCTGGCGGGCATTTCGCGCTTTCAGTATCCGCCCAACACCCGTGTCATCCGGGTGATGTGCTCGGGCAGGATCGATCCCGCCTTTGTCCCCCGGGCGCTGCTCGCCGGTTTCGACGGGGTGATGATCCTCGGGTGTCATCCCGGCGACTGCCATTACCTGAGCGGCAATATCCAGGCGGAGAGGAAGATGACCTTTTTGCGCAAACTCCTGGCCGACGAAGGCATCGGGGAAGCGAGGCTCATTCTGGACTGGGTTTCCGCGGGCGAGGGGCAGCGGTTCGCCGAGCTTATCAGTCGTTTCACCGAGCAGATCCGCTCCTTGGGACCGCTCCCCCTGACGGATGAGACGGAAGGGACGCTGCGGGCGATCCAGACATCCCTCGAAGGCGAGAAGATACGCTGGATGGCGGGCAAGGCCCCCGAACTCCTGGAGAAGGAAAACGTCTACGGCGAGCGGACCGATCCGCAGAGGGTCAGGGAGGTGCTGGAGGCGACCATCAGGGAGGAACTGCGCAAAAACCGCATTCTTCGCTTCCTGGAAACCGGGCCGATGACGGCAAAGGAGATCAGCGGGAGGCTCGCAATCCCGCTTCAGGAGACACTTCCCAACCTGGTTTCCCTGGTGGGGGAGGGGAGGATCGGATTCGAGCCCTCGGAAGAGAGTCACCGTCCGCGCTATGTAAAAAGCGGATGAAACAGGTTTAACGGGACCGTCGAAATGGTGGCGGGGATAGACGACATTCATGGCATCAGGCGATAAAGGAAAGAACGACGATCAGACCAAACCGGTCGGCGCCGTGCTGGTGGTGGGCGGCGGAATCGGCGGGATGCAGGCGTCGCTCGACTTGGCGGAATCGGGATTCTACGTCTATCTGGTGGACACCTCGCCCACCATCGGCGGGGTGATGTCGCAACTCGACAAGACCTTTCCGACCAACGACTGCGCCATGTGCATCATGTCGCCGAAGCTGGTCGGCACCGGCAGCCATCGGAACATCAGGGTCATTACCCATGCCGAGATAAAGGAGATCACCGGTCCGCCGGGATCGTTCGAGGCGACGATCCTCCGCAAACCCCGCTATATCCGTCCCGAAAAATGTACCGGCTGCGGCGAGTGCGCCAAACATTGCCCCGCGACGACGGTTGACACCTATAACGAAGGGATGAGCAGGCGGGCGGCCATCTATCTCCGCTATCCCCAGGCCATCCCCAAGGTCTTTCTCATCGACCGGGAGGCCTGCATCGGTTGCGGTCTCTGCGAACGGGTCTGTCTCGCGAACGCCATCGACTACGCCGATGAACCGCGCGAAGAGAAGCTATCCGTCGGTTCCGTCATCCTCGCCCCCGGATTCGAGGTGTTCGATGCCGAGCGCCGGCCCGAATTCGGCTACGGCGTCTATCCCAATGTCCTGACCAGCATCGAGTTCGAGCGGATCTTGAGCGCGACCGGACCGCACCGGAGCCACTTGCTGCGCCCCTCCGACGGCACTATTCCCGAACGGATCGCCTTCATCCAATGCGTCGGATCGCGCGACAAAAAATGCGGCAACGATTACTGCTCGTCGGTCTGCTGCATGTATGCCGTAAAAGAGGCGATCATCGCCAAGGAGCATGTCACCTTTGTCAAGCCGACCATATTCTCCATGGATGTCAGGGCGTATGGAAAGGGATTCGACGCCTATTACGAGCGGGCGAAGGCCGACCACGGCGTCCGGTTCGTCAAGAGCATGGTCTCCCGGGTCAGGCAGCAGCAAGAGAGCGGCAATCTCGTTCTTAGCTATATGAACGAGGAGGGGAAGGCGAGCGAAGAAGAGTTCGATCTCGTCGTCCTTTCCGTGGGGATGACCACATCGCAATCCGTCCGGGATACGGCCGCGCGGCTGGGGGTCCGGCTGAACACCTTCGGGTTCTGCGAAACGAAACCCTTTACCCCTCTTGCCACGTCGCGGGAAGGGATCTATGTCTGCGGGGCCTTTCAGTCGCCGAAGGACATCCCCGAGACGGTCGCCCAGGCGAGCGGCGCCGCCGCCGCCGCCGCGGGGGTGATCGCCTCCGCACGGGGAACCCTGGCCACCCCAAAGGAATACCCGCCGGAGACCGAGGTGAAACAGGAGGAAGAGGCCAGGATCGGCGTCTTTGTCTGTCACTGCGGGATCAACATCGGCGGGGTGGTGAACGTCCCCGCCGTCAAGGAGTACGCGAGCACCCTGCCGAATGTCGTCCACGCCGATGAAAATCTCTACACCTGCTCGCAGGATACCCAGGAGAAGATCAGGAAAGCCGTCAAGGAGCACGGATTGAACCGCGTGATCGTGGCCTCCTGTTCACCCCGCACGCACGAGCCCATGTTCCGCGAGACGATCCGGGAAGCGGGTTTGAACAAGTATCTCTTCGAGATGGCCAACATCCGCGACCAGTGTTCCTGGGTGCACATGCGCCGGAAGCCGGAAGCCACGCAAAAGGCGAAACAGCTCGTCCGCATGGCCGTTGCCAATGCCCGGTTGAACCGATCCCTGGGGGAAACGGCCGTGCCCGTCGTACAGCGCGCCCTCGTTATCGGCGGCGGCGTGGCCGGCATGACCGCGGCCCTGCGCCTTGCCGAGCAGGCCTTTGAGGTCTTTCTCGTCGAAAAGGAGGGCAGGCTGGGCGGAAATCTCATCAATCTCCACCGGACGATCGAAGGGGAAGATGTGCAGGCCTTCCTCGGGAATCTGATCGACCGAGTTGCGGGCAATTCGGCGATCCACGTCCTCACCGACAGCCTGATCGTGGATTTCGGCGGGGTCCAGGGCAACTTCACCACCGGCGTCATGACGGCACCCGCCATGTATTATCAGAAGATTCAGCACGGCGTAACCATCGTGGCCACCGGCGCCGGGGAGGAGAGCCCCGAGGGCTACCTCTACGGCGAGGACCCGCGTGTTCTTACCCAACTGGAGCTGGAAGGGCGTCTGGGGGAGACCGGGGAAGGCGCGGCCGGATTGCGGGAGGTGGTGATGATCCAGTGCGTGGGGTCGAGGAACGAGAAGCACCCCTCCTGCAGCCGCACCTGCTGTGCCACGGCGATCAAGAATGCCCTGAGACTGAAAAGGCTCAACCCCGCGACGAACATTCGCATCCTCTACCGGGATATCCGCAGCTACGGGTTCCTGGAGACGTACTACGCCCAGGCCCGCAGGGAAGGGGTTATCTTCGTCCGGTACGAACCGGAAGCTGCTCCCGAGGTCACAAAGGATGGAGAAAAGCTCCTCGTCTCGTTCGAGGACCGGATATTGAAGGAGAAGGTGCAGCTCATGCCCGATCTCGTCGTCCTTTCGTCCGCAACGGTCCCACGGGAGAACAGGGAGCTGGCGAATCTCTTGAAGGTGCCGCGTACCGCCGAGGGGTTTTTCCATGAGGCGCATGCGAAACTCCGTCCCGTGGACTTCGCGTCCGACGGCATCTACGTGGCGGGATCGGCCCACGCGCCGAAATTGATCGGAGAAAGCATTTCCCAGGCCTATGCGGCCGTAGCGCGGGCCTGCACGATTCTTTCCAAGGAAAATCTTCTGGTGGGCGGAGTCGTCGCCGTTGTGGATCAGGAGCGCTGCGCCGCCTGCCTGACCTGCGTCCGCGTCTGTCCCTACGACGTGCCGGCGGTAAACGCGCGAGGCGAGGCGGAGATCGACATCGTCAAATGCAAGGGATGCGGGACCTGTGTGGCGGAGTGTCCCGCCCGGGCGATCGACCTGATGCATTATCGGGGCAGCCAGCTCGAAGCGAAGCTCGGGGCGCTGGTGGGAGGATGACCGGCGAACGGTCATGGCGGACGCCGAACGGTAAGGCGTCGGGGATAACGGGGGCGCGGTGCTCCCTTAGATGGGGGAGATAAACCAGGGTATGGCTGAGACGGCACCCAACGGATTCGAACCGGAGATCATCGCCTTTTGTTGCGAGCATTGAGCGTACAGCGCTGCGGACCTGGCAGGTTCGATGAGATTGAGTTATCCCAGTAATGTGAAGGTGGTGAAGGTCCCCTGTACGGGCCGGGTGGATGTCCTCCTGATTTTGCGCGCCTTTGAGAGCGGCGTCGACGGGGTTTATGTGGCCGGGTGCATGGAGGGCGAGTGCCACTACCTGCGCGGCAACCTGCGGGCGAGGCGGCGGGTTGAATACGTGAAGGGTCTTTTGGATGAGGTAGGACTGGGCGGCGGGAGAGTGGAGATGTTCAACATGAGTGCGTCCCAGGGGCAGCGGTTCGCGCAATGTGCGCAGGAGATGACCGAACGGGTCCGGTCGCTCGGACCGTCGCCCGTGAGAAAAGAAAAAGGAGTTCCGGCATGATAGTGGGCAATCGCAAGGAATTCGGCGAAATACTGGAGAAGCTGGGAACGCTGAGGCGGGTACTGGTATTGGGGTGCAACGAGTGCGTCACCGTCTGCGGTGTCGGGGGGGAGCGCGAAGTGGGCGTCCTGGCCTCCGAGCTGCGGCTTTTCTGGAAGAAGGAAGGAGAGACCTTCGATGTGCGGGAGCACACCCTGGAGCGCCAGTGCGATTACGAGTATATCGATTCGATCCGCGGTTTCGCGGCCGATTACGACGTGATTCTCTCCATGGCATGCGGCGCCGGTGTGCAGTACGTGGCCGAGGCGTATAAGCCGAAACTCGTCATACCCGCCGTAAACACGACCTTTCTGGGGGTGACGCTGGAGCAGGGCGTATGGAGCGAGCGGTGTCAGGGGTGCGGCTCCTGTATCCTGGACATGACGGCGGGGATTTGTCCGATCGCGCGCTGTGCGAAGAGCCTGCTGAACGGACCCTGCGGCGGTTCGTCGGGGGGCAAGTGCGAGATCGACAAGGAGAC
>VFSW01014117.1_pt1 | contig 11060 bp, 11 predicted proteins | sample 5358111 | NCBI WGS metagenome assembly VFSW01 (sample SAMN11554181, study PRJNA540505) | mine drainage metagenome | isolation source: sediment from site ElyBrook_90M | place: USA: Ely Copper Mine, Vershire, VT | collected 2017
CATCTACGGCGCGCCGCGTAGCGCGCCTCCGGGCAAGGCCGGTCCGGGCGGGCCGGGCGCAAGTGTGCTGCTGACCGACTATCCGCTCGTCAGCTTCCTTGGCAAGGACCAGCCGACGAAGATGAAGACCGCCTACCAGATGGGCATGAACGTGCCGTGGATCAGGCGCGCCGAGATGCTGATCGGATCGCGGGTCGCCACGGTGGATTTCGACCTCGACGACCCCGACGGCAACGAGATCGACGAGATGTGCGGCAACGAAGGAGCTATTGCCGCATGGATGCTGCTCAACAATCCGCAGGCGAACCTCGACGTCGGGCAACGGCTCAGTCGATCGTCCCTCTGGCGACTGACATCGCGCCATCTGGGATTGGCCGGTAACGCGTTCTGGCTGCTCGATCAGACCGAGGCGTATTCGGGCACGCCGAACGCCATCGCCTATATCCGGCCTGATCGGCTGACGCCCAAGGAGGACTCCAACGGCAATCTGACCGGCTGGACGATCGATCGGACGCACGGCTTCGATGGGTACGCGGTCAGCCTCGAACAGATCGTCCACTTCATGCTGGAACCGCCGGACTCAGGACACTTCGGTCCGGGACTGGTGGAGACGGCCCTGCTGCGCGGCCAGCTCTCCACCGCGCTGGACAAGCACCTTGCCTCCGTGCTGTCGGCGGGCGGTCGATTGTCGGGCTTCCTGTCGCCCAAGTCGGGCAAGCTCGAACCCGAGCAGATGCTCGCATTGGAGCGTGACTGGCGCACGATCACCGAGCAGACGGACGCCGCCAAGCGACTGCAACTGCTCGCCGCGCCGATGGACTTCACGCAGACGACCATGAGTCCCGAACAGTTGGCGATGGTCGATCTCATGAAGATGATGCGCGATGACCTGCTGGCCATCTGGAACGTGCCCGGATCGCTCGTCGGCATCGCGACCCCCTCTGGTCTCAACAGCGGCGAGTCCCGCAAGTACGATGAAGCCGCCCTGTGGCAAGGCCCCGTGCATGATCGGCTGGTCGTGTTCCGCGAGGCGCTGCAGGACGGCATCCTCGCCCGCTGGCAGAAGCGCATCGGCTGGGCGCCCAAGCTCATCATCGAGGAGCCCGAGTTCGACGATGACTCACCGCGCTACGACCTGCTCGGCAAGAGCCAGAACATCGCCATGCGCAACAGCGAGCGGCGCGAACTCATCGGGCTCGATCCCTTCGGCGACCCGACACTTGACGATGCGGTGTGGATGCCCGCCACGATGGTCCCTGCCTTCAACGCACCCTCGGACTCCAGCGCGCAGCCCGCGCCGACCTCAGTGATCGGTGCACCGATGGGCGGCCAGAGCCAAGCGCCCAGCGATGCCGCCATGATGGCCTCGGGCGAGACATCCGTGGGCAAGGCCGCGCTGCCGCGAGTCGCACCATTACGTCGTTCGCTGATCGCATTGCGTACTTCGATCACGACACACCACGTGCCGCGCATCGCGGAAGAGTTGCGCAGCGTGCTGGAGGACCAGCGCAGTGAGATCGCAACGCGCATTCGCAAGCACGCCGCGCAGATCGTGCGCAAGCCCAGCGACACCTCCGTCTGGTGGGATGGCAAGCGCTGGGATCGCGAGCTGCGCACAGCGTTATCGGGTGGGCTGGCGGGCATGGCCACCGAGGTCGGACGCCAGATCGCCGAGACGCTGCCGGCCGTGAAGGCCGCGCCGGTCCTCGCGCTCGAACGAGTGCTCAGTCGTGGTGCGGCGAGAGTGACCAAGATCAACGAGGCCACCCGTGATGAGGTCGCATCCATCCTGGCAACGGCCATAGAACAGGAGGTCGACCTGCTCGCCATCGCCGACGCGCTGGAGGCTGGAACGGACCTGACCGAACTGATCGGACGCTCCGGCGGCGTCGTCGGGGATCTCGAATACCGCGCCGAGATGATCGCCCGGACCGAGATGATGGATGCCTACAACGCCAGCGCGCTGTACGCCTATGACGATGCCGGGATCACCGAGGTTCAGGCCATCGACGGCGACGGCGACGAGGAGTGCGCCGCCCGTGACGGCAAGGTGTTCAGCGTCGAGGAAGCCGACAGCATCGAGGACCACCCCAACGGCACGCTCGATTGGGTGCCGGTGATAGGGGAGGAAGGCAAGGCGTTGGTCAAGGCCGGACCGATGGTCGCTCCATCCTCGCCACTGATGGCCGGGCTCGCAGACCTCGTATCCGTCATGCGGGAGCAGGCCGACCGTCCGCAAGCGCAGCCGACGATCATCTTCAACCCGCCCGCGGTGTCGTATGAGGCAGCGCCGGTCACGGTCATGCCGCCGAGCATCTACGTTGAGCCCGCCGTCGTGAATGTCGCGCCCGCGCAGGTCACGGTAAACATTCCCCAGAGTCGCAAGGTCATCGATCGCGACGCCCAGCAACGGATCGTCGGTATGCATGAGGAGCCCGTCTGATGGCCAGCACTCTCAGTGTCCTCGAACGCCAGCGCCTCCTCGACGCGACCGGCACGCAGTACGGCTTCGCCTCCGCGCATTCCGCCGACCCCGGCGCGACCGGCACAGCCAACGAGCTGACCGGCGGCTCGCCCGCCTATGCGCGCAAGGCGATCACGTGGGCATCGGCGACGTCTGCGACCCCGAGCGTCAAGGCGCTGGCCGCCACGTTCCCGACCTTCGACATCCCGGCTGGCTCCACCGTCAGCTTCATCGGCTTCTGGACACTCGCCACAGGCGGGACCTATGGCGGCTGCATCGACGTGACTGACGAGGTGTATGCCGGGCAGGGGACCTACCTCTTCAACGTCGGTCCGCCGAGCATCTCCCTGTAGGAAGGAACGACCGATGGGCCTCCAGACATTCCAGGAAACTCTCGTCATGGCGTCGACCGACGGGCCGACCCTGACCGCCGCCGCGCGGGCATCGTGCATCCCGACGGCGTCGCGGATCGTGCTGCCCTCCAACTACTTCTACATCGGCAAGGCGATCAAGGTCCTGATGAATGGCCGCATCTCCTGTGTTGTTACCACGCCGGGCACCGCTCGCTTCGACATCACTCTCGGGGCGGCGGGCACGACCCTCGTCTTCGACACGCTGGCGCTCAACCTGAACGTCGTCGCCAAGACGACGGTGCCGTGGTTCTTAGAAGTCCTGCTCGTCTGCCGGGCAGTCGGGTCGGGGACCGCGACGACGTTCTTCCCCCGAGGTCAGTTCACGTCCGAAGCGGTCGTTGGGGCGCCTCTGCCAACGGTCGGCGGCAACGGCTCGCTGCTCGTCCCGGTGGGCACCCCAGCAGTCGGGGCAGGGACGGACGTCAACGCCGCCCACATCCTCGACGTGTTCTTCACCCAGACGGTCGCCACGGGCTCCATGACCGTCCACAACTTCCAAGTGGACGCTCTGAACTAGCCATGCCAATCGCGAACGGCGCCAAGGGCCGGGTCCAGATCCTCGCCGCTCCGTCGAAGCGCGACTACGGGCCGAGCGGTGCGCGCGGGACGCCGATCGGGCGCTCGGGCGTCGGAAGGATCGGCGGCATCCCGAAGGCGTTTCGGTCGCCCACGTTCAGCCCGACCTCCATTCGAGTGTCGGGCGTGACGAAGGACTCGGCCGGTGCGGTCCTCGCGGGCTGCACCGTCCACCTGTTCCGCAGTGCCGATGACGCTCGCGTGGACGTGAGCATCAGTGACGGGTCGGGCAACTACTCGCTCATCTGCGCCGGCTCGGGCACCTTCTACGTCGTGGCCTACAAGGCCGGCGTCCCGGACGTCGCCGGGACGACCGTCAACACGCTGGTCGGCGTCTGATGCCGGATCTCTTCCTCTACCCCGGCCAGCCCACCCCGAGCGACGTCAAGCTCACCGATCCGACCATCCTGGCCGGGGCGGGCGCTGCCCGCTCGGGCGGCGGCACACTCACGCTGACCGCCACGCTTGCGGGCGCCGGCACGAAGGCAGACGCCGGTGGGGCAACGCTCACGGCCATCGGCACTCTGGCCGGCTCCGGGCGGAAGGCGGACAGTGGAGGGGCCACCCTCGCCGCAAGCACGAGTCTGGCCGGCTCCGGCCGGAAGGCCGACGCGGGCGGCGGAACGCTCGCTGCCACGGCCAGCCTCGCCGGGGCCGGGACGCGCTGGGCCACGGGCGCTGGTACGCTCGCGACGTCGGTTGGCCTCACGGGCGCTGGGCGGAAGGGCGCTAGCGGAGCCGGGAGCCTCGCGGCGAGCGCCACGCTGGCCGGGGACGGGACGTTGGGCGCGATCGGTGGCGGATCGCTGACGCTTGTCGCGGCCCTCGACGGGGCGGGGCTCCGCGGCGCGGCGGGGGCTGGCACGCTGGTAGCTGAGGGCGTGCTGTCTGGTGACGGCGCGAAGGCCGGGAGCGGCAGCGGCATCCTCGCGCTCGCAGTCTCGCTCGCGGGTGACGGTGTCAAGGCCGAGGGTGACGCTCGCCTCGGTGGGGGCGTCCTGACGCTGGCGGCGGCCCTCTCTGGCGAGGGGACGAAGGCGGCGGCCGGCGGTGGGACGCTGGTGCTTGACGCGGTCCTGTCCGCCTTGGGTGCGCCGCCCGCCGTTGCCGACACACATCATGGCGGACTCCTTATGGATCGTGCGATGCGCTACGTCGGGCAGCGACCGATGCGGCAGATCGTTCCGATCATCCGGCGGACTGGTGGCGGGACGCTCGAACTTTCGGTCGTGATGAGTGGGGACGGACACGCCGACGATGACGAACTCGCACTCGAATGGCTACTGCTAGAGGCCGCCTGACATGAACGTCGTTCTCATCGTCCCGTCCCATCTCCGGGCATCGGCCATCGCGCGGGCGCGGAGCCTCCCGGCATGGGATGGCTCACGGGTCATCGCGGGACGCCATCTTGACCCCATCACGGTCCGACCCGCCGGGCGCGGCGATGTTCGCGTCGAGTGGCCGTTCCAGCCCGAGGAGTCCTGACATGATGTCCAAAATGCCCACTGACCAGGCCGGGATGATGAGTCACCTGGATGCGCCGCCGCCCGCCGGACACGGCGCGGACATGAAACCGGACATGCCGATGGCGGACATGGTCAAGAAGCACGACGCGATGCATGCGGCTGGTGCCGACCATATCCATCCCGGGCAGGGCAAGGCGTTCAGCGAGCTCAAGGCCGAGCCGCTGACCCACGGTCAGCTCGACTCGTGGCTCGCCGGCGACCGCTCGCGGCGCGTGCTCGTGGTCCCCTTCGGCGGACCCATCCCGCGCAAGGGCGCGCCACTAGGTGTCGATCTCGATAATGAATGGTTCGATGGTGACACCGATATCTACGGCCACTACGCGGCACTCCGCACGACCCGTGAGCGGCTGGTGGACTGGCATCACGGGTCGGACCCCACCGGACGCATGAAGGGAGCCATCATCGGGCGCATCGTGCTCGACGAATATCCCGAGGACGATGGGATATGGGCGGACCTCTGGGCGAATGCGGGAGAGCAGCGGCGCAAGCTCGTGGCCGATCTGGAGCGCAGGGGAGTGCCGCTCTATGGCTCCTCCGAGGCCGTCCCCGGCGCGGTACGCAAGGCCGATGATGGGCATATCGAGGTCTGGCCCCTCATCCGCCACACGATCACCACCAGCCCACAGAACACGTGGGCCGTCGTGCCATCGCTCAAGGCTGTTCTGACGGCCGACAACCTCCCTCTTGACGAGATCGGCTTCGTGGCCCTCAAGGCCGCGATGCTGGGACTCGTGGACCACCTGACGGACCTTCGTCCGACCTTCCCCGATGAGGCGGCTGGCACCTTCCTCGATGTGGGCGGCAACGACGCGGCGAAGGCGGGGTGGGTCCTGTCATCGAAGAACGAAGCCGACCTCACGGCGGCCATCGAAGCGCTCGCGGCGCTGGTGGCACGGATGCGGGGGGAGCTTCCCATCGGCTAACCGCCGTCGCGTTCGGCCCGAGTGCGAGTGAAGGCCGACGCGGGAACAGCCCTACTCGCGGGAGAAACGACAATGCCTGATATTGAAGCGCAGATGAGCGAGCTGACAGCCGCCATCCGCGACCTCTCCCGAACGCGGGAGGAAACCCAACCGGCCGCGAAAGCGGCTGACGGGGGTCGCTATGCGGCGGCCCTCGATGCAAGCGCCGCAGTGGCGAGCGCCCTCACCGCCGCAGACACGGCGCGACAGGATGCCGAGCGCAAGGCGCTCCGCGATGAGATGGCGAGCGTGGCGAAGGAAGCCGTGAAGGCGGCGCTCCTCGACATCCGTTCCCCCTCGCTCGCGGCGCAGATCGGACCCGCGCCATTCACCGATGCAGTCGCGCGACACTTCGGGGCTGACGCAAGTCCAGCCCTCAAGGCATCGCTCGGCTCGGATTACGTGGCGGGCGATCTACTCAGCGCAATCGTGGAAATCGGCAGCCTCCAGGGCGACAAGGCCGCAGGCAAGGCCAAGCTGGCCTCGCTGGGACTGACCTACTGGGGCGCTCCCGAAGGCAAGGCCACTCTCGGCGCGACGGGCGCGACCGGGGGCTACGTTCTGCCTAACAACCTCGTCGCGAGCCTCATCAAGCCCAACACGCAGGCGGCCGTCTACACGGCGTCTGCGCCGCTCGTCACGGTCATCTCGGGCGTGATGGTCCGAGGGATCGATCAGCCGTACCGGACCGGGGTTCCGGCTCGCATGACCGCCCAGAACTGGGGCGCCACGAAGGAGAATGTCAACGAGGCGTACGGTACCTACACCGCAACGCTCGCGACGTTCGCCAAGATCTACGACATCGGCAAGCAGTACGCCCGCTTCAGCGCGGGATCGGCGGAGCAGGACGTTCTCGACGAGTTGGCGAAGTCCGCCGCGCTGGCCGAGAACTACGCAGTGATCGCCGGCCCGGGCACGGGTTCCGCGACGCCGGGCGTCAACGATCCGACCAAGGGCCTGTACACGTCGCTCCTGGGCAACGTGTACACCACCGCAAGCTCGGCATCGTCCTCGACGGTGGCCGGTTCGGCGGCGGCATCGATGGCCTCGGCATTCGGGGCGCTCGGTGTGCGTGTCCGGCATCCGGATGCGGTCGTGTGCGATGCCACCAGCTACTGGACGATGTTCAGTCAGGGCTCGGATTCCGCCGGGTTCTGGATGAGCGACCTGCTCGGGGCGGGCTTCGTGATCGGCAACGACAACGCGCTCCGATGGCGCGGCATCCCCATCTACTACGATGCCAACCTCGGCACGAACGCCGCGTCCAAGATCGCCATCACGGGCGAATGGAAGACGCTGAAGTTCTTCCGGGGCGTGGAGTTCCGGGTCGATAGCTCGGATATCGCCGGGGATCGCTGGGATCGCAACGAGATCGGCTTCCGGGGCGAGGAGGAGTTCGGCGTCAACGCTGACTCCGCAGTCGCCGTCGGGGCCTTCCAGCTCATCACGGGGTTCATCCCCTGAGATGACAATCTCTGCCGCCTTCCTCGTCCTCGACCCACCGCTCGACCGGCTGGCGCTGCTCATCGAGTACCTGCGTCCAGTCGTGTCCGAGTTCGTGGTAGTCGTCGACGATCGGACGGCGGCGGAGGCTTCCGACACCATGACCCAGTGGGGCGTGACGCTCGTCCCGTTCCACTGGGTCGATGACTTCGCGGAGGCGCGTAACGCCGCGCTGCCGCATTGCCACGGGGATTGGATACTCCACCTCGACCCCGACGAGATGCCGACCGCGGCGATGCTCGACTTCCTTCGGATGGTCGATGCCGTTCCGCAGGCGGACGTGGATTGGCAGGGCACGCGCTACAACGCGCCGCGCGGCTACCTGTTCTTCACCAAGAACTTCTACGATGGCCGCCAGGGCGAGGAATACGAGGAGCACTGGCACTGTCGCCTGTTCCGGCGCGCCGCGGGGATCTGGTACAAGTCGGTTCATGAGCAGGTGATGCTCGACGGGATGCCCGAGAGCGCGACGCGTGGGACCCCGCTGCTCGTGAAGGCTCCGCTCTCCGCGTACCTCATCCACTCACGCATGAACGACCGGGCCAAGGATGAGACGTACGCCCGGATCGGGGCCACCGCATGAGGGACCAGTGGCGCGCGGGGGATCAGATCAGATCCATCCACCCCAACGTCGTCATCTTCGAGGGCGTCCTGATCGCCGAAGACGTGACGATCTTTCCCGGTTCCGTCATCGGCCGACCGCCCATGAGCACGGGCATCGTACCGCCCAAGGAATACATCCCCGACACGATCATCGGTCCGGGCTGCGTGATCGGCTCCAATGTGACGATCTATGCCGGTGTGACGCTCGAGGCGAATGTCCTGATCGGGGACGGCGCGCGCATCCGCGAGAACACGACGATCGGCGAGGGTTCGGTCGTTGGCTCCAACTCGACCATCCAGAACGATGCCGTGATCGGTCGACGGGTGCGCATCGTCGACCTCTCGCACATCACCGCCGGGGTCACGATCGAGGATGACGTGTTCTGGTCCGTCGGCGTGCTGAGCATGAATGACAATCGCGACGGGCAGGGCCTCAAGCGCATGCGCATCGGGGCCGGTTCATTCATCGGCGGCGGCGCGCTGCTCCTGCCGGGCTCGGACCTCGGGGCCGGGGCGATGGTCGCCGCCGGGGCGGTGGTGCCCCCTTCTGTAGAGGCCGGCAGTGCTGGCCGGGGCGTTCCGGCTCGGCCTTGGGAGCGTAAGAACGTGCTCGCCACGATCGACGGCTGGTCAGTCACCGACGTGGAGGATCGATGATCGTGTCGATCGTCATTCCGACCTACAACCGGGCCGCGCTGCTGATGGAGCGGGCGCTGCCGTCCGTCCTCGCACAGACCCACGCTGAGCTCGATATCCACGTGGTGGGCGATGGCACCGATCAGTCCACCATCGACGCGCTACGGGCCGTTGTCGACGCTCGTGTGCGGTTCACGAACCTGCCCCACGCCGCCTACCCCGACGATCCGCAGGCGCGCTGGTGCGCGATCGGATATCCGGCCCTCAATCACGGTTTTGCGGAGGCCCGGGGCGAGTGGGTAGGGGCGCTGGCCGACGATGACGCGTATCCGCCCGATGCCATCGAGGCGCTGCTGGCGCAGTCCGCCGACGCGGACCTCGTCTACGGCCGGACGGAAGTCGTCGGGCACGGCATGTATGGCGAGTGGCCGCCCCACGCTGCCGCCTGGACGGATGGCGCGTACATCGTCCGCACCTCGCTCGGCCTGCGCTACGACGAACGATCATGGGAACGTGGCATCCCGGCCGACCATGACTTGCGGGCGCGAGCCGTCGCCAGCCTCCGGGTCGCCTGGACACCGACCACGGTCTACCGCTACTGGCCCGCCCACGTCGTGCCGCCGGTGTACGCATGATCGCGGCCGTCATCCCCACGCGCTACCGCCCGCCCGAGCTGACGGCGCTGCTGCACGTGCTGGCCGACGACGTGGTCCGGGTGCATGTGCTGGACTCCGCGCAATACGGGCATGCCATCTATCGCATGTGGAATGCCGGGGTGCAACTGGCCCGGTCCAACGGCGCGACCGAGATCGCCATCCTCAACGATGACGTGCGGCTGCTGCCGGGAACGCTGCAGGCGCTGGCGACAGCGCTGCGCTCCGAGCCGGACGTCGCGGTCGTGTACCCCGATGAGCGCGCGTCCGTGCTGGCTCCGATGGGCCTGCAGAGCACGGAGGGCACGTGGGGCTCCGGGGGGATGACGGGCTTTGCCTTCATGTTCAAGGTCGAGCTTCCGCTACCGGGGTTCGATGAGGCCTACGGCTGGTGGTATGCCGACGATGCGTGGGAGCGCGATGTGCGTGCGGCGGGCTACCGCGTCTGCCGGGCGGTGGGCGTGCCGGTGGGCCATACCCCCAACGGCTCCGCATCGAAGCGCTGGGACGAGCTCGCGCCGGTCATCGAAGCGGATCGTCTTCGATGGGAGGGAACGAACCGCCCCTCAATGCCTCGGGGCGGTTCAGCCGTGTCAATGTCGGCGGCGACTGGCCTTACCGGAGTCGGCATTCTGACTGCTTCGCTGCTGGCAGCGCCGGTAGGTAAATCTGATCCTATCACAAGAGTAAAGCTGTGAGCCGCATCCTCATCCTGGGCGACCTCGGCCAGACAGGCTTCGGCACCGTCACGCTGGATCTCGGGCGGGCGATGCTCGCACGCGGCGAGGATGTCCGCTTCGTGTCGCTCAACGAGGCGTCCGCGCTGCCGCCCGAGTTCGAGGGCCGCATCGTCGCGATCGGGACAAAGGATGGCTGGCTGGGCACCCCGCGCAATCCCGAGGAAGAGGCCGAGGTCGATCTCTCGCGCGCGGCGGTATTCCGCAGCGTCAAGGGTTGGAGTCCGGAGGCCGCGATCATCATCGGCGACCACGCCTCGGTAGAGCTCTCCGACGTCCTGCGCTTCGTGCCCGCAGGATTCCCCACGTTCCACTACGTGCCCATCGAGGGCATCGGGCTAAAACCCGGCCATGCCGCCATCTGGGATCGCATGCAGCCGGTCGCGATGAGCGAGTTCGGGGCGGATCAGATCGCCACGATCTACCCGGCGCGACCCCCGGTCATCTATCACGGCGTCGATACCGAGGTGTTCCATCCGGTCTCCGACCGTCAGCCCATCGTCATCCGTACGCGCGACGGGCTGGTCGTGCTGAAGTCCAAGGATGACTGCAAGCGGTTCCTGGGCTCCGTGCTCAGCGTCACCGACTCCGCTCGCACGTGGCCGCTCTGGCAGCCCGGCCGGATCACGCTCTTCCGTCACGACGCGAACGTGCCGCGCAAGCGCTGGCAGTCACTCTTCCGGGCGCTCGCTCCGGTCATCGCCCGCCGGCCCGAGGTGGACTTCGTGTACCACACGCGGACGATCTACTGGGGTGGCAACCTCGAGATCGAGAAGAGCGCGTATCCCGATGCGATCCGACGACGGATGCTCTCGACGGGCATGCACGATCAGGGATTGCGCGCCGACCGTTCGCTGCTGTGCGTGATGCTCAACGCTTCGGACATCTACGTTTCCCCGGCCGCCGAGGGCTTCGGGCTGTGCATCGCCGAGGCGCTGGCGTGTGGCATCCCGGCCGTGGGCATGTATTACTCCAGCGTCCCCGAGG
>VFSW01014118.1_pt1 | contig 11059 bp, 8 predicted proteins | sample 5358111 | NCBI WGS metagenome assembly VFSW01 (sample SAMN11554181, study PRJNA540505) | mine drainage metagenome | isolation source: sediment from site ElyBrook_90M | place: USA: Ely Copper Mine, Vershire, VT | collected 2017
GCTTAGGATGCTTCCTCTTTCGCGATCAATTTCACCGCCCCGTCGGATTGCCCTCCGAACGTGTGACCCCTGAGGGTCAGATAGAACAGCAATTCCACCCGGCTCGAAACGCCGAGTTTCTCGAAGACGCGAAAGAGGTAGTTCTTCACCGTGTTTTCGCTGAGGTGAAGAGCCTGAGCGATCTGGCGATTCGTCTTCCCGGTGGCAGCGCACTGGACGACCTGCATCTCACGATCAGTCAGCGGCGTTGCATTCGCCGCCATCGAGATGCTTGGCGCCGGAAGGTGACGGAACACATGCAGCAGTACGTCCGCCTCATAGGGGCCCGCCCACAGATAGCCCTTTCGGACATGCTCGATGCAATCCAGGAACTCCTGAATCGGCCTTTCGCTCGAAAACACGCCGCGGGCTCCGGCCCTGAAGGCATTGACCACCGAGGTCTGCGACGCCTGGCTGAGGAGGATCACGACGGTCAGGTTCGGAAAGGCGCGGACGGCGCCGGCCGTCAAATCAAAGCCGCTCCTGCGTTGGTCCAACTCCGCACTGATGACCGCCAGATGGGTCTTGTTGGCAGTCAGAGATTCTGAAAGCCCCTCCGGGGCGACGGCGACGGCCTCACACGAATCGGTCTGATTCAGGGCAGACGCCAGGAGATCTCCGCTCATGCGGTCCCGCCCCACAATCAGGACGCGGAATTTCGATGGCACCTTCCGGGTTTGTTCGCCAACCGTGTTGGGTTGAGGAGGCGGGTCGCCCTTTCGCACAGCCAGGAGCCGCTGACTATTGTCCTGGAGCGAACGAACGGGACGATAGTACAGTCCGGATGATTCCGATTGCATCGGTTTCTCCCACTTTCAAAGCTCATCCAAAAGACGGACCTAATCGATCCGGGATGGAGAGAGTGTCTCGTGCTCAACAACAAGGTCTTTTGCTTGTGTAGCACGTAGCGACGGTGGGTGTGTACCGGATAGTGATCCGGCACAGGGCACTACTTCGGCCCTACTTCGGGGGAAACTTATCCTACCACTAATACCGGAGAATAAAAGCATCAACACAGTGTAAAAAAACACTATGTTGTCATCCAAGGTCCATCCGTTATCATTTGCAAGTAGCAGGAACAGGCAGAGTATTGGCTTTTGATGGCATGACTCGGCTTCCCCCCTTTCTGCTGACTTGATTCAAGCAAATCGGGTCACAACAGGATGGCAGATCCACCAACCGCGGTTGAGCGTATTGACGGCTGGAAAGAGATTGCCCGCTATTTGGGACGTGATGTCACGACCGCCATTCGGTGGGAGAGGCAAAAGGGTTTGCCTGTCCACCGCGTGCAAGGCGGCAAGCGTCAGCCGGTGTTCTGCTATGTCCACGAAATCGAGGCGTGGTTGGGGCGGGGGCGCGCCAATCTGAGTGGCATGTACGCTCCGGGATCTCTCCTGGTAGAGGCTGCTCCGGCAATGCAGACCGGCTCCGAGGCGCCGGTTGAATGGACCCCGCGAGCTATTGAAGGCTCAAACCGAAGCCTCGGCTTCGCTGCGCGCTCGTGGCAGCTCACATTGGTGGTCGCGGTGGGCGTCTTGCTCGTTGTTGCAATCCTGTCCTGGATTCTTTGGCCACACACGATTCGGCTCAAAGATGAATCGCAAATCACGAACGACGGCACCATCAAGACACACCTGGTCACCGACGGCCGGAATATCTATGTGGGCGAATGGCGCAATGGACGCATCGTCACCGCAGCGGGGTCAGTGAATGGCGGCCCCACACATGAGATCCCAACGCCTTTCGTTCAGACCTTGCCGGTCGCGATCAGTGGAAATGGGCGGGAACTGCTGGCTCTGGTCGGCGAGGGAGAGGAACTGGAAAGAGCCCTCTGGCTGATCCCAGTCAACGGCTCTGCTCCTCGACGGGTTGGGAACATTCTGTGCCACGCAGCCGCCTGGACTAAGGACGAGCAGCGGATTGCGTACAGCTTCGGAAATGCCGTTTATCTGACCACGCCGGCCGGCAGCTCATCGAGCGAACTGTACAAATTCACCACAATCCCGGAGGAACTGCGATGGTCGCTGGATGGCCGAAGACTCATCGTCCGCCTGCGCGACCCCTCAACGTGGGACGCCGTCATCTGGGAGCTCATACTCCGTTCTGACCACCTGGCTGTGACTTCGGTCCGGCCTCTGGTCACCACGCCTCGGAACTACGACTCCATCTCTCCTGTGCTCGACAACAGGGATGATTTTTTCCTGGGAACCGGCGGCGAGCCCTCGACCATCTTCAGCGTTCAGCAACCCCGTCTTCCCTGGACTGCAGGAGCGATCCTTGAGCGATTCGTCGGTGCGTCGACTCAGGCTGACGATTTTGCCCTGGACCGAGCCGGCAAACGACTCTACATGCTCAAGGACACGGCGGCACGAACCGAACTGAATTGGTTCGACGACAAATCGCGGGAGTTCCATCTGTTTCTTCCAGGCTCTTCCGTCCAGGAGGTCGACTTCTCGCGCGATGGCCGCTCGATCGCGTATGTACGGGGGTCGGACGATACGCTGTGGGTAGCCTCATCGGATGGAGCTTCGCCCAGAAAAATCGCTACACCCGGGATGGTCAATATCGAGTTGCCGCGTTGGTCTCCCGACGGTAAGCGTCTGGCGTTCATGGGTAAGTTCGCCAAAGCACCTTACCGCATTTTCGTCACTTCGGCGGCGAGCGACGGCACACCGGTTCAAGCCTCCCACGGATCGGACAATCAGGGCGCTCCCACCTGGTCAACGGACGGGCGCGAACTCGTCTACGGACGGGTATTTTGTCAGGAAGAGCGGAACTGCGCGATTCAGAAGATTGATCTGGCGACCGGCGAACAAAGCACGATCCCAGGATCGGAAGGCCTCTCCACAGCACGATGGTCTCCGGATGGCCGTTTCGTCGCGGCCCTTCGTGCGGACCAGCACGAGGTCTGGATCCTCGATTGGCGCTCCCGAGCGTGGAAGAAGCTGGCCGATGGAGTGAATGGCAACGATCTTGCCTGGTCCCGCGATTCGCGATCGATCTACGGCAGCCGCCCCGAAGGTGAACAGCCGGAATTGCTGCGCATCTCGGTCGAAAGCGGCAAGGCTGATCCGGTGGTGGATCTGTCGGACTTCAGCAAGCTGAACGGGCGAATCGACACCTGGTTCGCCGTCACCCCCGACGGCTCGTTCATTTTCCGCCGCATCTTCGCTGGCCACGAGGTCTACGCCCTCAGCTATCAGTGAATGCGGCTGGGGGCGTGTGGAGCTGGGTAAAGGGCGCCGTTCTGCTGCGTTCATCTCGACCCTGTCCATTGAAGGTGAGCTGCTGCTGGATCGGGCCGACAAGGCGCAGATGGAACTGACTTGAATCCAACGCTGTTCGTCCCCGGCGGCCAGTGAGCGCACCACGCGGGCTGCCGATTATCCGGTTCTGCTAAGTCCGCCATCTGTTTTTCCCATGCACGCAGAACCCCTCAGGGTGCTTTCCGAGAGCGCCCTGAGCGCCTGGCCAATAGAGGGGAGCGGCCGACCACCGGTCGGCGAGTTTCAAGCCGGGGAGCATCGGATATTCCATCAAACGCTTTGCCGGCGGGCCAGTCACCGGCGGAGTAGATGCGGCGATCACGCAGACTGGCTACCCCCTCGCGCCACGCCAGCAGCATCCGCTTGCCTGTGTCCCTGAACTCCGGGAGCTCCGCCATCTTGTTGCGGACAGCAGGAACAGTCTCAGCGACTGCATCGCTGATCCGTTCGAGAATTTCGGATTGCTCCCGAAGGGGGATACCGAAGGTAGCGGCGATGAACTTCGAAAGGTTCTTTCCTGGCGCCCACGTCTTTTTGCCACCAAACGAAATTCCCGGAGGGTTGTGCTGGTAGGCTGCGTAAACGCTGGTGGTGAGAAAGTCGTACGCCGGAGAAAGATGCACATCGGCCCGTGATGTGTAGAGCAGCGCGATGTTTTTGGAATGGCAGTCCGCGTTGTGCAGAGCGTAGGTCAGCAGAAGGATTGCGGCCAGGAGTTGGAAAGTTTCGTATTGGCGATTGCCGGGTACGTGATCCCGAACGGCGCGCGCTATGCGCTCCCACGTCGTCTCGTATTTCTGTGCCGGGCGCAGGCCGAGCAGGGCACAGAAGTCTTCCATCCCCCACAGCGGCTGTCCCCTGTCGTCCACATCGAACCGGTGGACGACGAGCGCATTGCCGTCTCGCGAGACCTCTGTCTTCGCACTGGGAAGTACCTTCCCCAGAACCTGCATGCACAGGTATTCATTCAGCGCCGCGAACGGCAGTCTGCCTGAAGAGCCTTTGATGATGTGCCGGCGTGTCAGCAGGGTAGCTTTCTGATGGGGGGCGAGTCGCCTGTCAGGCCCTGCCATCTTTTTCCTGGGCTCTTCCTGGGCATCCAGAAACTTGGGGAGCACGCCCGAAACCCCGCTGGTTGCGTGCTGCCGGACCAGTTCCGCAAAAGTTTCCTCGGAATTGTCTCCCTGCAGCAGGTCGGCGACCTCAATGGGTCTGGCGGGCTCGTTCAACTGCGCCCCGGCGGCAGCCACCTGGTTGCGACCCACCATGTTCCTGCCCACGACCGAAAGCAGGGCAAGCGGGCTCGCACCGATGTGAGGCCCGAACTGCTCCTGGAGCACCTGAAGAAGATATCCCTCCGGCAGGTTCATCTGAAAGACGGGAGGGAGTTGGTCGTCCCATACCCAGGACTCCGTACGCACCGGCATGGTCACCGAGACAAAGTCGTCAGCGGGCGTATCCGGAGCATAGGTGAGTACGCTTCTGAAGTCGCCGACCGATTCCAGCACGGCTACCTCACGGCCGAGGACGTAAACGGAGAGCTTCACGAGCCGCTCCGCTCCCGCCTGAGTTCATCGAGCGAGCCCGACAGGCCGCTCTTCACGAAGGTCATCTCCATGCCCAGCACTGCGAGAACAGCAAGGAGCTTTCGGGAGCCGAACTCGGCGACCTGTCCGCGTTCAAACCGCAGGAGCGATTCCGGCGTAATTCCGGCCTGGGCAGCGACATCCTTCTGCTTCAGCCGGAGTTCCCGCCGCGCGACTGACACTGCTTCGCCGAGTTCCTGGAGAGTTTTCATTAATTGATATATAGATCAGTTATATGTGGCTGTCAAGACTAATATGACATATACATCAATAATATTGCCGGGATTTCCCCGAAAGATTCGGCACGCGTCCCCCGCGGCTCCGACCCTGGATCAAGTCGCACGCCGCGCAGGAATCCACACCGCCAGCAGCGCCACCGCACCCAGCAACACCGGCGTCGCAACGAACGCCACCTCGATCAGGGATTTGCCGGGTCGCAATTCGATTCGTAAAGAGGATTGCCGCGAACGAGAGCAGGCGCGATTGTGCCAATACAAGCGAATGGCGCGGCCGCTCAGCATGCGCCGCTGGGACGCGTTGGTGTTCCCGACTCCTGCGTTGGCATGGTCTGCGAGCTGGGCAGGGGATACGGCGCGAATCCCAACAGGTTCGCCTCGCATTCCGTGATCACCGAGGACAGGTTCGAGGCCGGGGCCGGGATCGATGGTACTGAATTGTCCGGCTTTTTGAAGTTGAAGGCGCTGGTCAGATCGCCCACCGTGGCGCGCCGCCATGCCGAGAGGTTGGGCACCTCGGCGCCGAAGCGCGTTTCGAGAAAACGCAGCAGCGACGTGTGGTCGAACAGATCGGAGCACACGAAGCCGCCGCGGCTGAACGGCGAAATCACCAGCATCGGTACGCGAAATCCGAGGCCGATGGGTCCGCTGATCGGCGGACTCCCGGCAACGGTCGGGTCAGGCACCGCTGCCGCCGTCACGTATTCGCCTGCTGTTCCCGGAGGTGGAGTAACCGGGGGAACGTGATCGAAGAATCCGCCATTTTCGTCGTAGGTCACGAACAGCGCCGTCTTCGCCCAGGTGGCTGGGTTGGCAGTGAGCGCGGAGAGAATGGCGGACAGGGTCAGCTCGCCGAAGACCGAGGGCGCGGGGGGATGATCGGAATCCACGACGGAGGGGATGATCCACGAGACCTGGGGCAGATTATCGGAGAGGGCGTCGGCAGTAAAGTCTGTCGGAAACTGCGGACCAAAGGCATTCTGCGCCAGCACGGAGCTGGAATCCTGGTAATTCTTAAAGTACGAGAGCACGTTATCGCTGAACATCTTGTTCAGAATGTTCTGGTCCGGCGATGTGTAGACCTTCCAGGAGATGCCGCGCGCCTGCAACTGCTCCGGCATGGTTGTGTAGGTGAGTTTCCCGAAGAACGACGAGCGGTTCGTTACAAGCGTCTGCAGCAGCGGTCCGCCGTTTTTTCCGTCGGGATCAATCGAGGCCGCCATGGAATAAATGCGGTTTGGGTCGGTCGGCCCGATGACGGAGCAGCAGTAGTTGTCGCAGATGGTGAAGGCGTCAGCGGCGGCGTAGTAGAACGGAAGGTCGCCACGGTCGTAGTAGCCCATGCTCAGCACGGCATCGTTTGCATTGATGGCCAGGCGCGAAGTCACGAATCCGTTCATCGCGCCGCTGTTCCAGCTCTGGTGCTGCGGAACCCAGTCGTGGGAGATGTCGTGCGTGCAGGCTGCGTTGGTTTTGGTCGAATCGAGATGGAAGGGCAGCAGCACGCCCGCGGGCGAGGCGGAGGTGTTGCCGGGATAGGGCTGCTGAAAGGCGGCGCTCGGGTCGTTGAATCCGCGCACGCCTCGATAGCTGCCGAAGTAATGATCGAACGAGCGGTTTTCCTGGATGAGGATAACGACATGGTCGATGGCGCTGACGGTGGAGCATGTGCCGGATGCCGGCAGCGTGTTCATCGATCCCGATAAGCCGCATCCGGACAGCAGCGACCCGGCCCACTCGAGGCCTCCGAGGGCGGCCGCGTACTGCAGGAGTTTGCGGCGCGTGATGCCGCGCCGAGGTGTCCAGGTCTTTTCCATCCATGCTTGGATGCGGGATGTCGTCGATCGGCAAGGGACAAAGAACAGAAGGCCCGATCCCGAATCGATCGTGCGCGGCCGGCGTTCGCTCGCACCGTTCAAGAAATTACTCGAGCCGAAGCGCCGTCATGGGGTCCACCCGCGTCGCACGGCGCGCCGGAACCCACACCGCCAGCAGCGCCGCCGCACACAGCAACAGGGGCGTGGCAACGAACGCGACCGGATCCCAGGCCTTGACTCCGAAGAGGAAGCTGGCCAAGAACCGCGTCAGCCAGAAGGCTCCGCCCAGCCCCGCCGCCACTCCCAGAAGCGCCAATACCATGCCCTGGCCAATCACCAGGTTGCGCAGATTCGAAGCCTGCGCTCCCAGTGCCATGCGGATCCCCATCTCCTGCGTACGCTGCTGCACCGAATACGACATCACTCCATACACGCCGACGGCGGCCATCAGCAGTCCCGACAATCCAAAGATCGTCAGCAGCACCATGTTGAATCGCTGCCGCGCGATATTGCGCGCCTCCACCTCGTCCATGGTCCGGATGTGGGCCACGGCCAGGTCGCCGCTTGCTTCGCGCAGAGCGGCTTCCACCGGAGCCAGCACCGCGTAAGGATTCCCGCGCGTGCGTACGATCCAGTAGATCGGCGCGACTCTCGAGTTCAGCGCGGTCTCACCATCCGGCATCTGCGCCAGAGGGATGTACATCATCGGATCGGGAGCCTGATCGACACTGCGGTTGCGTGTATCGCCGACGATGCCAATGACCTGACGCGGGGGCTCAGCGAATGCAGGGCCCGCGCCGGCGCCGATCTGGATCCGGTCCTTCAGGGGATCCCCATGCGGCCAGTAGCGGCGCGCCATCGCCTCACTGATCACTACAACGCCCGGCGTCGTCGCGTCATCGCGATCCGAAAACACGCGCCCCCGCACCAGCGGAATACCGAGGCTCGAAAAATATCCCGAAGAGATGGAGTAGAAGCCGGCTCCTCCGGTGAAGGGCGAGTTGCCCTTCGGACGTCCGACGACATCGAACACCATGCCGAACCCCGATGCCAGCGGAAGGCAATTGCTCGCACCCGCCGCAATCACTCCCGGCACCGCGTCGAGACGATCCTGCCCCTCGCGAGCCAGCTGCGCCACCGGCGCCGTGGTCTGAAAGCGGTCTCCGCTGATCGACATCGCCATGGTGAGCACGTTGTGTGTGTCGAAACCGGGATCGACCTCACCGAGGTTGCGGAAGGTGCGAATCAGCAACGCCGCACCGATCACGAGAACGAGAGCCAGCGCGACCTCGCTGATTACGAGGATGGATCGAACCTTGCCCTGGCGGAAGCTTGTGCCCGAGCGGCTCGATCCCTCATTCAGCGTCGCCGCCAGGTTGGGGCGCGATGCTGCGATCGCCGGGATCAGCCCAAACAGGACGCCGGTGAGCACCGAGATGCCCAGCGTGAACAGCAGAATCCGCGGGTCGAGCGAGATCGACGGTCCGGTTGCGCTGATGCGCGGAATGTTTCCGGGATTGATACGGAGCAGCAGACGTACCCCGGCGAATCCGAGGATGAGTCCCAGCACTCCGCCCGCGAGTGCGAGTACCAGACTCTCTGTCAGCAGTTGCCGGATGATTTGTCCCCGCCCCGCACCGATGGCCGCGCGTGTGGCCAGCTCGCGCCGCCGCGCCGAAGCTCGGGCCAGCAGCAGGTTCGCCACGTTCGCGCAGGCGATGAGCAGCACGAAACCCACCGCCCCCAGCAGCACCATCAGCGGGAAGCGCATATCGCCGACCAGGTATTGCTGCAGCGACACCACTCCGAATCCGGCGCCCGGGGGAAGCGAATGCTCGCCGTGGATGCGCCGGAACTGATCGGCGGCAAGGCGCATCTGCGCATTCGCCTGGGCCAGCGTAACGCCGGGTTTCAGCCGCCCGACAACCGTGTAGTTGATCACCATCTCGTGCGAATTCAGATCGAACTGATTCGGGATCCAGAGATCGACCGGTGTGTCGGTGACGAAGTCTCTGCCGAGCACACCCACCACCTGATACGGCTGGCCATCGAGCTGCATGGTCCTGCCCACGATTCCGGGATCGCCGCCGTAATGCTGTTTCCACAAGCCGTAACTCAGCACCGCTACTCGTCCGCCATTCGGACTATCCTCGGCGGCCGTGAAGGTGCGTCCCGCAACCACCGGCGCACCGAACAGAGGAAAGTAATCCCGAGTGACATGGAGAGCCTGCAGTTGTTCCGCCTGGTCGCCGCCGGTGAGGTTCACGCCTTGAGGGCTGAATCCATACGCGGCAATCTGTTCAAAGATGCCGGTCTGCTGGCTCCACACCGCGAAATCCGGAATACTGGCGCCCCCGAAATCCCCCCTGTTCGAGGTCAGCACTATTTGCACCAGCGCCTGTGGATCCGGATAGGTGAGCGGCTTCAGCAGAACCGCATCGATCACCGAGAACACCGCGGTGTTGACCCCGATGCCCACGGCGATGACCAGCAGCGTGACAATGGCGAACCCCGGTGTGCGCGCCAGAGAGCGGAGCGCGAAGCGCAGGTCGCGCAAGCCATCGTCGATCCACGGCAGCGAACGATACCGCCACACCTGCTCCCGCACCGTGCGCGGATTGCCGAAACGCAGACGCGCCCGGCGCTGCGCTTCTGCATCGGCCACGCCCCGCGCGTTCTGCGCATCCTGCTCATGCCCCAGATGCGACTCGATTTCCCGGGCAAGGTCTTCGTCTTTCCTCGCGCGATCCGTGTAGCGGCGCAGGTTCATGGCATTGCCTCCCCTGTTGCGGATTATTCGGTTTCCGAGCCCAGAATCAGATCGATGGCGCGCGTCATCCGCCGCCAACGCCCCGTCGCCGCCGTCAGTTCCCTGCGGCCCTTCGCGGTCAGGCGGTAGTACTTCGCCTTGCGGTTGTTCTCGCTCACACCCCACTGCGAATCCAGCCAGCCCCGGTCTTCCAGCCGGTGCAGCGCCGGATACAGCGAGCCCTGCTCCACTTCCAACGCGTTCTCCGATGTCTGTTCGATCGCCTGCGCGATGGTGTGGCCGTGCGCCGGTCCCAGCACCAGTGTGCGCAGGATCAGCATGTCCAGGGTTCCCTGCAGGACTTCTCCTGCATGGGGGGGGCGTTTCAAAACCATGAGCGCGTCCTCCACTCGAATGACTATGGGACACCCTTATACACCACTCGAATGACTATGGGAAAGGGGCGGCATTGGAACCGTCCGTTGAATGGGGGTCGTCTCGAAACAGCACGCGGAGCTTCAACTGCCGCCGAAAAACTCCGATGCCGATTCAGGCGGTCCGAACCTCCACCGTCCCCGCTTCTACCGTTAGCTGATACTCTTTGCCCCGCCGCGGGTGAAAGACCAGAGCCGGGCGAAAGCAAGCGACACAGGTCCCGGAGGGCCTGCGAACACTCGGATGCACGATTCCGTTGGACCCGTCGAACAGAAGCTTGTTGGCGAGCGCTTGCGATGCCTCGTAGCACCGCGGGATCGGCTCGGGCTTCAGACAGTCTTTCCGCTCGCGAACATCAAGCGTATGAAACAAGCCGGAGAAGTCAGACAGAAAGTCGATGTAGTCGAAGGTGTGCTGACCTTTGATCCGGCCTTCGGCGAGGAAGCGGCGTTTGTGAAAGGCGACCTCGGCGACCGAGGTTTCTATCTCGACTCCGGCGTACCACGCACCACGTCGAGGGCCGTTAAACCGGCCGCCAAACGGACCCGGATGCGTGAACGCAGCGTTCACAATGTCCGCCTCGGGGACCCCAAACAGGAGTTCGCCAACGCTAATCGCCGGGTTGCCGCCACTCTCCGCGATCTTCCGCTCGTTGGTTGCGGCATCCAGTTCGCTCAGATCGGAGAGAACATGCGGGGGCAGGGGAAGGTTTTCAAGCACGCTCGCGGCCCCGTATCTGGCCGGAATCAATCTGTGGGTTCCCGCGCTCTCAAACTGAACTCGTTTGGCCAATCAGTGCCAGGATCCAGGTTTCGATATAGGCCAGCGAGTCTGTGTGCCATGCGAGTGAGGACTGTGGAATGAAAGATCAAGGGCTCTAGGAACTCGTTGAAATTCGACTGATTGCGGTGTCTCCACTGGTGATTTTCAT
>VFSW01014119.1_pt1 | contig 11059 bp, 12 predicted proteins | sample 5358111 | NCBI WGS metagenome assembly VFSW01 (sample SAMN11554181, study PRJNA540505) | mine drainage metagenome | isolation source: sediment from site ElyBrook_90M | place: USA: Ely Copper Mine, Vershire, VT | collected 2017
TTAAGATATGCTTCTGGCACAGGCGCACTGGCCTTTGGCGTTTCCGCGCCGTCATTGCGTGGCAATCGCAGGAGCGCAGCCACCTTCGGGCTCTGCCTCAGCAGCTTCGCATACGTCTCCGATATGTCACAGTCATCCTTCCAACCGTGGTCCATCAGGCTGACGTTTGCCACATAGACAAGCAGGTTCTCCGGTATTGTTACCCTCTTGGTCACGAAATCCCGTTTCGCGCTATCCAGTCTGGCCATTTCGACATTGTTTCCCATCCACCACACCCCTTTGCGATAGGATGTCAGGAAACAAATTTAACGGTTTCCGTGCGGGGGATTTTCCTGGCATGTAGAGTACAAGGTTCCCCTCCAGAGAAGGGGCATGGCCTGGCGGGGAAGCCGTTCGGCAGAGGCAGGAGGTAAAGAGATAAGCCATCTGACGGCATACGTGCAGGTACGGCTTATCTTCCGTTGCCCTTGAGGTAGCGCATTGTCATGTCGTTGAGGATATCGAGCACGTCGATGCACCTGTCGGTTATTTCCTCGAGCTGCTCGTATATGTCCTTCTTCGTGATTATCTCTTTCGGGTTCGCCTTCTTCATAAGGCTGCCGAGCTACTTCCTAAGCAGCTCGTCTGCCTTGCCCTCATAACCAGACGCGCTGATGTAGTTCTCCTTCATGGATTTCTGTACATCCTCGTTGCCGGCTATCAGGTCGCTCATGAGTCCCACGCTGTCCACGGTTATGCCGACGCACTTCTCTATCATGCCGGCGAAGCTCTTCATGCTCGCGTCCGGCCTCGACACTTCGTATACGGCGAGCCTTGCGGCCGTGGCCTCCTCCGCGTCTATCACGTCATCGAGCCTCGAAGCGAGATGTGAGACGTCGAGATACGACACCGGGCCGGCGCGGAGTTCCGATATATAGTTGTATATGTTGTGCACGTTCTTGTCGGCTGCGCGCTCCTCCTCCTTCAGCTCCCTGTACATTATGGGCACGCTGTGCGCTGGTGTATTGGCAGTCAGCATGCGGTGCAGTATCTTGGTTGCGCTGTCTATATGCTTGACGTGCGACGAGAACTCGTGGTTCAGGGTCGCGGTAATCATCATCAGCTCCGCCTCTCCTGACGTCTCTACGAGCGACCTCTTCTTAGTTTCGGGGAGCAGCACCAATGTGGCGAAGAAGCCTACAAGCGCTATGCCTCCCAAGAAAGCAAGCATGCTGAACTTTCCTATCGCGCTTATTACTACCGGGAATAACAGCGCGGACAGGGCGGCCCCCAGCTTGCCAAACGTAGCGGCTATGCCGTGACCCGTCGCCCTTATGCTCGTGGGGTATGTCTCGACAGGATAGACGTATGTAGTTGTGTTCGGCCCGTAGTTGGTGAACAGGAAGGTTATCCCATATATCGCGAAGAAGGCGACGGTTGAGAGCGAGAGCAGCGTTTTCCCGTATATCGACAGCGCCAGGAACGCTATGCCCATCACAAGGAACCCTATGACCTGTATTGGCTTCCTGCCCTCCTTGTCTATCAGCGCGACGGCTATCCAGTAGCCCGGAACCGCGAAGAACATGAGCACTATGGCCGATACCTTCGTGGCGGCGAAGATTCCGGAGAAGCCGAACAGCGATGCAAGGTACGGCGTGAATATTCCCGTGCCGTAGTATGATATGTCCATGAGGAACCACGCTAGAGAGGTGCCTAGCACTATCTTCCAGTGGCTGCGTGCAAAGTCGCGCAGCTTAATCCTCGGCAGGCGCAGCTTGCTGCCGGAGATGGTTCGAGGGCCGAGGCCCATTGCCTTCGTGGCCGCGGCCACGTTGCCGTTCATCAGGCTGTACGTCGGCGTCTCCTTGAACTTCAGCCTATAGTAAAGTATCGCCACCGAGGGTATTGCCCCGAACGCGAGCAACAGCCTCCAGCTCGTTCCCACGGAGACGTTAAAGTAAAGGAGCAGGAACGCTGCCGCAACTCCTGCAGCTATGCCGAAGCCCTGCATGGAGAACGTCGAGGCGACAAGCTTGCCGCGGTCGTTCCTGTTGGCGTATTCAGCCACTATGGTAGAGCTCAGGGGGTAGTCGCCGCCTATGCCTATGCCGAGGAGGAAGCGCCAGAAGACAAGTTGCAGCCAGCCGAACGAGGTCGCTGAGCCAAGTGCGCCTATTATAAGTATAACGATGGTTATCCAGAAGGTGCTCTTCCTGCCGAACCTGTCGGCTATCCTTCCGAAGAGAACAGGCCCAAGCACTGCGCCGAATAGCGCGGCGCTTGCCACCATGCCGAGCTGGAACGTGCTTAGGGTGAATATGCTTCGCAGCATCAGGAGCGCCACGCCTATCACGAAGAGGTCGTATGCGTCGGTGAAGAAGCTCATTCCGGCTATGAGCATGATCTTTATGTGCGATCTGCTAAGCTTCGCTCCCTCTATTTCATCTGTTATGTACGTTGCCTGCATTTCACCCACCTAAAAAGACAGCAGTACGCAGCAAATACGGATTGTCGGCGCAGGTATAAAAACCATGCCTATGCCATCCCATTTTAGTGCGCGCGAACAAATCTATAAATAATAGGTAAGGCACGTTTATCAAGTATGAATGCTTTCAATTCAAGGAAAAAACATGATTCCTCCAATAGCCAGCTAAGCCTTGACAGGTGGGAACAACAGGGCAAAGATGTGAAGGAGTACCTTCCGCTGCGGGTTGAATGGGATGTGCCGAAGGAACTGCAGTTCGAGTACGCGAAGGGCGATGATGCCACACGACGGCTCGAGGTCGCCACCAAGACAGACTACCCTGAAATACTCGAATATCTTTCGCATGACAATGACGAGAACGTGCTTTCCGAGGTCGTAAAGAGATCGCCCGAGGTAATAAAGGACGATCATGTCCTATTCGAAATCCATGACAGGCTGTCAAGAGACAGGCGCCTTGAGGTGGTTGTTGCATACGTCACAAGGTTCCACTCGATTCTGCGCCGGATGGCGAAAGAGAACGGCGACTACCTCACCCTTCAGTTCGTCGCAGGCAACGAACATACACCACCGGACGTGCTGGCATGGCTGGTCAGGTACAGGCGGGGGCTTACAGGAGTAGGGCTCGACGCAGGTAAGAACATGAATACTCCGACACGTTCCCTATACACGCTGTTGAACGATGATGATCCGGAGGTCGTGAGCGCCGCGCGCGATACGCTGAGGAAAAAGGAAGAGAAGGATATAACGTTCAATTTTCAGCAGAGCATTTGATTGGCGCTGTTTCGCTTGACTTGGAATGGGTGGATGCATGGCTTGGCCAAGAGATACCGGACGCGCGGCTACGGCGTCCCTGAGGAGCATGACAACGGATGACGCCGAAAGGCTGGCATCCATTGCCAACTATGAGGAACTTTCGAAGAGCATATCGCCAAGAGGCTCGTTCCCATATCCTTACACAGTCAGCCATGCGCTGGGACTGATCGAGTACGCGATAGCGTCGGCGACCGCAGGCGTGGCGTTTCATTTCGGCATACTGGACGAATCCAAATCGCTCATAGGCGTAGCGGCAATAACCAAGCTGGACCGCGAAAACGACGGCTGCGAGATAGGGTATTGGCTCGGCAAGGATTATCAGGGCAGGGGATACGGAAGTAGCGCCGTCGCGCTTCTCGTCTCGTTCGCGTTCAAACAAGTGGGCGTGCACAGGGTCTACGCGGCATCGTTCATCAGCAACGTGGCCTCGGTACGCCTGCTCAAGAGACTTGGGTTCAGGCAGGAGGGGATTCTGCGCCAGAGCGCGAAGGGCGATGAAGGATATGCAGACGAAGTCATCATGGCCATGCTGAAGGAGGAATATGAAAAGTCAGGCATCCCTGACAGCGGAAGGTGATGCCGCCGCGGCACTTGGTTTGCCGGATTATGGTTTACCGAATTTTGCCAGAGCTTAGCTTATATACACAGGGCGTAGAAAGCTAAGATATTAATATGTGAAGACACACTAAGAAATGCATTCTATGCGCCTCGGTGGTGTAATGGCTCGCACGGGGGACTGTGGATCCCCAAGACCGGGTCCGATATTGCGTGCGCAACGGAAACCCCGGCCGAGGCCTTTTTGCTCATGCTTGTCCTTGCTGCCGAAATAAATGGCATTGAGGACAAGGTGCGCAAATTATTTATATTTGGACGATGCATCTAATCCTTCTTTTAGTGGTTTCATGAGGGGAAGCAGGACAAGGACCATCGAGCGCACTGCCAGCGTAATGCAGTTCATCGATTTATGTGTGGCGTCGGACAAAAAGGCAGCGAGGTTCATAGAACCGGAGAAACTGCAGGATCTCGACGAAAAGGGACTGGTGAAAAAGGTCTTTCTCCTGACAACCGTGTCAAGCGTGTCGCGTTACATCGCCGCCAGCGACCCTGACATATTCAGGCTTCGGATAGGGAGCAACCTTGTCGCGGTCAACATCGCGAAGTGGGGATTAGGCAGCGATCATATAGACAGCATGATTGGAGCACTGAGCCCGGATGACCTGCTGCTCAAGAACGGCGATGGCGTGAGCATGGCGGAGATGGTGGCGAGAAAGGGAAGCGAAGCGTCGATGGTTGCGCTGATAAACAAGTCCGAGCCTGCGGCGTTGAAGGCACTGTCTGTGAACGACGGCGAGAGCGTTTGCAGGATTTTATGGCATAGGGGAAGCGCAAGCGTCAGGATCGAACTCGCTTGCATCGGCTCAGCGTTTGGTGACCTGGAGACTTTCAAGGACATCGACATAATAGGCAGCAGCACAAAGGAGATCGCGGTCGACGTGGGCAAGGCGCGCAACAGATGCTGGAACGATATGCTCGTGCGCCTCTACAAGCTCTCGAAGGAAGCGCGAAGGGAAAGCGACGCGCACGCGGCGGAATCGTTCAGCCGAATACGACGTGACATGTCAATGCAAAAGGACAACCTTACCTCTGACATGATAGTCACGGCTCAGGCGAGGATAGACAATGCAGAGATGGGAAGGAGATTCATGCGAAATGGCTGACTCCCATGATACACAGCAAGAAGGCAGAGAGGGAAACTCTGGTGCTTGACACCTTCGCCATGATCGGCGACGAGGAGGTTTCCTTCGACGCTGAGAGAAATCTCGCACCGCTGGTCAAGCCGTTGGAGAACGGCGACCGCATACATATAGCGACCGAAACGGATGTATATGGCATAGGGGGCAACTACATTTCGGGAATAAGGGAAGCCCTCGGCAGGGGATTCGCAAACGGAGCCGCGATACACGTCGCTGGCGGGACAACCGTACCCTCTTTCCTGTTCAACGTAGTGGAGGAGCTCTACGCGCTCGAACGGTACAAGAACGACGGATTCCTGGAAGGCTACGCCTGGGACATGATATACGGCGCTTCCTACAGGTACGCCGCACTGACATGGCTCGGTGGCGCGATAGACTCGATCCGGGCGCAGTTTGGCGGAACCGACATCGACATGCGCGAGAAGGTGCTTCTGGTTTCCAAGTTCATGCCCTCGATAAGCGAGCACCTATACGGCGGCCTGTTTGAGAATGGAAGAGGTGTGAACGTTGCCATGAGGCCGGTCAATTTCGATGCAGGTGAGACGCACAGGATCGCGAGCGAGCAGGCGTGCATGGCCAATATGGAGGAAAAGATCTTGGGCGGGTTCCTAAGGCGTGAGCTTAAGAAGGTGGATGGGCAGATGTACGTAATGGGCATGCTGCGCGGCAATACCGTGCCTGACGCGGTCCTGGAGCAGAATATTGGCACAGTAGGGGAGTATATCTATGCCGACATAACGGCCGCGCTGCCAGGAATGTTGAGGAGAATAGGGCACGCGGAGCTCAAGACTAACATTATTGATCACTACTCGGCGCACTTCGCAGTGATACACCCTGGCGTGCAGACTACTTACTAGAGGCCGCGCCGCCCTGGATGCCCTTGTTTATCAGGGCGAGGTTGACTATCCTCTTGTAGGTGGAGGGGTGGGTGCCGAAAAGGCCAAGCACCGAGGAGCCCGCAGCCTTTCTGGCCTGCCCGGATCCGCTTATCGCGGAATCCACGTCGAACTCGGGCAGCAGCTCCCTTATCTCATCCTTGTACTTCCTCATGAGCTCGAGGTCGCGCCTTGCGTTGAACGGGTCTATTATATACATTGAGCGCGACATGCTCGATGCCTGCCCGGAGCTGGGCTGCTGCGTAGTCGTCGCTGTATCGGATGTTATCTTTATTAGCGCCCTTGCAAGGCTCGCAGGGTCCCTTGTCGTTTCTGCAGAGTATCTGTCGGCGAAGCTCTCACGCGCCCTTGAAAGTGAGAGTATGAGCAATTGCGTTATAAGGTACACGACGAACGCCATAGCACCTATCGCTATGATCGGAAGCTCGCCGTTCCTGTTGCCGCCGAACATCGAGCTCCAGAACATGTTCTGCGCGAGGAACCACGCGACCATGGGTACGAACGATACTATAGCCATCACCACCATGTCGGAATGCTTTATGTGGCCTACCTCATGGGATATGACGGCCTTCAGCTCGCGCTCGTTTACCCTTGACAGGAGGCCCTTGTGCACCACGAGCGTGGCGCTGGATGGCGTGCGCCCGAAGACGAACGCGTTCGGCTGGTCTATCTGCGCGATAGCTATCTTCGGGGTCTTGACGTTCGCGGCTGCCGATGCGTCCGCCACGTACTGCTGCAGTTCTGGCATCTCGCCCTCCTTCAGGTATTTCAGGTGCAAACCGAACTTCAGCATGGCTGGTGCCGCATACCACTGCAGCAGGAAGAAAAGAACGGCTATCGGGATCACGAATGCGAAACCCAGGCCGAGATATACCATCACCGCATAAATTATCATCGTACCTATCGCAAATATCAGTGACAGGGTCAGGTACATCTTCAGCCTCAACGATATTGCGCTCTCCATTGTATGCACCGACAAGCCGACAAACCGTCATGCGTGCGGTCGTCTTGTTGCAAAGGCTATTGCAGATTTAAGCGTAATAAATGTTGCTGCGGAAAAACTGTAAGGCTATCCAATGCCCAGCTCCTTGAATATCTTCGAGAATTCGTAGTTGGCGTTCTTCACGTAGTACTCGTGCAGATCCCTGCCTCTGTTGTGCGTGCATTTCCATTTCCACCGTTACATAGCGTTTAACTATACTTTTATATAGTTTATCCGAGCACCCATATTTGTGAGTGGATGAGATACGATTACGGGCTGCTGGCTATCCTGTCGCTTGCCATGCTTGTTGCGGCGACTGCGGCTGCGGGATACGGCACATCAATGATAACCCTCGGCACGTACAACATGTCGGTGACGCAGGGCGGGTCGCAGGCAGTAGCATATAAAGTGAACCTCAGCAGCGGAGGCACCTGGGGCTCAATTGTCAATGTGATCAATTCGGCGCAGCTCTCGTCAGAAGGCGTGACCGTGACGCTCAGCACTCCTGGCGGGGAACCGCCGTTTTCTGGTATGGCCACGGTGCGCACAGGAAGCGGCACAGCGCCAGGTTCGTATAAGGTGATGCTTAACGTAACCGGTGACGATCATTCGATCAACACTGCGACCCTGAACCTCAGCGTGCTCGCACCTGCAGGCAGCTCCTCTACGGGAACGACGGTACAGACAACGGCACCGCCAACCTCGCCGACAACCATAGTGACAAGCACTGCACAGCCCACAACCGTTACTTCAGTCTACCCGAACGGATACGGTTCAGGTTCAGGCAGCGCGGCGTATGCAGCTGTGGGAATAGTCATAGCGATAATTGTCGTGGCTCTGGTAATAGTGCTTGCAAAGAGGAAATGAATTAATGACGGACTGACGAAAATATGGTGAATTCATGACAAGGCGCACTACGACCATCGAATATCTTATCATAGAGTTCTTCACAGTCGGCATACTGTCTTCGCTTTACCTTCTCGTATTCGACAGAGTCCTGCAGACGCTCGCACCGCTGCACTGGGCCATACTGCTGGCTTACATAGTAATTGCAGCAGTGCTCTTTGCGATTACCCGCGCGAACGGGGCGAGGCTCGCATATCTGGGACTCGGAGCAATATCCGCGCTGATGGTCCTTGCAATGATAGCAGACGCCGCGCTCGGCCTCCCGTTCAGCAAGGCGCACGTTGCGAACTCGGCAGGCCTTGGATGGAGCTACCTTTTCGGTTTTGGCGCGGCCGGGACAGGCTCTACGTTCGCGGTATCCTTCGCGTTTACCCTAATGCTGGTATCACTTGCGATACTTGCCGCCTTGTCATACGCCAGGTCCAGACGCGCGTGAGCCGCTCACAGCCTCTCTAGATTCGATATGCCAGTGGCCATCTCACTTATGAATGAAGAGACGCGCTCTTCGCTCATTGTTCTGATGCATTCATATGCATATGAAGGAGTGGTGCTCATGTGGCTGATAAAGCGCGTTAAGTCAAGCTTCGGGTATCTATCCAGCGCGGCGCGCAGGGACATCGATACTATGAGCGTGGATAGCAGGCCCTTCACGGAATCTGCGCCGCCGTTGTATACCCTGCCAGTGTAGGATATGCGGTCGAACATTATCGCTATATATGCATCTCCCATGCTTGTATTCCACTGCTTCGACATCTCTGACAACAGAGGGTAGTTCGCAGCTGTATCGCAAATCCACTGCATCGTGCCAAGTATTTGGCTTTGCACGCCTCTGCGCTTCTCCCAGCCCTTTTCTATTGAGAGATGCTCCAGCAGCATGTTAAAGGGCAACTCGTCTTTTTCGGTACTTAGATAGCATGAATATGCGAGGTTGCCGATTCCCTGGGCGAGGTTCCTGTTGTCCAAACGGCTGCTTCGCGCCGCGGCGCGTGCGGGCAGCTCATGTAACGCCGTCGCCTTTGCAGCATATACGTGCGAGAGCATGAAGGGAAGCATTCTCTTACCGTCGAGCATCGTTATCACACCCTTCGCCTTCGAGGCATAGGTATCGGAGTCAGCTGAGGAAAGGCCGTATGACATCGTATTGTTTTTGGTGGGTTTCACGAGGATGAGTGGCATGTCCTCAGGATTGAGCCGCATACCGAATATTCCGTTCAGTACGCTAATGGTATGGCGCAGTGCCTCTGCGCCCATCAGATCCGAGAAGCTTACAGTCTTCGCAGATACCTGCCTTTTGCGCTCCATCCACCCGCCCACATGCGCTCCTTATTGCATTTATATGGAAAACAGCGAATAAAATAGGATATGCTGCAGACTTTACAGCAAGTCCTCGGCCGTCACTATGCCGACAATCCTGTCCTTGTTTAGCACAATCACAGCCTGGCTGCTCCTGAGCAGCTGCTTGACGGCGTCGACCGGCGTGCTTTCGCTCACAGTGGGCAGCTGGTCGCTGAGGAATGCGCCGACCGTAGCGTCCTTCGGAGCGTCGAGCATGTCCTTCGTGGTTATGCTGCCGACAAGCCTGCCGCCGAACGCGACAGGAAACTGGGATATCACATGCAGCTTCGATATCTTCGCCGCGTCGCTGATGCGCTGCTTCGGGCTTAGGACGACCAGGTCCTTCTTCATTATGTCCTTCGCGGTAGAGGCTCCGTTCTGCTCCAGCGCCTCAAGCATCTCGAAGAGCCCGACCGCGACGGTGTAGCTCGGGTTCACGTTGCCGCTCTCCACTTTTGCGAGGAGGGACTGGCTGATGCCGCACATCTTTGCCAGGCGCTGCTGCGTAATGCCTAGTATCTTCCTCTTGCGTCCTATCGAATCGAGTCTGGGAAAGCTGATGATATACACACCGCATTATTATTCTGATATGAATATAGTTGCAAGCATTTATTATTGCTTTGGCGCAGGCGTTGCGCTAGAACATCGTGTACTTGCCCTCATATATTTCTTCAGTCAGGTCCTGTATCTCGCTGAGCTCCGTTTCCGCTATGTATTTCGCGCCTGCGGTCACGGCCCTAGTCTCGGGCTCGCCGGCGCCCTTGCCTTGTATTATGTTGACGTTGAGGCCCCTCGGGTCGTCTATCCTCCTGCCTATCTGCGACACTATGGACACGCTGCATTCCCTTATGTCGGGGAACTCGTTGCTTATCCTGCCGGCGATGGTGTTCGCCAGCACGTTGTATATCTTGCCTATATGGCTCACCGGGTTCTTGCCAGCGGCCGCCTCGAGGCTCATCTGCCTGAACGGCGTTATCAGCCCGTTTATCCTGTTGCCCCTCCCCACCTGCCCGTCGTCCCCAGACTCCGCGCGCAGGCCGGATTTCGTTATGTAGACGCTCTGCTGCGAGTGGTCGTCGCCGTTGTTTATCACGACCTCGACATCCTTTCCGGTAGAGGCCCTTGCGTTTTCCCTTACTTCTTCGGTGACGCGTTCGACAAGGTCGCGGTATTCGCCTAGGCTCGGCACTAGGCCGGACACGAACGCTATTGCGACAGTCAGTGTTATGCCACTGCCTTCGCGGACTCCCATCACCTTTATGTCCTCGCCGACTGCGGGTCTCTTAGCCTTGTATTCCTTGCTGTTCAGGAACTTCTCCGTTCCGAGCACGAGGCTTTCCAGTTCGGTGAAAGGCGCGAATCCCACGCCGAACGAGGTGTCGTTGGCAAACGGGACGCCGTCGCTCCTGTCGAACAGCCCTACGAGGTCGTTGGAGCCCAATGACACCTTCGGAGTTATCACGACCTCTGAGTCCAGGTCAAGGAACCTCGTCTTCTCCTCAAGGTACTTCCTTGCCGTATCCCTGACGATCGAGTCCACGTCGATCGTTTTGCCATTGCTTCCGGCCGACGCCCTTCCCGCAACTATCACCTCAATCGGCTTGGTTATTTTGCCGCTACCGAAACCCACGGAAGACGAGCCTCCGACTATGAGCCCCTTGGCGACGTTGTAGTGTTGCGGCCTCCCGACCGCCTCCACATACCCCCTGTAGAGCGAGTTGCTCACGCTTTCCACTATCCCGTCTATTAGCGTGTCGGGGTGGCCCTGGCCTTTCCTCTCAACGAATTCCACCTCCTGCTCGCTTACAGGAACCGCATCTAGCCTGTTTATCCTAATTCCCATATCATCATAAGGAACATGGCATTGGCCGTATAAATTGGTTTTTGACAGTATTATTCATATATGAAT
>VFSW01014120.1_pt1 | contig 11058 bp, 8 predicted proteins | sample 5358111 | NCBI WGS metagenome assembly VFSW01 (sample SAMN11554181, study PRJNA540505) | mine drainage metagenome | isolation source: sediment from site ElyBrook_90M | place: USA: Ely Copper Mine, Vershire, VT | collected 2017
GGGCTCAGTTACACCAAGTTCGCTTATAGCGGTCTGACGCTGCCTGCGGCTCCCGTGCATGCGGGCGACGCGATGACGGCTGAGGTGACAGTGACCAATACGGGAGATCGCGCGGGCGACGAAGTGGCGCAACTCTACCTGAGCTTCCCCAGTGTGGCCGGCGCTCCACTGCGCGCACTGCGTGCCTTCCAGCGCGTGCATTTGGAGCCGGGCGCATCGAAGAAGGTGAGCTTCTATCTGAAGCCGCGCGACCTGAGCATGGTGACGGAAGCGGGCGAGCCGGTAATCGCCGAGGGCGACTACTCGGTGGCCGTGGGCGGTGGCCAACCTAACACCGCGGCGCCCACGGTCTCGGGAACCTTTAAGGTGAGCGGAACGGTGACGCTGCCGGAGTAGTTGTGAACGCAAAAGAGCGTGGGGCTTGCAGCGCGAGCGTTGCGAGCCCCACGTAGCCTTGTCTCAGCACGCTCTCTGCGAGCCGGGATTCGGCTCAGGCAACCGCGAAGATAAAACCTTCCAGTGCCCGTTGCCCAACAACGCCTGCCGCATCTCCCGTTTCAGTCCCCATCTTCCGTTCCCAATAGCCAAAGGCACTCATCATCGAGACAGATTTACTCTGTTCGACCCGCGAGTATGGCATAATATATTCGAAGGATCGAATATTCCAATAACTTAGGAACGCTCTATGCCGGACTCATTGCGCCGCTTTAAGGCCGACATCTTCCAGGCGCTTGCGCACCCTACGCGAATTGCGATTATTGAGCTTCTGGCGAACGGAGAGCTCTCTGCCGGGGAGCTCATTGCAAAGCTGGGAATGGAACAGGCAAATATCTCTCAGCATTTGGCAGTGCTCCGGACAAAGCAACTTGTCGTCAATCGCAAGGCAGGGAATCAGGTTTTCTATGCCGTTCGAGACCCAATCATCATTAAGGTTCTTGCTCTCATGCGGCGCTATTTCCAAAAGAATCTCAAAGGCGCATTGGAACTCCTGAATGAGATAGATAACATGCCCGCTGGTTCGGGCAGATGACCACTGGCCCTGCGTTGACACCGACGCCTTTTCATCGCCATGAGATAAGTAAATTTATCCATACTGGAGAATTTCTTGGTGTGTTGGTTACGCGACTCCATGGTCGCGCGGAGGCGATAGAGACTTGGTTTTGAGCGCTTACCATTGGATCTCCGCGCTGGCTGAAACTCTGGCGGGCCATGAACTCCGCTTCATGCTCTCCATTGTCGGCGCGTGGATGATTCTCGGGCTTGCGGGTTTCCTGCGGCCGCACAGCATACGATTCGTTGCGCGACTGCTTTTTCCTGCTGGAGGAGTTCTGTTTCTCGGCATCGCTGTTCTGGCGGGACTGTACATCGGCTCAGGGCTGGGTCCGCAGACTGCGATTCTTCCGCTCGGCCTCCCCGACCTGCCGTTCCACATCCGGTTGGATGTGCTGTCCGGCTTTTTTCTCTTGCTGCTGGGCGTGGCAGGCGCTGGCATTTCAACGTTCGCCGCTGGCTACTTCCGCTCGGGTGAGGGCACCGCGCCGGCATTGCTCGGTCTGCATTATCACCTGTTCCTCGCCAGTATGGCTTTGGTGATGCTTGCCGACGATGCGTACATGTTCATGGTTGCGTGGGAAACGATGGCCCTCACCTCCTACTTTCTTGTCACCTCCCATCATCGAATTCCCGAGATCCGCAGGGCTGGCTTTTTGTACCTGCTGATGGCTCATGTTGGCGCCGTCTGCATCCTGCTTTGCTTCGGCGTTCTGCAGGGTGGCAGTTGGCAATTCACGTTCGATGCCATGCGGGCCGCTCCACTCACGCCCTTCTGGGCATCCACCGCGTTTCTGCTTGCCCTGTTGGGTTTTGGAGCCAAAGCGGGTCTTGTTCCCATGCATGTGTGGTTGCCGGAAGCGCACCCGGCAGCGCCATCGCCGGTCTCGGCAATGATGAGTGGAATCATGCTCAAAACCGCGATCTATGGATTGTTGCGCGTCAGCTTTGACCTGCTCAACGTCCGTTTCTGGCAGTGGGGCGCACTTTTGCTCGGGCTCGGGCTCTTCTCCGCATTGTTCGGTGCAATCTTCGCCGCCGTGCAGACCGATATGAAACGGTTGCTGGCATACTCGTCGATTGAAAATGTTGGACTGATCTTTACCGGCATCGGCCTTGCAATCCTCTTTCAGACAAACAACATGCCGTTGTTTGCGGCGCTTGCGTTGACCGCAGCGCTGGTCCATTCCCTCAACCACTCGCTTTTCAAGAGCCTGCTTTTTCTTACGACCGGGTCAGTGCTCCACGCCACAAAGCAGAGGAGTCTTGGAAAACTTGGCGGCCTTATCCGCCCCATGCCCTGGGTTGCAAGTCTGGCGCTGGTCGGCACACTGTCCATCGCGGGCCTCCCGCCGTTCAACGGCTTTGTCTCAGAGTGGTTGTTGCTGCAATCGTTTCTTTTTACTCCGCAGCTTCCTCACGCATTTCTCAACATGCTGATCCCGCTCGGCGCCGCGGCACTCGCACTTACAGCGGCTCTTGCGGCCTATGTGATGGTGAAGTTCTACGGCGTGATTTTTCTGGGTCAGCCGCGGGAAGGCTCACTGGAAAACGCCCACGATGCCAATTGGCTGGAGCGCCTGGGTCTCGGCTGGCTCGCGTTTGGGTGCATCCTGATCGGCGCCCTGCCGCAACTCGCGCTGAATGCGGTGGCTCCCGTCACGGGCAAATTGCTGGGCAAGTCTGTCCGGCCCAGTTCCACTGTCTGGTGGATAGCTCCGATTGCCCAGCAACAGGCTTCCTACAGCGGACTGATCCTCCTCGCCGGAATTGTTGCCGTTGTGGCTGCAACATTCGTCTTCGTTCGTCTGCTGGCCCACGGACGCATTCGGCGCACAGCTCCCTGGGACTGCGGTTACCCCTGGCAGACCTCACGCATGCAGGATACGGCGGAAGGTTTTGGGCAACCGATCCGTCACATGTTTGGAACTTTCTTTCGCATGGAGCGCCACTTGCCGTCGGCTGCCGATACCGCTCCGCGGTACAGGGTCTACATTGAAGACCGGCTTTGGCGGGGAATCTATCTGCCGATTGCACGAGGCGTTCAGAGCCTCGCAGACGCAATTGGAGTTCTGCAGCGTGGACGGCTCGCGATCTACCTCCTCTACAGCTTTCTCACACTGCTTGGTCTACTGGTGTTCGTCTTATGAGAGCGATCAGCTTCGTTCGACAGTTCATCGAAATCGTGCTGGCGATTGCGATCGCACCATTGTTCACGGGATGGATTGCGCAATGCCGAGCCTGGCTGCAGAATCGCTCAGCGCCGTCATTGCTGCAGCCGTATCGGATGCTGCGTAAGCTCTTCTTCAAAGATGTCGCGCTGGCGCAGAATGCTTCGGCGCTCTTTCGGGCAACTCCGTATGTGCTGTTTGGAACGATGGTGCTTGCGGCAGCGATTATTCCTTCGCTGGTCACCGATCTTCCCCTGGCGCGGGTGGCTGACTCGATTGCTCTCGTTGGACTTTTTGCAACTGCGCGCGTCTTCCTGTCGCTCGCGGCCATGGATATCGGCACGGCCTTCGGAACGCTCGGCGCGCGCCGGGAGATGATGATTGGCTTCCTTGCCGAACCGGCGCTTCTGATGGTGCTGTTCAACGCCTTCATGCTCTTTGGGAGCACATCGCTGCCCAGTCTCGTAGACGGCTACCGCGCGCACCAGTCGGTCGTCGATCCGAGCGTAATCTTCGCGGCGGTCGCCTTTGTCATGGTGCTTTTGGCTGAAAACGCTCGGATCCCAATCGACAATCCATCCACTCACCTTGAGTTGACAATGATTCACGAAGCAATGTTGCTGGAGTATTCCGCGCGTCACCTTGCGTTGGTCGAGTGGGCGTCGAGCCTGAAGCTGTTCAATTATGCCTGTATCGGATTTGCATTATTTCTGCCCTGGGGCATCGCCACGCACGGCGCAGATGGCGGGTGGCCATTGCTGATAGCCATTGCCGCGTTGCTTGGAAAACTTGTAATCGCCGGCGCGGCGCTCGCGCTGATTGAATCGCTGTCGGCCAAGCTGCGCATCTTTCGCGCTCCTGAGTACCTCGCAATGGCCTTTCTGCTCGCAGTGCTCGGCTTGCTCGTTCACCTTTTGCTGGGGGCCTAAACAAGATGCACAATTCTGAACTCATCGCCCAGGTGTTGAAGGTTCTCGCTGCAGGACTTCTGCTCATCTCGTTTGCCATGCTCGCGAGCCGGCGTACGCAGCAATTGATCACGCTGTTTGCCTGGCAGGGCGCCATACTCTTTGTCTCAACCGGCCTCGTGGCTTATAGCTCGGGCCTGACGGAAATGTATTACTCCGCAGGACTGACACTGTTGCTGAAAGTCATTGCCCTGCCCTGGATTCTTCATCGGCTGATCCACCGGCTCGGGGCGCAATGGGACAGCGAGCAGTTAGTGAATGTGCCTACGACCATGATGGCTGGGTTAGCGCTCGTGATCTTCGCCTTTGGCTTAGCGCAACCGATTACTTCTATGGCCACGACCATCACGCGCCATACGCTGGGCATTGCTCTGGCAGTGATCCTGCTTGCATTCCTGATGATGATTACCCGTCGCAAGGCTGTGACGCAGGTGATTGGCTTTCTCGCCATGGAGAATGGCTTGTTCTTCGCCGCCACCAGCGCAACCTATGGCATGCCCATGGTCATCGAGTTAGGCATCGCGCTCGATCTGCTTGTCGGCGTCTTCATTCTAGGCATCTTTTTCTTCCAGATTCGGGAGCAATTCGACAGTCTCGACCTGAGTAACCTGGAATCGCTCAAGGAGGACTGAATGGAAATACTCATGGTTCTAGGCTTGCCCCTGCTGGGAGCCGCTCTGCTGGCAGTCTTCGGCGCCCGCCGCTTCGCCGCCGAACTCAATGCAGGCATGAGCCTGGCCACTCTGATCGCCGCGTCGTTCCTTGTCCTTCGGGTGATCAGATATGGTCCTTTGCTGGTCGCGCATGAGCAATTCTTCGTCGATCCGTTCAACGTCTTCCTGGTGGCGCTGACGGCCTTTGTCGGCTTCACCACCGCACTCTTTTCTCGCCCCTACATGCGCATCGAGGAGCATCATGGGCGTTTGAACCCGCGGCGTCTGCGCCTCTATCACAGCATGTATCAGCTCTTCATGGCCGCAATGCTGCTGGCTCTTCTCACCAACAACATGGGTCTCCTTTGGGTGGCGATGGAAGCCGCCACGCTCTCGACTGTGCTACTGGTTTCGCTCTATCGCACACGGGCAAGTCTTGAAGCAGCGTGGAAGTATTTCATATTGTGCGGCGTCGGCATTGCGCAGGCGTTGTTCGGTACCATCCTGCTGTACTTTGCCGCGGAGAAGGCTCTTGGGCGTGAAGGTATGACGGCGCTCTTGTGGACCCACCTCAATGCCGTAAAGGGCCAGCTGGAGCCAAGAGTTCTGGGACTCGCCTTTGTCTTTCTTCTTGTGGGGTACGGAACAAAAGTCGGGCTTGCGCCCCTGCACAACTGGCTCCCCGACGCTCATGCCGAAGGTCCCACGCCTGTTTCCGCTGTGCTTTCCGGGCTCCTGCTGAATGTCGCTTTGTATGCAGTCATTCGCTGTAAGGTCCTTGTTGAAGGCTCAATCGGTCATGTTCTTCCGGGCCGCATGTTGATGACCTTTGGGCTGCTTTCTGCTGTGCTTGGCGCTTTCTTTATCTGGAGACAGCGCGATATCAAGCGGCTCTTCGGCTATTCCTCGATTGAACACATGGGCATCATCACATTTGCATTCGGTCTCGGCGGTCCGGTGGCCAATTTTGCCGCCTTGCTGCACATGACTGTTCATTCGCTTACAAAGTCATCTATTTTCTTCACCGCGGGCCACGCCTCACAGACCGCCGGAACGCAGCAAATGGAGGGCATTCGTGGCTTGGTGGGCATCAGCCCAACCATTGGATGGGGGCTTATGCTGGGTTCTCTCTCTATCCTTGGCATGCCGCCATTCGGCGTCTTCGCAAGCGAGTTTCTCATTCTCACAACGGCCATGAGAGAGCATCCATGGACAACTCCATTCCTGCTGATTGCACTTGGAGTAGCTTTCGCCGGAATCTTCAGCCGCGTTCAACCGATGGTTTTTGGCGAGAGCGATGCGCCGCCATTGCCGCACTCTCCGGCCCTGCTGCCGGTCTTCGTTCATCTGGGAATGGTGCTGATCCTGGGAGTCTACATGCCGGCGGCACTCGCTGAGTGGTATCGCGCGGCAGCGCAATTAATAGGGTGATGCGTATGATGCATGAACTTGAAAGCTCAATGAGGAACTTGCCGTCGAATCTGCCATGCAAGTCCAAGGTCGTCGGTGCTCTGGACTGGCACAGGGAGGCCGGGAATGTGCGCGCCGCCGGAGGGCAACTGTTGACTCTTTGGGGCGTGGACGATCGCGATCGCGACGGCAGTTTTCGCATCTTTGCCGCCTATCTCCTCGATGACGGGATCGAGGTCTTGGAACATGCCATGGAAAATGGTATAACTCCGACTTACCCAAGCCTTGCGGAGATGTTTCCCTGTGCCTTGCACATGGAGCGCGCAGTCTACGATCTGCTTGGGATAGCAAGCATGGAGCCCGATCATCGCGGCTGGTTGCGTCATGGGGGTTGGCCGCGGTCTGAGTTTCCGCTGCGAAGGGATTTCGACGCAAGCCGGCAGTTTGCCATCGACTCGCAGCCATATCCGTTTGTCCAGGTAGAAGGCGACGGCGTCCACGAGATCGCCGTTGGGCCGGTTCACGCCGGCACCATCGAGCCTGGACACTTTCGATTTTCGGTGGTCGGTGAAAAAGTTCTTCGCCTTGAAGAGCGTCTTGGCTATACGCACAAGGGCGTCTCGAAGCGATTCGAGCAGATGCAGCAAACGGAAGGGCACCGCCTTGCAGCGCGTTTGTCCGGCGATTCCGCCGTCGCCTTTTCATGGGCCTATTGCGCCGCGCTGGAGGCCATCACGCATACCGAGTGTCCTCCACGAGCCGCCAACCTGCGCGCGCTAGCACTGGAGCACGAGCGACTGGCGAATCATCTGGGTGACCTGGGAGCGTTGGGCAATGACGCCGGATTTGCCTTTGGGCTCACCCAATTCTCACGTATGAAAGAGGATCTTCTGCGGATGAATGTAGCCGCCTTTGGAGCGCGCTATCTGCTTGATTTCGTCCAGCCGGGCGGGGTGGCAACCGACTTACCCGAAGATGCGCCTCAGTTACTTCTCGATCATTACCTGGTGCTGGAAGAGAGAGTTTCCGGTTTGCGCGTCATCTACGATAACCATGCCGGCCTTCAGGATCGCTTTCGCGAAGCAGGAACTCTGAGCCAGGAATCGGCCGTAAAACTCGGCGCAGTCGGCCTGGCCGGGCGCGCCTCCGGCGTTCCTCTCGACCTGCGCGTGCATCATCCGTGGCCGCCCTATGACCGGATGAAGCCTAAGCTCGTAATGCAATCCACGGGCGATGTCGCGGCGCGCGTCTACCAGAGATTTGACGAGGTATTCGAATCGCTTCGGCTCTGCCGCATGATCCTTGAGAACTCCGTTGCAGGGCCGATAAAGGCAGATTGCCCGCTGGCGGAACCGGATCGCCTCGGACTCGGCCTGATCGAATCCTGGCGCGGCCCGGTGATCATCGCGCTGGAAAGCGGACCCGACGGGACCATCCGCCGTTGCCATGCACACGATTCTTCATGGCAGAACTGGCCTCTGATCGAATACGCGATCCTTGGCAACATCGTCCCCGATTTTCCATTGATCAACAAATCGTTCAACCTGTCCTACAGCGGACATGACGGATGAGGCAAGCATGATTAACACGCTATCGCGCATGATACGCACGGGCATATTGACTGAGGCCTTTCCCGCTCCAGCGTCCGCTTCGCCTGCAATCGACGGACTGCAGAAGGATCTGAGAAATATTCTGGGCCGCGCTCTCTGCATTCGCCATGTCGATGCCGGCTCCTGCAATGGATGCGAACTCGAGATTCAGGCACTCAATAATCCCTACTACAACATCGAAGGCATCGGCATAAAATTCGTAGCGAGCCCCAGGCATGCCGATCTTCTGCTCGTCACAGGTCCAGTCTCCGCGAATATGGAAGAGGCATTGAAGCGCACTCTGGATGCCATGCCGGACCCGAAACTCGTTGTTGCGGTGGGCGATTGCGGAGCCTGCGGAGGCGTGTTTGGGAAGAACTACGCCAGCCGTGGCGCCGTTGCGAATGTCATTCCCGTACACCGCACGGTAGTAGGCTGTCCGCCCAGCCCCGCGGCAATCTTGGAGGCCATTCGGTCCGCAGTCATCGAAGCTTGATTTGCACTCATCTGCGGCGGAGACAGCCGAATGGATTGGCGAAAGATGCCTTCGCAGGCGACGGGCATCATTAGGACTGCTCGAGCCCACTCCGATCCGCAAGCCTCGTGATCGTGCATGGAAGACCAGCGTTTCGCGTTCATAGCTGCGCTGGTGCCGGGCGATCACCTCGCTACCAAACGCGATCACCACTTGATACACGTAGCCCTCCCGCACCGGCAGCGACACGATGAATGCTCGCGTTGCGGCCTTCGCCTGTGGGGCGCGGGCGGTGACGTCTCGGGCTGATCTTAGGGCCGAAGTCTATTGAAATGAGACCATGTTCCCGCTCGGGAACATTCCGCCTCGGAAGCTCTGGTCTCCTGAAATTGCCAATCCCGTCGCCGAAGCGATCGCGGCGCTGATACGCGCGCGCTGCGAGACCACGCGAAACAGCCTCCGCCGTTGAATGCGGACAAGGGGTCGAGTTCAGCCTACCTCCCACTCATTCCTGAACCGAAGGAGGCATTCCTAATGCTCAACGCTCTTCCGTTGTTACAGCAGACAAGGGGTGTGCTGGACGCAGCAACCGGAATTCGGCACAATCTCGGACGGATCGTCTTGAGGAGGAAAGGGCGGCCCGGCTGGTTTGTCGGGCCGCCCTCCGCTGCTTCACGCGCTACTTCTGATCGACGTGTGCCTGGATGTTTCCAGTTGAGACCAGTTGGAGCGGAACGCTCAGGACGATACTGGTCGACGTTGAACAACTGTTGGGATTAGCGGGGTCAGTTAGGCAGACGACAAATCCCGCTTCGTCACTGGTCCCCGGCTCGCCTTGATCCCACAAGGTGAACACAACGGTATAGCCTTCCGCACCATCATAGGAACCGGTGCCGGTGGCGGTAATCTGGTTAACCGGCGCCGTGGGCGGATTCGGAGGATTACCGGTGAGAATGCAACTAGCGGACGTGATCATATCCATGTGGAAGTGATCGCTTCCGTTCCAATTGAGTTCCAGATTTTCATGCGCGGGATTCATGTTGCAGTCAACCTCGAAGCCCTTGGTCACGGTAACGGAACCGGAGGCGGGAACAATCGCATTCGAAACCACTACTTTGCCACCGCCGGTGAAGCGGCCCGTTCCGGGTGGTGGTGTCGTTCCACAACTGGTGGTGGAGAGATCAACAGTGACTGAGTTGCTGAGTGGAGTCGTTGGGTAGCCTAGGTAGCCGTCGCCCCAAGCCGCCACCGCTTCCGCCGTCACTTGGACTGTGCTGGTCCCGGACGGTGCATTGGCCGACCCCGAGAAGACGTCCCCGTCCCCCGCGTTGAAGGCTCCCGAAGCAGCCGGAGTTCCGTTAAAGAAAACCTCGATGTTGGGGTTGTCGCCGGCGTCGGAAGCGTAGCCAGTATTCGCGCCGTTTATATCCCAGGACGTTATCGTGAAGTTGATGACAATCTGCGAGCCATTGCAACCCGGGGTGGCCGAGGTTACGCTCAGGCTGTGTGCGTATGCGACGCCTTGGAAAGCAACCGCCGCTACTCCAACGAGAAGAAGAGATGCCATCCGTTTGAGAACTGTTTTGCAGTTGAAAATCGAATCAGGTTTCATGTGTCTTCTGACCTTTCTTTCCTCAATGCGCCCGGCAGGTCCGATGCTCTCAACGTGGCCGGAATCTGACCGAGGCTGCTACGTCGATGGGAACTGTTTCAACCGCAGCCGGGACGATCAGAGTCAGACAGAGCGAGTCGTCGGAGAATTGCGGAGAAACAACGCGATTAAATCCAGGCAACCTTGGAATGCTGCATTCATCCATCTGCGGACGGAAGAGGATCGAGAACTTTCCAGTGACGGGGGAACCGGAGAGATGAATCTGAATGCATCGCAAACATAGCGCCGCTTCAAGGCAGTGTCAACAAAATATGCGGTAAATCTAGTCACCATTACGGGTTACTCAAGATATTGAAGTAACCATCCTACCGCTGGGGTTTATGCCAACACCCTCTGATTGCTTAAAGATTGAAAAGCCTATCCGCAATAATGACGATGCCATTGACACCTAAAGAGGTCTATGAAGCCGCTGATCGGGGCAAGCTTGGGCTGGAGCATCGGTCGGAGGAGAGTATCAAGAAACATCTGATGGTTTCTAAACTTTTGATAATAGAATGGTAGGCACGACTGGATTCGAACCAGCGACCTCTTCCGTGTCAAATATTTTCCAAAACGTAACTCATTGATTCTAAAGCGCACTGATGGCTCAGAAAGCGCACAAAATGACTCATTTTGAGGCTTCATCACCCTGATCGAACCCAAGAAATAGCAGAAAGAAGAGGTCAAAATGAGGATCAAGATCAACATATATAGTTGAAAATACACATCATCGTTGCCCTCGCATTGAGCAATTTATCTGCCGTTCGAAGGCGACACAACACTAACTTAGCTCCGACCCAATGACCGCAGGTCGATTCGTTCGATGCCGAGGTGCACTTCGTCATTTCGGAGAGAGATCGCCGAACCAATAAGCTGCTGTTACTCCGCCATCCATGAGGAAGTCGCTGCCGGTGATAAAGGCGCCATCGGGACCCATGAGGAGAGCACCAACCGTTCCAACCTCATCCGGGGTACCGGCGCGTCTCGCCGCAGACACTTCGATCATGCGCCGATACCGGTTGATCCGAAAAGCATCGATAGTCTGACGACGAAAGAGGAACTCCTGAAGGCTGCCGCGGATTCTTTCGCCT
>VFSW01014121.1_pt1 | contig 11058 bp, 14 predicted proteins | sample 5358111 | NCBI WGS metagenome assembly VFSW01 (sample SAMN11554181, study PRJNA540505) | mine drainage metagenome | isolation source: sediment from site ElyBrook_90M | place: USA: Ely Copper Mine, Vershire, VT | collected 2017
ATATATATTTAATGGAAGAATTTCATCAGGCGTGAAATCAATTATTGCTTCAAACGTACAGTATTGTTATGGTTATGCCTTATAAGTATTGAAGAGAAGATTTCCAGCAGGAGAAAAAACAATTGCGAAAGATGGAGCATATTCTTATTATTATGCCAAATATGTAATAAAGGGAAGATTTCCAGAAGGTGAAAAAGCAATCTCCGCAAGTTCGTTGTTTTCTGCTTACTATGATTTGTTCAAGTGGCAGTTTTAGGTTTTCAAATGAAACGGACGTTATTAGATTGGTTGTTTCGACTAAACATTTACAAAGGATTTAGTGTCAATACACCAAAAGGTTTGATCACATGCGAAATAGTTGCCGAAGGAAACTTATCACAAACATATAGATGCTCCGTTAACGAGCATCATAATCTCTGCAAATGGTTATTGGAATATTGTGAAGGTCCATGGTCAGTTCGTATGAAACGCCCATATACGAATAGAGAATCCTATCTTTCATTTGCTAGAATAGAAGATGCAGTTACATTTCGATTTATGATTGATTGATAAATATTGGTATGGAACCAAAACTTCCGAAGAGTGCGTTGTTTCACGGCACAACTGAATATGTGGTGAGCCAGATCGAATCAGGATCGAATAATGTTCGTTTGGTTTATAAGGATTCCAACATATCTCTTGGTGGTGCATATCTGACAAGATTCTACGAAATCGCACAAGTGGCAGCACAGACAGCAGCCAGGGAACATCAGAGTAAACCTGTTATTCTGATTGTTAGAATCAAATATCCTTTATTTCCTGATGAAGATTGGGTTGTCCGGGCATCCGAGCGTCCGAAAGATAGTGATTTTGATTGGAACACAGAAAGTTACAAGAGCAAGCGATATGCAAACTTTTTTGCCGATCTTTTTTCCGAATACATTGGTGATGGACATTCATTATCGGATGAGTATGTAAGACGATATGATGAACTGAATGCTCGTTACGGTATTACCTGGAAAGACAGTTTACGTTATACTGGCTCAGTACGGCAAGGACACGTTATCACAGCGGATCAGATCATCGAAATCTTACGGTAGGATTTCTGATATAACGGCGGACTAAATAACAATAGAGGAGATGTTTTTGTTTAGTTTCTTGTTAACCCCTATTGCAAAATATGCCGCTATTGGAATTGCTCTATTATTGCTTATTGGTGGAGCATACCTTTACGTCAAAATAACAAATGATGAGATCAAGACATTAACTCAGAAAATCACTGTGTTGACCATCACGACGCAAAGTCTTCAGGCTGTCAACACAAAATTGCAAACCGATTACGAAAATATTAAAAAATTACAGGATCAAACAAATCAGACGTTGAGTGCGATACGCACGCAATCTAGAATAACCGAGCAAAGAATTCGAAATGAAATATTGAATTCATCGAATCCAACACAATTACAAATTCAAGTCAATAAGGATATGGCAAATACGTTTCAAGAATTGGAGAATCTTTCCAAATGAAATTCCTTTTGCCAATATTATTGTTATTGTCTGGCTGCGCTGGTTCTGTTATAACGAATGCTGTTGTTCAACCTAATGTTTCTGTTTCTGTCCCTACTGCTGATCCAATGTTACTGAATGCTGTTAAATGGCAAGTTCTTTCGGTAGCTCAATTAAAGACTTTAGTAGCAACTCTTGAAGCTAATAAGCAACAAAATGCAGTAGTATTTGTGCTTGACTCTCAGAACTACACTAATTTACAATTAAACTTTGTGGAGATTGAGCGTTACATCAAGGAAGAAAATGCTATAATAAGTATGCTAAAACAAGTCATTGCTCAAAGATCAGGGCAGACTTCAAGTTCAACAACAAGGCAGCCATCGAATGGCAATTGATTACAATAAACGGAAAGCAAACTATATCATCGTGACGAAGGACAGTTCGCCGGAAGCAAGAGAATTCATGGCTTTCGCAAGTCCACAAAATGCCTATGAATACGCATATAATGTATTGCACGATAGATTTCCAGAAGGCGAAAAATCAATTGTTAAAAATGCTAAAGCTTCATTTTTTTATGCCAAAAATGTAATCAAAGGACAATTTCCTAAAGGGGAAAACACGATCGCTAATGATCCAAAATGGTCATATTTATATGCTAAAGATGTAATCAAAGCACGATTCCCCAAAGGAGAAAATACGATCGCTAATGATCCGAAATGGTCGTATTTTTATGCCAAAAATGTAATCAAAGGACGATTTCCCAAAGGAGAAAATGCGATTGCCAAAGATGCGAAGGCTTCATATTATTATGCCCTAGATGTGATAGATGGACGATTCCGCAAAGGAGAAGAAGCAATTGCTAATCATCCGAAATGGTCGGAATTATATATAAAATATTAGGATATACATGATAGACCCTTACAAAATACTTGGACTGGCACCAGGAGCATCCGCTGAGGATGCCAAAGCCGCCTTTAGAAAACTTGCTAAAACTTGTCATCCTGATTTGCATCCCAATGATTCTGAAGCTGAAAAGAAATTCAAAGAGATCAATGAAGCATATGAGCAGATTAAGGACGGTAAACCGAATCTACATCACGGCTTTCCCAGACATGATTTTGGGTTTACATCATTTGATGATCTTTTTTCAAATCGAATGGACAACATTTTTAGCGAACTTCGTGCTCGTCAGCAAAATCCGAACGTTCATCTTGAATGCACATTGACATTAGAAGAAGCGTTTAATGGCAAAGAAATCTCTGTTCAATTGAATAATAGAACAGCAAATTCTCGACATATTCAAGCTTTTATTCCACCAGGACTTCGGGATGGTATGCGTATCAGTATTCCCAATGGTGGCGTTCAAACAAATCCTGCATATCCTGCTGGTAATCTTTTCATTACAGTAAAGATAGCACCGCATAACGTATTTTCGAGAGATTCAGAAAACAATCTGATATGCACTATCAAGGTACCAATTTTTGACGCATTGGTTGGGAATACATTCAATTTTAAAGGAATTGACGGCAAAGACATTAATGTATCGATTCCTGCAAATTTTGATTCTTCTCACAAGATACGTGTAGCAGGACAAGGCATGCCTGATCCACATACGAAGGTTCGTGGCGATCTGTTTGTAGGTATCTCGTTTTTGATTTCAGAAATCACCGAAGAACAAAAGAACATGATCAAAGGAATGATGCAAAAACAAAATTGAATGGAAGATTGTTAAAGCTATCTGACTTTCAACTTATGTAATAAGAGTAACAGAAACACCATTTAGGTTCCAGGCACAGCCGCTTGGAACATCCCAGTCTATATCCAGCCATTCGACATAAGGACGGTCATCATGTTTTGAATAAGTTGGTATCTCTATTCCGTCATAATTCTGCGCCACTCTTTGCCAATCTATAGCTGAAACACGACAACAATTGTTCTTTGATAGGAACTCATCTTGTGCTGGATCATATTTTGTCTGATCTCCGTTCTGCCAAAAAAATTGCCCTTGTGATGCCAGAGTAATCCCGTAGCGCACTGTAAAATTGAGAATTGATGCCCAATCGATTAATTGAATGAGATGACAACGCCGATCAATATGAACATGATAACGATAATTTTCGAGTTGTTTTCCTTTGGGCTTCTTTGTGATGATAAAATCATCCCATGAATTTGTATCAGACCACCAAAAACCATTTGGTTTTCTACCATACTGTTGCAAATATCGCATTTTATGATTGATTATAATAGGCTTCTTAGAGCTATGAACACGGTAGGGCACGCTACCACTTTCACGCAAGATTTCATTCATTCTCATTGTTATATACAAAAAAATGATATAAATACAATATAAGTTTCGGAGAAGTATAGTGTCCGGCGATACGAATAGCCAAGAGAACATATACTCTGTTGCTGTAAGAGCGATAGCATTAGCTCAAGTTTATTCTCACAACGAAGTAACATTGGAACACATTCTCGCTGCATTGCTTGAACGTGAAGATGTTATCAAATGTTTGAAGGACCTTGGCATCGATACAGATGAGATTCAAAAAGAACTTGCTGTTTTCATAGAAGATATACAAAAAACAACAAATCTTCTATCTCCACCGATAAAATCTAGAGAATTTCATGAAGTGTTCGGAAGAGCCATTGCTTTTTCAAAATTTTCTTCACGACCATCTCCTAACGGTGTTGATGTATTATTACAATTACTTCAAGTTACAACCCAAAACTCTGTTATTACTATGCTTACTAAAATGGGGTTGGATACAAAGAAGATACGAAATTATATCCTTAAAGATTCTAAACGTTCTGAAGATTATACAGATACGGAACCCAACGATAAACCAGAGGCTATAAGTTACGTAAAGAAATATTGCATCAATCTTAATGAACTTGCCAAACTCGGAAAGATAGATAATGTTGTTGGTAGATTGTCGGAAACTGAGCGTATAGCTCAAATCATATGTCGTAGAACAAAGAACAATGTCGTTCTTGTTGGCGCTCCTGGTGTCGGGAAAACCGCCATTGTTGAAGGACTGGCAAGTAATATTGTACAGAAAAAAGTACCAGAAATATTGCAAAAATCGGTTATCTGGTCATTGGATGTCGGGGCTTTAGTAGCAGGGACAAGATTTCGTGGAGATTTCGAAGAAAGAATGAAATTTCTTTTGAAAGCGTTTTCGTTACTAGATGAATCTATTCTATTCATTGATGAGATTCATATGATTATGGACGCAGGAAGCGGTAATAAGGGATCACTTGACGTTGGTAATCTATTGAAACCTGCATTAGCGAGAGGTTCTCTTCGATGCATAGGTTCAACAACAGAGAAAGATTGGCGTCAATATTTTGAAAAAGATCGAGCACTGGTAAGAAGATTTAAGAAACTATACATTGATGAACCATCTGTCGAGGACGCAAAACTTATTTTGCTAGGAGTAAGAAGTTCTTATGAGATATTCCATCATGTAAGATATACTGACGAGGCTTTGGAGGCTGCTGTCGACTTAACAAATAGATATGTTCATGATGGTAAGCTACCGGATAAAGCTATTGACGTTATCGATGAAGCAGGTTCCAGAAGAAGAATTTCTGGAAGTGAAGATCAAATCATTAATGTATCTGATATAGAAGAAGAAGTTGCAAAAATCACAAAGATGCCAACGCGGTCAATTCAAGAAGATGAATCAGGACCTCTTGAGAAACTAGATAAGGATTTGAAGGCGGTTATTTTTGGTCAGAACAAAGCCATCGAAGTTCTGGTAAATTCGGTGATGGTCGGGCGGGCTGGTTTAAGAAATCCCGACAAACCGCAAGGGAGTTTTTTGTTCACCGGACCAACAGGATGTGGGAAAAGCGAGACTGCACGCCAACTGGCGAAAACGCTTGGGATACCTCTCATAAAGTTTGACATGAGCGAATATATGGAGAAGCATTCAATTTCGAAACTGATAGGATCGCCGCCTGGATATATTGGATTTGGCGACGGTGCGGCGGGAAATGGATTGTTGATCAACGCTATAGATAGATCGCCATCGTGTGTTCTGTTGTTTGATGAAGTTGAGAAGGCACATGCCGATGTCCTGAATATTTTTCTACAGATTATGGAAGATGGAGTATTGACGAACTCTGAAGGGAAGGTGGTGAGTTTTCGTAATGCGATTATCATTATGACTTCGAATGTAGGAGTAGCACAAACTGAGCAGCAAATCGGGTTTGTGCAATCTGAGATAGACATCGATCATGGTTTAGTTAACAAAGTGTTTCTACCAGAATTCCGCAATCGGCTTGATTCGATCATTTCATTTAACGCTCTAGACAAAGTAAGTGTGAGCAATATAGTTGATAAGTTCCTATCAATTCTATGCGCAGCAGTTAGGGACAGGAACATCACTATAGAGATCACCGACGTTGCTAAAAGATGGTTGGTAGAGCGAGGCTATAACTCGATTTATGGCGCTCGCCCGTTGGATCGGTTGATCACAGAAAAGATTAGGCAACCATTGAGCAAGCAGATGTTGTTTGGTGACTTGAAGAACGGCGGGACAGTGCGAATAGCCGTTGAGGCTGGCGAACTTGTTTTGCATTCAAGAACTTAATAATTGCATGCTGCCATACTTTTTGTATTGCGTCCTGCATGGACGATGGATATACTGATTGCGATAAACAACCTAGTTCAGGAGGATGCGTAACAATGAGCGACGTTCTCTCAAGCTGCTTGGTGTTGTCATGAGAATAACATTTAATCGTTTTTTACGTTTACGAGGATTGAAGATGCATGCAAATTTAGCTCGTACATTTATTGAAAGAAAAATTATTCAGAAAGGGACTATGGTTGAAGCGTATTACCACACCAAAGGTATTTCTGGACAGTTCGATTCATCTGTCTTGGGAACTTTTAGGCTGATCGGCGCCCAATCAATCGGGGATTGGATTTTCTTCGATACGATAGGACCAAATGATATACGATATCGCATACGTTGCGATAACGTTGTTTCCCTGGATGGTATGCCGGTGAATCGAATCGCTGCATCACATCAACTGAATGAGACGGGAGATTTTATCTGACATTATTAATTTTCTTGTTCCTAACGTATATCGCATGTCTCGTGGATTATTTCGGAAACTTGCGTTTGCTTTTTCCGCTATGGTTTTTTTATTTGCTGTTTCTGTTAACTACAAACGCTGTTTTTTCTTAAAGTTTGTGGTTGCGGCGAGTCCATGCTAATCTTGGTTGTCACCTAAGGAGGTAATCACATGATACAAGCAGCGAAAGTAGGTCAGGATTTGCAAATGCTCAGCGAAAAATCAGGCCACACGCCGCAAGAACTTGTTCTTGCGGCAGTAACGGCAAAAATCGAAGATTGGAAAGCTGATTCATATCTTTTAATGAAAGACTTATCGTCTGCGCTAGACGATGTTGTTCAATAATTTTTCCAATTCATTTTTCTCTATGACCACATATCCTTGATCATTGAGAAGGGTAATAAGCTTTTGCGGCCAATCCATATCTGGTTGCTTAAATCGATCAGGTAATTGATCCCACGGGACCAAAAGTGGATGTGTTTTCTCGTCATTATCGAACTTTGTACCGTAGCGCCAGCCAGCATCAAGCCGTTCTTTCATCCAATTTTCATGTTTCTGTTTTTCTAATGCATTGCATAATGCAATGTGTTTTGTTGCGTCCAATGATATCCCAGCGTGGTCATTAACCAACAACTTAGTTTCTTGTGTTTCGATATCAAAATCAAGATCGGGTTGGGTATTAGCAAATTCCCTAACGATCTTTTCAATTTCGCTGTCAGACAAATCTCTGATTAATGGAATAATATAACTATGCTGTTTTTTATCGTCTAATCGATGTATCAGACTGATAGATTTAAATTGTCCATCGTTGTTCATATTCAAAGAAGTAATGGTGCCTGATGGTGCATGTTCTTTGACGCAATTATACCACTTACGAACTGTTTTCTTATCTAGTTCATTTTTTGTAACAAGTTTTATAAATCTTTCTATATTAACTGGTTCCATCAGGATGTGCTCGGTGGTGGTGTATCTGGACTATTCCCATTTTGGATAGAATTTATCGCAGCAGCATATTGTGCTTGTTTTGTGCCACCACGAGTCCATGCAGCAACCCCAAGAATAGCTCCAAAGGCGATATGGAACATTCCGGAACCCATAAGGGTTAAAGGCGCCCATGTATTTTGTGTCATAAGGACTTTTAGTGCGTCGATTTGTGCCGCCGGAGGCAGTTTCATTACAAGATTAATAATTTGTTCAGGAGAATATTTGTGATTTACCCATTCGTAATAAATCGGCATACCAACGAAATCTGTAAGACAAATGATCAAGTATACGATGGCCGCAATCGGACGCCAATTTTTGGTTATCCATGATTCGCCAAAATCAAAACGATGATAAACAGTTGTTGTTGCCATTCTCTTATTATCTCGGTTGGGGATTTACTTCCCATCCTCTACGATATTCAAATTCGCCTAAGTTATTCCCGTAGGATAGCATTGCATATTCGACCAATCCAAAGGTTCCGATATATTTTGGTGATGAATATGGAGATAGGAAATAACTACGAGTAATAACGGCTCGCACCCATACAGCATTTGCGGTGAAAGTAAATTCGTAAGTAGAAGTTTGTCCCGTTGCTGGTTGTTGAATAACATACCCTGGTTGTGGGTATTGAATGTATTGTACGTTTCCTGGCATGACAGTAAACCAATCTGTTGCTGTCGGTGCAGCAGTAAGACTTGCCTGAATACTAACACGTCCCGTAAAATTTTGAACACTTATGGAAACGCAATGAACACCCGTTGTCAGACCATACCATCCAGAACCACGTACTGGATCGCCGTAGATATCAATTTGTTCCGTCATAGGTCTGAGTAGATTAAGACGTGTGTACATAATCGTATTTATGCCTTACCATTTTTTTCGTTCTATGATTTTGAAATCGCTTATTTTGTTGAGATTATCTTTCGATGGCATAGGATCGAAACCGAATGATTTGATAAATTCCCTTCTTGATACGGAATTGAATACCAAACCACCGCTGTTGTTCGAAGACCACCTATACCAAGCTCTAATAGGCATATCATGCAATGTATATCTAGCTTCTATATCGTCATGATCGAATAATCCAACTACCATTGGGTTCATTTCAGCAACAAAGTAATCTTTGTCGTTGATGATAATATCACTAGGTTGAAAATCGTAGTCACGAGGAATGCGTATGATATACTCTCGCTCGATGAGATTTGACATGTAATCTTTTCCGTGCAATCTTTCGTCATGCAGTTCAGAACTGATTATTTCGACCTTAGATGGATCGACAGAAAGAATGAAGCCATTTCCATTTGAGAAATACTTTGCTACTGGAATACTAGCAGTGAACGATAGTAGATTGCCATCCGTTATCTGATGCAATTTACGATCACAAATCCATTTGATCAGGAAATCAATGGCATCTTTTCGTTTCATTTCACGACTTTTATCAGCATTGAATATGGCGGCGATCAGCGGCTTTAAGGTGTCGCTATTGTAAAGATCATGTGCCCTGATGCCACGATAAATTCTTTTTGGCAACTTTTTCTGTTTGATACTGTTTAGCCACCAATATAGATATAAGCATCGAAGTATATTATTTGCCGGACGGATTGCAGACTCGGTTGCTCCTAAAGCAGATTCGTTTTTTACCTTTACAACAACGTCATCTTTTTTGATTTGATATGTTACGGCAAAAACAGGAAATAATGGTTTGCATTTCAGGAAAAATCTGGTTTGCCACATCAAGTCAACGAATACCGCCGTTCCCTTAGGAGGGACATTCCCCAACTGCAAGTGAGAAATTCCATGCAAAATAGATTGTGACGTGGATTCTCGCCAGTTTGCAAACGCTTCGTCTATCACTCTTTCAAAAAGGCTATATCTGATACCGACTAGCTCACATGCCTGCTGGTTTGAAATAGGTTGTTTAATTTGATTACATAGTACAATAAAATTGGACCAGTCATCGAACAACAAAGCGCCCTCGAATGGTGCAAAAGATTTTCTTGTCTCGCTATTCATGGTGGTATTTAGCTTGTGTTATCGAGAAAGATGCAGTATATTTTCATTTTGGAGAAACGTAAATGCTACCATATCAACGCATGATTGCGCTGGCGAAGACTCCTTCTCGGAAGGACAAGGAACAACTATTGATAGATGCTTTTTTGGCAAACGAGTGGGAGTTCTTTGAAGGTTGCAAAATGGGATTGGACAATCTCATTACGTTTGGTGTCAAAAAAGTAGCTGAGATTGTGGAAGCCGACGAATATGAAGATGTTGCGTATGATTTCAAAGATTTTCTCGATCTGACAAGACGATTGCAGAATCGGGAGCTAACGGGGCATGCTGCCAGAGATGCTATTCATGATGCTGCCTCACGTTGCCACGTTCCTACGTGGAATCATTTCTACAGAAGAATTCTGCTCAAGGATTTGGGAATTGGCGTCGACGAATCCACTATCAACAAAGTCCTGAAAAAGCTTTCGGTCAGCAATTCGAAGGCGAATGATTATTTGATCCCTGTATTCAAATGTCAGTTGTCGCATGATGGCGAGGATGTTCAACATCAAAAGAAGATCAAAGGGAAAAAACTCATTGATACCAAACTGGATGGTATGCGATTACTGGCTGTTCTGAACAAGGAAAGTCAGACAGCGATGATGTTTAGTCGCAACGGTCAGGTAATAGAAACATTTCCAGAAATGCTTGCGACACTTCGTAATCTTCTGGTGAACATTCCTGGTTCTTTGGTCCTTGATGGTGAATTGATATCTCCACAAGGATTTCAGCATCTCATGACACTTGTGAAACGCAAAGACGGACATCCCGATACAGCAACGATTAGATATGCTTTGTTTGATGTCATTCCGATGAAGGAGTTTTTCAACGGATATTTTGCAAAATCGCAAAGAGATCGACGCATTGCATTGGAATCCATGCAAGAATGTGGGTTGTTTTCTGTTGATAAGATAAACGATCGCAATCGGATATATGTGGTTCCGCAGATTGAAGTTGATCTTGATACTCCGGAAGGGAACTTGGCGTTTTCCGAATTCAATCGGCAGGTCATTGCTGATGGTTTTGAAGGTATAATGATTAAAGACCCCGAGGCGCCATATGAAGGCAAACGTACCAGTGCATGGTTGAAGAAAAAACCAACGATTGAGGTTACATTGAAGATCATTGGTTTTGAACCCGGCAATGCTGACGGCAAATATGCAAACACGTTAGGCGCATTAGAAACTTCTGGTGAAGACGACGGCAGAATGATCAAAAGCAATGTAAGCGGCGGTATACCGGATGATTTGCGAGATGAGATATGGAAGAATCGTGATTCCTATTTGGGGATGATGGTAGAAATTATTGCCGACAAAATCACCTTGGAAGAAGGGGCATCAGTCTATTCGCTACGGTTTCCGAGATTAAAAGGATTTCGTGGTCGGACGCCGGGAGAAAAATTGTAGGTTGCATTAAATCACAAGTTGTGGTTCACTGTTCGAATGACAAAGCATA
>VFSW01014122.1_pt1 | contig 11058 bp, 13 predicted proteins | sample 5358111 | NCBI WGS metagenome assembly VFSW01 (sample SAMN11554181, study PRJNA540505) | mine drainage metagenome | isolation source: sediment from site ElyBrook_90M | place: USA: Ely Copper Mine, Vershire, VT | collected 2017
GTTATATATATTTATAGTGTAAGCTTTCTTTACATTTCTCGTAAGGAATCTTGACGACTTCCGCAAGAATCTTTACAGCCCCCACAACTTATCCACACTGTAAAGATTCTTTACAGGCTGTAAAGTTTCAGACACACCACTATTCCCCACCACCAAAAACCCTGTCTTTAAGCACTTCTACGGATTCGCGCCATAGCTCCGTTGCCCGGAGATAGCCGGTGTCCTCTTGGATCTCGACGATTCCCTGCTTTTTAAGCTTGTTTATCATGCTGTGGATCGACTGCCGGGAGAGGCCTAGGCTCTTGGCAAGGTGCTCTTTCGAGGCGTAGCACCAGCCGGGCACCACACTTCGGTTGCTCGAAAGCTTATGGATAGAGTCGGCGAGACAGTATTCATTCATCGTTATTTTGAGCCGTTTTCTTGCAGAGTGCAGCACCAGCGTATATCTTGCCTCCTCGGGCTGAAGCTTCCGGCGACGCTGATTAAACGAGCCCATGTTTTGCTTCAGTCGCTGCATTGAGTTGTCGAGCTGTATCTTTTCCATGTTTTTATTCGGTTCGGACGTCCGGACGGACGGACGGACGCACCAGTTTTTCCTGCTCGCGCGAGATCTTGATATTCTCCGACCTCTCGGCCTCCCCCTCTATGAAATAGTCCAGCGCTTCGCGGGCCATGTCCCCCAGCGTGCGCTCCTTCCCTCCGGAGCTCTCGCGCTCCGCGATCTGTATTTTTTTCAGGGCGTCGAGCTGATCTTCGTAGATATCAAACGGGTGCCGGATCTTGCGTCGCTGCGCCGGCACCTCGATAGAATATTTATTTGTTTCTTCCGATATCTCGCCTTGCGGATCCGTGTTTTCGACCTTTATTTCGGACGGACGTACGGACGTACGGACGGACGTACGGACGACCTCAACTTTTCTCGGGGGATTTTCCGGCAAGGGAGCTCCCCTGAAAGAGATCTCCTCCGGTTTTTTTGTTTGAAAGCGCTCTGTCTCTACTTTTTTCATAGCATTTTTGCGACCTCTACATAGGCGATCGCGCCTTCATGCGAAGGATCGAGCTGGGGCAGGGGGGTTCCTTGATCGAAGGCGCGGGGGAACATGATAGTCTCGGGGATCTCCACCATAAAAACCTTGTCTCCCCATATTTCACGGGCTTTTTTGACGACTCCGGACGAGTGGGTAGTCGTTTTCTTAAACATCGTCGGCAAAACACCGCGTATTTTAAGATCCGAGTTGTACTTGTCCCACACTACCTCCTGAATAAAGCGTAAAAGGTCTTGTACGCCGTCTAGGGCGGGCCTTTCGGCCTGCAGCGGGATAATCACCTCGTCGGCCGCTGACAGGGCGTTTACGGCCAGCATGGCCTTGCCCGGCGGGCTGTCGAGGAGCACATAGTCGTATTCCTGCTTTATTCCCTCTATAAGGCTCTTTAACATGCCTTCGTCGCCCGGCTCTAGCGCTTCCTCGATCGCAGCCAGCAACGAGTTGCCGGGAATGATTTTAAAGCCGAATTTGGTGTCTTTTACGGCTAGGCCCGCGGGGACTTGCTTCATAAAGACGTGGTACAGGTTGGGGTTTTCCTTCTCCGGATCTATGCCGAGGTGTCGCGTGGCGCTCGCTTGCTGGTCGAGATCTATCAAAAGCACCCTTTTGCCAAGCCCCGCAAGGGCGGACGCGAGGGAAACGGCCGTAGTTGTCTTGCCGGTGCCTCCTTTGAAAATTGAGATTGAGATTACTCTAGTCATTTTAAGGTTTTTTTAGCGTCCGGACGTACGGACGGACGGTGCCGGCAAGCTCCGGGCTGGCGTGAGCTTCGTCGATTCTCGCCATACGTTGTAGTCCGAGATCGGGATCCGGTAGGTCTTGCCGACCTTCCGGGCGTTTTGAAAAATACCTTTTCGGATCCACCGAGTCGCCGTCATGTTGGACACTTTCTCGAGCCTTGCGATATCGGCGGCTGTTAAAAATTTTTTCATAATCTTTGTAAAGAGTGGGAGTGAGTATCGTTAGTAATGTTAGCACCTTATTATTTGTGAGCACGCCCGAGCTGTGGATAGCCGCCCGGCAACTGGAAGGGGCGGGGCGGGGGAACAAAAAAAGAGGGGTTTAACCCTCTTTTTTATTTCAACTTGTACCCTGCTTGATGTCCGCCTGCGCCGCTTCGAGCATCTGGCTCACTCGGCCGTACCGCTCCTTGTAGCGTTTGATGATCCGTGCGAGATAGAGCATGATGTACCTCGGCTCGATCCCAAACTTTTTCTTACACTGCGGGCATGAAGCGAAAAACATCAACTTTGCTTTCTCGGATTTTTCTTTTTCCATAAGATTTAGCACCTATGGCTGATAAATCGGGAGAGCTGGCACTGCTCGCCCGAGCCTTGCTTGCGTCCGTACGGACGTACGCCCAGCCCAGAACGAGCAACAGAGAAAAGTTGCTTGCATGGTTGTAAAAGAGCGGCGAGGTGCCGTTTTAGGCGCTTATTTTTTAACACAATCCTGCATTAAAGGCAATAGCTATTGAAATTTTTTTCAGTTTCCGCTTACATACCTTTGACCGGACGATTCCCCTGAGCTCTCGAAAAGAGTATGCGTCCGTCCTTGCTGTTTGGTGTTGGGCAGCAAGGACTCGGGGAATAGTCCCTCACTCGGCTATTTCCGGAGGGGAATCACACGTCCGGAGCCGATATTAAAATAAAAAGCTTCGCGGGGGGCCCGGACGCGGGCTCTCGTGCATTTTTAAAGAATGGCCGACGTTGTTATAGGATTTTGGGGCACCGAAAAGCCGAAGGCGATCGAGATAAGCTCCGACGATCGGAGGCACCACGCCTATATCGTGGGGCAGACCGGCACCGGAAAATCGACGCTTATTAAGAACATGGCGATACAGGATATCCGGAAGGGGGCCGGCGTCGGGGTTATAGATCCGCACGGCGATCTCGTCGAGGATATTTTAAATTTCATTCCGAAAAAAAGGACGAACGACGTCGTGTACCTAAACCCGGCCGACATTGAGCACCCGGCCGGCCTTAATATCTTGGAGGCTCGGGGAGAGGCGGAAAAGCAGCTCGCTGCCTCGGCCCTCGTTTCTGTCTTTAGGCACCTTTGGATCAACTCATGGGGCCCGCGCACGGAGTACCTGCTCTACAATGCCGTGCTGGCCCTTATGGACACGCCCGGGCAAACCCTTCTCGGGGTTTACCGGATCCTGATCGACGCCGAGTTCCGCCGGTGGATTGCCGCACGCGCCAAAGATCCGATCGTCCGGACGTTCTGGCAGTCGGACTTTGAGGGCTACGGAATACGCTTTGTAAAAGAGGTGATCGCTCCTCTGCAAAACAAGGTCGGCCAGCTCCTCACCAGCGCGTATCTGCGCAATATGATCGGCCAGCCGAAAAGCACGGTAGATCTGCGCGGAGTGATGAACCGCCGCAAAATACTTTTAGTGAACCTGTCGAAGGGCAGAATAGGGGAGGATCGGGCAAACCTCCTCGGCTCGATCGTCATTACAAAGCTCTATCTCGCTGCGCGCGAGCGCCAGCAGCAGCCCGAGGCAAGACGGCGGGATTTTTATTTGTACGTCGATGAGTTCCAGAATTTCAGCACGGACGTTTTCCCGTCGATCCTCTCGGAGTCGCGCAAGTACCGGCTTAACCTGATCTTGGCGCACCAGTACCTCAAGCAGGTGCCCGAGGATATCCGGAGCGGGGTATTCGGCAACGTCGGCTCATGGATCGCGTTTAGGGTCGGCAGCGAGGACGCCCTTACGCTAGAGCGGGAGTTTATGCCGTACTTCGACGCGGAGGATATGCGCCGGCAGCAAAATTTCTCTATCATTTATAAAATATTGCGCGGGGGAGTCGCGGCCGATCCGTCGTCCGGACGGACGAATCCGCCGTTATGGAAAGGTGGCGACGAAACGACCAGAGAGGCTGTCATAAAAGCGTCCCGCGGCCGGTATGCGCGAGAGCGTGCGTTTGTAGAGGAGAAAATAAAAAGGTGGTTTGCCTCTTAGTTTTTTATTTCCGCCCGGGCTTTTGCATATCCGCAAAATTCGCAATCCTCAAGAGGCCTCGGGGCCGTCGGCTTTTCAAGGCACTTTTTAATTTCGAGTAGCGCCCCCTCGATCCACTTATCGTCCCCGGTGTAGGGGAGCAGGGTTATATCAAACTCAACCTTACCCCCGAAAACGTCCTTGTCTGTCCGTCCGTTGCAATAAACAAAGTAGCCGGTCGGGGAAACCTCGAAGCCGTTGCGTCGCAGAAGCCACTGGTATACCTCCATTTGTCTCTTATAGCTCATTTGCCAGTCGGAATCGAGATCTATCTCGCTTGCCTTCGACGTGGCCTTATAATCGACCACAATCAGCTCCCCGGCTGGATTGATCCAGATATCGTCTACCGCTCCGGTGATGAGTAGGTTAGTCGGCTCGTGGAGGTACTGCACGCCTTTAAAATTTTCCCGCCACTCGTCGATCATTTCGTGCTGGAAGGGAATAGCAACAAGGCTGTACTGCTCCATTAAGGGGTGCGGAGTCTTTGCGGCTCGGTGGCCGTCAAACTCCTTTTTAAGAAGCGTATCGACCGCTTTGTTGATGTTGAAGGGCGGGCCCGACGGCCGGCGGATCCCGATACGCTTGTCGAGGTAAAAACAGCAGGGGCACTCGACAAACATTTCTATACCGCTACGGCTCAATTTAAACGGCTTGTCGTTTTCCGGATCATACAGGCCCCGCGATTTCATTTTAAATTCCTTTTTCATAGGGAGATACTACTCGCTTAATTTCTTTTCCGCGACTTCCTGCATTTCGTCGATCGAGATCGTGCCGTACATGTCCATGGTTGTTTTATAGGACTGGTGGCCGAGAAAGTTTTGGATCCATTCGGCCGAGAAGCCCTTTGATTTTAGAAAGCGGGCAATCGAGTGCCGGAATAGATGAGGGTTGAGGTGTTGCCGGCCGGGGTGCGGGTTGCTTATGCCAGCCTTCGCTCCGGTGTATTCGACGATGTAGTTGATCGCGCGGAGCGAAAGCTCCTTGTCTTGGTTCGAGAGAAACACCGGGCCTTCCTTCCGGTGGCCGATCAGGTGCTTTAAGTCGCCTATATACTCGTCGTCGATCATTGGGACGATCCGCGTCTTGCCTCCCTTTCCCTGCCGTACGTTTACGCGCTTGCGCTCGAAGTCGAGATCGCGCACGTCGAGCTCGGCGAGCTCCTTGCGGCGGAGCCCGAGCCAGTAGAGCGTCTTGATTATGCACCGGTCGCGGAAGTTGGCGCAGGCGATCACCAGCTTTTTTATCTCGGCCGGTTTCAGGTGGTAGGCCGAGGCCCGCATTTGTTGCTTTTTTGTCATTTCACTTTTGTTTTTTATGGTGCATAAAACTGCACATTTATATATTACCACATGGATAAAAGCCCCCGGAGAGGGGGCGAAGTTGCACACTTTTATACAAGCGTGCAGTAGATTTTAAGCGCCTTTCACTAAAAACTTTTCTATTCTCTCGATAGTCGCCGGCAACTTTCTTTTTACGTCGTGCTCCCAAACTCGCAGGACTTCCCAGCCCTCGCGCTTGAGCTTCGCCCGCGTCCGCCGGTCGCGGGCTACATTGTTGCCGATCTTGTCTCGCCAGTACGTCGCCGGCAGGCGCTCCGGGGAAAACCGGTAGCCGTGCCAAAAGTCGCCGTCGATAAATACCGCCCGCTTTTTCGCCGGGAGCGCCACGTCCGGCCTGCCGGCCACTCTCGCATAGTGCGACTGAAAATAAATCTTTCTCTTGCGGAGCTCTTTAAAAACGACCAGCTCGGGGCCGGTGTTTTTAGATCTAATGCGGGCCATGATCTGGCTCCGCTTCTCCTTGGAGAAAACGTCGGCCATTTTTATTTATTGGAAGCGCGGATCTATTTTTTTTCCGTAAGACGCCTGCATGTGGCCCCGGGTTCCCTTGCGGGAGCACTCGGGCGAGCAGAAGCGACTTATCATCTTGTAGCCGTTTTTTCGCGGGTGGTACTGCTCCTTGCACCAGTCGCAAACCTTTATCATTTTTAAATCGCGATTTTTGGGATCGTCGGAGAATTTGACCATATATTTTTATTCGTCGTCGTCCTCTCCTCCCGTTTCCTCCGCGTTCTCTCCGTTTTCTGCGAGGAAATTTTCGTAGGATCCGATCCGGGTGAAGTCGATGTCGTAGGTGTTATTGTCTATCTTGTAAACGACGACCGTATCGAGGCCGATAGCTTGGAGCTTATCATAGGTAAGGAGCTCGCGCTCGTTGAGATTGAGAACGTCGCGCAACAGCCACTTGCCGAGCGCGGAGTTAGGGTTGCTCATAAGCGCCTTGCTGTCGTCTTGGCACACTTTCGCGCTCATAACGCTTCTGTCCGGAAGCGTGAGCTCGAACGCCTGATCTCGCGGCGGGAAAAAGTTTGGAAGCTTTTGGTGGATCCACGCCGGTATCGGAATATAAATTTCGTTCGCGTCGCGTGGCCGGCCGGCCGCGTTCCACTGGTTGAGCCCGCTCTTTTCCGGCACGCGCTTTGTTCCCCCGCGCAGAGAGTAAAGGGGCAGGAATACATGCGGCTGGGGCTTGATCGGCGCGAATATAAGCCCGGCTTCCTCGATCAGTTTTACGATCTGGGCGAACGGATCCTCTATTATCCTCACCGGAACCTCGAGCAAAATATTTTCCGTTATAAAGCGCTTCAAGAGAGTGCTTTTTGAAACGCTGAAAGAATACTCGGCCGACGGGTCGCTGAATTGGATCGTGTTGCCTGTGGGGCTTATTTTAACGTCCTTGATCCGGCCGATGTCTATAAGCGGGGCCGGAGACTCGTATACGAGGATCTTGCCGGCCTTGCGCGTTATGCAGTGATAGATTATGTCGTCGAGCTTAAAAATGCGCTTGGTCGTTTGGATCCGCTCGTTGCGGAGCTCGGCAATCTTTCTTATTTTTTCCTCCGGATCGAGCCCGCGAAAAACGCCGTGCTCGCCGTTGAATTCGGCGACCTTCTGCATGCTCCGGCCGTTGCCCTCGAGAAAAGTTTTTATGCCGAAGCCCATGCCGTCCTTTGAGGCGTCGGCTGAAGCGTCGGAACGCGACAGATCCTCGGCCGAGAACGCCTTGCAGAAAACTTTTTCGGCGGCGCGGTACGCTATATAGGGCTCCACGGCCTCTGAAAAGAGGCCCGAGAGCGAGCCGACCGCTTTAAGCAAGCGTTCGTACGAGCTGACCTGATCTTGGGTCTGGTTCTCTAGGAACATAATTATTAAATTCTAGCGCCTTTTTAATCTGCCGGGCGACGCGCTCGATCACTGGAACGGTAACGGAGTTGCCGATCTGCTTGTAGAGCTTCGTGTCTGCAAGGGTATCCGGTAGCTTATAGCTGTCCGGATAGCCCTGCAAGCGCGCGCACTCTCTCGGCGTGAGTTTTCTTATTCCCTTCTTGTCGCGTATAAGCGGCACGTTGTGCCCGCCCATTCCCATATTGGCGGTGAGCGTAGGCGAAACGCCGCTTTTATTTTCCCGAACGTACGCGCGACGCCACTGGTACACAACGCCCGGCGTCTTTATAAATTTCTTGAGCTCCTTATAGAGAGGCTGGTCGTTGTAGTAATATTTTTTGTCTACCTTTTCCTCCAGTATGTCGGCCACGCTCTTGAGCAGGGGCGTCGGGGCCGGAAACTCGAAAGCGTCGTAGGCCTTCTTTGACTTGAAGCCGACAATATAGATCCTCTCGCGATTCTGCGGGACGTTGCCGTACTCCATGCTGTTAAGAACCTTCGCCTTAACGTGATAGCCGAGATCGGCGAGCGCGTCCGAAATAATGTTAAAAGTTTTTCCGTGATCGTGGGACTTTAGATTTTTTACATTCTCGAGAAAAACGACGCTCGGCTTCTTGTCCCGCAGGATTCTGATAATTTCAAAAAACAGATCCCCGCGACCGGTATCGAGAAACCCCCGGCGGTAGCCGGCGATCGAAAATGGCTGGCACGGAAAGCCACCGAGCAACATGTCGAACGCCGGCAACGCGGAGCTCTTTACCTTCGCGATGTCGCCGACGGTGAGCGGCGACGTCCTGAAATTAAGATCGTAGGTTTCCTTGCAGTAAGGATCGAAGTCGTTGGAAAAAACAGTCTCGAAGCCGGCTTTTTCAAAGCCGATCCGGATTCCTCCTATGCCGGCGAAAAGATCTATTGTTTTATTTTTTTGCAGTGTCATAAGGAGAGTTGATTGAAGTATAGCAGGGTATTGAAAAAATTGCGGCCCCACGGCGGGAACTAGATATCGTCTCCGGGTTTTACGGACAAAAAAAAGCTCTCGGGCTCGGCCAGCTCTCGCCTGCCGGCGGATGGCGCTTGCGTTTCCGACTCCAGATCTTCGCGCCGGCGCATGTGCGCGGAGCCCACAATGGCGTCGGCTCGTTTTCTTAGGAGATCCAGCTCCCTTTTGGGGAACACGTCCACTGGATCAAGTATTTTTTCGGCGTCTACCAAGAGTGCACCTTCTTCCCCTATCTTCACGATATACCGCCGGGGCTTTAAATCCTGCAGCTGCTGGCGGCGATCGCCCCACGCCTCCCCGATGAGCTCGTAAGGCTGATGATATATGTGGGGGTTGTATTTTTTCATGCTCTCCACAAAATCCTCTCCGTGCAGCTCCCTGTGAAATTGTTGTTGCTCGATTGTATAGCGCTCCTTGATTAGCTTCTCTCCGCTTTGGTGTGCCAAGATCTCCGCGTCCTTGTAGTTGAGCTTGAAGTAGATCTGCACCTTGCAGTTTCCTAAAATTGAGCTTTGCAGGCGCTCCTGCAGCTGGGATAGGTTCTGGTGGGATAGAGTCAAAAACAATTTATATTTTAATGCCTCGGAGAGCACGGACAAAAAGCTGTCGGTGGCGAAATTTTGAAACTCGTCGATGTAAAGGAAGAATGGCACCCGATCCTCCCTGTCTTTTATATTCGTTCTCGAAAAGGCGGCGTGCTGGAGGCTGGACATCATCACCGAGCCGAGCAGCTCCCCCACCCCGGCCAGCTCTCCTTTGGGGAGGCTGACGAGTAAAATTTTTCTGCCGTCCATTATCTCGCGCAGGTTGAACGTGCTCTTTGGTTGCGAAAAGAATTGCCGGATTTGCTTGTCGATCAGCACGCCTCTGATCTTGTTGAGCACCGGGGCCGTCGCGGTAATTTTTGCAGCACGCGACTGCTCCCCGAACGATCGGAGCGCGGACAACGCTATCTCGTTCTTTACGCGGCCGAGAACCCTCTCTCTAAAATCGTCATTGTCCAAAAAATCCGGTAGGTCGGCAAGGGTTAGCCCGCCCTCCGAAAGGGCAACGAGCGAATTTCTTAAAAGATCTTCGAGGCGCGGGCCCCAGCTCGATCCCTCCCAGATCTTTTTAAAGGTTTCAGTCAAGCCGGTGGCGAGCTTTACAGGATCCGCTCCGGGGATAAGCTCAAGCGGATTAAAGCTCGCTGTCTTTTCGAGATCGGTTGGGTCGATCAGCACCACGTCGGAGGCTAGGCGTTTTGTTTCCTCCGACTCCTCGATCCCCTGCTCCTGACCGGGCCTGCTTTGTGGCCCCCACTTGCGCGTTAGAAAAATTTTGAGGCTGTCGATCAGGTCGCCGTGCGGATCTATAACCGCAAAGCCGGCTCCTCTTTCTATGTCCTGCCTCACTAGATACTCGATCAGCTTCGTTTTCCCCCGCCCGGAGCCCCCGACGATGTAAAAATGCTCTTCCCTTTCGCGCTCCTTTATAATCTCAAGCTCTATCGTCTTGCGCGGTGGTTTTCCTCCTTCTTCGCCGATCAGCCAGCCGAGGGCGACGCCGCCGGCCGGCGCTTTTTCTTCGCCGATTAAGATCGTGTTTTCGTCTATCTCCGTGCCCACGCGCCCTTTTATGCGCTCGAGTTTTTCAAGCATTTTTTTCTTTTCGTTCTGCTTGATAGCCTCGCGCTCGGCCTCCTCTCTGCGCTCGGCCTCTTTCTTTTGCAATTCAGCCTCCTCTGCTCGTTTCTGCTCCTCTTGTTGCTGTTTTAGTCTTTCCGCTTCTTCCTTCTTCCTTTTTCGTTCCTCCCTTCGCTTTGCTTTTTCGTCGTCGCTAGTTTGCTCCCCTTCTTGAAAGAGGACATGAAAAAATACCCAGAGTCCGAACAGGAGCAGGCACGCGAAAAATCCTAAAGCGAGCAACGCTCCGGGCGAGGCCGCTGAAATATCTATCGTCAAATTTCCCCTCATAAATTTTTAGTCTAGCAGTGAGTAAAGCACTTCGTCCCGGGCAGAGCTCCAGATCGGTTGCAACACTGTCTCCGGAATCTCGAAGGAATAATTTTTTTCGCTAGTGAAAAGAAACATGCGCAGCCCCTTCCCTTTTCCGTCCGCCTGCTTGCTTATGTCCCGGAGGTGGTCTCCGCGCTCTGTGCTGATCGTGATAGTGAGAACCCTGAAGGCGGGAGCGTTAAATTTTTTCTGCGATCCGCCCTGCTGATACCACTGCCAGTAGGCCCGGAGCTTTCGCAAAAATCTGGCGAGCTCCATGCTTGAGCGATCTGCCTCTAGAAAAAAATAGCTTTTGTTGCTTCCTTTTGCGATCGTAAAAAATGCGTCCGGCACGACGGGAGCCATGCCGTCATCTAGTCGCACGCGGTCGCGAAGCTCGTCGCCTTGTCTCCACGACTCGAGCTTCGCGGTCGGGTGGTTTTTAAGTGCGAGTTCGAGCGCCACGCGAAAGTCGGAGATCATCATGGCGTGGTCTATGAAGGGAAACTTGACCTCGGCGTTCTTTTTCTGCCAGTCGATCCGTCCGCGCATGTCCGGACTGTCTCCGGAAATGGCGAGGGCTCCCCTTTTCCCGAGCGCGTATATAAAATGCCCGCGCGTCCGGTAAAAGGATAGTTGCGCCGGCGGGCGGTCTATATAGCCGTGGTGGAAAAGATATTGAAGCCGGCGCTGGTTGTAGCGCGGGCCCCCTTTGCCGGGGTGAAGCAATAAGATCTGCCGGGCGTCGAGAAAGCGGTAGTCGGCCAAATCCTGAAAAATATCCATGTCCCGCTTTTGGATCACG
>VFSW01014123.1_pt1 | contig 11058 bp, 6 predicted proteins | sample 5358111 | NCBI WGS metagenome assembly VFSW01 (sample SAMN11554181, study PRJNA540505) | mine drainage metagenome | isolation source: sediment from site ElyBrook_90M | place: USA: Ely Copper Mine, Vershire, VT | collected 2017
GATGCCAATAGAGGCGCCGCTATCCAGATTCCTGGCGCATAGCGAGACGGTGCCAGGAAATCCGGCGATGCGTGCCTGCAGCGATTCTTTCAACGGTTGCCCGGGAAGACACGGTGCTAGCAGAACTGCGAGTACCGCGAGACGCATCGATCTAATGATAGCTTAGTATAGGTGGCACATCTCTACACCCGTGCTGAGCTGGTGGAGCAGCGCCAGCGCTGGAAGCGGGAAGGCAAGACCGTGGTTTTCACCAATGGCTGCTATGATCTGCTGCATCCCGGCCATATCCGCCTGCTGGAACAGGCTCGTTCCCTGGGCGACGTGCTCATTCTGGCGCTCAATTCGGATGCCAGCGTGCGGCGGTTCAAGGGGCCTTCACGGCCGATTTCGCCGGAACAGGAACGGGCCGAAGTGGCAGTGGCGCTGGAGGCGGTGGACGCGGTCACTCTGTTCGACGAGGACACGCCGCGCGAATTGATCGCCGAAGTGCTGCCGGACGTCCTCATCAAGGGGGCCGACTGGTCGCATTTCATCGCGGGTAAGGAAGAAGTGGAAGCCGCAGGCGGCAAAGTGATGACCGTGCCTATGGAACCAGGATATTCTACTACGAATATCATCGAAAGAGTTCTCAGCCAGCCTTGATTCATCCAGCCGTTCGCGACCTATTCCTGGAGTTGGGGCGAGACGCCGGCTTTCTCGAGGCGGTGCGTCGCCTCTCCGGGGGAGGCAACGCTTCCCTTTCCGGCCTTACCACCACCGCCAAGGCAGTCTACGCGGTGCTGTTGGCCCATACTGTCAATCGGCCTCTCATTATTGTAGTAGATGGCAATAAGCAGGCGGAGGCACTCTCCGAAGCGGTCAACACTTTCTACGAATTGTTGGTGGCAGACGCCCGGACAGGTCCGCAACTCCTTCCGGCTCTGGACGTTCTGCCGCTGCAAAACCTTTCCCCGCACGCCGAACTGCTGGAGGAGCGGGCCACCGGACTGTGGCGCCTGGCAACGCAGCGGGTGCCGATTACGATTCTGCCCGTGCCCTCGGCGCTCCTTCGAATCGAGCCCGGCGATTTCTATCGGCAGCTCGCGCTCAAACTGCGGGTGGGCGACGAACTCCCCCTGGATGAGGTAATCGCACATCTGGAAAGCGTCGGCTACGAGCGGCGGGAACCGGTCGAAATGGTGGGCGAGTACTCTCTACGCGGCGGAATTCTGGACGTTTTTTCGCCCGAGGCTCCCAAGCCGGTTCGAATCGATCTGTTTGGGGACCAGGTGGAATCGATCCGCCGCTTCGATGTCGAATCGCAGCGCAGCGTGCTGAAGGTGGAAGATTGTCTGCTACTACCGTTGACGGAGTACCAGAAATCGGCGGCGCTTTTGCTGCAATTGCGGGAGTTACTGGAGGAATCCGGCGTACCGGAGCGCGAATTACCGGCTCCCGGCGAGCCCTTCGCGGGTTGGGAACTACTGACGCCGATGGTCCGGCCTCACAACTCCTCGGTTTTCTCGTTGGTGGATCGTCCAATCCTGCTTTGGGACGAGCCGGAACAGGTCCGCGGGGCGGCCGAGCGATTCTGGAAGCGGCTGGAGCAGATCCCCATCTCGCCCGTCTACGACCCGGACCGTATTTACTTTCGCTGGGAAGATCTGGAGCTTCACGCCGCGGCATCGCCACGGCTCTCTCTGAAGGAATTGGAGATTGGATGGTCGCGTGATGGCGACGGTTACCTGCACATCGCGACCCGTCCTTCGTTGAGTTTTCACGGCAACATGCAAGTGGCGATTGCCGAGGCTCGCAACCTGGTGGAAGCGGGGAACCGCGTTGCGTTTTTCGCCTCTTCGACGGGCGAGATTGAGCGGGTTGCGGACATTCTGAACGAGTATGGCGTGGCTTATCAGCTTGGACTGGCCCAGAGCGATTCCACTCCGGCCTATCTTGCGGAACGCGCCTACATGGCAGGCAGCGTCGCCAACATTTACCTGGTCAAAGGGCAGATCCGGCGGGGCACCGCATTCCACGATACTAATATCATAGTATTTGGATCCGAAGACCTGTTCGACACCTCGGAACTGGTGGCTCGGGCTCCTTCTTCCAAGTCTGCCGCTGCCGCCTTTTCCGCCGATCTGATCGACCTCAAGCCGGGCGATTATGTGGTTCACTCCGAACACGGCGTGGCGCAATACCTGGGCCTGAGAGAAATCTCGCAGGGCGAGGCGCAGGGTGATTACATGCTGCTGGAATACTCCCGCGGCGCCAAATTGTACGTGCCGCTGACCCGCATAGACCTGGTGCAGCGGTTTCGCGGCGCGGGTGAGTCCAAGCCGGCGTTGGACCGCATGGGCGGGGCCACGTGGTCACGCACCAAAACGCGGATCAAAGCCAAAATGCGCGATATGGCGGACGAGCTTTTGAAGCTCTACGCCGGACGCAAAATGGCCGAAGGCTTTCAATTCTCACCAGATAGCAACTGGCAGCGGGAGTTTGAAGACGCCTTCGAATTTACCGAGACCAAGGACCAGATTACCGCCATCGCCGAGATCAAGCGCGATATGGAGGGTCCGCAGCCGATGGACCGGTTGCTGTGCGGCGACGTGGGCTACGGCAAGACCGAGGTGGTTATGCGCGCCACCTTCAAGGCGCTGGGCGATGGTAAGCAGGTGGCCGTCATGGCTCCTACTACAGTGTTAGCATTTCAGCATTTCGAGACCTTCAAGCGACGGTTCGCGCCTTTTCCCGTTCGGGTCGCCATGTTCAGCCGATTCCGCTCACCCAAGGAAATCAAGGAATCGCTGGGGGAGTTGGCGGAAGGGAAGATCGATATTGCCATCGGCACGCACCGCCTACTGTCGCAGGACGTCGAGTTTCGGGACTTGGGCTTGGTGATCCTGGACGAGGAGCAGCGCTTCGGCGTCAAACACAAAGAGCGCCTGAAACAGCTCAAGAAAACGGTAGACGTGATCAGTATGAGCGCGACCCCGATCCCCCGAACACTACATATGTCGTTATTAGGTCTGCGTGACATGTCCGTGATCGAGACACCGCCCAAAGACCGCCTCGCCATCAACACCGTGGTGGCACCCTTCCAGCCCGAACTGATCCGGTCGGCGATTGAACTGGAATTGGGGCGCGGCGGTCAAGTTTACTTTCTGCACAACCGGGTGGATTCGATCTGGGCACGGGCGGCGATGATCCAGCAACTGGCGCCAAATGCGCGAATCGGCGTTGGGCACGGGCAGATGGGGGAGGCGGAACTGGAGAAGACGATGCTTCAGTTCACCCGTCACGAGTTCGATATCCTAATGTGTACGACAATTATAGAAAATGGCTTGGATATCCCGCTTGCCAACACTATGATTATCGAAAATGCCGAGCGGTACGGCCTCTCGGAGTTGTACCAACTGCGCGGACGGGTGGGGCGGAGCAATCGCCGTGCGTACGCTTATCTGCTGGTACCGCCGGATACGGAGTTGACCGAGATTGCCCGGAAGCGCCTGGCGGCATTAAAGGAATTCAGCGACTTGGGGGCGGGCTTCAAGATCGCGGCGCTCGATCTGGAATTGCGCGGCGCGGGAAATCTTCTGGGCGGCGAGCAACACGGTCACATCAATTCGGTGGGCTTCGACACGTACGTGCGCCTGCTGGACGAGACCGTTCGCGAGTTGAAGGGCGAGGAAGTGGTGCCGGAGATCCATTCCGCGCTCAACCTGGGGCTGGACATCCGCATTCCGCCGGATTACATCGCCGATGAGAACCAGCGTCTGCGGGCCTACCGGCAAATCGCCAATGCGGCCGACGCCGACGCGCGGGACCGTGCCGAAAAGGAACTGGAGGACCGCTACGGCACAGTGCCGGAGGCAGTCCGCAACCTGCTCCAGTATTCGGCGCTAAAGACCACGGCCGAGCAGTTGGGGATAGAGGCCGTGGACCGGCGTCATAACGTATTGAATATAAAGTTCCACAAAGAAACGCGTGTGGATCCGGCGCGGCTCATGGGGATCGTCGGCAAAAACCGCGGAGCCTCTTTCACTCCGGCAGGCGTCTTGCTGTTACCGCTGGATGGTCAATCGTCCGCGGGGGATGTGCTGCGATTTCTGTCCGAAAGGCTGGGGGAATTAAGGGCATAGCCCGCAATGGTAAAATGAAAGGATCAAGATTATGTCTAGCAGGTTTGTAGTACTTCTGATGGCTGGCGCTGCGTTTGCCACGGCAGCGGATGTTCGCGTGGTGGAGGAGATCGCCGTGAAGGTGAACGGCGACATTATCACGCGCGGCGAACTTGCGGAGCAGATGCGCGAACTGGAAATGTACCTGCGGCAGGAACAGAAGCTTTCGGGTGCGGCCCTGCAGTCTGCCTTGCAGGAGCAATCGAAGGACATGCTCCGGGAGAAGATCGACGAACTGCTGCTGGTGCAGAAGGGCAAAGACCTGGACATCAAGGTGGATGCCGATGTGATCAAGCGGTTGGGCCAGGCGAAGCTCGAAGCCATGAAAGCGGATCCCAAGTTGGCGGACGAGGACAAATTCGAAGCCTTCATCCACGAGCAGACCGGGCTGTCCTATGAAGACTATAAACAAAAGCTGACGAACCAGATTCTGACCAGCCGCGTGGTCAGCAACGAAGTCACGCAACGGATCGCGGTTCCCGAAGCGGAAATGAAGAAGTATTATGACGAGCACCAGTCGGAATTCACGCGCAAGGCGCAGGTGTTTCTGAGCCAGATCATCATTTCGACCGAAGGCAAGACACCCGATCAGGTTGCCAACGCGGAGAAGAAGGCCAAAGAAATCGCCGATCGCGCCCGCAAGGGCGAAAAGTTCACCGAGCTGGAGTCGGCCTATTCCGCCGATCCGGCCACTGCCAAGGCTGGGGGTCAACTGCCTCCTTTCGAAAAGGGGCAACTACGTCCGGAGCTGGACAAGCTGGTCTTCGCCGCAAAGAAGGGCACAGTTCTCGACCCGATAAAAGTGGATGCGCCGCTGCACGGCTTTCTCATCCTGAAAGTGGAAGAGCGTTACGAGGACGGACTGGAATCGTTCGAAGAAGCCAAGGACCAGATTCAGGACACCCTGGCGCGCCCCAAGATGCAGCCGAAGTTCCGCGAGTATCTCACCAAGCTTCGCCAGGACGCGTTCCTGCAGATCAAAGACGGCTATGTGGATACCGGCGCTGCGCCCGGCAAGGACACGAGCTGGCACGATGTGACGGCGCTGAAGCCGCAGACCACGACCAAGGAAGAAGTGGCCGCGCACCTGAAGCAGGGTCCCATCAAGCTGATGGGTTTCGTGCCGATTCCCGGGACTCACAAGAAGGTGAGTGAAGAAGCAGACACAACGCCGAGCACGGCAAAGGACGATTCCGGCAAGAATCCGCAGGGTCCGCAGACCGCCGTTTCGGCCGACAAGGTAAAGGTTGCAAAAGCGGAAAAGCCTCCGAAGCCGAAGGTGGAACAGCCGCCCCTGCCACCCATCAAACAATGAAATCTCCCTTCGTGAAGGAACTGGAGCCGAACAAGGTCATCACCACCTCTTTCCTGGTTCACTCCAAAGAAATCCGCCAGAAGAAGTCGGGGGAGCTGTATCTCTCGATGCTACTGGGCGACCGCACCGGCGAACTCGACGCCAAGATGTGGGACAACGTGGCGGAAGTGATCGACAGCTTCGAGCGCGACGATTTCGTCAAGGTTAAAGGACTGATCCAGGTATTTCACAACCGGCCGCAGTTGACCGTCCACAAGATGCGCCGGATGGACGACAGCGAAATCGAGTTTGGCGATTACTTCCCCTCGTCGCGCCGCGATCCCGACCAGATGTGGAACGATCTGCGCGGGGTGGTGGAGGGTATTGGCAATCCGCATCTGAAGGGTCTACTGAACGCCATGCTGGACGATCCGGCTATCGCGGCGCGGTATCGCCGGGCTCCGGCGGCGAAGACCATCCACCATGCGTATCTGGGCGGGCTGATCGAGCATGTGCTATCGCTGTGCACCCTGGCGAAGGCCGTCGGTCCGCATTATCCGCATATAGATTGCGACCTGTTGCTCACCGGCGTGGTGCTGCACGATATCGGCAAGATCTACGAGCTGAATTACGAACGCGGCTTCTCTTATTCCAACGAAGGGCAGTTGATCGGGCACATCAACATCGCCATGCGGATGGTGGCGGACAAACTGCGCGGGCTGGCGGATTTTCCGCCGCTGTTGCGGACGCTGGTGGAGCACATGATCCTGAGCCATCATGGGCAGCTCGACTTCGGTTCTCCCAAAGTGCCGCAGTTTCCCGAGGCACTGCTGCTGCACTACCTGGACGATATGGATTCCAAGATGGAGTGCATGCGCGCGCTGATCGAAAACGACCGGCAGGTGGACGGCTGCTTCACCACGTTCAATAGCGCGCTGGACCGGTCGGCGCTCAAAAAAGATCGTTATCTAAACCAGGCCGCGGAGACCCCTGCGCCGCGCCCGCCCGTGCGACCCGCGGGACCGGTGGATCCGGAACTGGCTTCCGAGTCCCAAAAGCCGGTGGCGCCTCCCGCTGCCGCGATGCATCCGCTGTTCGCCCCGAAACCGGAATCTCCGTTTGCCGATAAGCTGAAACAGGCGTTGTACTCCAATGGGCCTAAACAGGAAAGCTGATGCCGAAATCCGCCCGCGATGTTCCTCCTCCACTTGAGCTGTTGTGCCTGAAGGCGCTGTGGTCCTTACAGCAGGGCCGGGTGAAAGATGTGCAGGCGATTGTGTCGCAAACGCGTCCCCTGGCCTATACCACGATCATGACGGTGCTCGACCGGCTGGTGCACAAGGGCAAGCTCACGCGGCAGAAGGTGGGCCGCGCGTTTCTGTATTCTCCCCAGACTCCGCGCGATGAGATGCGGCGGGCCGCCATCCGGGAACTGGTGGACGGCTACTTCGACGGTTCGGAGGAGCAGTTGATCGCATTCCTTCGCGGCGCCGGACATGCGGCAGCGGCGGCAGTTGGCGGCGCGCCGGCTTCCGTTGGCGAAGACGACGCGCGCAGCGATACGGGGCTGCGCTAGCATTGTTCCACCTCCTCCCCATACTTTTCGGCGGCGGGTTCACGCTGGCGGCAGCGTACGGGTTGGGTGGGATTCTGTGCCGCCGCCTGGCCGCTCCGCCGGAGATCCGTGTGGCCATCGGCGCCGCGGCTGAAAGTGCGGTGGTGTTCGTGCTGCTGCTGTGCCATGCGGCCATCTGGCAGGCGTACCTGGCGGTGGGGTTGTGCGGCATCGCGGCAATCTGGTGGGGCCGGCCGGCCATGCGGCAGACGTCGCCGGCGCTTTCCGGACCCGCGCGATACGCGGCATGGTTCATTTTCGCGGGCTTCTGGTTTTTCTATCTGGTGAATGCCCTGGCGCCGGAAGTTCAGCCGGACGGCATCACTTATCATCTCGGACTGCCTTATGAATATGTGCGGCTAGGCGGCTTTCCGGATCGCGCACGCTTCTATGACCTGATCCCTCAAGGCATGGAGATGCTTTTCACCATGGCCTTCGCGTTCGGCCGTCACGCCGCGGCCAAGCTGGTGGAATTCGGACTGAGCTTGGCGGCGGTGCCGTTGATTTTCCGCGTAGGCCGGCGGCTGGGAATGAGCGACACGGCGTCGCTGGTGGTGGCCGTTTTCTTCTGGACCGCGCCGCTGGTGGGACTCACGAGCGCTTCCACCTACAACGATGCCGGTCAGGTGTTCTTCGCGTTGAGCGCCTTTTATCTGCTGCTGACCTGGCGCGAGACGGATGATGCGAGCTACCTGCTGCCGGCGGGGGTACTGGCCGGGTTTTGTTACGCCATCAAATTCCCGGGCATCTTCGTTGTGGCGGCGGCGCTCTTGTTCGTGCTCGTTTCCGGGCGGCCAGGGCGTTGGCGTGATGCCGCGCTGCTGGCGGCGGGAATCGCCTTGGCGGCGGGGCCGTGGATGGTGCGCAATGCCGTGCTAACCGGCAATCCCATTGCCCCATTGGGTGGCTCCTTCTTTCCGAATGCATATTTTCATCTGCGGAGCGAGCGCGAACTGGCCGAAGGGATGCGGTCGCTCCATGGCATTCCGCTGTTCCAGGTTCCGTGGCAACTGGCGCTGGGCGACGGGCTCTCGGGGACGTACGGTCCGCTATTGCTTCTGCTGCCGCTGGGCCTGCTGGCGGTGCGCCGGCGGGAGGGCCGCATATGCCTGATGGCGGCGGTGATTCTGGCGATCCCGGGGTTCAGCAATACGGGCGCTCGTTTTGCGATGCCGGCGCTGATGGCGGCGGCATTCGCCCTGGCCATGGTACTGCCGCCGAAGGCTGCCTGGGCGGCCATCGCGGTGCAAACGCTGGTGTGCCTGCCCCCGCTTTTGAACGTGTGGCAGCCGGCTTATGCATTCCGCCTGCACGAACTGCCCTGGAAAGCCGCGCTGGGGATGGAGAGCGAGGTGCGCTATCTGCAGAGTCACACCAACGAATACAACGTGGCCCGCATGGTGGAGGGCGGCACGCCGCCAAATGCCAGCATCTTCGCGCTGATGTCGGTTGCGACGGCGTACGCAGCGCGCGATGTTTCCGTAGCCTGGCAATCGGCCGAGGGCGATTGTCTGGCGGAGAGCCTGTACCTGGCGGCCAAATACAAGAGGGATCCGCTGTCCGATTGGACTGCGTCGTGGCCGCCGGCTAGCCTGCGGGCGCTGCGATTTCGTTTGCCCAAGGGATTCCCGGCCGAATGGGATCTCGCCGACGTGCGGTTGCTTTCGGGCGAGGACCGGATCTTCAATAGCCCTTTGTGGAGCCTGCGGGCGTGGCCGAACCTGTGGGAGGCGCCGCTGGCGTTGGACAATCGCCGCTCTACGGTGTGGCGCACCTGGCAGCCGGCGCGCGCGGGAATGTTTTTCGAAGTGGACCTGGATCACCCGCAGAATTTGAGCGGTGCGGTGCTGACGGCGCACTCCGCAGCCTACGATGTTGCCCCGGAAGTGTACGGGCAGCGGGCATCGGACGGAAGGTGGTTTTTGCTGACGGACCGGCCCAAGAGCACCGCGCGGCCGCTGGAGGACCTGCGCCTGGAGGCGGCCGCGGTGGTCCGGCGGGCGGGCTATCAGTATCTGCTGGCGCCGCTGGGGGACACGGGGCACGGGCCGCTGGGGCGGCAGTTGCTGGCGGAGGCGCCGCAATGGGGTTTGCAAATCGTCGGCGATGCGGGGCCGAACATCCTGTTCAAATTACGGTGATCTATGATGACCGTATGCAGTGCCTGGAAAGATCGGCACCGCCGCGTGGGGCGCCTATGGCTGCGACCGGAGAGTTAAGCCGACACCTGACGCAGCACGGGTGTCAGTCCACAATCCCGTAAAGGTAGGTGGAACTTGCCGTGTTCTTCGGAGTGGTACCAGTTTCCGAGTCCGCTCCCTGATCCGGGCACTTCTGCGACTAGAGCGAGAAGCGTCACCTTGGGGGCAAAGCGACGCCGTCCCCGGGCGAGAGCCTAGTGAAGTTACTTCTTTGCCTTCTTGGCTGGCTAGGGCATAAAGTTGCAGGCCGAAACGGTGAGTTTGGTGGGGGCAACCTTCATCTCCTGCAGGTTGTTTTTTACCAGCATCGCATTGAATTCGGTGATCTGATTCCTGGCGTCCTCCCAGGCAGTGCTGGTACGGTTCAGATCGGTGCAGTCTTTCTGCCAGGTGGCGATCTGGGCGGGGGTGGGCGCCATATCGAGGCCGACCTGCATCATGCTGACCATGGTGTTGAATGCGTTGTTCAGTTCGAAGAACGACTGCAGCGCCTTGGGATCGGCAGACTGACGCCGGCCAGGCCCGCCGCCTCCGAAACCGGCCGGCATGCTGCCGCCAATTTTGGTGAGACTGGCCTCGAGTGTTTTGGCCTGCGCGGCCACATCGGCGGGCAGGTTGCCCTTGATCAGGGTTGCGAGCTGGTCCTTCGCCGCATTCACTTCCTCATGGCCTTCGAAGCTATGCTCCATCCCTTGCACGGAAAGAAGAGTGAGCTTGTTCTGGGCGCCCAGGGCGGCCCTGAGCGCGGGACTCTGGCCGACGCGCGGATCGTTCATGACGGTGACGTCGCGCGTAAAGTCCTTGCCCTCGACGGTCAGCTTGAGCGTATAAACGCCGGGAATCACCTGCGGCCCATGCGGACCAGGGGTGGTGGAGCCCTCCACCATGTTCATCTGATTCTCGAGGTCGTGCCGCAGAGCGGGCGGGTCGTCATACTGCAGGTTCCAGTTGACGCGGTTGAGACCGACATGCGTCGAGAGGACGCGAGTCTCGGGAGCGGCCAGCCAGTAGTGGGGATACGCCGCGTCCTCGATGGGCGGCGGCAGGGTGCTGGACATGGTGCGGACCAGATTGCCCTTCGAATCGAAGACCTGGAGTTGGATGGGCCCGCTCGGCTGGTGGCTGAGGTAGTAATCCACGATCGCGCCGTAAGGCACGTTGGGCGCATGGGGCACTTCGATGGAGAAGGGCTGATCCCAGTTGCTGTTGATGCGTGCGCGAATGGCCTCCTCGGGCTTGAAGAGATACACGGACGATGCGCTGATCGCTTGGGCGTTGGCCGCGATCTCGCGCAGCGGCGTGATGTCGTCGAGAACCCAGAAGCCGCGGCCGTAGGTGGCTATCACGAGGTCGTTCTGGTGGTGATCGGTGTGGACTTCGAGGCTGCGGATGGAGGTGCTGGGCAGGTTCTGGCGGAGGGACTGCCAGTGATCGCCATTATCGAAGCTGACATACACCGTGGTCTCGGATCCGGCGAAGAGCAAGCCCGGCTGCTCGGGATCGGCCCGCAGACTGTTGATCCAGCTTCCGGTACGCTCGTCGCGGGGCAGGCCGTTGACGATGCTGGTCCAGGTCTTACCTGCGTCGGTGGTGCGCCAGATGAGCGGCACGTCGGGGTTCTCGTCGGAGGGCAAGGTCTGGCCGCGCTCGGGGGCAATGCGAGCGGCGACGAAGGCGGTATTGACGTCGTCGCCTGCCTCGATGGTGTTGAAGTTGGTGTGGGGCGGAACGCCAGTGATATTGGTGACGTTTGTCCAGGTCTTGCCTCGTTCCATGGTGTTGTAGATC
>VFSW01014124.1_pt1 | contig 11057 bp, 8 predicted proteins | sample 5358111 | NCBI WGS metagenome assembly VFSW01 (sample SAMN11554181, study PRJNA540505) | mine drainage metagenome | isolation source: sediment from site ElyBrook_90M | place: USA: Ely Copper Mine, Vershire, VT | collected 2017
TTCTTGGCAGCCGGTTTCTTGGCTGCAGCCTTCTTGGCGGCCGGTTTCTTGGCTGCGGCTTTCTTGGGGGCAGCCTTCTTGGCGGCCGGTTTCTTCTTCGCTACGGCCTTCTTGGCGGCTGGTTTCTTTGCTGCGGCCTTCTTGGGGGCAGCCTTTTTGGCTACGACCTTCTTGGGGGCTGCGGCTTTCTTGGCGACTGTTTTCTTGGCCGCAGGTTTCTTCGCTGCGGGTTTCTTCTTGGCTGCTACCATCGTTGACTCCTTGTCAGTATTGATCGGTTGTTCCAGATCGTTCGTGCATTGCACTACCAAGTGGGACCAATCGATCTTTCCGATGAACCCACACAAAGGGCACTGGTGAACTTCACTGCATGCCTCTTGGTGATTGGATTCTATTTCAGAAAATTGCTGATAGGAGCATTCAGCGATGTATAACAAAGATTATTTTGACTGTTCATGCGAAATTTAGTATCGACACGATACCAATATTTGGATATTGCCGGTTTTAAAGTAAGACGAAAGCTTACAGGTCATCCCGGAGGGGCCATTCGTCCCGGTAGAGATCCGTGACGGACTCGCGTCGGCGAATCAGATGGGCGCGATCCCCGTCCACCAGGATTTCCGGCGGACGTGGGCGGGCGTTGTAATTCGAACCCATGGATGCGCCGTAGGCGCCGGCCGAGAGGATGGCCAGCAGGTCTCCCTGGTCCACGGCAAGCTTGCGGGCGCGGCCCAGAATGTCGCCGGTTTCGCATACGGGCCCCACGACATCCATAACGGCAGCTGGGCCCGTGCTTTCAGTGACGGGGAGGATTTCGTGCCAGGCCTCATAGAGCGAAGGGCGGATCAGATCGTTCATGGCCGCATCGACGATGGCAAAACGGTGAGTGGCAGAGGTTTTGAGGTACTCCACGCGCGTCAGTAACAGGCCGCCATTGCCGATGATCCTGCGCCCGGGCTCGAGCAGCAGGCGGCCTCCAAACCCCTTTAAACGGGTGGCCACCGCGCGGGCATAGTCCTTGAGGTCAATGGGGGTTTCGTCTCGATAGCGGATGCCAACGCCGCCACCCAGATCCAGGTGATGCAGCGGGATGCCTGATTGCGCCAGCTGCTCTACCAGCAGCAGGATTTTTTCAAGGGCGGCGACAAAGGGAGAAAGCTCGGTGATTTGAGAGCCGATGTGGCAGTCGATACCGCTGACCTGAATGCCTGGAAGGGATGCCGCCCTTTGATACAGTGCCAGGGCGTCGGCATACGCCACGCCAAACTTGCTTTCCTTGAGCCCGGTAGCAATGTAGGGGTGGGTTCCCGGATCGACGTCCGGGTTGACCCTCAAGGAGATGGGGGCGCTGACCCCCAGGCTCGAGGCCACCTGTGACAGGCGTTCCAGTTCGGCTGCGGATTCCACGTTAAAGCACAGCACACCGGCGCGCAGGGCTTGTGCCATCTCGTCCGCAGTTTTACCCACCCCGGAAAAAACCACTTTCCCCGGGTCTCCGCCCGCTGCCAGTACGCGGCTGAGCTCGCCCCCCGAAACGATGTCGAAGCCGGCGCCCAGCCTTGCAAGCAGGCTCAGGATGCCCAGGTTGCCGTTGGCCTTGACGGCATAGCAGATGAGCGGTCGGAGTGACGCAAATGCCTGTTCAAATTCGCCAAATGAGGCCGTGATGGCGGCTTTCGAGTAGACGTAGCAAGGGGTGCCAAATCGTTCTGCCAGATCGGTCAGGGGCAGGGCTTCGACGTGCAGCACCCCGTGTGAGCGGGTGATGCCAGGGGGCAGGAAGGAATCGGTCATTATGGTGTTGAACCGTCAGGGGTCTTGGGTTTGGCTGCGTCAGGCTGGGGAGCAGGAGGGCGCGCCGGCGCTTGTGGAGGGAGCGTCAAGGCGCTCTTGAGTCCACAACCCGACAGGAGCAGTGCAGATGCGAACGCCAACGCACGGCGTCGGGGTGGAAATATCTGGTCTTTCATGCGCAAAAGTCTATCACATGGGCCGCAAACGACGATTATTCTGCATTTTGGCTTGTCCGGATTCACAAAAAAATCATGGGCTCCTCTGAAACCCGCGCCAGTCATTGCTTTCAAGACAGTTGTTGAATTAACAACAGATTTGAAAAATGAGGTTGACTCGGGGCAAAAAAGGGCTATTTAAACAAAAAAACCTCGATTTTCAGGGGGATAGGTGGGGTATGGTATCGGTTCGATACTAAAAAAATCAATATTTGAATTTTTGACAAAATGGTATTGACTCGATAGTATTATTCCATGCTCAAGAACCCGGTTGTTCTCCTTGATCTCGTGGATCGCCTCGCAAACCTGATGCGTTCAGAGTTTCGGCGCATTGGTAGCGAGGAGGGCCTGCAGCCAGTACATATCCAGGCCCTGATGTTTCTGGAACAGGCCAACCGCTTCAGCAATACGCCCCAAGCCCTGGCTGAATATCTGGGCCTGACCAAGGGCACGGTATCACAAAGCCTGCTGCTGCTGGATCGTCGCGGTTTGATCGAACGCTATCAGGACGAATTCGATAAACGCGTGGTGCGGTTGCGGCTCAGCCAGTTGGGTGAAGCGTTTTTAAGTGAGTCGACGCCTGCAGCACTATGGCAAACGGCAACCCGTGACATCAGTGCCAACCGCGTCCGGTTTAGCGTCTCGGTGCTGAGAAGCATCGTTTACGAGCTGCAAAACTACAATGGTGGCCCCCCCTTTGGCGTGTGCAGCACCTGCATCTACTGCCAAAGAAAAAGCCAGCGCATCCACCACTGCACCTGGTTTGGCGAACGCCTGTCGGGTCCTGAAACCCGCAAAATATGCCGGGAACAGGTGCCCAAGACGGGGTACCTTAGCGTAGCTGAGTAGCCCGGGCAGCCCTTACGGCCGCCAGAACCTGTTCTGGAGCCGTCCCTCCTGGCACGTTGCGGCTGGCCAGGGATCCTTCGATGGTCAGTACTTCAAATACATCCGGTTCAATCGTGCCAGAAAACCCCTTGAGGGTTTCCAAAGACAGGTCTGACAGGTCGCAATGCTGGTCTTCTGCCAGTCGAACGGCCTTCGCCACCACTTCGTGGGCGTCCCTGAAGGGCATGCCCTTCTTGACCAGATAGTCGGCCAGATCCGTGGCGGTGGAAAACCCCTCCAGGGCGGCGCGACGCATGGCTTCCTCGTTGACGGTAATGTCCCGCAGCATTTCGGCAAAGATGGACAGGGTGCTGGACAGGGTGTCGGCCGTATCAAACAGGGGCTCCTTGTCTTCCTGATTATCCTTGTTATAGGCCAGGGGCTGGCCCTTCATCAGGGTCAGCAGCGCCATCAAATGGCCCGTCACGCGCCCACTTTTGCCCCGGGCCAGTTCAGGAACGTCCGGATTGCGCTTTTGCGGCATGATCGACGAGCCCGTGCAAAAGGCGTCTCCGATCCGGATAAACCCGAATCGGGGGCTCATCCAGAGGACAAACTCTTCCGAGAGGCGGGAGATGTGGGTCATGATCAGCGCGCCGGCGGCACAGAATTCAATGGCAAAGTCACGGTCAGAGACGGCATCCAGGGAATTGAGGCAAATGGACTCAAAACCCAGCAGCTCGGCAACACGCTCCCGCCGGATGGGGTAACTGGTGCCGGCCAGCGCAGCAGACCCCAGGGGCAGCCGGTTAACCCGATGGCGGCAATCGGACAGTCGCTCGCGATCGCGCCCAAACATTTCGACATAGGCCATCATGTGGTGGCCAAATGTGACAGGTTGCGCGACCTGCAGGTGGGTAAACCCGGGCATCGGGGTTGCTGCATGACGCTCGGCCAGATCCAGCAAGGCAGCCTGAACGGCGCGCAGCAAGCCGTTGAGGTGATCAATCTCATGGCGCAGGTAGAGCCGGATGTCGGTGGCCACCTGGTCGTTGCGGGAGCGGGCGGTATGCAGGCGCTTTCCCGCATCACCAATGAGTTGCGTCAGGCGACGCTCGATGTTGAGATGAACGTCTTCATCGTCCAGATTCCAGGGAAACCGCCCCCCTCGCACTTCCTCGAGGAGGGTTGCCATGCCAGACTGGATGGCCTGGAGGTCGGCGGGGGTAATCAGCCCTGCCTCGCTCAGCATCTGGGCGTGCGCCAATGAACCCTGAATGTCGAATTCAGCGAGGCGCCGGTCAAACTGCACCGATGCCGTATAGGCCTTGACGGATTCAGCGATGGGAACGGAAAACCGTCCGGACCATACTTTTGATGGAGAACCCGTATCGGGCTTGCCGTTTTGAGTCATGAGAAGCATCCTGGTTACTATTCAACGCCCGTAAAGTATAGTGCATCCAAGGCCAACGTCCCATGCCAAAATCCTTTAATTTCAACGCGGTCCCCTTTGACGGTCTCACCGGCGAACAGCAGCGGTGGGTGCGCGATAGCGTGGATATCGGCTACTACCCGGCGGGTCAGACCATTCTTTCCGAGGGAGATGAGCCCACGCATCTGTTCGTGATCATCAAGGGCCATGTGCAGCAGACCGAGCACGGAGAAGTGCTCTGCGTTTACAGCAAGGATGAATGTTTTGACGGGCGGGGGCTGATCTCGGGAAGCGTGACCGGCGTATTTACTGCGGCTGAGGAACTGATCGTCTATCTGGTGCCCAAATCCACCGTCAAACGGCTGATTGCAGCCAATGCCAACTTCGGCGCCCTGCTGTTCTCGGACATTTCACAAAAGCTGCGGGCGCTGACCGAGCGCCGATCGCAGCGGGAGCTTCATTCGCTCATGTTGTCCCGCATCGATCAGGCGTTTGTGCGCCCAGCCCACATCGTACCCGAGGACACGGACGTATTCAGTGTGGCGCAATTGTTCGAAACCGAACAACTGTCCAGTGTCCTGGTCCAGAGAGGCGAGCACTACGGCATTTTTACTTCCACCGACGTGCGCAAGGCCATTCTCTCGGATCAAGACCCGCATACCCTGCCCGTGGGGCAACTGGCCACCTGGGCACTGATCGAGGTATCCCAGGATGACGCGGTGTTTGATGCCCTGATTCTGATGATCCGGCATGGCGTGCACCGTGTCGTCGTCAAACGGCAGGGGGAGATTGTCGGTGTGATGGAGCAGCTGGATCTGCTGAGTTTCATTTCCAACCACTCCCACCTGATCTGGCACCAGGTCCAGAAGGCGCGAACCCAGGAGGAGCTCAAACGCGCCTGCACCAGCATTCAACGCTTGATCCAGCTGCTCAGTGAAAGCGAAGTCAAGGTCAGCATGATTGCGCGTCTCGTGCAGGAGCTCAACACCAAGATTTTTGCCCGGCTCTGGCAGTTTGTAGCCCCCCCAGACCTGATAGAAAACAGTTGCGTGATTGTCATGGGAAGCGAAGGCCGGGGGGAACAGATCCTCAAAACCGACCAGGACAATGGTCTCATCCTGCGCAATGGTTTCAACTTCCCCGACCTGGCGGGGGTGACCAGCGCCTTCAACGATGCCCTGTGCGATTTTGGTTACCCCCCCTGCCTGGGCGGCGTCATGATGCGCAATCCGCTCTGGTGCCAGAACCTGGATGACTTCAAGGAAACCATCCGGAAGTGGGTTTTCCATCCCAGTGCGGAAACCCACATGCGCCTGGCCATATTCTCCGATGCGGTGGCGGTTTGTGGCGACCCCCAACTGCTGCAGGCACTCAAGGACTTCTTTTTTCGACCCTTGCAGGACATGCCAAGCTTTTTTGCCCACTTTGCCAGGGCTGCGGACAGTTTTTCCGAGCAAAGCAGCTGGTGGTCCCGTTTGTTGCTGGGAGATGGCGAAGGAAACGAGCTGGACATCAAAAAACTGGGCATATTTCCGATTGTGCACGGTGTACGCAGCCTGGCTCTGGAATCCGGACTTGCACCCACCGGCACTGTGGAGCGCATTGAAGCGCTCGTCCGGCTTGAAAAAATTCCGGAAGACCTGGCCATCGATCTCAAGGAGTCCCTGCACTACCTGATGGATATTCGCCTCAAACAGGGGCTTCAACAGCTGTCTCTGGGGCAGCGCCCTGGCAATATGGTACGCATGGGCTCGCTGAGTACGCTGGAACGCGATCTGATGCGCGACAGCCTGCAAGTGGTGAAGCGCTTCCGTGGGGTGTTGCACTACCACTTCAAACTGGATGCCCTGTAAGTCATGTGGGACGGGTTGAAGCGTGCCTGGTACCGCCACCGGCTATTGCGACCGGAATACGCCAGGCTTTTTGAACCAGCGCCACCTGACGAATGGGTGAGCGTGGATTGTGAAACCACGGGGCTGGATCGCCGCCGTGACGAAATTCTCTCCATTGGTGCCGTCCTGATCAAGGGAACGCGCATCATCACCAGCGAGCGGCTTGAGCTGTTCATCCGTCCCGCCGGGCAGGTCAAGGCAGAAAGCATCCGCATCCATCACCTGCGCAGCATGGATGTGGCCCATGGGCTGGAACCCAGGCAAGCCATTCAGAAGTTTCTGGATTTTGTGGGGAGCCGCCCGCTGGTGGGCTACTACCTGGAATTTGATGTGGCCATGCTGGACCGACTGGTACGACCCTTTCTGGGCATTCCCCTTCCCCAGCGCAAAATCGAGGTATCAGGGCTCTACTACGACTACAAGTTTTCCCAAAATGCAGGCAGTAACGTGGACTTGAGCTTTCATAGCATCATGCAGGACCTGCGCCTGCCCGAACGCACCGAGCATGACGCCTTCAACGATGCCCTGATGGCTGCCATGATGTTTATCAAACTCAGGCACCTGAAAAAATAGGGCCCAAAAAAATTGGGGACAGACCCCAAAAAGGGGTCTGTCCCCAAAATGTCATTTCGGGCTTGATTTAGTGCGATGCCCCGATTTCTGCCCCCAGCCCGGTTTCGGAGCGGACTTTCTGGGCATTGAATGCATCCCGCTCCTTCTGGGCGCTTTCGCTGTGATCCGTTACGGAGAAAACATAGGCCACGATCAGGACGGCCGGGAGTACGACGAACGTCGGGAAGTCGTATGGGAAAATGGCAGGGCCATTTCCCAGAACCTTGGTCCAGACGGTCGGGCCGATGATCAGCAGGCCAATGGAGCCAAAGATGCCCGTGTAGCCCCCCAGTACTGCCCCACGCGTGGTCAGTCCGCGCCAGAACACGGACAGAACCAGAATGGGGAAGTTGGCGCAGGCGGCGATCGAGAAGGTCAGGGCCACGATGTAGGCTACGTTCTGTTTCTCGAAGGCGATGCCCAGCAACACGGCCAGAATGCCCAGGCCGATGACGCACAGCTTCGACACCCACACTTCCTGCGCTTCAGTGGACTTGCCCTTCATGATCACGTTGGCGTAGATGTCGTGCGACAGGGCAGAAGCGCCGGCCAGGGTCAGCCCCGACACCACCGCCAGAATGGTGGCAAACGCGACCGCTGCAATAAACCCGAGGAACAGGTCGCCACCAATCGCATGCGACAGGTAGACCGCGGGCATGCTGCCACCGCCCTTGAGCGCCAGGATGTTCTTGGTGACGTCAGTGACATATTCCGGGTTATTGGCAACAAGCACGATGGCGCCAAAGCCGATGATGAAAGTCAGGATATAGAAGTAACCAATGAAGCATGTGCCGTACAGCACGGACTTGCGCGCTGCCTTGGCATTGGTGACGGTGAAGAAGCGCATCAGGATGTGCGGCAGACCCGCGGTACCAAACATCAGGGTCAGCCCCAGCGAGATGGACTCGATCGGGTTGGCTTTGGCGCCAATGGGTACGACCGATTTCATGATCTCCATGTGTTTGGGATGGATGGCCACGGCATCGGTAAATAGCTTTTCGAAGCTGAACCCCTCATGGGCCATGACGCCAATGGCAATCAGGGTGGCGCCACCAAGAAGCAAGCCTGCCTTGATGATCTGGACCCAGGTGGTGGCTTTCATGCCGCCAAAGGTGACGTAGACGATGATGAGCGTGCCGACGATGACGATGGATTGCCTGTAGGAAATCTGGGGGACGAGGGTGTGCAACAATTGCCCGGCGCCCACTGCCTGTCCAATCAGATACCAGATCACCACAATCAGCGAGCCGATGGCGGCCATGGTGCGGACCGGACCCTGTTGCAGCCTGAAGGAGGCCACGTCGGCATAGGTGTACTTGCCCAGATTGCGTAACCGCTCGGCAATCAGGAACAGGATGATCGGCCAGCCGACCAGCCAGCCCACCGAGAAAATCAGGCCGTAAAAGCCATTCATGTAAACCAGTGCGGCAATACCCAGAAAGGAGGCTGCCGACATGTAATCACCCGCAATGGCCAAACCGTTCTGCAGGCCGGTGATGCCGCGACCGGCAGCATAGAAGTCGGTCGCAGTCTTTGTGCGCTTGGCCGCCCAGTAGGTAATGCCGAGAGTAATGGCGACGAAGATGACAAACATCACAATGGCGTGCCAGTTGATGGGCGGTTCTGCGGGGGCTACGGGGGGTACTGCACCATCAGCAGCCAGGGCAATCGATGTGAACAACGACATGGCCGTGGCCAGGGTTGTGAGGCAGGCAGTTTTCCAAGTTCTCATTTGAGCGATTCCTGAATGATTTCGTCAGTGAGGGGATCAAAGGTGTGGTTGGCCCGACGCACATAGATGGCAGTCAGGATGCACGACACCAGGATGACGCCGACGCCGACAGGCATTCCCACGGGGATGACACTGTCTGCGGACAGGGGTTGCGTCAGGAAATCAGGGGCAAATGCAATCAAGAGAATGAAACCGAAATACATGACGCAGACGATTGCGGACAAGGTCCAGGCCAGGGAATCGCGCTGCATGACCAGTTGGTGATACTTGGGGTTGTTTTGGATCCTGCTTGCTGAGAGTTCAGACACGATGGGCTTCCTCCGTTTTTTTTGGTGGGTTTGTCAGCAGCTGGGGCCGACGCCACACGCGTTATTAGGGGGCAACAGGGTACGAGTGCCGTGATAATAGTAATCAGGTTTTCAAGGAGTTCAAAGGTTTTTTTGACTCATATATAAAATCGTGCCGAGTTCTGTAGGTGTAAAAAAAGCCCGATGGTTTCCCATCGGGCTTTTTGTTGCGACGCGACATTTGCCCCGGAGGGCTTGTTGCCGGAGGCAGCGAGATTACATGTCCATCCCGCCCATGCCACCCATGCCGCCCATTCCTCCACCAGGCATCGGGGATTCTTCCTTGGGCAGTTCGGCCACCATGCAGTCGGTGGTCAGCATCAAGCCTGCAATGCTGGCTGCGTTTTGCAGCGCGAAACGGGTGACCTTGGTGGGGTCAACCACGCCCATGGCGACCAGATCGCCATATTCGCCGGACTGCGCGTTATAACCGTAGTTACCCGAACCTTCCAGCACCTTGTTGACGACCACGGAGGGTTCGTCGCCGCAGTTGGCCACGATTTGCCGCAGGGGTTCCTCAATGGCGCGCGAAACGATCTTGATACCGGCATCCTGATCGCTGTTATCGCCTTTGAGGGTCTTGAGGGTGGCACGGGCACGCAACAGGGCCACACCACCGCCAGGAACAATGCCTTCTTCCACGGCAGCGCGGGTGGCATGCAGCGCGTCTTCAACGCGGGCCTTCTTTTCCTTCATTTCAACTTCAGTGGCAGCGCCCACCTTGATGACAGCGACCCCGCCTGCCAGTTTGGCCACGCGTTCCTGCAGTTTTTCGCGATCGTAATCGCTGGTGGCGTCTTCGATCTGCTTGCGAATCAGTGACACGCGTGCCTTGATGGCGTTTTCGTCACCAGCACCGTCAATGATGGTGGTGTCTTCCTTGCCAATCTCGATACGCTTGGCGCGACCCAGTTCGTTCAGGGTGACTTTTTCGAGGGACAGACCCACTTCCTCGGCAATCACCGTGCCACCCGTCAGGACAGCGATATCTTCCAGCATGGCCTTGCGACGGTCGCCAAATCCAGGGGCCTTGACCGCAGTGGTCTTGAGGATGCCGCGGATGTTGTTGACCACCAGGGTGGCCAATGCCTCACCTTCCACCTCTTCTGCAATGATCAGGAGAGGGCGGCCCGCTTTGGCCACTTGCTCCAGTACGGGCAGCAGGTCGCGGATGTTGGAAATCTTCTTGTCGTGCAGCAGCACGAAGGGCTCATCCAGCAGGGCGATCTGACGATCGGGATTGTTGATGAAATAAGGGGACAGGTAGCCGCGGTCGAACTGCATCCCTTCCACGACTTCCAGCTCGTTTTGCAGGCCGGAGCCATCTTCCACGGTGATGACGCCTTCCTTGCCTACCTTGTCCATGGCCTGGGCGATGATTTCACCGATGGACTTGTCGGAGTTGGCGGAAATCGAACCCACCTGGGCGATTTCGGTGCTGGTGGTGCAGGGCTTGGAGAGCTTTTTGAGCTCATCCACCGTAGCGATGACGGCGCGATCGATTCCGCGCTTCAGGTCCATGGGGTTCATGCCGGCGGCGACGAACTTCATCCCTTCCTGAACGATGGCCTGGGCCAGTACGGTTGCAGTGGTGGTGCCATCACCCGCGACGTCCGAGGTTTTGGAAGCCACTTCCTTGACCATCTGGGCCCCCATGTTTTCAAACTTGTCCTTCAGTTCGATTTCCTTGGCAACGGACACACCGTCCTTGGTGATGGTGGGGGCGCCGAAGGAGCGCTCCAGAACGACATTGCGGCCCTTGGGGCCGAGGGTGACCTTGACCGCGTCGGCCAGGATATTGACGCCTATGACCATGCGTGAACGGGCACTGTCATGAAAACGGACTTCTTTAGCTGCCATGTTTTAACTCCTGAACTTTGGATTCCCGGCACAATGGGCGAGGGATCCGTAAATAATGAGAGGGGGCAATTAACCTTCGACGACGCCCATGATGTCTTCTTCACGCATCACCAGCAGTTCGTCGCCCTGTACCTTGACGGCCTGACCGGAATATTTGCCGAAGAGCACCTTGTCGCCTACCTTGACGTCCAGGGCGCGCACCGTACCGTCTTCCAGTACTTTGCCCTTGCCCACGGCCAGAACTTCACCCTGGTCAGGTTTTTCGGTGGCGGTATCAGGGATCACGATGCCCGAGGCCGTCTTGCGCTCTTCTTCGAGGCGTTTGACAATCACGCGATCATGTAA
>VFSW01014125.1_pt1 | contig 11057 bp, 20 predicted proteins | sample 5358111 | NCBI WGS metagenome assembly VFSW01 (sample SAMN11554181, study PRJNA540505) | mine drainage metagenome | isolation source: sediment from site ElyBrook_90M | place: USA: Ely Copper Mine, Vershire, VT | collected 2017
TGAGCATGTCCTGCTCGGTGCGCTGCACCAGCTCGCCGATGAGCTGGATGTTCGCGTTCTGCAGGCAGTTGGCGCTGCGGACGCTCAGCTCCAGTTCGTCGACGCTGCGGAACAGGTTCTCGTTGAGCGGCTCTTCCTCGCTGCCCGACGGCGCGTACTGCGTCTCCTCGGTCTCCTCGAAGTTGATGAAGATCGAGACCTGCTCCTTGAGGATCTTCGCGGCGTAGGCCACGGCGTCCTGCGGCTTGAGGCTGCCGTTGGTCCAGACCTCGAGTGTGAGCTTGTCGTAGTCGGTCATCTGCCCGACGCGCGCGTTGGTCACCGTGTAGTTGACCTTGCGGATCGGCGAGAAGAGCGAGTCGATGGGGATCTGCCCGATGGGCATGCCGGGCGTCTTGTTGCGATCGGCCGGCACGTAGCCACGGCCCACGTTGACCGTGAGCTCCATGACGAGCGGACCCTTCTTGTCGAGCGTCGCGATGACGTGGTCGGGATTCAGGACCTGCAGACCGTCGACCAGCTGGATGTCACGGGCGTAGACGGTGCCGGGGCCTTCCTTCTCGATGCGGACGGCGTAGGTCTTCGCCTGCGCAGCCTTGAGGACGACCTCCTTGAGGTTGAGCACGATCTCGGTCACGTCCTCGACGACGTCGGTGACGCTGGTGAACTCGTGGAGCGCGCCCTCGGTGCGGATCGCGGTGATGGCCGCGCCCTGGAGCGAGGAGAGGAGGATGCGACGGAGCGAGTTGCCGATCGTGATGCCGTAGCCGCGCTCGAGCGGCTCGGCCGTGAACTTCCCGTAGAAGTCGGTGAGCGTCTCGGTCTCGATGTGGATGCCGCGCGGGCGGATGAGGTCACGCCAGTTGCGAGTGATGATGTTCGAAGTGCTCATTCCTTTGTCCTTCTTCTATCGGGTGTTCACGCGGCGATCCCGGTACGTCCTCGAACCCGCTCTCGGAGCGCGCCCGTCGCCTGCCCGTGTGCAAACTCGAAAAACTAGCGTGAGTAATACTCGACCACGTACTGCTCTCGGATGGCCGGCTCGTTCATCTCCTCGCGAACCGGAGCGCCCTTGAAGGTGCCCGCGAAGTTCGCCTTGTCCAGCTCGAGCCAGGAGAGCTGGGGGCGCTTGTCGACCTGCGCGAGGGAGGCCACGATCTCCTTGATCTCGCGGCTCTTGGTGCGGACCTCGATCTTGTCGCCGGGGCGCAGGATGTAGCTGGGGATGTCGACCCGCTTGCCGTTCACGGTCAGGTGTCCGTGGCGAACGAGCTGCCGGGCCTGCGAGCGCGTGAAGGCGAAGCCGAGGCGGTGGACGGCGTTGTCGAGCCGCGACTCGAGCAGGCCCAGCATCTGCTCGCCCGTGCGGCCCTTCCGGCGTGCCGCGTCGAAGTAGTACTTCTGGAACTGGCGCTCGAGGACGCCGTAGATGCGACGGACCTTCTGCTTCTCGCGCAGGCGGATCGCGTACTCGCTGAGCTTCACGCGCGCCTGTCCGTGCTGCCCCGGGGGGTAGGGCCGACGGGTGTACGAGCACTTCTCGGTGTAGCAGCGCTCTCCCTTGAGGAAGAGCTTCATCGCCTCGCGACGACAGAGCTTGCAAACGGGACCTTTGTAACGAGCCATCTCTTCTCTCTTTTCCTTCGGAAAACCGGTTTACGCGCGCGAGGCGCTTCGTCCCGGACCGGCTCCACGCTGCGTCATGCAGGTGTGGCCGGGGCAACTCGAATCAGACGCGGCGACGCTTGGGAGGACGGCAGCCGTTGTGGGGGACGGGCGTGACGTCGCGGATGAGGGTGACCTTGAAGCCCACGGACTGTAGGGCCCGGAGCGCGCTCTCGCGCCCTGCGCCCGGTCCCTTCACGAAGACGGCGACGGAGCGCATGCCGTGCTCCATGGCCTTGCGCGCGGCCTCTTCGGCCGCCAGCTGCGCCGCGAACGGCGTGCTCTTGCGCGAGCCCTTGAAACCGCGGGAGCCGGCGCTCGACCACGACACCGTGTTGCCGTTCACGTCGGTGATCGTGACCACCGTGTTGTTGAACGTGGACTGGATGTGCGCGATCCCCGTCGCGACGTTCTTCTTGGTCTTCTTCTTGGCGGCCTTCTTCGGGGCCGCTCCCTCGGGGGCGGCGGCTGCCGGGGGGACGCTGTTCTTCGACTGCGACATGACGGATGGCTCCTAGGACGCTTCAGGCGCTCACGCGGTGGGGGACTTGCGAGCGCGAGTGAGCACGCCCTTGCGCGGCCCCTTGCGCGTGCGCGCGTTGGTGTGGGTGCGCTGCCCGTTGACGGGCAGACCGCGGCGATGACGCAGGCCGCGGTAGCAACCCAGGTCCATGAGGCGCTTGATGTTCATCTGGATCTCGCGGCGCAGGTCGCCCTCCACCTTGTAGTCGGCCTCGAGAACCTCGCGGATCTTGCGGATCTCGTTCTCGGTCAACTCCTCGGTCATCTTGTTCGGAGCGATGCCGGTCTTCGCGCAGATCTGTCGCGCGGCGGTCTTGCCGATCCCGTAGAGGTACGGGAGCGCGAACACGATGTGCTTGTGACGGGGGAGGTCGACGCCTGCGATGCGGGCCATGATCTTCTTCTTTCAGCCTTGGCGCTGCTTGTGACGGGGGTTCTCACAGATGATCCGCACGACGCCCTTGCGCCGGACCACCTTGCACTTGTCGCAAATCTTCTTGACGCTCGGTCGGACCTTCATGACTTGGCTCCGTTTCGGGGAAGGGGCCCCGAAACACAAACTCTACTTGTGGCGGTACGTGATTCGGCCCCGGCTGGGGTCATAGGGGCTCACTTCGACGGTGACCCGGTCGCCCGGAAGGATACGGATGTAGAACTGCCTCATCCTGCCGCTGATGGTCGCCAGGACGACCAGCCCGTTGTCGCACTTCACGCGGAACATCGCGTTCGGCAGCGCCTCTTGGACGACGCCATCGAACTCCAGCTTGTCGCCCTTCGGCTCTTTGCGCTCGCGACGTTCAGCCATGAAAAAGAAAGTCTCCTCGCTCCTGCTCTACTTCGATCCGAGTGCGTCGAGAACGCGCTCGGTGACCTCGCCGATGCTGCCCACTGCGTCGACACGTTTCAGGATTCCAAGCTCTGCATAGAAGGGGAGGAGCTCGGCCGTCATCGCCTCGTACGTATCGAGGCGCTTGCGGACGACCTCCTCGTGGTCGTCGGCCCGGTGCTCGAGTTCGGCCCCGGGGGGAGGAGGGCTATACTTCAAGTGGTAGATCTGTCCAGTGCGTTTGTCGGTCCGGCGCAGTACTGCGCGCTCGATCAGGAGCTCTCGGGGTACCTCGAGCGCGACGACGACATCGAGCTTCTGGCCCCTCTTCGCGAGGGTCTCGGCCAGGGCCTTGGCCTGCGGGACGGTCCGGGGGAAGCCGTCGAGGAGGAACCCCGCCTTGCAGTCCGGGGCCTGGGTCCGCTCGTCGATGAGGCCGATGACCACGGAGTCCGGCACCAGGGCGCCGGCGGCCATCTTCGCCACCAGCTCGGCCGGAAGCTTGCCGTCCGCCTTGGCAGAACGCAGCATGTCGCCGGTAGAGATCTGCGGAATGCCCCACTTGGCGCAGACGACCTTGGCCTGCGTCCCCTTCCCTGCCCCGGGAGGTCCCACGAAGACGAGCCGCATGACCTAGTCCCTCCGCACGCGAATGCGCGAGGTCCTACCGCCGCCACCGGACAGGCCCTCGTAGTTTCGCGTGATCAGGTGCGCCTCGATCTGGTTGACGGTATCGAGCGCGACGCCCACCACGATCATGATCGACGTGCCGCCCCAGCGGAAGGGCACGTGGAACTGCTGGCTGATGATGCTCGGCACGATGCAGACCACGGCCACGTAGAGGGAGCCACCGAACGTGATGCGCGTGAGCACGTAGTCGATGTAGTCCGCCGTCTGCTTGCCCTGACGTACGCTCGGTATGAACGCCTGCTGCTTCTTCAAGTTGTCGGCCACGTCGACCGGCTGGAACGTCACGGCCGTGTAGAAGTGGCAGAAGAAGATGATGAGCAGCACGTAGAACGTGTTGAACGCCCAGTCGCCGCGCGACAGCATCGACTGGAGCGTCGACATGCCGGGCACCTTGAAGTTCGCGAGCGTCGCCGGGAACATGAGGAGCGACGACGCGAAGATCGGCGGGATCGTTCCGCTGGTGTTCACGCGGAGCGGCAGGTGGGCGGTCTGTCCGCCGTAGATGCGCCGTCCGACCGTCCTGCGCGCGTAGTAGATGGGGATGCGGCGCTGGGCGCGCTCGAAGAAGACGATCGTCGCGACGGTGGCGAGGACGATCGCGACGACCGCCGCCAGGTTCAGGGGCTGGATGTTGCCCTTGTTCGTCGCGAAGTAGCTGGCGATACCGTCGGGGATGCCGTCGACGATGCCCGCGAAGATGAGCAGGGAGATCCCGTTGCCGATGCCACGCTCGGTGATCTGCTCGCCGACCCACATCATGAACGCGGTGCCGGTGGTGAGCGTCAGCATGCTCATGAACCGGAAGCCCCAGCCCGCGTGCGTCACGACGTCGCCGACGGCTGCCGAGTCGGACAGGTCGCCGTTGTTCATCGCCTCGAGGCTCATCGCGATGCCGAAGCCCTGGATGAGCGACAGGACGATGGTGCCGTAGCGCGTGTACTGGTTGATCTTGCGCTGGCCCTGCTCGCCCTCTTTGCGGAGCTCGTCGAGAGGCTTGAACACCATCGTCAGCAGCTGCAGGATGATGCTGGCGCTGACGTACGGCATGATGCCGAGCGCGAAGATCGACAGGTTGCCCAGCGCGCCCCCGCTGAACATGTTGAACAGGCCGAGCAGCCCGCCGGCCTGCTTGTGCATGACCGCGGCCATGACCGTCCGGTCCACCCCCGGAATCGTCACGAAGACGCCGATGCGGTAGACCGCCAGCAGTACGACCGTGAAGAGGATCCGCCTCCGGAGCTCGGGGACCTTGCCGATGTTCGAGAAGGCGGAAAGGGCGGACATGGCGCGATTGCCGCAGAGTTACTGCTGAGCGCCGCCGACGAGGACGATCTTGCCGCCCGCCTTCTGGATCTTGGCCGCCGCGGTCTTCGAGAACGAGTGGGCCGAGACGGTGACGGGCTTGGTCAGCTCGCCGTCGCCCAGGATCTTGATGCGATCGAAGCGGCCACGGATGAGACCGCGGGCCACCAGGGCCTGCTCGTCGATCCTGGCGCCGGCCGTGAAGATCTCGAGGTCCCCCACGTTGACCTCGGCGATGCGCGCGGCGAACGGATTCTTGAACCCGCGCTTGGGGAGCCGGCGCTGGATGGGCGTCTGACCGCCCTCGAAGTGCGGCTTGAAGCCGCGCACGCGGGCGAACTGGCCCTTCTGGCCGCGCCCGGAGGTCTTCCCGAGACCGGAGCCGACGCCGCGACCCACGCGGGTCTTCGGACGCGTGGCCCCTTCGGGCTTGGCGAGCTTGCTCAACGTATCAGCCATGACCGACCTCTTCGACGCGCACGAGGTGAATCACCTTCTTGATGGCGCCGCGGAACGACGGAGTGTTGTTGACGACCACGGAGCTGCCCGGCCCACGCAGCCCCAGCCCCTTGATGGTGAGGCGCATGGCGTGCTGCTGGCCGATCGTGCTCTTGGTCTGAGTGACGCGAAGCTGCTTCATGACGCTCTCCTCTCAGCCCTGAGCGGCAGCCTGCAGGTTCGTCGTCGACTTGCGATCGACGAGATCCTCGGTCTGCTTTCCGCGCTTGTGGGCGACCTGGTCGAGGCTCCGGAGCGACTTGAGCGCCGCGATGGTGGCGCGCACCACGTTGTGCGGGTTCGAGCTCCCCAGGCACTTGGTGAGGATGTCGTGGATGCCCGCGCTCTCGACGACGGCGCGCACCGCGCCACCGGCGATGACGCCCGTTCCCTGCGAGGCCGGCTTCATGAAGACGCGACCGGCGCCGAAATGGCCGACCGTCTCGTGCGGGATGGTGACCCCGGCGAGCGGCACGTGGAACACGTTCTTGCGGGCCTGGTCGTTGCCCTTGCGGATGGCCTCGGGCACCTCGTTGGCCTTGCCGAGGCCCACGCCGACGTGGCCCGACTCGTCGCCGACGACGACGAGCGCACTGAAGCTGAATCGCCGGCCGCCCTTGACGACCTTGGCGACGCGGTTGATGTAGATGACGCGCTCCTTGAGCTTCTCTTCGTCGATCTGCAGGTTGTCGAGGGGCATCATGATCTCCAATCAGACTCAGAACTTGAGGCCGGCCTCGCGCGCGGCATCGGCGAGAGCGCGGATGCGCCCGTGGTAGAGGTAGCCGTTGCGGTCGAACACGACCTTCGAGATGCCCTTGGCGAGGAGCAGCTTGGCGATCGCCTGGCCGACCTTCTTGGCCGCGTCGGACTTGGTGGCCTCGGCGACCTCGCCGCGCACGTCGCGCGACAGGGTGGAGGCGTGCGCCAGGGTCGAGCCGGAGACGTCGTCGACGACCTGGGCGTAGATGTGCTTCGAGCTCCGGAACACGCTGAGTCGCGGCTGCTCCGAGGTCCCGCTGATCTTCTGACGGATGCGCAGCTTCCTGCGCTCTCGCCCCACGATTCGCATTGCCATTGGTCGTTGTCTCCTGCTCGCGTTACCCGTGCCGCGGTGCGGTCACGAGGACTCGCGAAAGATGCCTGCTACTTGCCGCCAGCCTTGGCCGCCTTGCCGGCCTTCTCGCGGACCTTCTCGCCCTGGTAGCGAACGCCCTTGCCACCGTACGGCTCCGGCGGACGGAAGCCGCGGATCTTTGCGGCGGTCTGACCCATGGTTTCCTTGTCCGAACCCGTGAGGATCACGATTGTTCCCTTGGAGTCGCCGGGGATCTCGCACTTGACGCCCTGGGGCAGGGGGAACGCGATGGGGTGCGAGAAGCCCAGCGCGAGGTTGAGGGTCTGACCCTTGAGCTCGGCGCGGTAGCCGGTGCCCACCAGCTGAAGCGTCTTGGTGTAGCCCTCGTGCACGCCGACGACCATGCCGCCGACGAGCGACCACACGAGGCCCTGCAGGCGGGCGCCGTCGCGACCCTGCACGGTGGGCTGGATGTGGACCGCCCCGGCGTCGACCTTCGCGGAGACGCCCTCCGGGAGCCTCCGGTGGAGAGTACCCTTCGGACCCTTGAGCTCGATCGAGCCGTCCTTGATGGCCGCGCTGACGCCCTTCGGCAGGGCGATGGGACGCTTGCCGACGCGCGACTGACGGAGGCCGTCGGTCCGGCCGGTGTTGGTCTGCTGTGTGTTGCTCATGACGCTCACCAGATCTCGCAGAGGAGCTCGCCGCCGACGCGCTGCCGGCGGGCCTCGCGATCGGTCATCACGCCGCGGCTCGTGCTGAGGATCGAGATCCCCATGCCCGAGCAGACGCGGTCGATGCGATCGTGACGGACGTAGACGCGACGGCCCGGCGTGGACACGCGGCGGACGCCGTCGATCGCGGATTGGCGCTCGCGGCCGTAGCGGAGCACGAGCGTGAGCGTCTTGGGCTCCTCGCCCTCGCTGGCGCGCACGTCGTCGAGGTAGCCCTCGGACTTCATGACGGCCGCGACGTGCTCCTTGAGCTTGGAGTGCGGCATCTCGCAGCGGTCGTGCCGCGCGAGGGAGGCGTTACGGATGCGAGAGAGCATGTCCGCGATGGGGTCGGTCATCATGGGATCACCAGCTCGCCTTGATCACGCCAGGAATCTCGCCGCGGAGCGCGAGGAGACGCAGGCAAATTCTGCAGAGTTGGAACTTGCGGTAATAGCCGCGCGCGCGACCGCAGACCTTGCAGCGGCTGCGGTGACGCGTCGAGAACTTGGGAGCGCGATTGAGTTTCGCGAACTGAGAAGCACGGGCCATGGGTTCTTCCTCTATGCCTTTGCCGATCAGGCCGCGCGGAACGGCATGCCGAGCTGCTGGAGGAGGGCCCTTCCCTCTTCGTCGCTCTTCGCCGTGGTCACGAAGCTGATGTTGAGTCCCTTGATCGCGTCGATCCGGTCGTAGTTGATCTCGGGGAAGATGATCTGTTCCTTCAGGCCGAGCGTGTAGTTGCCCTTGCCGTCGAACGCCTTGCGCGAGACGCCCTTGAAGTCGCGCGTACGGGGCAGGGCCACGTTCACGAGACGGTCGAGGAACTCCCACATGTGCGAGCGCCGCAGGGTGACCATGGCCCCGATGGGCAGGCCGGCGCGGAGCTTGAAGTTCGCGATGGCCTTCTTGGAGCGGGTGACCACGGGCTTCTGGCCGGTGATCGCCTTGAGCTCCTCGACGGCGGTGTCGATGATCTTCGGGTTCGCCACGGCCGCGCCGAGGCCCATGTTCACCACGATCTTCTGCAGACGCGGGACCTGGTTGGCGTTCTTGTAGCTGAACTGCTTGGTGAGCGCGGGGATGACGTCGCTCTTGTACTTGTCGACCAGCCGGGGGGAGACCGCGACCGTGTTCGACGCGTGCTTCTCGTGGGTGGGGGACGAAGAGGCTTCCGTCTTCCTCTTGTCGCTCTTGCCGCCCTTGTCCCGCTTTTCCTGCTTGTCGCCGGCGGGGGCCTTCTCGCCCTTCGGCGCCTTGGCCTCGCCCTTGGCGTGCTTGTCGTCAGCCATGGCCGTTTACTCCGCGACCGCCACGGGGATCTCGTCCCCGCTCTTGGCCGCAATGCGAACCTTCTTGCCGTTCTCGAGCGTCTGGAAGCGGACGCGCGTGGGCTTGCCCGTCTTCGGATCGGCCGGCATCACCTTGCAGGCAGCGATGGGCTGCTCGCGCTCGATGATCCCGCCGGAGGGGTTGCGAGGGGTGGGGCGCTGATGGCGCTTCACCATGTTCACGCCCTCGACCACGACCTTGTCGTCGTCGCGCAGGATGCGGGTGACCTTGCCGGTCTTGCCCTTGTCCTTGCCGCTGATGACGACGACGCTGTCGCCCTTGCGAATGCGCGCGGCCATCAGATCACCTCCGGAGCGAGCGAAATGATCTTCATGAACTTCTTGGCGCGAAGCTCGCGGGCCACCGGGCCGAAGATGCGCGTGCCGATGGGCTCGCGCTCCTTGTTGATGAGCACCGCGCTGTTCTCGTCGAAGCGGATGTAGCTGCCGTCGGGGCGCGAGACCTGGTGCTTCATGCGCACCACCACGGCCTGCGCGACCTCGCCCTTCTTCACCTTCGTGCCGGGCAGCGCCTCCTTGACGGACACGACGATGACGTCGCCCAGCTGCGCGTAACGCCGTCGCGAACCGCCGAGCACCTTGATGCACTGCACGCGCTTGGCGCCGGAGTTGTCGGCCACTTCCAGAACGGATCGCATCTGGATCATGACTTCACTCCTCCACGTGCTTCTTCACGAGGCGGACCACGATGAAGCGCTTGTCGCGGCTCATCGGACGGTGCTCCTGGATCTCGACCTGGTCGCCGGCCTTGTACTGGTTGGTCTCGTCGTGCGCCTTGTAGCGGGCGCGCGAGCGGACGTACTTGCCGTACAGGGCGTCGCGGCTGTGGCTCACCACCTCGACCACGACCGTCTTCTTCATCTTCGCGCTGATGACCCGGCCGACCATCTTGCGACGGAAGCCGTGCGTCTCGTGCGCCTGACCGGCCTCCGCCGGCGTGTTCTGCGTCATGGGCTACTTGGCCTCGCTCTTCTTCGCGGTCTTGGCGGCCGGCTTCTTGGCGGCAGCGGTCTTCTTGGGCTTGGCGTGCTCGGTGGGCGCGGCGGGAGCGGGCGCGGCGGCGGCTCTCGCTTCGGCCTTGGGGGCGGGCTTGGCCTTGACGGCCGGGGCGCCGCTCTGGCGCTCGCGCAGGAGCGTGATCACCCGCGCCAGGTCGCGACGGCTCTTGCGCATGGAGCTGGTGTCGTCGAGGCGGTTGGTGAAGTTCTTGAGCCGGTTCTGGAAGACGTCGTGAGCGAGCGTCTTCTGCAGCTCGCGCAGGTCTTCCACGCTCTTCTCGCGCAGGTCTGCCGCCTTCATACGATCTCTCCGCGGGTGAGGAACTTGTAGGCGATGGGGAGCTTGTGGCCGGCCAGGCGGAACGCCTCGCGCGCGGTCTTCTCGTCGACGCCCTGGAGCTCGTACATGACGCGGCCGGGGAGGACCTTCGCGGCCCACTCCTCGACGTTGCCCTTGCCGCCGCCCATGCGGACTTCCAGCGGCTTCTTGGTGACGGGGATGTCCGGGAAGACGCGGATCCAGAGCTTGCCGGCGCGCTTCACGTGGCGCGTGATGGCCATGCGGGCGGCCTCGATCTGGCGCGAGGTCACGCGGCCCGGCTCGACGGCCTGCATCGCGAAGTCACCGAAGGAGACGTCGCTGCCGCGGTAGGCCGTACCGCGGTTGTGACCCTTCTGGTTCTTCCGGTACTTGGTTCGCTTGGGGGAAAGCATCTCGGACTCCTACACTCAGACTCCGGCGACCTGCGGGCGGCGCTGGCGGCGCTGGAGCACCTCGCCCTTGAAGACCCACACCTTCACGCCGATGATCCCGTACTTGGTGCGGGCCTCGGCCGTACCGAACTCGATGTCGGCGCGCAGCGTGTGCAGCGGGACGCGACCCTCGCGGTAGGTCTCGACGCGGCTCATCTCGCTGCCGCCCAGGCGTCCCGAGCAGCGCACGCGGATGCCCTTGGCGCCGAACTTCATGGCCGTCTGCAGGGCCTTCTTCATGGCGCGGCGGAAGGCCACGCGACGCTCGAGCTGCGTGGCGATGTTCTCGGCGACCAGCTGCGCGGCCGTCTCGGCCTTGCGCACTTCCTGGACGTCGATGAAGACCTCGTTCTCCGTGTACGACTGCACCCCGGGGAACACCGTCTCACCCGCGGCGGCGGTCTTGACGTTGCCGATCTTCAGGGTCTCGATGCCCTTGCCGCCCTTGCCGATGACCATGCCGGGTCGCGCCGTGAAGACGATGACCTTGCACTTGTTGGCGGCGCGCTCGATCTCGACGCCCGCGATGCCGGCGTTCATGAGGTAGGCCTTGACCGCGCGCTTGATGCGGATGTCCTCGTGGAGCCACTTGGCGTAGCTCTTGTCCTCGAACCACTTCGAGTTCCACGTCTTGATGACGCCGAGGCGGAAGCCGTACGG
>VFSW01014126.1_pt1 | contig 11057 bp, 9 predicted proteins | sample 5358111 | NCBI WGS metagenome assembly VFSW01 (sample SAMN11554181, study PRJNA540505) | mine drainage metagenome | isolation source: sediment from site ElyBrook_90M | place: USA: Ely Copper Mine, Vershire, VT | collected 2017
TTGGCCGGCGGGTCGTGCCTGGCGGCTCGGCCGCCCGCCCGGGCGCCTGCGACCCCGGGGCCCCCGGCCCCGGGGGCGGGCGCCCCCCCGCCGCCGCTCGCGAAATTCCGTCCCTGGCTGCAGGTTTTCAATTTGGGCGCGGTCTACACGCCGGACATGGTGCAGGCGGAAATAAAAGCGACGGAAGACGTTTTCGCGAGTTCGAGCGAGGCCTGGGGCGGCTGGCTCTTGTGGGACCCGGCGAATAACTACCGCAGTTTCACCGGGCGTTTGTAATATTTCCGATAAGGATATGCCCAGAAGCAGAATCGCGTGGTTCATCTCCGCTTTCTTCGTCCTCGCCGCGGTAGCGCTCGGAGGTTTTCTTTACCCCCGCGGCGCCGCCGCGCCTGCCGCGCCGGTCCTCGCTCCGCCCGCCCCCGGCGCGGTGCCTTCACCTGCCGCTTTTGACGCGGGCAGCTGGCCGGCTCTCCAGAACGCCGACTTTTTCGCGGAAACCAAAGCGGCTTTTCTCGCGGCCAAGGCGTCTTTCGTGGAGGCGGATTTGTCCGCCATGACTTTGCGGGTGTATGCGGACGGCCAGGTCGTCAAAGAAGTGCCTATTTTAACCAAAGGACGGGAAGGTTCCTGGTGGGAAACCCCGGCCGGCCTTTACCGCATTGAAGCGAAACTGCCGAACCATTTTTCCGGATTCGGCAAGGTTTACATGCCTTGGAGCCTGATTTTCCAGGGCAACTTTTTCATCCACGGCTGGCCCTATTATCCGGACGGCACGCCGGTCACGAGCGCTTATTCCGGCGGCTGCATCCGCCTTTCTACCGACGACGCCAAAGCGGTTTACAACCTGGTTCAGACCGGCATGCCGGTCCTGGTTTACGCGCAATCTTTCGCCAAAGACAGTTTTACCTACAGCCCGCAGGTCATCCAGCCGGACATCTCCGCGCCGGAATACCTGGCCGCCGACCTCAAGAATAATTTCGTTTTCGCCGGGCGGAACCTGGAAACACCCGTGCCGATAGCATCTCTCGCCAAACTCATGACCGCCCTTGTCGCCGCCGAGTACATAAATTTGGACAAGCCCCTCACCGTGCCGCGGTCGGCAATCGTCTATACGAGCAAACCCCGCCTCGTCCCCGGCGAAAAAATTACCGCCTACCAGCTCCTTTATCCGTTGCTCCAGGAATCCTCCAATGAAGCGGCCATAACCCTCGCCGCATATCTGGGGCCGGAGCGGTTCGTGGAACTCATGAACCGCAAAGCCATGGCGCTCGGCATGCAGAATACGCATTTTACCGACCCGGCCGGGCGCAGCCCGGAGGATGTTTCCACGCCCCAGGATTTGTTCCTTTTGGCGAAATATCTTTTGAATAACCGGAGCTTCATTTTAAAGATAACTTCCGGTAAAGTGGAAGCGAACGCCTACGGCCCCGCCGAATTCAAAGACCTGGAAAATTTCAACATTTTCGGCGGCGCGCCCGATTTCCTGGGCGGCAAGGTGGGGGAGATACCCGCCGCGGGCGAGACTATGCTCGCGCTCTTCAGCGAAAAACTGTCCGGCGCGGACCGGCCCCTGGCGGTTCTGGTGCTTGGTTCCAAAAACAAAGCTGCGGACATCCTCGCTCTTAAAAACGCGGTTCTGAACGCTTATCCATGACTTACGAGTTAAAACTTCAAAACTGGAGCGGCCCCCTGGAGAAACTGCTCGCGTTAATAGAAGAGCGGGAAATGGAAATCTCTGCGGTGAGTTTGGCCGCCGTCACCGACGACTTTTTGAAATACCTGGAAAATTTGCGCGCGGCGGGCGGGGCATCCGCCCCGGAGGACCTGCGCATCCTGTCCGACTTCATTGTCGTGGCTGCGCGCCTCATTCTCATAAAATCCAAATCGCTCCTGCCGGAGCTCGCGCTCACGGCGGAGGAAGAGCGGGACATCAAAGACCTGGAAGCGCGGCTTGCGCTTTACCGGCGCCTCCAGGACTCCCTGAAGCACGTGCAGTCCGCCTGGCGCGGCCGGCGGCGGGAATTCGGGCGGCCGTATTTTATGAATCAGGCCGCCGGCCCGGCGGTTTTCTACCCCGGAGGGAATCTTGCTCCGGCGGAACTGGCTGCCGCTTTGGCGCGCGTCTACGAGAGTTTGCAGAAATTTGCGCTGGAGACCGCGACCATCGAAAACGCGATTATTTCCCTGGAAGAGAAGATGCAGGAAATCGTGCGGCGCATGGAAGAGGCCGCGACCGCCAGGCTCTCCGACCTCGGCCGGGGCTCCAAAGAGGAGCTTTTGGTGGCGTTTCTGGCCGTTTTGCATCTGGCCCGGGAACAGCTCGTCTTCCTGGAGCAATCCGCAGCTTTTTCCGATATAATCGTTAGGAAAACGAGCGGCACCGGCGGTTCCGCCCGCCTAGAGCCAAGCTAGAAACCCAGCCTAGAATCATAAATTTATGAGCCAACCAAACCACCCTGCCGCCCTGGAAGCCCTGCTTTTCATCCACGGCGAACCGATTTCCCGCAAAAAAATAATGTCCGTCCTGAAGCTTACGGAACCGGACCTCGCCGCCGCCCTGGAAGCACTGCAGGCGGAGCTCCAGCGGACGGAACGGGGCCTCGCGCTTCTCGCAGCGGGGGACAAGATACAGCTCGTGACCAAGCCGGATTTCGGCGGGATTCTTTCCGAGTTCGTCAAAAGCGAATTGACCGAAGATCTCTCGCCGGCATCTCTGGAAGCGCTGTCCCTGATTCTTTATCTCGGGCCTATCGCCCGCAGCCGCCTGGATTATCTCCGCGGCGTTAATTCCAGCTTCATCGTCCGCTCGCTAATGTTGCGCGGGCTGGTGGAACGGATTCCGAATCCGGAAAAGCCCTCCTTCTTTTTATACCAGGCGACGCCGGACACCTTGCGGCACCTGGGCGTCGGTTCGCCGGCGGAACTGCCGGAATATGCCAGGTTCCGCGAACTGCAGAATGCCGCTCCCGAAAATCCCCCGTTAACATGAAAACTTTTCGTCTGCTTTCAACCGGAGCCGCCGCACTCCTCGTTATTGCGCTTGGTCTGCGGCTGTGGAGCGCTTTTCACCCGGCGGAGCCCTTGGCCTCCGCCGACAAAGGCAACCCCTCTCTCGCTTCGGTCGGCGGCATCCAAAGCAGCAACGGCCAGCCGGAAGCCGCTTCCGGCGGGATTTTCCGCCGGGTGGCCGGCACGCCGCTGCCGGCCCTCGATGCCCACGCCGCCCTCATTGCCGACCCCGAAAGCGGCGAGATTCTTTTCAACTTCAATCCCGGCATGCGCTGGCCGATGGCGTCCTTGACCAAGCTCATGACCGCACATATCGTTTTGACCCGCATGAATCTGGACCAGACCTACGTCCTCGCGCCCGCCGATTTCGCGGACGGCCAAAATCAGCTGACCCTCGCGCTCGCGCCCGGCGAGGCCTATTCCGGCAAAGACCTGCTGCGCATCATGCTCACGTCTTCCGCCAACGAGGCGGCGGAATGTTTCGCGCGCTATTACGGGCGGGACGCCTTCATTGCCGCGATGAATGCGGAAGCCGCCGCCTGGAACTTGCCGGATACGCACTTCGCCGACCCTTCCGGCCTCTCCGCCGGCAACCAGACGACGAGCCGCGACCTGGCCGCCCTGGTCAAAAACCTCTGGCAGCTACAGCCGGACGAGTTTCAGCTCACCCGTTCGGCCTCCGTCACGGTGACTGAACTCAAAACCGGCCGCCGCCAGGTTTTCCGGAGCACGAGCGAGTTCGCCGGACGGGCGGATTATCTGGGCGGCAAGACCGGCACCACGCCGGAAGCCGGAGAAAATCTTTTATCCATCTTTTCCTACGACTCGCATCCGGTTATGATAATGCTCTTCGGCGCGACCGGCCGGTTTGCCGAAACTTTAAGTTTATTGGACTGGTTCAAACATGATTTTATTCCAAGCTATTAGAGTAATCGTTCTCACGACCATCGGCTTCGCGGCGGCTTTCATCGCCGGCCCGGCCTGGCTCCGGTTTATCACCCGGCATAATTTCGGCAAGCAGATCCGGCCGTCCGACGATACGCCGGTGTATTCCGCCCTGCACCAGAAAAAAATGGGCACTCCGACCGGCGCGGGGGTCATGATCTGGGGCACGGTCATCGGACTCGCGATTCTTTTTTCCATCGCCGCGGCGATCCTGGGCGGCGCCTGGCGCTATTTTAACTTCGTGAACCGCGCGGAAACCTACCTGCCCTTGGCGGCCCTGCTTTTAGCCGCGCTCATGGGTTTCTGGGACGACTGGCTGGGGTCCTTGCGCATCGGCGGAGCCAAGGGCGGGGGATTGCAGGTCCGGCACAAAGCGATTCTCTACGTGATTCTGGCCGCCATGGGGGCGTGGTGGTTTTACTACCGCCTCGGCTGGGATGTTTTGAACGTGCCCTTCGTCGGCAGATTTTCCATCGGTCCCTGGTATATCCCGCTCTTCATTTTCATTATTTTCGCCTCTGCTTTTTCCGCCAACGAAACGGACGGCCTGGACGGACTCCTTGGCGGCGTGGCGCTTTTCTCTTTCATCGCTCTGGGCGTAGTTTCTTTTACCCTTGGCCGCTATGACCTGGCGTCTTTTTCCGGGGTCTTAATCGGCGCGCTTCTGGCATTCCTCTGGTATAACATCTACCCCGCCCGTTTTTTCATGGGCGACACCGGCTCCATGGCTTTAGGCATAACGCTCGGCGTCATGGCCATGCTCACCAACACTGCCTTGCTTCTGCCGTTTTTCGGCTTCGTGCTGGTCCTGGAGTCCTTGTCCGTCATTGTTCAAATCGCTTCCCGCAAGATCCGGCACAAGAAAGTTTTCCTATCCACTCCGCTTCACCACCATTTTGAAGCCAAGGGCTGGCCGGAGAGCCAGGTCACCATGCGCTTCTGGATTCTTTCAGCGGTGATGACTGCGGTGGGGCTAATGCTCTTCTTTATGGCCAGGTTTTAAATAGCCAATAGCCACTAGGGTATAGCCAATAGAAAACCATAGCCGCGCCGCATTCTGTCATTCCGGGCTTGACCCGGAACCTAGTTCCATGATTTCTGGATTCTCGCTTTCGCGGGAATGACAGAAAAAACAAAAGCCGCGCAAAAAAATATTCTCGCTTTGTTCAACGTTTTACAACCCCCGGCCGCTATCACCAGCCAACGCGGCCGAATCTGTCCACTATGCTATAGCATAGTGGACAGAATAGCCGGGTAGAAAATGCAAAAAAACAGAAAACCGCGGATTCTATTATTCTATTTTCTACTCACTATTCACTACAAACTACTCACTAGACCGATTTATAGGCCACCTGCTTCACGCCTTTGATGCCGCGGAGTTTCAGGGCGAGATTGGCTACTTTGTCCGGTTCTACGGTGTCCACCTTAAGCTTGTCTATGGGGTAGCGGCTGCCGGGGGAAACGTCCGCGTGGAGGGAAATGATGTTCGCGCGGCTCCGGGCGATGGTGGCGGAGATGTCTTTCAATAAGCCCACGCGGTCCTGGACCACGATGCGGAATTCCGTCGCGGTCGGACGCTTCTGGTACAGGGACTTGTTCTTCTTGCTCAAAGCGTCCCGGATATGCTCCCGCGCGGCGGAGGTTTTCACGAAGCGCAGCCAGTCCGAGGACGGTTTTTTGTTTTTCTGGGTGATGATTTCCACGAGGTCGCCGGTTTGGAGTTCATGGTCCAGCGGCACGATGCGGCCGTTCACCTTGGCGCCCACCGCGCCATTGCCCACGTCCGAGTGTATTTTATAGGCGAAATCCAGCGGCGTTGAACCCACCGGCAAATCAATGACTTCGCCGCGCGGGGTGATGGGGAAAATGCGGTGCTGGAAAAAATTAACCTTCATCGCTTCCAGGAACTCTTCCGGCGTGGCGGAGGGGTCTTCAAACGCTTCCTGCCAGCCGCGGAGCTCTTTAATCCACTCCAGTTCTTCCGCCATCTCCCGCGGCGTTTTCCGCCGGTCTTTGCCTTTGGCGTTTTTGTAAATCCAGTGGGCGGCGATGCCGCGGTCGGCGCGGGCGTGCATTTCCGCCGTGCGTATCTGGAACTCCACCGGCATTTGGTCCGGGCCGATGACCGTGGTGTGGAGCGACTGGTAGCCGTTGGCTTTCGGCAAGGCGATATAATCCTTTATCCGGCCGGGGAGCGGCGGCCAGGCCTGGTGAATGGCGCCGAGGACCGCATAGCAGTCCTCTACGGATTTGACGATGATGCGGAAGGCCACCAGGTCGAAAATCCGGTCTATATCCATGCCGTTTTTGAGCAGTTTCTGGTAGAGCGAGGACATGCGCTTGGCGCGGAAATCTATGGCGATGTATGGAATCCCCGCGTCTTTCAGGATTTTCAGAACCTGCGGCTTGATTTTGGAAAGATATTCCAGCCGCTCGCCGTATTTGGCGCGGACGTTTTTTCCGAGCCAGGCGTATTCTTCCGGATGGAGATAGGGGAAAGCCAGGTCGCGCAGCTCCCCGGCGATGGACTGCATGCCGAGCCGGAAGGCCAGCGGCGCGTAAATTTCCTCCGTTTCCTGGGCGATGCGCTTCTGTTTGTCCTTGGGCAGGGCGCCGAGCGTGCGCATGTTGTGCATCCGGTCGGCCAGCTTGATGAATATGACCCGCAGGTCTTCGGATAGCGCCAGTATCATTTTCCGCAGATTTTCCATCTGCTTCTGCGAACCCTGGTACTTTACCCGGTCCAGCTTCGTCACCCCGTCCACCAGAAAGGCGATTTCCTTGCCGAATTCTTTTTTGATGTCCTCCAGCGTAGCCGGCGTGTCTTCCACCGTGTCGTGCAGGAGCCCGGCGGCTACGGCGGTGTCGTCCAGCCCCCAGTTTTTAAGATTTTCGGCGGTGGACAAGGCGTGCACGAAATAAGGCTCGCCGGAGGCGCGCTTTTTGCCGGCGTGCGCCTTCTCCGCGAAAGCGTAGGCGCGGCCGATGAGACCTGCCGGATTTTTTAGAGCTTCATCCTTGACGGACATATCCGCATCATAGCCGCGCCGGAGAAGTAGGGCAAATTATTCCCCCGCGCGGAGAAGCGTTTTGCCGCTCCAGATGCCGAGCGCGGCGAATAAAACCAGAGGCACCCAGACCGGACCGAGGGAGGGCCGGGGGATCAAAAAATAAACATCGGTGACGGCAAGCGAAGCCGGCCAGCGTAGAAAAAGATACAGGAAAAGATAATAACCCAGGTCCCAGACGGAAAAAGCGAAAATAAAAGCCCAAATCCGGTGCCGGCGGCTCCGGTAGGCGAGCCAGGCCACGGCGGCGAGCATGAGGAGCGTAGCCGCTTCGCGCAGGAGCTCGATAAAATAAACGGAGCGGGGGATTGCCGCGAGGTCCGCCGCGCTTTTTACGAGAAATCCCTGCGGATAATAAAGCGCGCGGAGATAAACCACGACTGCGGCTTCCAAGAGGGCCATCGCCAGCGCGTATAAAGCCAGGACGGAGAGCCGCAGTTTCATATCTTAATGATAAACCACGCCGGCCCGGTCCAGCGCGGCGAAATGCTCCGGCCGGTTACGGCGGATAAATTCCACCACTTTCCCGTTTATTATTTTTTCCGGCAAGCCGTGTTTCGAGGCAAACTCGTTTATTTTCCGGGAAGCCGCTTCGGTGTCTTCCGGCGCGGCCACCATGAGCTCTATTTCCACGGCCTTATAGCCGCTGTCCGTAGAATCGAAATCGATATGAAAGCCCTCCTTGGTGTATTGCTGGCGGGTGTTGGTAATAGTGCAAAACGGAGTGTACCCCGCCGCGGCTAGTGTGTCCGCCAGGCCGCCTGCCGGCAGCCCTAATTCTTTGGCTATCGAGGCGTCATCTTCCAGTTCTTCGTAGCGCTCCGGCGCGGAAGTGGCAAAAGGGCCGCGCACGGGAATCTTCAATTCGAATCGGCCGTTCCGGTTCCGGAGCCAGCGGTCAGACAGAGTCAGCCGGTAATCGGCGGAGTCGTAATATGTATCCGTCAGAATTTTCTGTCCCAGGAATTCCGCGCCGGCGATTAATCTACTACGCGACTCTTCGTCCACGGGCAGAGTTTTTTCCACCTCTATCATTCTTCCGTTTTCTTCCGGCCGTATTTTTTGGCCGGCTTGGCCTTGGGCGGATTCTTGAGCCAGGCCGCGTAAAGCTCCTGCAGTTCCGCTTCGCTTTCCGGTTTCTTATTGGTCACAAAGGTGCAGTCCGGCCAGCGGGTGCAGGCGTAAAACGGCCGGCCGCGCCCGCGGCCTTTCTTTTCCACGATGTCGCCCGGCCGGTCGCGCCGTTCCGGCGCCTGCAGGCAGTGGGGGCACTTGAAGCCGGTTTTGTTCCAGATTTTCGCCACGCCCTTGCATTCCGGATAGCGGGAACAGCCGAGGAAATAACCGAAGCGGCCGCGCTTCACTTCCATCGGCGCGCCGCAAAGGGGACAGCGCTCACCTTTGGTTTTTTCCGCGAGTGCGTTTATCTCCGCCTGCTCCTCCGGCAGAGGCAGGGTCACTTTACTGCCCGGTTCCGGGCAGGCCAGAAATTTACCCATCCGACCGAACTTTATAAGCATCGGTTTGCCGCAGTGCGGGCAGGGCGTAGAGGAAATTTCCACCTGTTTTTCCACTTCCGCCTCCTTCTTTTCCAGATGTTCGTGGAAGGGTCCGTAAAATTCGCGGATGACTTCGTTCCACTTGATTCCGCCGGCGGCGATTTCGTCAAATTCCTCTTCAATGTGCGAGGTAAATCCGATATCCACTATTTCCGGGAAGTGCTCCACCAGGAGATTATTGACCACCACGCCGATTTCCGTCGGCTGGTATTTCTTGTCCGGTTTTTCCACGTAGCCGCGCTCCTGGATGGTGGTGAGTGTGGGAGCGTAAGTGGACGGGCGGCCCACGCCGTTCGCCTCCAGGGTTTTGATGAGCGTGGCGTCGGTGTAGCGCGGCGGCGGTTCGGTAAAATGCTGCAGGGGCTTAACCTCGCGGAGCTCCGGCCGGTCGCCTTTTTTAAGCGGCGGCAGGACTCCCTCCACTTCCTCCTCCAGTTCCTCATCCCGGCCTTCGGTGTAGGCGCGGATAAATCCGTCAAATTTAACCACCTGGCCGTTCGCGCGGAAAAGATAGGATTTATCTGCGTTTACGATATCCGCCGCCGTAGCTTCAAAAACCGCCGGCTGCATCTGGCAGGCGATGGTGCGTTTCCAGATGAGGTCGTAGAGGCGGCTTTGTCCCCGGTCCCGCACGCCGGCGGCTTTGGAGTTCTTTTTCAAATCCGTCGGGCGGATGGCTTCGTGCGCTTCCTGCGCGCCCTTGGACCGGGTCTGATAATGGCGGGGCGTTTCCAGGGCGTACTTTTCCCCGAACTCGGCGGCGATCGTCCGGCGCGCTTCCGCGAGCGCGGAGGCGGCCAGATTCACGCTGTCCGTGCGCATGTAGGTTATGTAGCCCTCTTCGTAGAGCCGCTGGGCCACCATCATGGTCTGCCTGGCCGACCAGCCGAGTTTGCGCGAGGCCTCCTGCTGGAGGGTGGAGGTGGTGAAAGGCGGCGCGGGGTAGCGGTTGACCTCTTTTATATTCACTTCCGCCACGGCCCACTCGCCGCTTTTAAGTTCCGCGGCGATTTCCGCCGCTGCCGCGCCGCTCTTTATATCCATCTTGCCGAGCGTTTTGCCGTTCCGGGCGGCGAGGCGGGCGGTGAAACTTTCCCCGCCTTTGCGGAAGTCGCCCTCAATCGTCCAGTACTCCTGTTTTTTAAAATCCTGAATTTCCTTTTCCCTTTCCACGATGAGCCGCAGGGCCACCGATTGCACCCGGCCGGCGGAAAGCCCGTAGCGGACTTTGCGCCAGAGAAAAGGAGAGAGCTCGTAGCCCACCAGCCGGTCCAGTATCCGCCGCGCCTGCTGGGCGTCCACCAGATGCAGGTCTATGTCCCGCGGATTCTGCAGAGCTTCCTTTATGGCTTCCGGCGTGATTTCGTGGAAGACGATGCGCCGGGCTTCTTTTTTTTGCTTGGCGAGGTCGAGGGCGGTTACGAGGTGCCAGGCGATGGCTTCGCCTTCCCGGTCTTCGTCGGTTGCGAGAATGATTCCGTCCGCTTTTTTGGAAAGTTTTTTGAGTTCCGCGACCTGGGCCGCGGCTTTCTTCGGAATCACGTACTGCGGCTTAAAATCATGCTCCACGTCTATGCCGAGCTTGCTTTTCGGCAAGTCGCGCACGTGGCCGTAGGAGGATTCCACGAGATAATCCTTGCCCAGAAATTTGCCGATTGTTTTCGCCTTGGTCGGCGATTCCACGATAACGAGCTGCATGTTCTCTATAATAACAGTTCTTGGAGCCTGTCTTGGAAATATATCCTAGTTCGCGCTAGCGGCCAATTTCCGGGAGGCCAAGGAGTCAGGGCGAAGCTGTATAAGCGAGAGCGATACAGCGAGCCCGCCGCGACAGAGGCTACCCGGAAATTGGCCTTAGCCCGGAGGGTTGCGGCAGTTTTTGCGCCCGGCGTCGTTTATCCTCCTTGCCGTATCCCTGCGGATACGGCGGCGTCGTCGCGCCTAGCCGGGCGCAAAAACCTCTCGCAACGCGGACCGGAGATATTTTCAAGACAGGCTCTAAATTTCCGAACTACACGGCGTATCCGCCGGATTCTTCGCGCACCGCTCCTTTTAGCAGGAGCAGGGTCAGATTCCGGTGAACGCCGGCGGGGGAGAGTTTAACCGCTGCGGCTATTTCGTCAATAGCGAGCGTCCGTCCGGCGGCGCGGAGCGCGCCCCAAACGAGCGCTTCTTCCCCGTCCGGCGGCAGTACCGGCGGATTTTCCGCCGCGGGCGTAAAACCCAGGTCGCGGAGCATGTCTTCCGGGCAGTCCGCGAGCGCCGCGCCTTCCCGGATGAGGCGGTGCGCACCGCGGTAGTTCGGGTGGCCGGCCGGACCCGGCACGACGAAGACATCCCGGTTCTGGTCCAGGGCAAAGCGGGCCGTGGCGAGCGCGCCGGCCCCCGCCGGCCGCGCCACGCAAAAACCCCCCCGGCCCAGGCCGGAGGACAAGAGGGTGCGGGGGCCACAAAGGACCCCCCGGCGAGCGGGGGC
>VFSW01014127.1_pt1 | contig 11056 bp, 13 predicted proteins | sample 5358111 | NCBI WGS metagenome assembly VFSW01 (sample SAMN11554181, study PRJNA540505) | mine drainage metagenome | isolation source: sediment from site ElyBrook_90M | place: USA: Ely Copper Mine, Vershire, VT | collected 2017
TCAATGAAGAGGAACCCGCGTCAGTCGACTTTTACACCGCTGCTGGGACGCCACCGATTTTTGGATCAAATCTCTTTTCCTCCTATTTCAGGAAAAGGCGAAAGTAGATGAAGTCGAATTAAATCGCCAAACTTCTGCAGTGCAACGAATCCAAAATGGGTTCACTCGCAATCTTTCGACACCCCAAGTGTCGAAGGCCCGACGTGAACCCGCACGCGTCGACGATGCCGATATTTCGAGACAGTCCATTTCAATGGTCGTGCTTTCAATTGACCAATTTGCCAGAAGAATCGCAGGTATCGATCTGTTGGCCGCCGTTGCCATTCGGAGGTGGCTACTCAAACCGCAAACGGATCGACTCTGTTTCGTGAGTTAGAGGCGTGCTTGAAGCCGAAAGACGGCTGCTTCAAGTGGCGGAAGATCCTCCATTACCGTTGCTTCGACCACTGCCCGGGAGGTGTCGAAGTAGTGGTGAGCAAGCCAGTCACGCATTCCGGCTGCGTCCGACCAATTGACATCCGGCTCACTCGCGACGAGATTGGGATCCAACAACTTTACCGCCTCACCAATTTCGATCAAACGAAGCCGAACGGCGTCGAGAACGAGTCCATCGGAAAGGTCGCCACGGGTGAGGTGGCTCCTGATTGCAGTTATCGCGTCAACAATGTCGGCGAGGCGCTCGTCGTCGTGTCGTGCGTTCATAGTGGGATTGCCTCGCGTTCGACCTCTTCTCGAACGCGAGGTCGAAGGCAGTCTGATGGGGCGACGTCAACTGGAACACCGAGAATCTCCGAAAGCTCCCGACGAAGTGCTTCTAAGGCAAACAGCCCCGTTCCTTTATCCAGGTCCACCACCAAATCGACGTCGCTGTCGGGCCGGTCCTCACCCCGCGCAGTGCTTCCAAAGACGCGGACGTTGCTCGCGCCATGGAGCGTTGCACAAGCGAGTATCGAGCGTCGGCGCTGGCGGAGTCGGCGACCCAGAGGGGTGTCTGGGAGACCGGGCGAATAATCGCCCGAGCGCTCTAGATCGAGCATTAGGTGATGTCCCGTCGCGCGTATGAGACGTTCGAGCATTGAGACCGAAGGCTCTCTACGACCGGACTCGTAGGCGCTGATCACGCTCTGAGCGACTAGAGCACGACGCGCGACTTCGGTCTGTGACAGTCCGGCGCTGATGCGCGCCCGTCGAAGGAACTCTCCGGCTGAATTCTCCTCTCGATACGTCATATTCTAACTTTAGTACTTATCGTCTATAAGCACTTATGTAAGATCAGGGAATTGAAGGCTTTCATGGTGTCCATCTAGGCCGAGGCGGTTTCCGGGGGTCAGCGCACCGCTTTGTGAGTTCATCGCGATCGACCTTTCACGAGGAGGAAGCCGTGACCGCCCGCCTGACATCATTTCAACGAGAATTCGTTCGCCGATTTTTTGTGAAGGGAATGTGACCTTGAGGAGTGAAGAACGTCTCGGTTCATCCCTCATTTCATCTCTCATACCTATCCGACGGCACATGACCGAACTGACAGGAGACGATATAAAATCCAGTAAACATCGACAAAAGTGACCATTGACGACACACTCACGACAGAACGGATCACATTTACACTCAGCAGGTCGGGGGTTCGAGTCCCTCAGCGCCCACTCGTTGTCAGAATTACAACGTTTTCCGAGATCAAATATTGTTTTCAGTGTCCGATCGCTCAGGTACTTTCTGCGGCTCTTTCAAACCCGCAATCCAGTGAGGTTAGGAATCCGGATTGAAGCCTCTGCTGGATCTGAATACCTATCCGCATCATGACTCGCGCCGTGATTCGCCTTGGGGCGAATCAATTCACAACGATTTTGTCGTGGGTGGATTCGTCCAAATCGGGTAAGAACTTGCACTCGGGTTAATCTCCTCACATACCCTGTACGGTATGTTGCACATGGAGGTGAGCGATGCAGTTGCCTGATGATGTCATTGAAGATCTTCGGAAACGTCTACGCCGCGTCGAGGGCCAGGTGCGCGGAGTTGAGAAGATGCTGGCCGAGGGTCGCGAGTGTCGCGATATCGTGACGCAGCTCAGTGCTGCGACGAAAGCATTGGAGAAGGCCGGGTTCAAGTTGGTTGCATCGGGGATGGCCTTTTGCGTGGAGCACCCAGAAGAGGCTGCCGCCGACGGCTACGCGATTGATCAAGTCCAGAACATGTTTATGAAATTGACGTGAGGAGGCAAACATGAAGGCTATTCAAACCACGATTGGTGCATCGATGGCCGATGCTGAACTAATTGTCCGTTCAGCACTTAGGGATCAAGGGTTCGGGGTCCTGACCGAGATGGATGTTGCCGCCATACTGAAGGAAAAGATTGGGATTGATCGAAGTCCGCTCAAGATCTTGGGTGCGTGCAACCCTGACTTTGCCTATCGTGCCCTGACGATCGATCCCACCGTGAGTCTCTTGTTGCCGTGCAACGTGGTGCTCGAGACGGTCGCGAATGGCACCCATGTGGCGATCGCCGACCCGCGCGAACTGATGCCGGGCGTGCAGTTGGCCGACCTCGCTGACGAGGCTGCTCGACAACTCATCGCGGTGATTGCCGCAATCGAGATGGCCTGACGGTCCGGCCAGGAGGGTCAAACTGGACCATTCGAATTTCAGTCTGAGCAAGAACCACGCTTCGGATCGAGCACACCCGTCTACGCAGGTTTACGCGCGATCACCTGGACGACGGCACCGTGTCCGGTGTGACCTGTCCCTTCGAGCACGTCACGATCGAGCTCCTCGGCGTGTATGAATTCAAGCGGTGCGAGCTCCACTCGAAGGCTGTCGAGCGTCATCGTCAGCTGGGAATCTTGAGGGCCACCGGTTCCGCGTCCCACTTGGTCTGGGGTGTAGGCCTCGAGGAGCAGGGCACCTCCCGGCCTCAGTGAATCAACCACTCGACGATGGAGCGATCGCCGTACGTCCGGAGGCACGTGCGCGAATATCGAGACGCCAAGGTCCCATCGCTCACGGCCGAGATCGAAGCCGGCGAGGTCGCCGACGACGGCGCTGACTTTTACGCTCCGCTCCTCGGCGAGCCGCATCGTCTTGTCTACTCCCGCCTGGGTCAGGTCCACGCCGGAGACCTGGTAACCGGACTCGGCGAGGAACACCGCATTTCGACCCTCGCCTTCGGCCAGGCACATCGCCGCTCCCTTGGGAAGCGTGGGCAGACTGACCCGCAGGAACTCGTTCGGTTCGGTGCCGTAGAGGTAGGTCTCTCCAGCGAACCGCTGATCCCACATGGCCGACGGCGAATCCGTCATCGACGGTGCCGTGGAGACCGCTCGACGCACCAGGCGTTGGAGTGCGGTTCGCCGTCTTCGCTCGGTGCTCGCAGGAGAGGCGTCTTGCCCGTGTGCGTCTCGCGCCCATCAACGATGGGCGCGCTTTCTGGGCATTCCGTTCTGAGGTGCATGTTTCGAACGGTATCAGCTCGATCAGGCTGATACTCGGTGACTGCACGTCGGCCCACGAGGGCATGACTCGAGGATTCAGAACGTCGTCTCGGGAAGTATCCGATCAAGGAGCTTCGACATGGGGCACCAGCCGAGCGCTGACATGAACAACTGGTTGGCGCCGACCACGGCGGGAATGAGGGCGAACCAGAGGTTTACGCTGACGGCGAGCACTGTGCCGATCACCGTGAAGGTGCCCGCGAGGAAGAACAGAATGCGCTGCTTCTTCCCGGCGGTCGTTCGCGCGCACGATGCGGTGTCGGGTGTGGCAGTGAGGGTACGGTGTGAGTTCATTCGAGAACTATACCCCATAGGGTATGTAAATAAAACACACGTAAAGTGGATTAATACCCCACGGGGTATATAGACTGCTCGAATGTCCATAACTAGACCACTCAAGACAGTGCCCGACAATCCCTCGTTCAACGACCCCGAACCCACGCCGGGACTACTCGGCCGGCTCGGTGCCTGGTCAGTCGCGCACAAGCGTCACGTCTTTCTCACCTGGCTTCTCGTTGTCGTGGTCTTGGGCATTTTCGCCCCCAACGTGGAGAAGGCGTTGAGCGGCGCGGGTTGGCAAGCCGACGGCTCGCAGTCGGTGACGGTGCGGACCCTGGCCCAGAGGGACTTCGGCGGTCAGGCCAGCTCCGCGATCGAAGTGGTCATCCACTCGAGTTCCCCGCTGTCGAGTCCGCGCGCCGCCGCCACGATTCTCTCGGCGGAGAAGATGCTGAAGGCGAACCCCGATATCAGTGAGGTCGTGGCGCCAGTGCCGGGGATCTCGATCAGCGCCAACGACACGACGGCCATCGTGCTCGCGGGCGCGGCGGCCGACCCCAACACCATGGTTCGCGCGGCCGACGCGCTGAAGGGTCCGCTGGCGACACTGGGCTCTGAGGGGATCACCGTGACGGCCACCGGTGCGTCGGTGCTCTGGTCGGACTTCAACACCGCGAACCGCACGGCCATGATGAGGTCCGAGTTGTTCTCCTGGCCGGTGACGCTGGCCATTTTGGTGCTCGCCTTCGGCTCACTGGTCGCGGCGGGCTTGCCGCTGTTGCTCACCATGGCCGGACTCTTGAGCGCGGCGGGCATGTTGGACCTCTTGACCAAGATCACGCCCATCTCGATTTGGGCGATGAACTTCGCCCTGATGTTCGCCCTGGCCCTGGGCATCGACTACGCGCTGTTCATCGTGGTGCGCTTTCGCGGCGCGCACTTTGGGCGGCACCGCGACGTCAGGCACTCGATCGCCGAGACCATGGACTCCGCCGGCAAGGCCGTCCTCTTCTCGGGCGTGACCGTTCTCATCTCACTCTCCAGCGTGATGGTCGTTCCCTCGCCGGCGTTTCGTTCGATGGCGGGCGGCATCATGCTGGCTGTGGCGTTCGTGCTGGCGGCGTCGCTCACTCTGCTGCCGGCGGTGCTGGGTCACCTGGGCGACCGCGTCGACTCGTTGGCCCTGCCGTGGGTGCACGCTGGCGAGCACCGTTCGAAGCGCTTCGCCAAGTGGGGCGAGCTCTTGTGGCGTCGTCCCCTGATCTTCGGCGCGGCGTCGTTGATCGCCCTCATTGCACTGGCGGTCCCGGTCCTGGGGCTCAAGACGGCGATGCCGTCAATCAAGGTCGTTCCCCCCTCGGCGTCGTCACGAATTGGCTACGCGCAGGTGCAGAGGGCCTTCGGTGTGGGCGCACCCGGCCAACTTCAGGTGATCGTGCCGGCGAGCGCAGTGACCGCCGCACAGAGTGTCTTGAGTCACGACAAGGGCCTCGCCGGCGTGACGCCGGTGCAGTTGTCGAAGAATGGTTCGAATCTCGCGATGCTGGGAGCCATCCCCAACGTCGACCCGTCGAGTCCGGTGCTGGGTGCGACCATCCAACGTCTGCGTATCGAGCTGCCCAAGGGGAGCTTGGTGGGCGGTGCGCCAGCGGAGAACTACGACCTCCAGGCGGCGCTGTCGTCCAAGACCCCCGTCGTGATTGGTCTCGTGTTGTTGCTGGGCTTCTTACTACTCGTCATTGCGCTTCGGGCCCTGCTCATCGCCGCGATCGGCGTCCTCACCAGTTTGCTGGCCACCGGGGGCGCCTTCGGCGTCGCCCGCCTGGTCTTCCAGAACGGAGACGGTCACAGCCTGCTCGGTTTTGTGCCTCAGGGATTCCTCGACGCGTGGGGACCGGTGTTCTTCTTTGCCATGATCTTCGCCATCTCCATGGACTACACCGTCTTTCTTCTCTCGAGTTCGAAAGAGCACTACGAACTCAGTGGTGATCCGAAAGACGCCATGGTCAATGGAATTGCCCACTCTGGTCGCGTCATCTTCTCGGCGGCAGCAGTGATGATTGCCGTGTTCTTCACCTTTGCACTCTCGGGTCCGCTTCCTCCGAAGGAGATGGGAATCATCCTTGGCGTCGCAGTCTTCCTCGACGCTTTCCTGGTTCGACTAGTGCTCGTCCCTGTACTCTTGCGCCTGACGGGTCGTGCCGCGTGGTGGTTACCCACCTGGCTCGACAAACTATTGCCCAAAGTCAACTTCGCGCATGGGTGAGTCGGGGCTGCGCGATGCTCGATTCAAGTTGGCAGGTGGGCGAATGGCGGGAAGATCTTGCGGTTCGCCGTCGTAGCGCTCGCCACATTGTTCACCCACGTCATCACTTAGGTCACTCAAAACCACCTTGGTGGCCCTGGCTGTAGTCATTGGTTCTTGGTGTCACTTGTCTCGCCCAGAGGAATGGAATCTTCCAGGCAAGGGAACTCGACCGGTAGGACATAGTTGAACAGCGATTCCGCCCCGGGGGATGCATCTTCAGTCGGGGATTGTGTGCTTTGGATATATCCAGCCTCTTCGAGGTCTGATTGGAAAGTTGGCGGCGCGGAACTCGCGAGTTAGGGTCGCTTCGTTCACGTTGAACGCCTTGGCCACTGCCGCGAGCGATAAGCCACTCTGGTAGCGATTGGCTGCCTCAGCGACGTCAGCGGCAGGGAGTTTTCGAATGCTCCTGCGGCGCTGGACTCCGTTGGCTTCAAGATGATTCATGACCGTGGTGCGATGGATGCCGTATCGGCAAGCCAGGGCGTCGATGGTCAGTCCATCGACATACTCTTCAACGAGGTGCTCAATGGTGGGGTTCGGGAGTCGTCTTTGGACAGGGTTTGAAAGCCGTCCCTTTTCTTCAGTTGACGTTACCGGTTCAACGCAAGGAACCTGTTTGGCGACCTTGCGCGAGCTAATTCGATGCTTGTCCGATGTGATCAACCCCTGTGATATAAGGGTTTTAGCGGCTTCGGAAGGGTTTAAAAGCCGTCCCATAAGGTCCACTCGTTGTCAAAAACACAACGTTTACCGAGATCAAACGATGTTTTCAGTGTCCGATCGCTCGGGCATTTTTTGTTTCTCTTTCAAACCCGCAATGCAGTGAGGCCAAGAATCCGGATTCGGATCAAATCGGGTGCAGTCTCAAAGGAGAGAACCGCTATGCGTCAATGAGCGACAGCCGCGTTGTAAGCGCTCGTCAGGATCTCCGTCGCTGAATTGATCTGATCTTCGGTGCTGGAGTGTCCCAACGAAAGCCGGACCGCGCCGAGAGCTACTCGTGGTGCGACACCCATGGCCAGGAGCGTCTCGGCAGGAGTGTCTACTCCGGAGTGACAGGCAGAACCAGTCGATGCCAGCAGTCCTCTTGCCCTGGCGAGTACATCCTTGCCAAGAGCATTCGGGAAGGACAAGGTCAACGTATTGGGAAGACTCGCATCGAAGGGCGTGTGGCGCACCAGATCGGGAATCCGAATCTGGAGGTTTCGCCAGATCTCGTCTCGCAGCGCACGGAGTCTCAATTCGTCGACATCCCTGCGTGAACGGGCGAGATCGGAAGCGGCACCCAGTCCGACAATGCTGGCGACGTTCTCCGTGCCGGGACGCAGGCCGCGCTCTTGGCCGCCTCCAAAGTCCTGTGGTTCGATGGGCGTTCCAGAGCGGACGTAGAGTGCGCCCACTCCCTTGGGGGCATAGAACTTGTGTCCAGCGATCGAGAGTAAGTCGACCCCGAGTTCGTCGACGTTGACTTCAATCTTGCCAACGGCTTGCGCGGCGTCAGTATGCACCAAGATCTCGATCGCTCGAGCAGCTTCGGCGACTGCGGCCACCGGCATAAGAGCTCCTGTCTCATTCTGTGCCCTGATTAGGGTAACGAGAGCCACGTCAGAGCCCAGCGAGTCGATGGTCATTCGAGCATCGATCAGGCCTTCTGGGGTCACCGGTACACGAGAGATGCTCCAACCTCGGGTTTCCAGAACGCGACAGGGTTCGGCGGTGGCCGGATGCTCGACTTGAGACGTGACGATGCGCCGACGGCTTGATGTCACTGCAGCCGCGACACCGAGAATCGCGAGGTTATTGGATTCGGTACCACCGGACGTGAAGATGATCTCCCGAGGTGATGCTCCGATCAACGTCGCGACCTGCTCGCGAGCTCGCTCCACCGCCATGTGCGCTCGCTGACCCAGCGCGTGATCGCTGGAAGGGTTGCCGAACTGCTCTCGCAGATAGGGGAGCATGGCGTCGAGGACCTCGGGAGCGATTGGCGTCGTGGCGTTGTGGTCCAGGTAGATGGGCTCAGCGGATGACGATTGGTTCACAGCCATCTGCGCATCACGTTGAACTCGAAGGCGACTTTCTCGAGGTGCAAACGTCGAGAAGGCTGCTTCAACTTGACCGCGGGTGAGGGTTCGGCGTAGAAGCTGCCCGAGCCGTAGCCCGCCTTGCCGAAGCCAGTCTCGATAAAGCAACCTCCGTGACCGTCGAACTTCGCACCGGGAGTCTTGCCGTCAATTGTGGCGGCGATGTTGTCAGCGACGACCAGCGCTTGGCTGTGGGCGAACACCCCCGCGCGAGGCAGCGGTTTGCCGATGCTGAGCGGTATCTGGGTGTTGTCCCCGATCGCGTAGACACCCGGGAACGTAGTGGCGAGACTCTCACGATCGACTTCGATCCAGCCCGAGGCGGTGCCCAGCGATGACTCGGCGACGACCTTTGGAGAGCGAATCGGCGGCATGTAGACCAGTAGGTCAAAGGGCTCGATCTCGCCGTCATCAAACTCGGCGCGACCAGCCTCGACGGACGTGATCTGGTGAGAGGGTCGGTAGTCAATGGCACGTTCGCCCAGCATTGACGTGACCGCCTCCGAAACGTTGACACCCGCTACTCCCATGGGTGCCGGTTCGGCCGAGTGCATTGCGATTTCCACGTTGTCCCGGACTCCGGCGCGACGAAGTGCCGTATCGATGAACAGGGCGGATTCGTAAGGCGCCGCCGGACAGCGATACAGCGGGGCTGCAGTGACGACGAGTACGCGACCCTTCGTGAGGGCCGAGATCTTGGGGGCCAGGTGCTGCGCGCCCGACAAGGTGGCAAATGTCTCGCCGTAGTCCTGGAGACCGGTAATGGCGTCGGTCGCGTAGTCCGCACCGAGTGAGATAACCAGATGGTCCGCGGTGATCTCCTGGCCTCCGACGGTGACGGTGCGGGTTGTTGGGTCGATTCTCTCGATGTCGCCAATAACGATGTCGATTCCTCGGCGTTCCAGGACTCGAAGCGGCCGGGTCACCTGCTTCGCGCTACGGTCTCCCGACATCACCCACAGGTACGAGGCGGCAAAGGTGAAGTCGGCGTCGCGGTTGATGAGTACCACACGATGGCGCCGGTGAAGGCGACAGCGAAGACGGTTCGCGGCTGCGACACCGCCCACGCCACCGCCAAGGACGACAACGGTCTGGGCGCGACCGTCCGACGGGCCAGCCACTAGAACACCAGCACCTTGTCGGCTTCGATGGTTCGCTCGGTCAACTCATCCATCGTGCTGCGCGCGGCCCCTTCGATCAGTTCTTCGTCGGTCAGACCGCGAGCGTCCATGCACGTGCCACAGACCAACACTTTGGCGCCCTTGCGCAGAACGTTCTTTAGCATGCGTTCGACGTTGTAGTAGCCGTTTGGAGTCTGCTGGCCTGCCTTCGCTGCGCTGGCGGCGTCGCCGAGCAGGAAGACCGAAAGCTCGGCGCCCTCATGTTTGTCGAGGATATTGGTTGCTAGTCGCAGGCCGTTATAGATCCTCTCGGTGCCGTAGGGCGGGTCGTTGATGATCATCAGGTACTTCATGGTGTATTTCCTCTCATTTGGTCGGTCAGTTGACTGATACTTTGAAGGCTGTCTGGTCCGACGTGGATTCGACAATCAAGGGCTGTCCGGCGGCACTCCACTCCAGGGGACCTCCTACGAGTCGCTGCGCGTCGATGCCCGCTTCGCGGAGCAGCGCGACGGCTTGAGCAGCCATCACGCAGTAGGGACCACGGCAGTACGCGAAGACCGTTGAGTGAACGTCGAAATTTGCCGCGTACTGATTCAGGTCGTCGATCGGGATGTTGATCGCTCCTGGTAGATGACCCGCCTCATACTCAAGTCGGGGACGAACGTCGACAAGAACGATGTCGCCAGAGTTCGATCGAGCCAGCAGTTCGTCTAGCCCCAGGGGCTCGGCGCCATCGACTTCACTGAAGAATGCCGTCGCCAATTGACGAACCTCGGCGATCCGGTCCTCAGCAAGCATTCGGAGAGCCCGGTACCCGCCGATCACAGACTCATCGGCCACCCGGTATAGGACGAACAGGCCGTCTCGACGCGAGCTAAGCAATCCGGCACTACGGAGTACTCCGAGGTGGCGTGACGTGTTCGCTACGCTCATCCCCGTAGCGATAGCGATCGACTCGACGGACCTTTCGCCTTGCGCGAGCAGGTCAACGATTTCAACTCGCTTCGGACTGCTGAACGCTGCACCAACCCGAGCGAGTTGCGCGAAGATTGCGTCTTTGAACTCTCGAGCTTCCACTGGACCTCTATTCAAGGGATTGATTGAATAGTGTAACAGAAGTCGTGGGATCTCAAATCAGCCCATGCTCGTGTAATTTCCTGGCAGTTCTGTCCGACTCATTATGTGACTCGGACGCGATTTAGGGTTTCCACCCTCTCCGGGGCCGAATCGGGACTTTGGCCAATCTGAACTCGCGAGTGAGAGTTTGTTCGTGAACGTCGAATTCTGTAGCGACCGCCGCTAGAGAAAGTCCGCTGGCTTAACGCTTGGCGGCGTCTCCCACTTGGGCATCCGTTAATTTACGAATGTTGCGTCGCCGGTCAATGTCCCGCGCCTTGAGGTGATAGAGAATTGTGGTGCGGTGCACGCCGTAGTGATTGGCGAGTTCGTTTATCGAAAGTCCGTCGATATAGCGGGAGGCAAGTCCCTCGACCTCTGATGCTGAGAGTCGGTGTTGGACAGGGTTTGAAAGCCGTCCCTTTTCTTCTGATGGTTGGGTAGTGGTGCCCTTCGAAGCTCGTTTTGGGCCCCGACGTGGTGCCTTCGACTGGACATGCATTGCCAGCGACCCTTGTAAAATCAGGCCTTCAACTCGATTGGAAGGGTTTGAAAGCCGTCCCATAAGGTCCACAAAATCTTCTTGCACATTTCTCGTTCGCCGCTGTTGACTTCGGGCAGTTTGCTGCGCGTTTGTGCGCACGGCTCAACCGGAAC
>VFSW01014128.1_pt1 | contig 11056 bp, 9 predicted proteins | sample 5358111 | NCBI WGS metagenome assembly VFSW01 (sample SAMN11554181, study PRJNA540505) | mine drainage metagenome | isolation source: sediment from site ElyBrook_90M | place: USA: Ely Copper Mine, Vershire, VT | collected 2017
GTCTGAAGCGGGGCTGGTGAGCGATTTCGATGAGGGAAACGAGGGGGCGAAATTTGGGGCGGAGGGGAACGACAGATGGCGGGCTTCCCTACGCGTGGGCCGGGGCGATGTTTTCGTCCGGGGCGGGGCCGATGGCGCCGGCGAATCTAATGGGGAAGAAACAGATACGATTTTGGGCGAAGGGAGACGGGAAAACATATCGCGTGATGATTTTTGCGAAGAGCCATGGGTACGCGCCCTCGAGCCAGGATTTTGTGGCGGGAGCGGAATGGAAGGAATATACGATTCCGCTTTCCGCGTTGCAGACGGACGGGCACGATCGGATGGGACTGCTCTTCACGGGCGGGCCGGATTCGCGGGCACAGGCAATTCGGTTATCATAAGCGCGGGGAAGAGCCCGGGAGTGTGGCAGGGCCTGGAGGAGGGCCGGATTGATTCCACGGTACACGCGGGAAAAGATGGGGAAGATATGGAGCGAACAAAACCGCTATGAAAAGTGGCTGGAAGTGGAACTGGCGGCGAGCGAGACGCTAGCGGAGGCGGGCATTGTGCCGCGGGAGGCGGCGGCCACACTGCGCGCGAGGGCGCGTGTGGATGCAGAGAAGATCCGGGAGATGGAAACGCGTGTGAGGCATGACGTGGTGGCGTTTACCATGGCGGTGGGCGAATCGGTGAAGGATGTGGAAGCGGCGCGATGGCTGCATTACGGGCTGACGTCGAATGACGTGGTGGATACGGCGCAGGCGCTGGTGATCCGGGAAGCGTCGGCGGTGATCGAGGAGGGGCTGGAGCGATTTGGAAAGATACTGGAGAGCCGCGCGTGGGAATTCAAAGACACGCCGCAGATCGGGCGGACGCATGGCGTGCACGCGGAGCCGATCACGTTTGGGCTGAAGGTGGCGAACTGGTATGCGGAGAACCGGCGGAACATGGAGCGTTTTCGCGCCGCGGCGGCGCAGATGGCGCTGGGAAAGATTTCCGGGGCGGTGGGAACATGCGCGCATCTGGGGCCGGAGGCGGAAGAAAAGATATGCGGGCGGCTGGGGCTGAAGGCTGAGCCGATTTCGTCACAGGTGATCGGGCGTGACCGGCACGCGCAGTACGTGCAGGCGCTGGCACTGATTGGAGGGGAGCTGGAACGGATTGCGCTGGAGATTCGCCATCTGCAGCGCACCGAAGTGCGGGAGGCGGAAGAACCCTTTGGAGGGGAGCAACGCGGCAGTTCGGCGATGCCGCACAAGCGGAATCCCGTGAATTGCGAGCAGGTATGCGGGCTGGCGCGGGTGCTGCGAGGGAACACGGTGGCGGCGCTGGAGGACATCGCGCTATGGCATGAGCGGGATATATCGCACAGTTCGGTGGAGCGAATCATCCTGGCCGATGGCTGCATTTTGACGGATTACATGCTGGCGCGGATGGAGGGGATAGTGAGGGAATTGCGCGTGTTTCCGAAACGGATGCTGCGGAACATGGAGATGACCCAGGGGCTGATCTTTTCCGGGCAACTGCTGCAGGATCTGGTGGAGCACGGGGTGGCGCGGGAGACGGCCTACAAATGGGTGCAAGGGCACGCGATGGCGGCATGGGAATCGGAAACGAGCTTTCGTGAGCGTGTGGGTGGCGATGCGGAGATTGGCCGGCACATGGACGCGGCAAGCCTGGAACGGAGCTTCGATCTGAAAAGGCAACTGGGTGAGGTGGACGCGATCTTTGAGCGGGTATTCGGCAAGGGCAGGCAGGGCTAAGGCTGGCGCGAAGGAGCGGGAGAAGGGATGGCGCTCAGCCGCTGACGCGCTGAATGTAACGGCCTTCGGAAGTATCCACGCGGATTTTTTCGCCATTGCCGACAAAGGGCGGCACGTTGACAATCAAACCGGTTTCGAGCTTGGCGGGCTTCATGACGGCGCTGGCGGTGGCTTTCTGTATGCTGGGTTCGGTATCGATGACGGTGAGGTCGACGGTATCGGGAAGCAGGAGGGCCATGGGCTTGCCCTCGTAGAATTCGATTTTTACGGGCAGATTGGGGATGAGGTATTCGGTGGTGTCGCCGAGGATGTCTTTTTGGAGAGCCAACTGCTCGTAATTCTGCTGGTTCATGAAGTGGTAGCCATCGGCGTCGCTATAGAGGAACTCGAATTCGACTTCATCGAGGATGGCGCGCTCGACAAACTCTTCGGCGCGGAAGCGATGATCCATGATGGAGCCAGTGCGGAGGCTGCGCATGCGCGTGGCCATCTGGCCGCGCTTGTTTCCCGGGGTGCGGTGGTCGACGCTGAAGATGGAATAGAGTTCGCCTTCGTGGCGGATGATCATGCCGGGGCGCAGCAATGTGGCTTTAAGCATTTGAAACTCCGGGGATATGCATATGGGCTATCTTGCAGGCGGTTGTAACGGCGGATATCTGCCACAGCCTGAATTAGCTATTATAGCGGGGTCTGGAGAGGATGGTCAAAACGAAAAAGGCGAAGTGCGGGAAGACGGGACGGGGGGGATGGTTTGTGGCCGTGCTGGTGATGGCGGCGGCGGTGCTGCTCTGCACGGATGGCAAATGCGCGGCGGGGGCGCAGGGAACGCCGAAGGGAGCGGGCGCCGGAGGAGAGAAACACGCTGGGGAAGCGGCTGATTTGGGAGGAGCGCTGAGTGGCTGCGGAAAACTGGTTCGGATAGCCACCGAGCAGGTGACGCCGGGGACGCAGATAGCGGTATCTTCGCGGGGGCGGTACCTGGCCAGCTACGTGCAGACGCCCAGTGGCGTGGCAGTGACGCTGCGCAACCGTGAAACCGGGGAAAGCAAGAGCACGCAACTGGTGCCGCCAGCGCTTCCGCCGGGGATAGCGTGGCGAGAGCTGGAGGCCGCGTTTTCACCGGGGGGGCGATGGCTGGCGGTGCGCGGTGTGGGTGTGATCTGGGTGGTGGATACGGCGAGCGGGGAGATGAAGTTCCGCATAGGCGTCACCGGGGAGAAGCAGCTTTTTCCGGGGAAGATGGCCTGGGCGGAAGGAGAGCTGGCGGTTTTATTCTGGCCTCCGGAATCGGTGCTGGCCGAAGGTGCGCCGCGCGGACCGGTGAGCGTGCGAATTTACAGCGCGCCCGAGGGCAAGATGGTGAGGGAATTATTCCTACCGGTGCATACGGCGGATAGCTGGACGGTGCTGCGATTCTCACCGGACGGCAAGCGGCTGGCGGTGCTGGAAGAGCCGAGGAAATGGCCGGGAAGCTCCGAATTGACAGGATACGACGCGATGAACGGGAAGCAGCTATGGCAGGAGGGGACGGGCGCGCAGGACATCGGCTGGTCGGCGGACAGCAAACGGCTGGTGGGGCTGAGCGGCCAACTGGAATGGTTTGACGGAGGGACGGGGAAAAGGATTGGAGCCTCGCCGCGAGATCTTGGGTCGAGCGAGTATCAGCGATTGCGATTCAGCGAAGCAGGAAAGCTGGCAGCGGGGCTAGTGGCGCGCTACAGTTCGCTGCACCGGCTCTTTCGGCGAAGCGAGGAGCGGACGTGGCTGCTGGCTGTGTGGAGAGTGGATACGGGGGAGGAATTATGCGAGGTGACGCTGCCGCCGGAGGTGACACTGGATGCGTGGGTGACGGGGCGTGGGGAATTGATGACGCTAGAAGAGCAGTATGAGGTTCGGCCGCCGCTGCGGCTGCTGCAAAGCTCGAGGATCGTCACCTACCGGATGGCGGATCTGCCGGCGGGGGGAAGCGGCGCGAAGAAATAGGGGAGTGAAGCAGGGAGCTGGAGATTAGGGGGCGCGGGAAGGCGGCTGCGGAGATTGAACGGCCATGAGTTTTTCGATTTCTTCCGGCTGGCGCGGAAGCCTGGCGGTGAGCAGTTTGTAACCCTCCGCGGTGATGAGCACATCATCCTCGATGCGAACGCCGAGATTTTCAGCGGGGATATAGATGCCCGGCTCGATGGTGACGACCATGCCGGGAAGGAATGGCCGTGAGGTGTCGCCGGGATCGTGAACATCGAGGCCAATGTGATGGCCGAGGCCGTGGATGAAATAGCGGCCGAGGGGATGGCCTTCGCGGTCTTTGCCGTGAGAATTGATGTAGTCGGCGGCAATTTTCTGGAGGCTATGAGGCCCTGGGCCGAAGGTCATGCCGGGCTTGAGGGCGGCGAGGGCGGCATTTTGAGCGCCGAGAACGATGCGATAGATTTCAAGCTGGCGCGGAGTGAATTTCCCATTGGCGGGAACGGTGCGGGTAATATCCGCCGCGTAACCGCCGTATTCGCCGGCGACATCCATCACCACAATATCGCCGGGCGAGATTTGGCCGCCGAGATCGGCGTAGTGAAGGATGGTGGAATGGAAACCCGCGCCGACGATGGGGGAATAGGCTTCGCGGTCGCAGCCGCCGAAGAGGTGAATAAATTCCATGCGGGCAGCCACCTGATATTCGAAGAGGCCGGGACGCATGCGGCGGATGGCATCGAGCTGCGCGTCTACGGATAGATCGATGGCGCGCTGGAGCAGGGCCAGCTCGCCGGGAGATTTGATCTGGCGCAGGGCGGCGAGAGGGGAACGAAGGTCGAAGAGAGCGGCGTGGGGCGCGGCCATACGCAACCAATCCGACCAGTACTGATCGTGGGGGAAGCCATTTTCGCGGCCCTGGGGAAGAAGGGTGTAGAAGCCTGGAAAGGCCGCGGCGAGCCTGGCGAGATCGGGCTTGAGTTTATCGAAACATTCGACGGAATCGAAGCCTGTGATTGCGGCCGCGCCGGGATCCTCACAGGAGAGCCGCGGCCCTTCCCACTTCTCTTCCCAGGGATTGCGCGGGGGAAGATAGAGGATCTGGCGCGGGCCGGAAGCGGGCTGCTCCGCGGGGGGAGCGGGAAGGAGGAGAAGCGCGGCGCCCGGCTGATTGTGTCCCGTGAGGTAATAGAAATTTTCCTCCTGAAAGAAGCGGTCCACGGCGCCCGTGGTTTCCTGACCCGTGTAGCCGAACAGGACGGCTGGAACTTTTGAAGGAAGGCTCTGGAGGAGGCTGGCGCGGCGCTGGCGGTATTCGGCGAGTGGCTGAGGGGAGCGAGCCAGTGCGAAGGTGCATCCGAAGATAACCGCGAGAGCTGCAAGAAGAAGGAAGCGAGGGTGAAAGCGCATAGAATTCTCCCGGTTAGAGGTGCGGAAAAGGAATCAGGCAGTGAGGGTTGCGAGGCGCGTGGGAAAAGATAGGGGAGAGTGGCACGTCAGAATCCTGGAACACCGGCGGCGGCGGGACGCTCTTCGGCGGGTTCGACGGCGCCGAAGCGGAAGCGCTCGAACCAGGCCTGGCCGAGAGACATTGAGCCGGTATAGAGATAGCCCCAGACAAAGAGGAGGAGGAAGGGGACGGTGGCGTAATTTTCGTTTTGGATGGCATAGAAGACGGTAGCGGCGAAATAGAGGCCGAGGAGGATTTCGACGAAAGGCATCCAGCCCGAGCGCTTTTTGTAGCTTTTTTTGGCCCAAGAGCCTTTGACGCCCTCGATGCGGTATTTGGGAGTGCGAGCGAATTCGGTCTGGATGCCGAAGATGGCTTCCATGACGGCGAAAGCGTTGCGAACCGAAAGGCCGATGCCGACGGCCATGACGAAGGGGAGATAGAGGAAGGTCTTCTTCCAGGAATGGGGATGGAGAACGCGCTGGGCCGTGAGATAGAAGCTGGAAATGGAGCAGGTGGAAGCGATGAAGAGAGGGAGGTCAATGACCAGAACCTGAAACCAGCCCTGGTAGAAGCGTACGACCATGGCGGGGAGCAGGATGATGGAGAGGATGACCATGAGGGGATAGCTGATGTTGGCGGTGAGATGGAAGATGGCTTCAATTTTGACGTGGCGTGGAGCATCGGAACGGAGCACACGGGGAAGGATTTTCCTGGCGGTCTGCATTAAGCCCTTGGCCCAGCGAGCCTGCTGGGATTTGAAAGCGTTCATTTCGACGGGAAGCTCGGAGGGACATTCGACCTCCGGGAGATAGATGAAATGCCAGCCGCGAAGCTGTGCGCGGTAGGAGAGATCGGTATCTTCGGTGAGAGTATCGTGCTGCCAGCCTCCCGCATCGATGATGGCGGAGCGGCGCCAGACGCCGGCGGTGCCATTGAAATTGAAGAAAGAGCCGCGGCGAAAGCGAGCGGAATGCTCGATGGCGAAGTGGCCATCGAGGAGGATGGATTCGATCTGCGTGAGGGCGGAATAATCGCGATTGATATAGCTCCAGCGGCCCTGGACCATGGCGAGGCGGGGATCGATGAAATAGGGGATGGTGAGGCGGAGGAAATCGGGGTGAGGAAGGAAATCGGCATCGAAGATGGCGACGAAATCACCGGTGGCGGAGAGCAGGCCCTGGGCGAGAGCGCCGGCCTTGAAGCCGACACGATTATCGCGATGGAGATAGAAGATGGGGAGGCCAGCGCGCTGGTGACGTTCGACACATTCCCGGGCGACCTGGCGAGTTTCATCGGTGGAATCGTCGAGCACCTGGATCTGGAGTTTTTCGCGGGGATAATCGAATTGCGCGATGCAATCGACGAGCCGCTCGATGACGTAGCGTTCATTGAAGATGGGAAGCTGTATGGTAACCTTGGGCCAATCGAGGGGAACGGGAGCCGGAGGAGCGGAATTTTGGCTGTATTTGAAGAACTGGTAGACGAGGACGTAGCGATGGATGCCGTAGGCCGCAAGAATTCCGAGGATGAGGAAATAGGGGATCATGATGGCGAGGTCGAAGGAATTGGGCTGGTAGAGGCCGGTAAAGGTGCGGTCCGTGAGCCTGCGCCAGTAGCCGGTGAAGGGGCCGCGGGCGGCGGCGAGAGCGAAGGCCAGAAGGGACTGCCAGATCAATTGAATGCTCCGATGACTTTTCGATGCTGAGGCGCGAGAACTGGTCTGCGCAGGTGCTCGCAGCGCTCGGTGGCATTATCTCTCTGGAAGCGGCTTTCGCGTACCTGAATCACCTGGAAGATCTGAAGTTGCATGTGATTGAGGCTACGGCGGCGTGCCTGGCGGCGGGGATCGTGTATTTTGTGGCGCTTTATGCGCTGGAGCACACGCGGGAGAGCCGTGCTGTGGTGTGGCTGATCGTGGGAGGGGCGCTGCTTTTCCGGCTGACGCTGCTGCCGCTGAGTCCCACGCTTTCGGATGATCCTTACCGCTACCGTTTCGACGGAAGAATACAAGTGGCGGGATGGAACCCCTATGGGCAGGCGCCGGACGATCCGAGGCTTGCGGCCTTCCAGGAGCTGGCGCCGGGACGGCTGCCGGGGCACGACATAGCGAGCGTCTACCCGCCGCTGGCGGAGCTTGCGTTTCGGGAGACGGCGAAATACACGCGGGGCGTAGGCGGATTCAAGCTGCTGATCTTTGGAGCGGACATGATGGTGGTGCTGCTGCTGGGGGAGTGGCTGAGGCAGGCGGGGGGGAGAAATTATCAGCTTGCGGTGTATGCATGGAGTCCGCTGGTGGTGGTGGAGTTTGCGGGGACGGGGCACAGCGACGCGCTGGCGCTGGCGGCGCTGGTGGCAGCCTATGTGGCGGTGAGGAGGCATCCCGCAGCGGGGACCGTGCTGCTGGGCGCGGCGGCACTTTTCAAATCGTTTCCGCTGATGCTCTTTCCGGCGTGGCTGCGGGGGCAAGGATGGCCGAAGACCAGGACCTCCTGGACGGGGGCAGCGGGAGCGCTGGGGCTGGCGGCGGCGAGCGGCTGGGGCTACCGGAGCGCCTTGGGAAAAATACCAGCGACGATGGGGTATTACGCTTCGCATTGGGAGAACAACAACGCCAGCCTGTATGCTCTGGTGCGAGCGGGCCTGGGCTCCGCGGCAGTGGCGGAGCATGTGGCGACGGCGGCGGCGGCGCTGGTGGCGCTGTGGGTGGCGTGGCGCGGCGGGGACGTGGTGCGCGCGGGATATTGGATCACGGGGACGATTCTGCTGCTTTCTCCGAACGCGTATTCGTGGTATTTCACGTGGATCATTCCCTTTCTGTGTTTTTTTCCGAATCCGGCATGGCTGCTGCTGACGATTTTGCAGTTTCTCTCCTACCACGTGCTGGTGAACTACGGGATATTGGGGATTTGGAGATTTGAGCCGCGTATGGTGGCGCTCACCTACGTTCCCTTTTACCTGCTGCTGTGCTGGCAATGGTTGGGGAAGCGGGCAGGGAAAAGCGGGTCAAAGGTTGAGAGTGAGTGAAGCCTCTGGAATGAAATCGGCGGTGCGTGCGGCGGGAGAACCATTGGGCGGGGAAGGGGGAGGAAGCTTTGAACGGTCGACGGGGCGATAGAGGGTATCGCGCTCGACGGGAACGCAGCCCGCGGCGCGGATGAGGCGTTCGAGCTCGGCGCGGGGAGTGAACTGGTCTGTGGTGGCTCCGGCGTCGTGATAGATTTTTTCCTCGATGACGGTGCCATCGAGATCGTTGGCGCCGAAGCGGAGAGCGATCTGCGCGATGCGTGGAGTGAGCATGATCCAATAGGCCTTGATGTGATCGAAATTATCGAGGAGGAGGCGGGAAACGGCGATGAGGCGCAGGTCGTCGAGGCCAGTAGGGCCGGGCAGATGATCGAGAGCGGTGTGGGCGGGATGGAAGGCGAGGGGGATGAAGGCGACAAAGCCGTGGGAGCGATCCTGCATATCGCGGAGCAGGAGAAGGTGTTCGACGCGCTCTTCGTGGGATTCGATGTGGCCATAGAGCATGGTGGCATTGGAACGCAGGCCGATTTCGTGGGCGGTGCGCGCGATATCGAGCCACATGCGGCCGCTGACCTTGTGATCGCAGATGACCTTGCGCACGCGAGGGCTGAAGATTTCGGCGCCGCCGCCGGGAAGGGAATCGACGCCGGCGGCTTTCATGGCCAGCAGGGTATCGCGGATGGAGAGCTTGGAGATGCGGGCGTAATAGCCGACCTCGACCATGGTGAAGGCCTTGAGGTGGACGTGCGGGTGGCGCTGTTTGAGTCCGCGGATGAGATCGAGATAGAAGGCGAAAGGAAGGTCGGGGTGGAGGCCGCCGACGATGTGAAATTCCGTGGCGCCCTGGGAAACGCCCTCGGCGGCGCGTTGCCAGACTTCCTCGAGGGAATAGGAATAGGCGCCGGGGTCAGAAGGAGAGCGGCCAAAGGCGCAAAGGCGGCAATGGGCGACGCAGACGTTGGTGGGATTGATGTGGCGATTGACGTTGAAATAGCAGAGATTGCCGTGGCGCTTTTCGCGGACGGAGTGGGCCAGCCAACCGACGGAAAGGATATCGGGTGAATCGAAGAGGGCGAGGCCATCGGAGGCATCGAGGCGCTCGCCGGCAAGGACTTTGCGTGCGATGGGTTCGAGGCGCGGGTCGGTAATTTGAAGCTGAGCAGACACCAAAATCTCCATGAAAGCTAAGGATGAGAAACGATTGCCGCGGTTCCCCAGAAGAGAAGGAACACAAGACTAATATAGCCATTCAGGGTGAAGAATGCAGCATCCATCTTGCTGAGGTCGCCTGGCTTGACCAGGGAATGTTCCCAGGCGAGGAGCAGAGCGACCAGAGCGATGCCCAACCAGGCAGGCAGGCCGAGGCGAAAATCGAGAGCCAGCCAGATGAGCAGGAGGATCATGCCGGCGTGCATGAGGCGGGCGATGCGCAGGGCGGCGGGGATGCCGACGGCATTGGGAATGGAAAAGAGGCCGGCGCGGCGATCGAAATCGGCGTCCTGGCAGGCGTAGAGGACGTCGAAGCCAGCGACCCAGAGGGTGACAGCGGCACAGAGCAGGAGCATGCGTGGGTCGAGGGAGCCGCGAATGGCAATCCATGCGGCGGCGGGAGAGATGCCGAGGCAGAAGCCGAGGATGAGATGGGAGAAGGAGGTGAAGCGCTTCGTCCAGGAATAGGAGAAGAGGATGAGGAGCGTGAGAGGAGAGAGGGCAAAGGCCAGAGGGTTGAGGCGGGAGGCGGCAAAGAGGAAGAGGGCGGAAGCGACGAGGGTGAAGAGGAGTGCGAAGCGGAGAGAGAGAGCTCCTGTGGGCAGAGCGCGCTGGCAGGTGCGAGGGTTGGCGCGGTCGTAACGGATATCGACGATGCGATTGACGGTCATGGCGGCGGAGCGCGCGGCGACCATGGCGATGACAATCCAGAGGAGCGGGCGGAGAAGAGCGGAAGGCGGGGGCCAGGAAAGCGGCGGGCCACCCGCGGCGGCGGACTGGCGCGCGGCGAGAAGAGCACCGACGAGAGCGAAAGGGAGAGCGAAGAGGGAGTGCTCGAATTTAATCATTTCGAGGGTGGTGCGGAGCCTGGAGAGGAACATGGCGGCGCGGCGGCGGCGGCGGGGCTAGGCGCCGCCCTCCCATTGGTATTGATTATCCTGAGGGAGGCCGAGCAGCTCGAGGACGCGGCAGACGAACTGGTCAACGGCGTGCTCGAGTGTGGCGGGGGAGAAATAGAAGGCGGGCATGGCGGGCATGATGACGGCGCCGGCATCGTGGGCGCGGAGCATGTTTTCGAGATGGAGGCGATTGAGAGGGGTCTCGCGGAGGCAGAGGAGCAGGGGGCGGCGCTGCTTGAGGCAAACGTCCGCGGCGCGGGAGAGCAGGTCTGAGGAGAGGCCGGAAGCGATGGAGGCCAGTGCTCCCGCGGAGCAGGGGACAACGGCCATGGCGTCCTGCGGAAAACTGCCGCTGGCAATGGAGGCGCCAATATCGCGATTGGGGAGCAACTCGAATTTATTTGCGGGCGAGCCAGCGAGAGACGAGGGAAGAGATTTTAAATCGCCGGAGATGCCCAGCTCGGTGGAGAGGAGGCGCAGGCCAGCGTCGGTGACCACGAGGAAGACGCGAGCGACGCGGGAATCGGCCGGGAGACGGCAGGCGAGGGCGCGAGCGTAGGCGGCGCCACTGGCGCCCGTGATGCCGAGGGTGATGACTTTGCCGAGAGAACTGGACATGAGAACTAGATTGCCTCGTGATGCGCCGGGAGCAGGAAGAATGGCCGCAGAGTGAATTTTAGGCGGTGGGAAGGGCGCGCGTCAAGGACGATGGGGCGAGGGGCAGGCGTGGCCGCGGTAGAAGCTCTCGCGGGGACGCGGCGGTT
>VFSW01014129.1_pt1 | contig 11056 bp, 8 predicted proteins | sample 5358111 | NCBI WGS metagenome assembly VFSW01 (sample SAMN11554181, study PRJNA540505) | mine drainage metagenome | isolation source: sediment from site ElyBrook_90M | place: USA: Ely Copper Mine, Vershire, VT | collected 2017
ATCGAGGCGGTGGCGCGCTGGGGGCCGATCGACGCGTCGGGCCATCCCGTACGGATTCGACCGGAGTTCTGCGCTATCTATGGCGACGCGATCCGTGCCCGCAAGGTCTCGGGCCGGGTGGAGAAGCCCATCGTGGCTCCAGGAGCCACGATGCGACCTTGGCCACTTCGTCGGGCCGACCTCGACGTCGTGGGTCACGTGAACAACGCGGCAGTGTGGCAGGCGGTCAGCGAGATCGTCAGCGCACCGGTCAACGACGTGACCGTAGTGCACCACGGTCCTGTCGAGAGCGGCCACGAGGTGACCCTCGCCTACGTGCCCGGCTCACTCTGGCTGTTGGTCGACGACGTGGTCCAGGTCTCGGCCATATTCTCCCGCTAACTCGGATTCGGCGAGGGATTCATCGTCACTGGGTACCGCACCCTTCGGGCGGCTCGTGGCGAAGATGCAACCGATCAAGACGAGTGGGAAGCCGAAGACGATGCCCGAAGTGAGTGTCTCGTGCAAGCCAATCACGCCGAGTACCACCGCGATGGCGGTGTTGAAGTACGTGACGACGACCGAGCGTGACGAACCGACCTCCTTCACCAATTCGAAGAAGACGAGGAACGCCGTCGCGGTGCAGACGACCGAGAGAACGGCCATGCAGCTGAAGGTCTCTCCCGAGATGTGCTCGGGCCAATGGACGATGGCCCACGGGAGCCAGCAGATCGCCACGAGCGCCGTCGCGCCGGCGACGATGACCACGCCCGGCACGTGCGAGAGCTTCGTGGCGAGCAGGATAGGTCCCACGCAGTAACCGAGGATGACGATCATCATCATCGCGATCCACGTGAGCGAGCCTCCTCGCAGGTCGAGTCCGACGAGGAGGGCTACGCCGATCGCGCCGATGCCGAGTCCGAAGTATCGCTGTCGCGTGATGTGTTCTTCGGTTCGACGAAGGCGCTGGACCAGCACGGCTAACAGCGGCACGCAGCAGATCAAGAGACTGGTGAGCGAACTCGAGATGTGACGTTCGGCCGTCGCCATGAAATACCACGGGATGCCGAATTCGATGATCGCGAACGCGGCGATCCAACGGAAGTTACGGAGTAGGAGGGAAAACTGCCCCTGCGCGACCACGATGGGCATCAACAACAGGGCCGCGGGACCGGTGCGAAGGAAGACCATGACGCCGGGGTCGAGGTGGCGCACGGCCACACGTATCAAGAGGTACGGGATGCCCCAGATCACGGCCATCGCCAAAAATAGGGCCCAACCACGTCGCGACATGAAAAAAAGTCTAGTGCCTGCCTGTAATACTTGCGTTTTTATGTCTCCATGTGCATAAAATGTCATTATGCGTGTTGGAGTAGTTGGTGCCACAGGGTACGCCGGGTCCGAGCTGCTTCGACTCTGCGCGTCACACCCTGATTTGGAGGTCGTACTCGCGACCGGGGACTCGAACGCCGGCAAACGGATCGCCGAGTTCGTGCCCGCGTTGGCGTCGCTCTACCCGTCGATGGAGTTCGCCAAGGTCGATGCGCTTTCATCGACGTCACTCGACGTCGCCTTCGTGGCGCTGCCGCACGGACACAGTCAGCACGTCGTCCCGGAACTCGTCGAGCGAGGCACGACCGTCGTCGATCTCGGCGCCGACTTTCGACTGAAGCGCGTCGAGGACTACGCACAGTGGTACGAACACGAACATGGCGCGCCCCATCTGCTCGCGACATCGGTCTACGGACTTGTCGAGCGGCACCGACGCGAACTCGTCGGTGCGACCTTCATCGCAGCGCCGGGCTGCTATCCGACGGCGAGCGCTCTGGCGCTGGGGCCGTTTCTCGACGCCGGACTCGTCGAACGAACGGGCATCATCGTCAACGCCCTGAGCGGGACGTCGGGTGCCGGACGCGCGACGAGCGACCGGCTCCACTTCTCACGGCTCGCCGGCAACGCCGAGGCGTACGGTCTCTTGACGCACCGCCACACCATCGAGATCCAACAGGAGCTCGAAGCAGAGGTCATCTTCACCCCGCACCTCGTCCCGACCAGTCGTGGGATGCTCGTCACCGCGTACGCACAACTGAGTGACGCCGCGCTCACCACGCACGGCGCACTCGAGCTGCTGCGTGACGTGTACGCCGACGACACCTTCGTCGTCGTCACCGACGATCCGCCGACCTTGAAAGACCCGGTCGGCAGCAATCTCTGCTTCGTGAGCGCCCGTGTCGATCGCCGCACCGGTTGGCTCGTGGCGATGAGTTCGTTGGACAACTTGATAAAGGGCGCGGCCGGTCAAGCGATCCAAGCATGGAACGTCGCGACCGGTCGCGAGGAATCAACTGGCCTGCCACTCTCGGGCGTGACACCGTGACGACCGTCGTCGTCAAGGTGGGCGGCCACGCGCTCGACTCGCTCGAGCCGACATCGCCAGTACTCGTGGACCTCGCCACAGACATTGGCGCGCTGCGCGACGAGGGGACGTCCGTCGCCGTGGTGCACGGTGGTGGTCCGCAGATCCAGAAGTTGCTCGCCGAGGTCGGGCTCGAGGGTCACTTCCTCGACGGTCTTCGAGTCACCGACGATGCGACGATGCGCTACGTGGCGATGGCCCTCAGCGAAGTCAACCTGGCCATCGTGTCGTCGTTCAATCTCAACGGTCTGGTCAGCCTCGGTCTATCGGGCGCGGACGGCTCGGTCCTTTCGGCGTCGCCACTGGGCGAACGCTGGGGTCGAGTCGCGGCGGTCCCCAAGGTCCGCGCCGAGGTGATCACCGAACTCTGGGATGGGAGTTTCACTCCCGTCATGAACTCGATCGCGGTTGATGACCGCGGCCTCCTCCTCAATTGCAACGCCGACACGGCCGCCGGGGCGATCGCGAGTTCGCTCGGCGCCAGGTTGGTCTTGCTGAGCGACGTTGATCAGCTGCGGCGCGACCCCGATGACGCGGCGACCGGCCTTTCGACGGTTTCGATGAACGAACTCGCTGAACTCGTGTCGTCCGGTTCCGCCCGCGACGGCATGCGACCAAAGGGCCTCGCGGCCCTCGACGCGCTCGAAGGCGGCGCCACGTCGGTGCTCATCGCCAACGGGACGAGACCCCACGCACTGGCGAACTCGTTGGCGCGGACGATCCCGACGACGGAGGTTGTGCGATGATTCGTCACTTCATCACCATCGAGCAACTGAGCGACGACGACCTTGATGACATCTACGCCCTCGCGCGATCGCCGTTCGACGACGAGACCTTGAAGGGTCAGGGCGTCGCACTGGTCTTCGAGCGTCCGAGCCTGCGCACACGCGCATCGAGCTCGGTCGCGGTGCACGAACTCGGAGGGTTCGCGACGTTCTTCAGTGACGAGGAAGTCGGGATCGACAGTCGCGAGTGCGCCGAGGACATCGCCCGCACCCTCGCCGAGATGTACGCCATCGCCGGTCTGCGGGTGCGCAACCACGCCATCTTCGAGCGGATGCGCGCTGCGTCGATGGACCGGATGTCGTTGATCAACCTCTTGAGCGGGGCGGCACACCCGACCCAAGCCGTCGCTGACGTGCTCACGATCGCGGACCAGTTCGCCAAGGGCGACGTGCACGCGCTCGCGGGACTCGAGGTCGCCTACGTGGGGGACGCGACGAACGTCACGAGGTCGCTGGCGGTCGCACTGCTGCGACTGGGCGTCAACGTCACGGTAGGTGCGCCCGCGGGTTACCAATTGAGCGAGGGAGGCCCGGAGGATCCGATGGCACTCCAGGGTCCCGGGACGTTGCGACGCACCAACTCGGCGACTGACGCCGTGAAGAAGGCCGACGTGATCTACACCGACGCGTGGGTCTCGATGGGCATGGAAGCCGAAACCGAGCAGCGCCGTCGCGACCTCTCGGCCTTTCGCGTCGACGAGAAGCTCTTGGCGATGGCGAAGAAGCGCACCGTGTTGCTGCACTGCCTACCGGCACACCGCGGCGACGAGGTGACCAACGCCGTGCTCGACAGCGCCCAGTCACTCGTGTGGCGCCAGGTGTTTCACCGCCGCTCAGCGATGATCGGCGTTTTACGTTGGATTAAAGGGGAGAGTCAATGACCAAGACGCAGCGACAGCACCGGATCGGTGAGTTGATCGAACGCGAGCGAATATCGACGGCCGCCCAGTTGGTGGCCCGCCTTCAGTCCGAGGGCATCTCGGCCACGCAGGCGACGGTGACGCGCGACCTTCAAGAACTCGGCACGATCAAGGTCCGCGACGAGAACGGCGTGCGCCGTATCGTGACCGCGACCGCGTCGAACTTCACGCACGCGCCGCTCGACCACCTACGTCGAATGATGGGCGAATGGGTGGTCTCGGTCGAGAGTTCCGAAAACCTGGTCGTCGTACGCACGCCACCGGGCTGCGCCCACGTGGTCGCGTCGGCGCTCGATCGCAGTTCACTCGAGGGCGTGCTCGGCAGCGTCGCGGGCGACGACACGATCCTCGTCATCGCTGACGAGAAGCGCGGTGGCATGTCGCTCGCGACCGAGTTCCGCGCGTTGGCCGGACTCGAAGATTCGAACTCCTCCATGAAGAAGGGCAAGATCCAATGACCAAGCGCGTCGTGCTCGCCTACAGCGGGGGACTCGACACCTCCGTCGCCATCCGGTGGATGATCGAGGAGTGGGGCGTCGAGGTCGTGGGCGTACTCGTCAACGTCGGCCAGGACGTCGACAGTTCCGAGAGTTTCGATCACATCCGCGACCGCGCGCTCGCCGCCGGCGCCGTCGACTTCGTGTTGGTCGATGCGCGACGAGAGATGGCCGAGGAGTTCTGTGCCAAGGCGATCCTCGCCAACGCGCGCTACGAGAACAAGTACCCCCTCGTGTCCGCGCTGTCGCGTCCGGTGATCGTGCGCCACCTCGTCGACCAGGCGCGCAAGTTCAAGGCGCAGGCGGTCGCGCACGGCTGTACGGGCAAGGGCAACGACCAGGTCCGATTCGAAGTCGGCACCCACGCGCTCGCCCCCGACCTCGAAGTACTGGCCCCGGCGCGCAACTGGGGCATGACGCGTGCGGACTCCGTCGACTACGCCATGAAGTGGGACATCCCGATCAAGGCGACCAAGGAGAAGATCTATTCGATCGACGAGAACCTCTGGGGCCGCGCGATCGAGTGCGGCGCGATCGAGGATCCCTGGGAGGCGCCGCCCGAAGAGCCCTACACCTTGACGCGGGTCACCAACCACGAGCCGGTCGAGTTGACGGTCAGTTTTCGTGAGGGCGTGCCCGTCGCACTCGACGGCATCGACATGCCCCTCGCGGACCTCATACAGATACTGAACGCCCGCGCCGGGGCGACCGGATTTGGTCGACTCGACATGGTGGAGAATCGTCGGGTCGGTATCAAGAGCCGCGAAGTGTACGAATGCCCGGCCGCGTTGGCGCTCATCACCGCGCACGCCGACTTAGAGGACCTCGTCCTCGAGCGCGACGTGGCCCACGAGAAGGGTCGTCTCGAGACGCGCTGGTCCGAACTGGTCTATGACGGCATGTGGTTCTCACCGCTCAAGGAGGCGCTCGACGCCTTCATCGCCGACACCCACCGGCACGTGACGGGCGACGTGCGGCTGCGACTGGAGGCGCCGGGACTCTTGCGCGTCGTCGGACGTCGAAGCGCCGAGGCGCTCTACGACTACGGACTGGCGACCTACGACGCCGCCGACACGTTCCGCCACGCCGACTCCGAGGGTTTCATCCGGATCTACGGTCTCGGCGTGAAGACGTGGGCCGCCCGTCAGGGCGCCAAGAACGCCACGCCACCGGCACCATGACGCTCTGGAGCGGCCGGTTCTCATCGGGCATGGACGCGACGATGTGGGAGTTGTCGGAGAGTTACTCGTTCGACCACGTGCTCTACGCGCACGACATCATGGGGTCCAAGGCCCACGTGCAGGGACTCGCCGCCGTCGGCCTCTTGAGTGACGAAGAGTGTCTGTTGCTCATGACGACCCTGGACAACGTTGGCGACGAGATCGAGGGCGGCCGCTTCGTCGTGTCGTCGAGTGACGAGGACATCCACACCGCGATCGAACGCCGTGTCACCGAACTCGCCGGTGACGTGGGTGCGAAACTTCACACCGCGCGAAGCCGCAACGACCAGGTCGCCACGACCCTTCGGCTCTTCACGCGCGACGCGCTCACCGAGGTCGCGCTGTCGACGCTCAACCTGGTGGACGCACTCGTCGACGTGAGCGACGGCAACGAAAGCGCGTACCTCCCGGGCTACACCCACCTGCAACGGGCCCAACCGGTGCTCTTGAGCCACCATCTCAGCGCTCACGCGTGGTCGTTGCTGCGCGACGTCGACCGCCTGCTCGACGCCCGCGATCGCATGAACGTCTCGCCGCTCGGTGCGGGCGCGCTCGCCGGCACGTCACTCGGCATCGATCCTTCTGTCGCGGCGGAGGTCCTTGGATTCGACGGGTCCTTCACCAACTCGATGGACGCTGTGAGCGACCGGGACTTCGTCGCCGAGACGCTCTTCGACATCGCGCTGCTCGGTGTGCACCTGTCGCGCATGGGCGAGGAACTGGTGCTCTGGACGAGCGCGGAGTTCAACTTCGCCACGCTCGGCGACGACTTCACGACGGGGTCGTCCATGCTGCCCCAGAAGAAGAACAGCGATGTCGCGGAGTTGGCCCGAGGAAAGAGCGGGCGACTCGTCGGCAACCTGACCGGATTGCTCGTGACCCTGAAGGGATTGCCGCTGTCCTACAACCGTGACCTGCAAGAAGACAAGGAGCCGCTCTTCGACTCGGTGCGCCAGGTGCTGTTGGTGCTCGTCGCGCTGCGAGGCGCGTACGGCTCGTTGACGTTCAACGGGGCGTCGGCATCGGCCGCGGCGAGCGACGAGTTCCTCGTCGCCATCGACATCGCCGAGGAACTCGTGACCGAGGGCCTGCCGTTCCGTCAGGCGCACGAGCAGGTCGGACGATTGGTGGGGGAGGCCGTCGCCACGTCGCGCTCCTTCGCCGAGGTGGTGGGCGACGACCCGAACCTGGCCCGCTTCAGCGAGCTCTTCGCGCCAGGTGTCGCGCTCGGACGTCGGCGCTCGCCCGGTGCTTCCGGTCCCGAGGCGGCGAGTGCGCAACGACGCCAACTCGACGAAGCGAGAGCGAACGCCTCGACGCGCCTCTGAGGTTCCTTCGTCCGAGGTGTCACACGACCGGGCCACAGTGGATTGGTCGCCGAATCGTGCACCGCAAACCTACAGTGAGGATGAATGGTCGAACGTCTGATAACCCCGTCGAAGATCACGGCGTGGTTGGAGTGCGCGCACTTCCTCTCACTTCGTAACGAGGCCGACGCCGGGGCGCTGCACCTCGAACCGCGACCCATGGGCTCCCTCGCCGATCTACTGATCGAAAAGGGTGCGACCCACGAGCGCAACTGCCTGATGGAGATGGAGAACGACGGGCGTTCCGTGTACCAGGTGCCCGGACGAAACCCCGATGAGACGTTCCTGCAGTGGGTGGCGAGGATCGGCAATCCCATGGAACGTGACTACGACGTCATCTATCAGATGCCGTTCGTCCACGAAGGCGTCAGGGGAATTGCGGACTTCCTCGTGCGCGTGCGCGACCCCGAGGACGGCTACTGCCGCTACGAGCCGGTCGACGCCAAGCTCACGCGCATCGAGGGAAAGCCCGGTCACGTGCTGCAGCTCTGTTTCTACGCCGACGCCCTCGAAGACCTCACCGGGGCACCCCCGCGCGAGATGCACCTGTGGCTTGGCTCGGGCCTACAAGAGTCACTGCGCGTTGAGCAGTTTCGTCCGTACTGGCGACGTCTTCGACGCCAACTGGCCGACCTGCTCGATCGCGCCAAGATCGAAGGGACGCGTCCCGAACCGTGCACGCACTGCGACTACTGCGAATTCAACCAGGTCTGTGACGCACGGTGGCGTGAGGAGGATTCGCTCGTCTACGTGGCGAACATTCGACGTCCCGAATGGTTAGCGCTGGAAGCAACGGGCGTGCGCACGATCGTCCAACTCTCTGGACGACGCGATCCGGTGCCCGACCTGCACGAGGAGAGCCTCGCACGACTGAGCCGCCAGGCCGCGTTGCAGGTGACGTCGCGCGCGAATCCCTCGCAACCGCCGGCGTATGAACTGGTGGCGGCGAGCGACGATCCGGTCTTCGGGCACGGCTTTGACCTCTTGCCCCAATGCGACCCTGGGGACGTCTTCTTCGATTTCGAGGGCCACCCGTTCTGGACCGCCCAGAGCGACCTCTTCTTCTTGGCCGGTCTCTACTACCGCGACGAAGAGGGCCACTGGATCTACGACGCACGATGGGCGCATGACCTCGATGAACAGGCGGTGATGATCAAGGGCCTGGTCGATTTCTTCGCGGCGCGCCGGAGCGCGTATCCGTCGATGCACGTCTATCACTACAACCACACCGAGAAGTCATCGATGGAGCGCCTCACGCGCGGCAGCGAGAGCGAGAGCCTTTTCACGTCCCTCGTGGAGACCGGCCTCTTCGTGGACCTGTACGTCATCGCGAAGAACGCCTTCCAGGTCGGCGCTGAGTCCTACGGGCTCAAATCACTCGAACACCTCACCGGCTTCGTGCGACAGGGCGGGATCGAGCAAGGCGCCGGGGCGGTGGTCGAGTACGACCTGTACATGGCGACCAAGGACCCAGCGTTGCTCGACGCGATCGCGCGATACAACGAGGACGACGTCGCCGCCACGAGGGCGCTTCGAGACTGGCTGCTCGAGCACCGACCAAGTGAATCGACGTGGCGCGATGCGGTCCTCGAGGAGCCCGACCACGAACTCGACACCGACGCCCTCGTCGAATCGTTGAAGCGTTTTGGCGACGACAGTCCGGAGCACCTCTTGAGTGACCTCCTCAACTACTGGCGACGCGAACGGAGTGCGAACGTCGAACCGAAGTTCGCCGAGGCGGCGTCAGACTTCGCCAAGCTCTACAGCGATCCCGACTTCATCGCGAATCTTCAGTTCGTCACCTTCGAGGACATCGTGAGCCGCGGCGTGCCCGGAAAGGATGCGGTCTTCACGTGGCCGGCCCAGCCCGTGAGTACGACGTTCGCCGACCCGAAGAAGCGAAACGTGCTCTTCACGGGTGTGGGTGTTGAGCGGGGCTTCGCCTACGTGCCCAAGATCGACCTCGAGGAACGCGTACTGCGTCTTCGCTGGAAGGAGAGCTTCGACGAGTCGGGCGCCATGCCGTCAGTGATCTGCGTCGATGACTACATCCGACCCGATCCGAAGCCGGGCGTGCTCTTTCACCTCGCGGAGCAGGTCTTGAATCGCGATGACGTCGATCCGGTGAGTCCGGTGTCGACGGCGCTCTTGGCGCGCGAGGGTCCCCGATTCGAACCGGGTTGCGGTCCCAAGGACGGGATCTTCAGCGATGACCTGTCGTCCACACTCACGTGGATCGGTCACCTCGAGAACAGTTACGTCGCCGTGCAGGGACCGCCCGGCACCGGCAAGACGTACAGCGGCTCACACATCATCTATGAATTGATCCGCGCCGGCAAACGTGTCGGCATCACCGCGATGAGCCACGCCGCCATCGACAACCTCTTCCTCGCGACGTACAACGTCTTCGCCGAGAAGGGTCGACTCGATCTCCTTAGTGCCCATCGACACAGCGACAGACCACGGTCCGACGCCCTGGCCGGTGTGAAGTACACGAAGAAGGGTGACGCGGCGCAGAACGAGTCGTACAACCTCGTCGCCGGCACGACATGGCTCTGGGCACGTCCGGGGATGCGTCCCTATCCCGTTGACGTGCTCGTGATCGACGAGGCCGGCCAGCTGGCCCTCGCCGATGCCATCGCGTCGGCGAACGCCGCACGCAATCTCGTCTTGCTGGGCGATCCCTTGCAACTCAGCCAGGTGTCCCAAGCGGAACACCCTGATGGCTCTGGGGCGAGTGTGCTCGAACACATCCTGGGCGGGCACGCGACGCTGCCCGATACCGAGGGCGTCTTCCTCTCTGAGACCCGACGCATGCACCCCGACGTCTGTCGATTCATCTCCCAACAGATCTATGAAGGTCGCTTGACCAGCCACGAATCGTGCGCGCAACAGTCGACGCAGTTCGGCACGGGTCTACGGTGGTTACGCGCCCACCACGAGGATCGTGCCACCGAGTCCGAGGAGGAGTCCACGATCGTGATCGCCGAGATCAAGCAGATGATCGGCACACCGTGGGTCAACCAGGAGGGCGAAACCCACACGCTCCGCGCGGAGGATTTCATGGTGGTCGCACCCTACAACGACCAGGTTCGTCTACTGCGTCACAACTTTGACCACACCCCCGGCCTGCGTGACGTGCAGGTCGGCACGGTCGACAAGTTCCAGGGGCGCGAAGCTCCCGTGGTGTTCTTTACGATGACCACGTCCTCGGGAGAGGACATGCCGCGCGGTCCGGAGTTCCTCTTCTCTCGCAACCGTCTCAACGTCGCGGTCAGTCGTGCGCGGTGCCTTGCGTTCCTCGTGTGCACGGAAGAACTCCTTAACTCGCGCGCCCGCACTATCGAAGAGATGCGACTCATTGGCACGCTCAGCGCCTTCGTGGAGTACGCGACGACGTCCTGAGGCGACGCCGGCACTTCGTCGTCAACTCCGCTCGGTCGTTGTCGCGTCGCTCGGATCGGTAGCCGCGCCAGGGTTTGGTCCAGGACCGTGCGAGAGGGCACTTGGACACAGGTCTGGGCTTAGCGAGCGTCTCCACGATGGAGCGTAGGTCGCTCGGTAACTCCGCTCAGGTACCGTTTTGAATTTGCCGTTTCGAGATGCCTCAAGAAATTCGAGGTTGAAAGGTGCGCTTTCTCGTCGAGAATCGGCTAGTCTGGTTGTCCCACCGCAGAGACCGCGGCCGGGTGTGATTTGCACCTTGGCAGACGGCGCTGATAAGGTAGGCATCCCTGTGACCGGGGTAATTCGGTCGCAGCATCAACGGAGAAATCCCGAGATGGTGTACGTCGCACCGCTGAGTTCGCTCACGTGCGTCGTCGCTCCTTGAAAACGGAAGAACGAGAGCCAAAAGCCAGTACGGGCGACGA
>VFSW01014130.1_pt1 | contig 11056 bp, 7 predicted proteins | sample 5358111 | NCBI WGS metagenome assembly VFSW01 (sample SAMN11554181, study PRJNA540505) | mine drainage metagenome | isolation source: sediment from site ElyBrook_90M | place: USA: Ely Copper Mine, Vershire, VT | collected 2017
GGGACACACCTCCTGGCAGATGTCGCAGCAGAAAACGTGCCGTCCCACGCCCGTCCGCAGCGATTCCGGGATCTCCCCGCGCGACTCAATCGTGAGATAGGAGATGCAGCGCCGCGCGGCAATCGTGTGGCTCGGTCCCTCGATACGGCCAGTGGGGACGAGGGCGCCCGTGGGACAGGCGTCCAGGCAGCGCGTGCAGGAGCCGCAGCGGTCCGGCGGCGGCGCATCGGGTTCCAAGTCGAGCGAAACGAGGAGCGCACCAAGGAAGAACCAGGAGCCGCTCCGCTGGTTGATGAGGCAGCAGTTCTTGCCGATCCAGCCCAGGCCGGCGCGCCGTGCGTAGGCGCGCTGCAGGAGGGGTTCGGCGTCCACCGCGGCTTTCCACTCGAAGGGTTCGGCGCGGGTGGCCAGCTTCGCGGCGAGAAGATCCAGACCCCGGCGCACCACCATGTGGTAGTCTTCGCCCCAGGCGTACCGTGAAATCCAGGCGCGGCCACTGTCGCGGATTTGGGTCGACGCCGGCTCCGGACCGTTGTAGAGCTTCCCGACGCAGATGATGGACCGGGCTGAGGGGAGCAAGAAACGGGGATCACACCGCAGAGCGGCACGGTAGCCGGTGAGATAGTTCATCTCTCCGGCCATTCCACGGCGGATCCACTCCTGGTACCACGCGGACTCCTTGAGCGGCTCGGCCGGGGCCACCCCGGCCAACTCGAAACCGCACTCGTGGACGAGGCATTTGACCGCTTCAGCCGTCACCCCTCCATCCTAGTATGATGGACCTCCCCGTTCGACCTCCTGAAATCCCCGTACAACCACTACAGGAAGCCGTTTAAACCATTTAAGTGGTTTGCTTGGAAGAGGTTGACTATACTGACTACTCAGAGTCTGTGTCCGGAAATACTGTAAGGAGAACACCACCTTGAGCACCGCAACCTTCGCCCCGGCCAAATCCGAGAAGTTCGAGATCCTCCAGCCGGAGACGACCTTAACCGGTTCGCCCATACGACGCGTCCCGAAGGGGTTGCCGAAAATGACGGGCTCCCTCTGTCCGGAATGCACCAAGAAGATCGAAGCGGTTCTCTTTGAGGAGAACGGGAAAGTCTACATGGAGAAGACCTGCCCCGAGCATGGCGATTTTCGGGACGTCATCTACTCCGACGCGAAGCTCTACCTGAAAATGGAGGAGTGGACTTTCGGCGATAACCGTGGGGTGGCAAATCCGGCCATTCCCAATGCCGTCGACTGCCCGGATCAGTGCGGGCTCTGCTCGATGCATACCAGCCACACCGTGCTGGCCAACGTGGATCTCACCAACCGGTGCAATCTGACCTGCCCGGTCTGCTTCGCCAACGCCAACACCGCCGGGTACCTCTATGAACCCGGCATCGAGCAGATTCGAGGAATGCTCCAAACCCTCCGCGACCAGAGCCCGGTGGCCGGCCGCATCGTGCAGTTCTCCGGCGGCGAACCGACCATCCACCCGAACTTCATCGACGTGCTAGCCATGGCCCGGGACATGGGCTTCACCCAACTCCAGGCCGCCAGCAACGGGCTGATGTTTACGAACCTCGAGTTTGCCCAGGCCAGTAAGGAAGCCGGGCTGCACACGATCTACCTGCAGTTCGACGGAGTCACCGACGATGTCTACCTGAAGACGCGCGGCGAGGCGCTGATCGAGAAGAAGCTGAAAGCCATCGACAACATCCGCAAGGCCGGCATGAAGGTCTGCTTCGTGCCCACCATCATCAAGGGCATCAACGACCACCAGATTGGCGACATCATCCGGCTCGCCCTCGCCAACATCGAGGTGGTCAGCGCCATCAGCTTCCAGCCGGTGAGCTTCTGCGGCCGCATTTCGAAGGCGGAACTGGAGGAGAAGCGCTTCACGCAGTCCGACTTCGCCCAGGCCGTTATCGACCAGACCGGCATCTGTGAGCCCATGACGGACTGGTTCCCGCTATCGTTCGTCGCACCCTTTTCCAAACTGATCACCTCTTTGAGCGGGAATCCGACGCCTACCCTGACGCCGCATTCGCACTGCTCGATGGGCACCTACCTCTTCGTGGACAAGAACAAACGGGCCACGCCGATCACACGGTTTGTGGACGTCGGCGGCATGCTGCAGGACATCGACAAGATGGCCCGCGGCAGCGGGGGCATGCGCATCAAGCTGTGGTCCAAGATCAAGGCCTGGAATTCGTTGCGCAAGCACTTCCACGCGGAGCATGCTCCCGAAGGGCTGTCGTTCGAGCGGTTCCTGCAGACCCTGCAAGGGCTGACCGATAAGAAGTTCGGGCGCGGGGAGATGGAAGCCAAGGAGTTCACCTACAAGACGCTGATGGTGGCAAGCATGCACTTCATGGACTCGTACAACTACGACATCGAGCGCGTGAAGCGGTGCGTCATCCACTACTCCGCCCCGGACGGAAAGCTCTACCCGTTCTGCGCGTACAACGCCGGCCCGACCTTCCGCGAGAAGGTCGAGAGGCGGTATTCCGTGGCGCTCGACCGGCAACCCGAGCTGCTCGACCTGGTGAACATCGCCTGAGCGCTTGTCGGCCTCCTCCGTACGGGCTTGCCGCCGGCAAGCCCCTACAACGCCTGGAGCACGGCGTTCCCGACACTGTACACTGGCAGGGTGAGTAGATTCAGAGGCGTACTTCCCTACGCTGCCCTGCTGTCGGAAGTTCTGGTCTTCTACCGGAAGGTGCTGTTCTCCAGTCACTGGGGCATCCCCTGGGATTTCCGCACATTCCATCTGTCGCTGGCCGGATTCATCGCTACCTCGATTCGACAAGGCGAATTCCCACTGTGGGACCCTTACTCTTACTGCGGGATGCCCTTCTATGCAAACCTGCAGGCGCAGGTGTACTACCCTCCGACGCTCATCACGATTGTGTTCAGCAACCTCACCGGCGGCAGGCATCTGGCGGACTTCCTGCAATGGCAGGTGGTCCTGCACGTATTCCTGGCCGGAGTCTTCACCTACTGGCTGCTGCGCCGTCTGGAGGCGTCTCGGGCGGCGGTCCTTGTCGGCGCAACGGTGTTTCAGCTTGGCGGGTTCTTCGCATCACAGACCCAGCACCTGGGGGACATGGACGGTGCGGCGTGGCTGCCTCTGGCCTGGCTGAGCGTGATCTCGCTCGGCCGCCGGTTCTCCTGGCGCTGGCTGGGAGCGCTCTCGATGGCGCTGGCCATGGCACTACTGGCAGGCTTCCCTGCGATGTCTTTCGTCGTGATGACGTCCAGCCTGCTGCTGGCCGTCGTGCTTTTCGCGACCCGACGCGCACAGTGGAGTGTCGTTGCCAGTACGGTTCTGGCTTGTCTCTGGGCTCTGGTGCTGGCGGCAGCCCAGCTATTGCCGGCCGCGGAACTCACGTCGCTGAGCGTCGCCCGGCTCCGCAGTGAGTACTTGGGGACCGGTGGCGGCATCCCCGTTCTCAGCCTGATCAGCTTGGTGGACCCCAACTACTTCAACATCTTCGATTTTTCGAAGTTTTCCGCACCTTGGAACATCACGTTCCTCTACCTCTACTGCGGCATCTCCGGTCTGGCGCTGGCAGTCTTCGCACTGCTGCGAAGCAAGACGCGCTACAGGACGCCGCTTGCGTGCATGACCCTGCTGTCGCTCCTGTGGATGCTGGGCGATCAGACTCCGCTTGGCAAGGCGCTGTTTCTGTGGTTGCCCGGTATCCTGCGGTCTTCCATCTACGCCGAGCCCGCCATGGCGGCCTTCCTGCTTAGCGTGGCGATCCTGGCGGGGCTCGGGGCGCACCATTTGCTCGCTTCCAGGCCCTTGTGGATGGGGGCTGCCGCGGTGGTGATCGTCGCAGCGGAGTTGACGCTGGCCGGTTCTGGAAGGCCGATGAACACCGGTTCGCTCGACAATGAGCCGGGGTTCAGCGACAGCCAGTTTGATGGGAGTACCGAGGTCTTGGATGCCATCCGCCGGCTTACCGGGGCTACCTATCCTCCCAGCCGCATCGACACCGTGGATGATTCGATGAACTGGGCCGTAGCGGCGAGGTTCATCGGCGTGCCCTCTGCCAGCGGGAACGATCCCCTGGCGCTCTTCCGCCCTATGCAGGTGCGCCGGATCTTTACCGGAGGAGAACGTTGGGGCCGCTACTACCAGGTGGCCAATCCGGATTCAGACGTGCTGTCGCTTCTCAACGTGCGCTTCCTGCTTTCGAGGAAGCCGATCCAGTCCGAGCAGTTCACGAAGGTCGCCGAGTTGCCGGGGCACGCGGTCTACGAGAATCGGGGAGCGCTGCCCCGGTTCTTCCTGGTGAGCCGGATTCACCAGGTGGCGAATCTGGAGCAAGCCGTCGCTTTCCTGCGGTCGAAGGAGTTCGACCCGCGTACCGTCGCGGTGGTGGAGGGCACGGCTCCATTCAGCGAGCCGGCCCTGAGCGAACCCGCAGGAACCGTCCGGGTTGTGGAGTACCGTTCGCCCCGCCTGGTGTTGGATATTGAGTCGCCCCAGCCGGCCTTTCTAGTGACGTCGGAGGCCCACTATCCCGGCTGGCGGGCATTCCTGGATGGCGTGGAGAAGCCCATTGCGATGACCAACGCCGCTTTCCGCGGCCTGCCCGTTCCGGCCGGACGGCATCGCGTGGAGATGCGCTTCGAGCCGGCGATTTTGGCGCGCTCGGCGGCGGTGAGCATTGGGGGTCTTGGGCTGGGGGTGGCGGGAGTGCTGTTTGGGGATGGAAAGCGGAGTGGAAATCCATGGATTTCGTCGAGCAACTGAAATCCTCCGTCGACATTGTGAAAGTGGTCGGCGAGTACGTGCGCCTGAAGAAGGCGGGCGCGGGGCCGCGCTATACGGGCCTGTGCCCGTTCCACACCGAGAAGACGGCGTCCTTCTCCGTCCACCAGACGCACCAGTTCTACAAGTGTTTCGGCTGCAACGCCGGCGGGGACGTCATCAAGTTCGTCATGGAGATCGAGCGGCTGAGCTTCTATGAAGCCCTGACACTCCTGGCCGACCGCAACGGCATCCCCATGCCGAAGAAGACCGAGCAGTCCGACGACGAAACTCGCCTGCGTGCCGCGCTGCTCGGAATGCACGAGTTGGCGGCCCGCGCTTTCCTCGCCAACCTGAACGGCGCCGGAGGGGCCGCGGCCCGCCAGTATCTGGAAAAAAGGCAGGTGAGCCGGACGGTGGCCGAGGCGTTCGGGCTGGGCTACGCGGACCGCTCGGGCCAGGACCTGACGCGGCGCTTCGAGCGCGAAGGTTTCAGCGCCGCCCACATGGAAGCCTCTGGACTGATCCTGAAACGCCAGGACGGATCGGGGTTCTTCGACAGGTTCCGCGGCCGGCTGATGTTTCCGATTCACAGCGAGTCGGCGAAGATCATCGGCTTCGGCGGACGCGTGCTGGCCGCGGAGGACGAGCCGAAGTACCTGAACTCGCCGGAGACGGCCATCTACAGGAAGAGCCTCGTGCTTTACAACCTGCACCGTGCCAAGGAGTCCATCCGAAAACTCGAGCAGGTGATTCTGGTGGAAGGTTACATGGACGTGATCGGGCTGGATTCGGCGGGCGTACACGAGGTGGTTGCATCCTGTGGCACGGCGCTGACCTCATCACAGGTGCGCGCACTGAAGCGGCACTCGGAAAACATCGTGGTCAACTTCGACCCCGACGCGGCTGGTTCAAACGCGGCGGAGCGCTCCATACAGATCCTGCTCGAAGAGGGCATGCGCGTGAAGGTGCTCGAGCTGGAAGGCGGGTTGGACCCCGATGACTACATCAAGCAAGCCGGCGTGGAAACCTACCGCGCGAAGCTCGCGAAATCACCGGGGTACTTTTACTGGCTGGCGGACCGCGCACACGCGCGCTACGATATGCGCACGGCCCAAGGCCGCGTATCGGCGCTGCAGTTCCTGCTGCCCGCCATCCAGCGCGTCTCGGACAAGCTGGAGCGAGCCGCGATCGCCGCCGACGTGGCGAGTTACCTGGCGGTTGAGCCGGGACTGGTGCTCGATCACTTTAGGAAATCCGCGACGGAACGCCGCGAGAAGCCGCTGGTAATCGCCGACGAACCGGCCCGGGCGGTAGAGAAAATCCTGCTGAATGCGGTGCTCTTGAGCGAGGAAATCCGGAAGGAAATTCTGCCCCGGCTGGCCGCTATGCCGGAAATCGCGCAATTCACGACCCGGCGGATTTTCCAGGCTCTCTTCGCGCTTTACGCGAACCAGCCCCGGTTCCACTTCTCGGACCTGGAAGCGAGGCTGGAAGAATCCGACAGGGCGGTGCTCGCCGCGGTCGTGATTGCCGATGAGTTAGGACAAGAGCACTACACGCTAGCCGAGGCGCAAGCCTGCTTGAGGAAACTGGAAGAGGAACGGCTGGATTCGGCGAAGACCTCCCTGCGGACACGGGTGAGAGAGGCGGAGCGGTCGGGGAACCTTGCCGAGGCGTTGCGTCTCAATGACGAACTGTCTAAGCTCGGAAGGGGCAGGAGCCAGTGAGCGCGATGATGTAGAATGTTGTAGGTTGTTTTTCGTCGCGCTTTCTTGACGGGGGTCTGGTGGCGATCGAAGAGAAATACGGCCGTTTGAAGCGTCTCGTGGACGCCGGGAAGGAGAAGGGCTTTCTCCTTTACGACGAGATCAACGAAATACTGCCCGACGACGTCGTAGGTGGCCCCGTACTGGACGAGCTTCTCGCCGACCTCGACAGCGCGGGCGTGGAGATCCTCGAGGACCCCAAGCCTGCGTTCGGCCGCAAGCCCGAGGAAACCGAGGAGTTGGCGGAGCTTGAGCCGGGCGCCGAGGCCTCCGAGAAGACCAACGACCCCGTCCGCATGTACCTGCGCGAGATGGGAACCGTGCCTCTGCTCACGCGCGAGGGTGAGATCGAACTCGCCAGGCGCATCGAGCGCGGACAGAGCAGCTTGAAAAAGTCGCTCTCCCGGGCGCCTCTGGCGATTCAGGAAGTTCTAAAACTGGAAGAACTGGTGAAGCGCGATCCGGCCAGCCTGCGGGACGTGCTGCCGCTCGCGGATTCGATCGGAGGCGAAGACTCCCTGGCGGACCAATGTGCTCCGTTGCTCGCCGCCATCGCCGAGATCGCCAAACACTCCAGAAGAGCCCAGCAGGCCCGGCAGAAGCTGCAGGCGGTCTCGCGCGGCATGAAGCCGAAGCAACACCGGACTCTGCGCTACAGCCTGGCGCGCTCGCTGGTAGCGGTGAGCCGGGACTTCCGGCGGATCCAATTCTCTCCACAGTTCCAGCGCCACGTGGAAGACCTGATCGCGCAAGCCGTCGAGCGTTACGGTCCCGCCGAGAAGGAAATCGCCAGGATCCAGAGAAAGCTGGAGGAATGCGCCCATGCCGGACCGGCCGTGCTGCGCGAAATCCGCAAGTCGCTGCGGCAGGCGACGCAGCGGCTCCAACAGATGGAGGAGGAAGCCGGATCGACCGCCGCCGAACTTCGGCGGACGCTCCAGATTATTGAGCGGGGGGAGCAGGAGACGGAGACGGCGAAGAAGCAACTCATCGAGGCCAACCTCCGGCTGGTGGTGTCCATCGCCAAGCGTTACACCAATCGCGGCTTGCAGTTCCTCGACTTGATCCAGGAAGGCAACATCGGCCTGATGAAGGCCGTTGACAAGTTCGACTACCGCCGGGGATATAAGTTCTCTACTTATGCAACCTGGTGGGTCCGGCAGGCGATCACGCGCGCCATCGCCGATCAGGCGCGTACCATTCGCATCCCGGTCCACATGATCGAGACCATCAACAAGCTGGTGCGCACGCAACGCCACCTCCAGCAGGAACTGCGCCGCGAGCCGACCACCGAGGAACTGGCCCGCAAGATGGAGCTGTCGGTCGGCAAGGTGCGCAAGGCGCTGCGAATTGCGCAAGAGCCCATCTCCCTCGAGACCCCCGTTGGCGAAGAAGAGGAATCGCATCTGGGGGACTTCATCGTCGACCGGCAGGGACAGTCGCCTTCCGAGTCGGTGATCAACCTGAATCTGCGCGAGCAGACGGCCGAGGTCCTCAAGACGCTCAGCCCGAGGGAAGAGAAAATCGTAAAGATGCGCTTCGGGCTACAAGACGGCAGCGAACATACGCTCGAAGAAGTCGGCCAGCATTTCGCGGTGACGCGCGAGCGCATCCGCCAGATCGAAGCCAAAGCCCTGCGCAAGCTCCGCCACCCCAGCCGTAGTCATCGGCTGAAGGCCTTTCTGGAAGACAACCCCAGAGGGTGACTTACTTCCGGTAGAGTTCCCCCACCAACCCGGCAATCGGCTCGGGAACAAGGTGCTGCCAGGACTGGCCTCGGGCAATCCGGTTGCGCACCTTGGTGGCGGATACTTCTTCGTATTTGGATGGGACGGGGAGGCTGTGGATCCTGGCCCGCATTTCCGGCGGCGCCTGGAAACCACCGCTTCTGGGAGCCACCAGCAACTCAAAGCCGCGCAGCATCTCGAGAAACGCCCCGGGTTTTCCGTAGTCCCACTTCACCACGCGTTCGGCAGCATCCAGTCCGCACAGAAATTTTAGCTCGACGGCCTCGCCGAAAGCCTCGCGGCACTCTCTGGCGATATCATCGAACAGCCCGAGCGAGGTAACCGCGAGGGACGACCGCAGCAGGTCCCGAGTGGCGGCCTCAAGCATTCTGAGCCGGTCTGTGAAGCCGACCCCTTCGTAACTCTTATGAGGAAGAACGCGAGGCAGGACGAACAGGACTCGGTCCACTACTCCCAGCCCGGCCTCGGCGAGCATCAGGTGCGCTCGAGTCGGCGGATTGAATGTGCCCGAGAGGATGCCGAGGGACGCCGGATGGCCGGGTGCGCGCCGCAGAAACTCCACCCTCTAATCTTAGGAGATCCGGCTCCCGAACCCTGGGTCGGGAGAACTTGATTGATGTAGAGTAGAGGGGAGAACTGCGATGTTTACTTGGGTATGCCCAAAATGCGGGCGTGAAGTCCCACCTTCCAATTCGGAGTGCCCTAATTGCGCGGGTTCGCCCCCTGCGGAAAATGAGACCTGGCAGCCCGCTCCGGCCCAGCGGCCCGCGGAACCGGGCGCCGGTGTTGCAAAGCCGCAGGGTCGCCAGCGGCCTGGGTCCAACCTGCCGCTTTGGCTCCTGACCGTTCTTTCCGCGGCGGCCTTCGTGCTTCTGGGGGGTGGCTCGTTTGTCGCCTACCGGCACTTCAGCGGCAGCCCGGGGACGCTGCTTTCTGGACGGCCGGGTACGTCCGGAGAGACGAACGGCGTCACGTCCGCGACGACGGGAGCCCAGGTGCTTTTGGAATATCTCGAGGTGACCGGCCTCAGACTCGTCGAGGACAAGTCCAAGAAGAGCGAGGTGGTGTTTTTGGTGGTCAACCACTCGCAGGCGCCTCTGACCGACCTCTCTGGAACCGTGACCCTGAGGCCCAGCACGGCCAAGCGCGGCGATGAGATTGTAGGAATCTTCGCTTTTGAGCACGTGTCGCTCGGCCCCCTTGAATCGCGGGAACTGCGAGCCCCGTTGAAGACAACGCTTCGTCCGTACGAACTGCCGGACTGGGAGTTCCTGCGCTCGGAGATTTCCATCTCTTCTCCACTGAAACCCTAGATCGATATGCCCGCTAAGCCTGCGGCCAAAGTGCGGCGTCCTCGCACGGCGGCCGAACGAACCGAGCGAATTCAAACCATCCTCGAAGCACTGGGCCGGCTGTACCCGGCCGCGACCTGCGCACTCCGCCATGAGGACGCCTGGCAACTCCTGGTGGCCACCATCCTCTCCGCACAGTGTACGGACAAGCGCGTGAACGAGGTGACTCCGGCGCTGTTCCGGAAGTACCCCACGGTGCTCGATTTCGCGGCCGTGAGCCAGGAGGAACTGGCCGGGGACATCCGCTCGACAGGTTTTTTCAACAACAAGGCGAAATCGATTATCGGCGCGGCCAGGAGGATACTCTCCGAGTTCGGCGGCAAGGTTCCCGGAACAATGGAAGAGATGCTGACGATTCCCGGAGCGGCTAGAAAGACGGCCAACGTCGTCCTGGGGACGGCGTTCGGAGTGCCGTCGGGTATCGTAGTAGACACGCACGTGCAGCGGATCGCGCGGCGGCTTGACCTCACTCAGGAGGAAGACCCCGTCAAGATTGAGAAGGACCTGATGCGGTTGATCCCCGAGGACCGGTGGATACTCTTCTCGCACCAGATGATTCACCACGGACGCAGCCTCTGTGTCGCCCGCAAGCCCCGTTGCTTCGAGTGCCCCTTGAACATGGTGTGTTACGCGAAGGACAAGACGATGTGATTGGGCGGCGGCTCAACGAGACATCGAGTCCCGCAAGTTTTCATCCGATGGAGCATGCTGGCAGTCCTTCCACGCCATGGCGCAACTCCGGCCAGAGACGGTGGCTGTCATCGGCCTCGAAGCGGCGCGACAACCAGGCGCCACCGCCAGCCGCTCAGGGCAGACAGGTGACCGTGGAAGCCGCAAGTATCCTGGTTGTGGACGATCAGGAAACAGCCCCGAGCGGGTATTGGCAGAAGTGGAACGAATTCTAGGAAAGCGGCCTTGACAGCGGCGGGCTACTGGGAGGTCCGCCGAGGCGCGATCCCTCGCCGGATGGCGGGCTCAGAGCGCAGCCCCTGCGAGGCTGGAGTGAGCAACCGGATCCGGCTGTTTTGGGTGTCTGTGATGTACAGCTTTCCGGAGGCGGACAAGGCTAGCCCGGAAGGGAATCTGAGTTGTGCCTTAAGGGCGTCGCCTCCGTCCCCCTGATCCCCGATAACCCCGCTCCCGGCAAGAGTTGTGATGATGCCGTTGGGCGTAACCACCCGGATCCGGCTGTTAAACGAATCCACGATAAGAAGGTTCCCCGCCGCATCGACCAGGACGCTCTTGGGGTACCAGAGGGACGCTTGGGTGGCGGGGCCCCCGTCACCGGAAAAACTGGGGTTCCCGTTTCCGGCCACGGTAGTGATGTTGCCATCCGTGGTGACTTTCCGGATGAGGTGATTCGCGGTATCGGCGATATAGAGGTTCCCCGCGGCGTCAAACGCGATACCTTGCGGCCGGTTCAGCAGGGCGTTG
>VFSW01014131.1_pt1 | contig 11056 bp, 8 predicted proteins | sample 5358111 | NCBI WGS metagenome assembly VFSW01 (sample SAMN11554181, study PRJNA540505) | mine drainage metagenome | isolation source: sediment from site ElyBrook_90M | place: USA: Ely Copper Mine, Vershire, VT | collected 2017
CCAGCAATCCTGCCAATTGGGGTGGAATCATGGAATCTGGTACCAGCCATTCGCACAGCAACCAAACCCCCGCTACCCACAGCACCGACAGCAGTCCCCCCAAGGGTCGCGCTCCTTTCCAGTAGATGCCGCATGCCAATGGGATAAAGGCTGCCACCAGAGTGATTTTGTAGGCGCTTTCCACCATCTTGAAAATGGACAGCTCCGAGCGCAGGGCAATGATGGTGACCAGTACTGTAAAGACCAACACCACCAGACGCATGACCTGCAGCAGCTGTGCGTCGCTCATCTGTTTGAAAAACCCGCGAACCACATTTTCGGCAAAGGTCACTGAGGGCGCCAGCAAGGTGGCTGAGGCACAGCTCTTGATGGCAGACAGGAGCGCGCCAAAGAACATGACCTGGGCAAACTCGGGGGAATGCTCCAGAATCAACCGCGGCAGAATCATCTGGGAATCCGTGTCCAGATAGCGCTGTACCAGGCCCGGATCGATGATCGTGGCGGAATAGGCCAGAAACATGGGAATGAAGGCAAACAGGAAATATAAACTGCCGCCCAGCACCGAGGCATTACGCGCCGTGCGTTCGTTGTTGGAGGAGGTCACGCGCTGAAAAACATCCTGTTGGGGAATGGAGCCCAGCATCATGGTGATCCATGCGGCAAAGAACCCGATGACATCGGCAGCATTCCATTGGGGCCAAAAGCTGAATTTGCCCTGTGCCGCTGCATGGGCCACCACGACCCCCACGCCTCCGGCGCTGCCACTGAGGTCCCAGGCGATATACACCATACCCAGCATGATGATGATCATCTGGATGAAATCCGTAATGGCCACCGATAGCATGCCCCCAAACAGGGTATAGATCATGACGGTGGTGGCTCCCACGATCATGCCCGTTTCCTTGGACATCTGCCCGTCGGACACCACATTGAACACCAGTCCCAACGCCTTGATCTGGGCCGCGACCCAACCCAGATAGGAGACGACGATGCACAGGGTGACGAGAATCTCCACCGTGCGCCCATACTGCAGTCGGTAAAAATCACCGATGGTGAGCAATTTTTTGCGGTACAGGGGAATGGCAAAGAACAATCCCACCAAGATCAGGCACAGGGATGACCCGAAGGGATCAGCCACCACGCCGTGGAGTCCTTCCTTTAAAAACGTAGCCGGAATTCCCAGTACGGTTTCGGAGCCAAACCAGGTGGCAAAGACGGTGGCGGTGACCACCGCCAGCGGCATGCTGTGTCCGGCGGCAGCATAGTCGGCGGTATTATGCACGCGCAGGGCCACCCAGAGCCCGATGGCGACGGAGATGACCCAATAGGCAATCACAAACCAGAGCAACATGTTACGGAATCCACCCCGTGCAGAAATTGGTGTTGCTGTGATAAACCACGGGGACCCGGCCTGTCAACCGTTTTGCACAGGTCGTCTGGTCTGGTTGAGCGTCCATCAGGCCGGCGCCGCAGCCAGCAATGCCGGCACATCCAGCACATCAAGAAGGCTCCGGGCCTTGCCCTTCGCGTCGGTGAACGGGCCACACCAGGGTTGGCCGCAGGATTGCAGGGTCACCTGCTGCCCCGCTCCGGTATATAGGGCAGAACGCTGAGCGGGCGTCAGGGTGGGAACCACCCCCAGACAGGGGACCGGCAACCGTTTATGCAAGGAATCCAAGGTCTGTTCCAGAGCCTGTTGAGTGGGCTCCAGAAGGCTCCCCACCCAACCCCTCAAGGGCAGGCCACGCGCCTGGATAGACTCTAGAGTCAAGAGCGCGTGGTTGATGCACCCCAGGCGCACCCCCACCACCAGCAGGAGAGGTAATTTGAGATAGCGACATAAATCAGCCATGTCACCGTCATCACCCAGAGGGACCCTGAACCCTCCAGCGCCCTCCACCACCACTGCCTGAGCCAGGGCCTGCAGGCGCCCCAGGGCTTGGGCCACGGGGGCAAACGCCAGGTCGACTCCGGCCGCCTCTGCCGCCACATGGGGCGCAATGGCCGGTTTGAACCCATAGGGGGTGATATCCACTGGAGAAAGCCCGTCAGGAATCGTACGACGAATCAGGGTTGAACAGGACAGCAGATGCAGTACGTCCTCGTTGATGCCCTGGGTCACAGTGGCCTGGGCCCATTGGGGCCAGCGACAGGCCAGGGAGGCATAACTGGCCTGTTCTGCAGGGGTCAAGGTGGACAGCGGTTGCATTCCTGTTGCCACGGGCTTCATGCCCAGGGTTTGCAAACCGGCCTGATGGTACAGACTTTGCAGCAGCAGGCAGGACACGGTAGTCTTGCCACTGCCCGTATCAGTTCCAGTGACAAACCATCCCGGACTCATGAAGCGCTACCGAGCGGTGAGGCAGGACTCATGCCCGGTGTGAGAGGCATCAGGAACAGTCCTTGGGCTGCCTGACCCTTCCTATTTTTCCACAAAGGCTCGCTCGATCACGTAATCGCCAGGCTCTCCCACGCCCTCGGAAATCCTGAAGCCACGCACATTGAGTATGGTGGAGAGATCCTTGAGCATGCCCGGGCTACCGCAAATCATGGCACGATCCACCGCCGGATCCAGAGGTTTCAAACCGATATCTTCAAACAGGCGACCAGATTCGATGAGCGTGGTAATACGTCCTGTGGTTTCAAATTCTTCACGGGTAACCGTGGGGTAGTAAATCAACTTGTTTCTGACCTCTTCGCCAAAATATTCGTTGTTGGGCAATTCGTGCCGAATGTAGTCGCGATAAGCCAACTCGGAAACCTGGCGCACGCCATGCACCAGAATGACCTTCTCAAACCGTTCGTAGGTTTCAGGATCCTTGATGATGCTCATAAACGGCGCCAGTCCCGTTCCGGTGGAAAACAGATACACGTTTCGACCCGGCAGCAGGTCATGCACTACCAAGGTTCCCACGGGCTTTTTACTGACCAGTAGCGGATCGCCCACTTGAATGTGTTGCAAGCGCGAAGTCAAGGGACCATCCTGAACCTTGATACTCAAAAACTCCAGATGTTCCTCATAATTGGCACTGGCAATGCTATAGGCCCGGGTTAAGGGTTTGCCATTGACCTCCAGACCGATCATTACAAAATGGCCATTCTCGAACCGCAGGCCCGGGTCCCGGGTTGTGGTAAAGCTAAAAAGTGTTTCGTTCCAGTGATGCACGCTCAAAATGGTTTCTGTACCAAACGCTGCCATGATTTTTAAGGGAAATGTTGAAGTTAATACGCGATTATATGCCTGCCCCGAGCAGGATTAAAGCCCTGAAGGTTATAATGTTATGCATGGAACAGACAGGGTTGATCACGATGCACTCTGTAGACCGGGTGCCCGACCCGGATTGCCACGGGCACGACATACCACATATCACATCGCTTCTGATCAATAAGGGAAGCACGAATGACAATTGACAATACGATTAACCCATCGGTGCCCGACCAGCAAATACCGGCCGTATGAAATCCTTTGAAGCGACCCTGCGCCACCTCGAAGCTCGAGGTCTGCGCCGCAATCGTCGTACGGTCCAAGGGCCACAGGGTCCCTGGTTACAAGTGGACGGCCGGTCATTGCTTGCTTTTGCCTCAAACGATTATCTGGGGCTGGCCAACCATCCGGAAGTCATATCCGCAGCCCATTCGGCGCTGGATCAGTACGGTCTGGGGGCGGGGGCCTCGGCGTTGATCTGCGGTCATACCCAACCGGTCCAGGCGCTGGAGCAGTATCTGGCGCAATGGATGGGCTTTGAACGGGTATTACACTTTTCCAGTGGTTACATGGCCAACTCAGGCATTCTCCCCGCCTTGCTGGGGCGAGGGGCGCAGGTCCATGCCGATGCGCTAAACCATGCCTGTTTGATCGATGGCGTGCGCCTGGCACAAGTCCAATCAGTGATCACCTACCCCCATCTGGATCTGGCCGCACTGGAACAATCCCTGGCAGACACCCCGTCATCGAATCGCTGGATTGTGACTGATGCCGTGTTTAGCATGGATGGAGACCTGGCCCCCCTGCCGCAACTGCTGGCCTTGGCGGAAACCTATGATGCCATGCTATTGGTGGATGATGCCCATGGATTTGGGGTGTTAGGGGAGGAGGGGAAAGGGTCGCTAGCCCATTGGAATCTTGCCTCAGAGCGTGTGGTCTATATGGCCACCCTTGGCAAAGCCGCAGGTGTATACGGGGCGTTTGTGGGTGCGCGCGCTGATATCATTGAGTGGCTGATTCAAAAAGCGCGCACCTATGTGTTTACCACGGGAACGCCACCGGCCCTTGCGGCAGCCTGTCTTGCCAGTGTTCAGCGTATCGCGTTGGACCAGTTTCGGCGCGATCGGCTGCAACAGCTAGGAACCCAATTACAGCAGGGTCTGGCAAGTCTGCCCTGGGTGTTACAACCCTCCCCCACGGCCATCCACCCACTGCTGCTGGGAGACAACTTTACCGTATTACGCCTGGCTGAAGGGCTATATCAACAGGGAATCTGGGTGCCGGGAATTCGTCCTCCCACTGTACCCAAGGGGACGGGACGGTTACGGATTTCCTTGTCTGCCAGCCACGAAGCCACGCATATCGAGCAACTGGTCCAGGCACTCCACGACCTGGCCGGTTCAACTCCAACAGATGGAACACAGGGTGCTCCCGCATGAGTTTGTCTGCATGAAATCAACCCCGATCCCTCCACTGCCTTCCGGTCAACAAACTGCCCCATCACCTATTCCGGAGGCTGCGCCGGAACCTGCTGCGTTACTCTGTCAGGGCGTGGCGCAGAGGATGGCGCCATGGCACGAACCAGGCTCCGGGCAACCGGACCCCTCCAACCTGCTACAACGGAGCATGGCTTCGGTGTGGCACCCCTGTACTCAAATGAAGTGGCATGAACAATTTCCCCTCATTGCCTTGCGCCGGGCGCAAGGGGTATGGCTCGAAGATGTTCAGGGACAGCGCTATCTCGATGCCATCAGTTCCTGGTGGGTCAACCTGTTCGGGCATGGACATCCACGCATCAAGCAAGCCTTGCAGCAGCAACTGGATGAACTGGATCACGTCATGCTGGCAGGCTTTACTCACGAACCCGTGGTAGCGCTCAGCGAACGACTGGGTAAGCTGACAGGGCATACATTGGGGCACTGTTTTTTCGGCTCGGATGGGGCTAGTGCCACAGAAGTGGCGTTGAAAATGAGCGCCCATTTCTGGCGCAACCAGGGTCTACCACAGAAAAACCGATTTATTGCCCTGGCCCGGAGCTATCACGGAGAAACCCTGGGTGCTCTGAGTGTCACGGATGTTCCGTTATTCAAGCAGGCTTATGCCGATCTGCTGCGCGACAACTTCATTATCCCCTCTCCTGACCAGCGCCTGGGAGAGCGCGCCGCCCATGATTCATTACAGGCATTGCGCGCGCTATTGCAGCAGCATCATCAGGACATTGCAGCGCTCATCATGGAGCCTCTGGTGCAGGCTGCCGCGGGCATGATTTTTCATGACCCCGCCTATGTCCGTGCCTTGGCCAACCTGTGTGCGGAATTTAATGTGCACTGGATTGCGGATGAAATCGCCGTAGGCTTTGGAAGAACAGGGACGCTATTTGCGCATACACAGGCGCAGGTCATTCCGGGATTTTCTCTGTTTGTCCAAAGGAATTACGGGCGGTGTGCTGCCTTTGTCGGTTGTGATGACCCGCGACAGAATTTATCAGGCCTTCTATGATGATTCTGCCGCCCGGGCCTTTCTTCACTCGCACTCTTATACAGGCAATGCACTGGCCTGCCGCGCTGCGCTGACCGTGCTGGACCTTTTTGAGGAAGAACAGATCTTGCAACGCAACGCACAGCGTCTGCCCAGATTGGAACAGTATACCGCCCCGTTACGGGCACACCCTGCCATTGCACACTACCGGCAGCGTGGCATGATCTGGGCGTTTGATGTGGTGACTGAACGCACTGACTTTGCGCGCACGTTTCATCAAACCGCCCTGAAACACCAGGTGTTGCTCAGGCCCATCGGAAATACGGTGTATTTCATGCCGCCTTACACCATTTCCGATGCGGAGTTTGAACTGATGGTCCACGCCAGTGTTGCCGCGATAGACGCCCTGGCGTGAAGACATCTGTTCACTATCCGGACTCACAGATTCACCGATAGCAGCGCTCCTGTGTTACCTCCGGCAGCCATCGCACAGCGTGTCAGTGGTGTTTACGATCCAGTCTTGCATGAGTAAAGCGCAAAGGGTCAGTGGTGTTTGCTACCGATGACCGTGTGCACACTCTTTTCCTGCTGACACTGACTGCACGTTTTGGTGTTAGTGGTGTTTGCTACCGATGACCGTATACACCGCAGGAACCACAAACAAGGTAAAGAGGGTACCAATGAACATACCCGTAAAGATGACCAGTCCCATGGCATGACGGCCTGCAGCCCCCGCACCAGAGGCAACGACAAGGGGCAGCACCCCAAGTACCATGGCTGCGGTGGTCATGAGAATCGGTCGCAGCCGGATCGATGCGGCTTGCACCACCGCCTCCAGGGCTGTTTTGCCTTCCCGTTGCAACTGGTTTGCAAACTGCACGATCAAAATCCCATGCTTGCTGATCAACCCCATCAGGGTGACCAAGCCCACTTGTGTGTAGATGTTCAGTGTGGCAAAGCCTAAATTGATGAAGACGAGCGCCCCAAACAGGGCCATGGGGACCGACACCAGAATGACCAGCGGATCCGCAAAGCTTTCAAACAGTGCCGCAAGCACCAAATAAACCATGAGAATTGCAAATAGCAACGTCACCACAAAGCTGCCTGATTCCTTCATGAACTGGCGCGACGCCCCTGAGTAATCCACGTTGTAGCTACTGGGCGCGGCCTCCAGGGTGGCTTGCTTGAGAAAATTCAGCACCTCGGCCTGGGACACAAACGGCGTGGATACACCCGCCAGTGTGGTGGCATTGAGTTGCTGAAAATGCGACACGGTTTCTGGCACCACTTGTCGCTGCATACGGGCCAAGGAAGCGGTACTGACCAGATGGCCATCGGGTGTGCGCAAATGATAATCCAGCACCTGGTCCGGATTAAGTCGGTCCACTTGGCGCACTTGGGGAATGACCTTGTAGGAGCGCCCGTCCATGGCAAAGTAGTTGATATATCCCGCGCTCAAGGCGCTACCCAGCGTATTGCCAATGTCCTGCTCGCTCAACCCCAAGCTGGCGGCTAATTCACGGTCCACCTGAATTTTACCCATGGGTTTGTCCAGCTTGAGATCGGCATCGATAAAAAAGAACATGCCACTGCTACGGGCCTTATCCAGGACTTTTTGAGCCACATCATTCAAATTGGCAAAAGGCTCCGTGGTACTAATCACAAATTGTACCGGAAGGCCCTGAGTCCCCGGCAGAGGGGGGAACTGGAAGGCCGCCACTCGCGCTGCCGGCAAGGCGCCCCACTTCATTTGCAAGTCTTTTTGAAGTGTATCGGCCGAACGTGAGCGTTGTTCCCAGGGCTTGAATACAACCACCCCAATGCCCTGATTAAGTACGGGTGCACCCGTAATCTGGAACATTTGGGCATATTCGGGTTCCTGTTTTGCAATGTCATGCAGGCGCTGCGCATTGCGTAACATTTCATCGGCGCTGGCATTGGCAGAACCTGTCATGGAATACAGGACGATCCCCTGATCCTCTGGAGGTGCCAGTTCCCGGGCCGAGGTCATGAACAAATATACGGTGGCTGCTAACAGGGCAACGCCCATCAGGACAAGAATCTGGCTGGTTTGAAGAGCGCTGGTGAGCATTTTTTGATAGCGCCGATGCAAGCGGGTAAATTGTCGATCCAGAAATGCCACGAAGCCATGTTGCAATTCTTCCCGATTCAGAAAGCGCGAGCACATCATGGGGGACAGGGTGAGCGCCACCACCCCTGAAACAGTCACCGCCCCGGCCAGGGTGAATGCAAACTCGGTGAACAGTGCTCCCGTCAACCCGCTTTGAAAACCAATGGGAATATAGACCGCAATCAGAACCACCGTCATGGCCAGAAGCGGCCCGCCCAACTCGCGGGCGGCCAACAGCGCCGCTTCCAGCGGAGATTTGCCCTCTTCGCTCATGTGCCGGTCCACGTTTTCCACCACGATGATGGCGTCATCCACCACCAGGCCAATGGCTAATACCAGGGCCAGCAATGTAAGCAAGTTGATGGAGTAGCCCAACATCAGCATCATCAGGAAAGTGCCAATCAGCGACAAGGGCATGGCCACCACCGGAATGATGACGGCACGCAAACTTCCCAGAAACAGAAAGATGACCACTGTCACAATGGCCAGCGCCTCCAGCAAGGTCTTGGCCACCTCCTGAATGGAGGAATTGATGTACTCGGTGGAGTCGTACACGATGTTTCCAGTCAAGCCCGTGGGAAGCCTGGCCTGGAGTGCGGGAAAGGCTTCGCGCACGCGCTTGGCCACTTCCAGCACGTTGGCATTGGGCGCCACCTTGATTCCGATGAAAACGGACTTCTGACCATCGAAGGCCACATTGAAGTCGTAATTATCCGAGCCCAGTGTGACTTGAGCCACATCCTCCAGATGGATCAGGGTATTGCCCTTCTGCCGGACCACCAACCGTTTGAATTCTTCCACATCATGCAAATCGGTACTGGCACTCAAATCCACGGTCACGGCCTGACCCTTGGCAGAACCCACCGTGGCCAGATAGTTATTGCTGGCCAGAGCGTTGGAGACATCGGCAGCGGTCACCCCAAAAGCCGCCATGCGCGCCTCATCCAGCCAGGCGCGCAGGGCAAAATTACGGGCCCCAAGAATTTCTGCAGTTTGCACCCCATCCAGCGAGTCGAGCTTGGGTTTGACCTCCCGCAGCAGAAAGTCGGTCACATTGTTGGTGGGCAGAACCTGGCTGTAAAACCCCATATACATGGAGTCAATGGTCTGTCCCACCTGCACCGTGAGCACCGGTTGCTGTGCCTGAGGGGGCAATTGATTACGCACCGAACTGACCTGCGTGTTGATTTCTGTCAGGGCCTTGTTGGCATCGTAGTTAAGGCGCAGGGTGGCGGTGATGACCGAAGTACCCATCAAGCTGTTAGAGGACAGATAATCAATACCCTGGGCCTGGGCTATGGCTGATTCCAGGGGTTGGGTGATAAACCCGGCCACGGTTTGGGCGTCTGCCCCAAAATAATTGGTCGTGATGGTGACCACCGCATTCTGGGTACGTGGATATTGGTTGACCGGCAATCCAAAGACAGCCCGCAAGCCCAATACCAATATCACCAGACTGACCACCACGGACAGTACCGGACGACGAATGAAAAGATCTGTAAATGACATGCGCGCTCTCGTCAGTTCGTTTAATGTTCCTGCGACGTGGGCGCAGCCTCATCCGCTGGGGCAGCATCGGAACTGATGATGACGGGGGTGCCCGATTTCAGTTTCAATTGACCACTGGTCACCACTCTGGCACCCGCCTGATCGCCCCGGGTGGGACCGGTGGTCACAAATACCTGTTGTGCCGTCCATGCCGCTGCAGGAGCGCCGGCCCCACCCTGGGCTGGCGCCGATCCCGCAGATGCCCCCGCCGGATTGGGTTTGAGAATGAAGACGGTGGCGCCATAGGGGTTGTAAGCAATGGCTGATTGGGGCAAGGTGATCAAGGATTGAGTTTTGCCATGGCTCCAGAATACCTTGGCATACATGCCCGGCAGCAAGGTTTGAGAGGCATTGTCCATTTGTGCGAGCACCTGAATATTACGCGTCGAGGCATCTACCAACGGGTTTAGTGCCGTAATCTTTCCTTCAAAACGTTTGTCGGGCCAGGTGTCAACTTGAATGATCACCTTTTGTCCCACTGCCAGATCGCTTACCTGCAGCTGGGGCAAGGTAAAGTCGAGCCAGAGAGGGATGAGTTGCTGCAGGGTAACAATCTTATCCCCTGGATTTAAATACTGCCCCGGATTGGCAGTCGTGATTCCCACCCGTCCGGAAAAGGGCGCAATGAGAGATTTTTTAGCCAACTGGGCGCAGGCCAAGTTCCACTGTGCCTGTTTGTTGTCCAGGTCGGCCTCGTCTGCATCCAGTTGCGCCTGGCTGATCGCCTTGATGTCCAGTTGCGCGCGATCGCGCTGCAGGGTGATGCGAGCTAATTTAACACTGGCTTCCCAGGCCTTGACCTGAGCGCGTTCTGCATCGTTTACCATTTCAAGCAATAATTGTCCCGCCTGCACGTTGTCGCCGGAGTGTATGGCGATTTTTCGGACCGTGCCTGCTACTTCAGGGCTAATATCCACCCCTTGTAACGCCCGCAGCGAGCCAATGGCCTGAATTTGAGGGTTCCACGAGGTGGCCTGCGCCACTTGAATCGTGACGGTTTGCGGGGGGTTTTTCATGCTGGCCAGATGACTCTGGATCATGGAAACCTTGAACAGATTGAATCCCACCAATCCGCCCACCAGAATGATCACCAGAGTCAGCATGAGAATCAGGCGCTTTTTGAAGGAGGGTTTTTTAGGTATCACTGCACTCATGGAAATTACTCTCAAACAAAAATTGCTGTGGAAACATTCAAGGCCGCAAATGACATGCCTGACGGGGTGTCATCCAGCGAATTACTGCATCGCATCCCCGGTTGTGGTAAGGGACGGAGCAGGGTTCTGCGTCTGACTTGCCTGTGCATGCGGCTGGGTTTGCCAACCGCCACCCAAGGCCAAAAACAAGGCCGCCGTATCGGACAAGCGCTGCGACTGGGCCTGGGTTTGACTGACGCGTGCCTGCTCCGCCCGGGTTTTGGTGGTCAGTAGATCCATATAGCTCAATGCACCCAGGTTGTACTGCGCTTTTGCCCGTGTCAGATTTTGCTAGTAGGCCTGCGCATTCTGGGTTTGTGCTTCCAATAGTTGCGCGTCCATCTGCAAGGCGTGCAGCACATCCGCCACATTTTGAAAGGCATTGACAACGGTTTGCCGATACTGCGCCGAAGATTGCTTCAGGGCAGCCTCGGCCGCATGTTGCTCGGCCATGAGCGCTCCCCCATGAAACAGGGGCTGTGTGACATTGGTTCCCAGATT